>ENA-ORXD01000357-ORXD01000357.1-sediment-metagenome-genome-assembly--contig:-NODE-357-length-62934-cov-4.436419_pt1 | contig 62934 bp, 55 predicted proteins | sample MGYA00237862_ERZ511471 | MGnify/ENA metagenome assembly ERZ511471
AAGAGCCTCCTCGGCCGACAATTTATCCTGGAACAACAGCGCATTACGAATATTGCCGCCTATGACCTGGGCCATCGACGAGAGGTTGGTGATCAGATTTTTGCGGAAGGAGATGGTCTCTGTGAGCATGACTGCCGCCGCCGAAAGGAGGAGGACGACAACGGAAGTCATCATGATGATGGCGGTTAGTTTCTGCTTGAAAGAGGCGTTTTTAAAGAATCCCATAAACCCTTCACGCCTGGTCCGCAGACCGAATTTTTCACCTGGAAGTGAATAAAGGGGACAAACAGAAAACCACGTACAGAGAAAACGTGCAGAAAATCGCTACTGAACAGGAAAAGTACCGCTTGACCAGGGAGTCGTCAAGCGAATATTCCTTCATGAAGTACTGCAAAGACCGGCCTTTTATTTGCCCTCCTTCTGGCCGGAGAACATGCAGACCCCATTTCGTGCCAGTCCTTTTTTGAAGCAGTCTGTCAGCTCATCGCCCGGCAACGGCGGACTGAAGTAGAAGCCTTGCATTTCGTAACAGTGGCGGGCACGCAGAAATTCCAATTGATCGCGAGTCTCCACCCCTTCGGCAATCACCCCCAAGTCGAGGTTGTGCGCCATGGCAATGATGGTCTCAACAATCGCCGCGTCGTCAACATTGGTGGTAATGTCTCTGACAAAACTCCGGTCGATTTTGATGCGGTCGATGGGAAAATGCTTGAGGTAACTTAGGGAAGAGTAACCGGTACCAAAATCATCGATAGACAGTTTGATCCCCCGGATTTTTAAATCAGTCAGGTTTTCGATGGTTATCTCGGCGTTCTCCATCAAAACGCTCTCGGTCAATTCCAGCTCCAGAAAATGGGGTTCCAGGCCACTTTCCTCCAGAGCCTTTTCCACAGTTTCCACCAGATCGCGACGTTTAAACTGGTGACCGGACAGATTGATGCTGACCGGGAATGGCAGAAATCCCATATTCTGCCAGATTCGATTCTGAATACAGGCGGTTTTCAGCACCCAGGCTCCGATAGCGTTGATCAGCCCACTCTCTTCAGCGACCGGGATAAATCGTTCCGGAGGGATCATCCCTTTGGTCGGATGATTCCAGCGGATCAGGGCCTCGGCCCCAACCATTTTTCCAGCACGCAAATCAACTTGTGGCTGAAAATAGACTAAAAACTCGTCATTTTGCAAAGCACGCCGCAGATCTGCCTCAATTTCGCGGCGGTCCATGGCCCGGCAGTTCATCTCCTCGGAGAAGAACTGGAAAGTGTTGCGGCCTCTTTCTTTCGCCGCGTACATGGCAGTATCAGCGTTCTTCAGTAACGTGTCGGGGTCATCACCATCGAAGGGGAAGAGGGAAATACCGATGCTGGTGGAGGTGAAAAGTTCATGTACTTCAACGGCAAATGGTTCAGCCAGAAGATTCAGTATCTTTTGTGCCACGACTGTGACTTCGTGCGCATCCCGAACCGAAGTCAGCAGCACCACAAACTCATCCCCGCCCTGGCGGGAGACCGTGTCGGAACGACGGGCGCTGTGCAAAAGGCGTTCGGCCACAGCCTGCAGCAGCAGATCACCGACGCTATGCCCGAGGGAGTCATTGATATCCTTGAATCGGTCGAGATCAAGGAACAGCAGGGCCACCGAGTGACCATCGCGCTGGCCCTGAGCCAAAGCCTGATGAAGGCGATCGCGAAACAAGGTGCGGTTGGGCAACCCAGTCAACGCATCGTGGTAAGCCAGTTGCCGGATCTCCTCCTCCGCGCTCTTTCGATGGGTGACATCCTCCACTTCGACAACCACGTACTGAGGATTGCCCTGGTCATTGCGCACCAGAGACAAGGTCAGAGAGGTCCAGATCGACTGCTGGGTCCGGGTCAGAAAACGCACGTCCAGATGACATACGTCGTCTTCGATCTCCCCAGCCAGCAGGCGCTCCAATTGCTCCTTGATGTTTTCAACATCGTCTGGATGAGAGACATCGAACACAGTCTGCCCCAAGAATTCATGTTCCTGAAAACCGAGCATCTGGCAGGCGGCACGATTGATCTTCAAAAATCCCCGATCCAGACCAAGCAGTCCCATGCCGATCTCCGCCGTATCAAAGGTACGGCGGAAGAGTTCCTCGCTCTCCTGCAAGGCCTTCTCCGCAGCCAGGCGTTCAGAAATATCGCGAAAAATCCCGATGATCAGAATCTGGCCGTCGATTTCCACCGGCGAGGCACTGATCTCGACCGGGATCCTTTCACCCTGACGATTGTTAACATAGATGCCGCCGAAAACCGTAAAGTCATTTTTCAGGTTCTCCCTAAACAACTCCTGGTAATAATCAGCATCTTCCCGTGGATGGAGCTGGGTCTGATGCATACCCTGAATTTCCTCCAGGGAACGACCGATCAGCGTCTGAGCCTTGCGGTTGGCATCCACCAGCATGCCGGTCTTAGCGTCAGCGATGAAGATAGCGTCATTTGCCATCTCCAGAATCATCCGGTAGCGGGTTTCCGACGCCCGCAACGCCTCTTCCATCTTTTTACGCTGGGTGATGTTGGAGGTGATCCCCAGCACCCCAGTCACACGCTGGCCCGAATCACGGAGTGGAACTTTGCTGGCCAGCACTACTGCCACCTGACCGTCGGACTGGAGCCGCCGTTGTTCAAAATCGAGAACGGCAATGCCGCTTTCCATAACCGTGCGGTCTATTTCCTGAAAAGAGGCTGACTGGTCCTTGGTCCAGGCCAGGTCGAAATCAGTCTTGCCGACAATCTGCTCTGGCGACGTCAAACCGGCCTTCGCCGCAAAAGCTTCGTTGCAGCCCTGATAAACCGACTGCCGATTTTTCCAGAAAACATCCAGAGGGATATGGGCAATGATCGACCCAAGCAATTCCTTTTGCTGACGTAGGACTTCTTCCGCCTGTTTACGCCGTTGAATATTGATCCAGAAACTGAGGCTGAGAAGTAAAAGGCCGACAACGACAAACAGGGCAAGACCGATATCCCGCCTGGAGAGCGCCCTGATTTGGGCAGGTTGATTGAAAACCATACTCCCTGAAGGAAGAAGGCCTGATGCAATATTGAAACGCTGCAGTTGCCCATAATCAAACATCAGATGGCTTGATAACTGCGGCAAAGGTGAGAGCGGAGCATCCTGCCCCTCGAAAAGCATTCCAGCAGCCAGGCTGGCAGCAGCCGCGCCCTGCTCCTCCCCGTTTAGCAGGCAGCCACCAACAATGCCGTACTGTAATTGGAAATCCCAGAATCCATAAGTTGGCAGGGGACATTCTTCACTGAAAAAATGCTTCATTTCCGAACCGCTCAATAAACGTCCCTGCTGATCTTCCAGGGGCGTCAACAGCAGGATGAAGCTATTCGTGGGCAAGAGTTGGAGTTTTTCATGCAGCTCTTCATACGGAATATCGGTCCAAACAGAAAGGGAGACATCCGCCGGCAGGGTATCCTTTGTCTCTAACAGAAAATCCTTCAGGATTTGGTTTTCGGATCGTTTGCGGGTATTGGCAAGACAGATGATTTGCTTGGCTTCTGGATGGAGTTGCAGTGCCGTTTGCAGTGTGCCGCGGTAATCCGGAGTTTCAAAGTAGCCGCAGATTCCGAGGTCGGTTTGAGGGGAAACAAGTTTGCGGCCATTGATGCCGCAAAATACCATTGGAATACCGGCGAACAACTGATCCCTTTGAGCTTGAGCAAAGACAAGAGCGTCGTTGTCAGCCAGAAGCACCAAATCGAACGGAATGCGTCGCAGTTTGTAGCATAACGAATCATTCAGCAGGGCATTCTGCCCGCCAGCTTCGGGAAACCGCTTGGCATCCATATATTCGACCTGCAGTTGAACATGGTCGCCATACCGACGCAGGACATTCAAGACCCCGGCGGTGATTGACGCACTCCACGGAAACCCGGGGTCATAGGAATGCAATAACAGAATATGCTGATGACGGTGATTTGACCCATGCGCCAAGCCTGGCCGCGCATCGGCCCAAAGAATGGAAAACAGAAGAAAAAAAACGACCAGGAATTTGTAAGAGAACAGGCCGTTTTCAATTCGCGTCATGAGTATCCTTCCCTTTTGCATCAGATGAGCAACAAGCACATTGCAAACGGCAGACCATACCGCGGCAAAAAGACGCAAAAAAGATGGGAAACCGGCCATGAGCCAACCTGTGGTGAGAAGAAGACGGAGAACATCCCGGGATTGCCCCGAAAAATCCATTTTTTTCTTTGATTAAACTAACAGAAGGCTGGAAGAATTAAAAGATACTATTTTGAGCCTGGGAGGATAAGGACTAATTACGCGTTAACCGAAAAGCGAGGGGAACCTTGAAACTGAGTTCGGAATCAGTCATGCGGTCTGGCAAAGGCGGAAAAGTACCGACGCTTCGAACAGCTCTTAGAGCGGCTTGGTCAAGGACTTCGTACCCGGACGATTGCTTAATCAGCACGTCGACCAGCCTGCCGTCACGAGCGATGGTGAAATCAAGTTCAACCACCCCCTCCATGCCTCCACGACGAGCCATCAGTGGATAACGTTTATGCTTCTCGATCAAGTGGCGAACCAGCAATCCATACTCGACCTGCCAGTCTTCCTCGGCTGAGACAGCGACATCCGCAGATGGCACATCAACGCTGGCCGGTTGAGAAGCAACAGCCGATGGCACAGGAATGACAGGAGGGGTCGCCTGAACCTGGACCGTCGGCGCAGATGGAGACGGCACCTCAACCGGCTCAGGGACAACCACTTTGGGCTGTGGCTGTGGCTGTGGCTTCGGTTTTGGCAATGGTTTGGGCTTGGGGGGAGCCGGTGTCGGTTTGGGACGCGGCGCTGGCGGCGGAATGACCGGCTCCGGCTGTACAACAGGCGGAGGTGAAGATTCTTTGGGTGGTTGCGGTTCAGAAGGAACCTCCGGCATCGCGGCTGGAGGCGAAGCAACCGGGATCGTCTGCAACGCCACCTGGATTCGGCGCGGCGACGAAAATTGGGGGAGTTGACAGGGAGGGCAGAGCCATAGGGCTGCGGCCGCGGCCATATGCAGCACAAAGGAAACCGCTATAAACCAATACAGCAACCCTCTTTTGGTGGAGTGTTTTGTCACGATTCCAACCTGCCGTTACACAGACGGTACAAAACGGCCCCGTTTCCAGCGCAGAAACGGGGCCGCGAAAAAACTGCCAGAAGCGAGGACTAGTACCGATAATTCACGGTCACGTAGGCGTTCCGGCCGTTTTCCGGGACACTGTAGCCGCTGCGGAACGGGTCACGCTGATAGGAAAGATGCGAGTAGTATTCTTTGTCGAACAGATTGTTGAGACCGGCATACACCGACCAGTCCCCCAGAATAAAGCCCCCTTTGAGATCGGTAACAGCCCAACCGGCGGTTTCTGACTCACTGAGGGTTTCATCGACCCGGTCCTGCCGATCGGCAAAGTGCTCACTCAACTCCAGGAACCAGGAGCCGACATCATAACGCAAGCCCAGGGTTCCCTGTAAAGGAGGAATTTCAGCCAGCGGTTCATCCGTGTCGCGATTTTCCCCTTCCGTATAAGATAAGGAGAGCAGCAGGTAAAGATCCGCCGGCAGAGAAACCTGGGAGCCGAGCTCGCCTCCCCACATTTCAGCCTTGGCATTGGCAAAGGACCGGGCCTTCAGCAGAGTTGCCGATGGGGAGGGAAGATCGACGACGGTGATGTAATCGTCCAGGCGGCTGTAGAACAATGACCCATGGACGTAATAGCGATCCGTAGCGTATTTGACGCCGACGTCGACCTGATTGCTGCGGGTTGGATCAAGGCCGGGGTTACCAATCCAGTTGCTGTTCATCGGCCGCTGCAGCCCCATAAACAGTTCCTGGGGATCAGGCGCACGCACGCCGGAGCCAAGGCCAAAGAACAGCTCCCATTCCTGCTGCGGGGCCCAGGTCAACTGCATATTTCCGGACAGTGCAAAGAAATCGCTGTTGTCCTTGGCATCACTGCCCCAATAAGGGCGATAGAGAAGAGCCAGTCGCTCGGCACTTAAAGAACGGGCTTCGGAATCGTTCCAGTCGCCGCGAACCCCGCCTTTCAGCGTTAATTTCTCGGCCAGGGGATGAGAATATTCGGCGAACGCGCCAACGTTGTCGGTTTTGACATCGGGGATCATCGGCTGGGTGTTGTACATATAGCCGGCCAGCCGATTCGTAGCGTTCCAGGTCCGGTCATAGTAATCGAGGCCGCTGCGCAGCTCGCCTCCACCAAAATTCCAGCCGGTCTGCAATTTTGCTCCCATGACACGGGAATAGGCATCGGTTTCCATGGAATAATCGCGGGTGATCATCATGGTCGGCAAGGAGCTATTCCGCAGGGAGTCGTCCATCAGATGTTCGACCTGATTCCAATAAGCCTGGATCTTCAGCTGGTTAAGAAGCGGAGTCAGGTTCTCCCGAGTATAAGTGAGATTGACCCGATGGGTGCGGTCGTAATCAGCATCCATCAGCAGATAGGGATACAGGACATGGTCGGCGTCCTGATAGGAGTAACTCAGATCGATTTTTCCGCCGCCGGCCGGGGCATAGCCTCCCTTGAACCACACCGTGTTGATCTCATAGGCACGAGAATCGATCTCCTTCGGCCGATAGGCGTTCGAGGAGCCGACCGGATAAATTTCCGTGATGCGCTTGCCGTCACCAGATTCCGGAGGGTCGGAGTATTTGTAGGCATAACCAAGCAGGCCATCCGCCCGGTCGCCACCATAACTGGCAGTAGCGGAAGCATTGATCATGTCCCAAGAGCCATAGGTCAGGTTCACATCCGCATGGGGGCCAGGCGCGGCGCTCCTGGTCTGAACGTCAATCAGACCCGCCATGCTGCCGGGATTGCTCAGATCGTAGGGGCCCTTGATAATACTGATTTGCTCCACCTCAGCAAAATCGAAGTGGAAGGCCGGCGAATCCATCCGGTTGGGGCAGCCGCCGTAGAGGCGGACACCGTCCACCAACACGTTGAGATTGTCACGCTGGAAACCGCGCAACACGACATCGTTGGCAATCGCGCCTTTGCGCACGATATCGATTCCGTCGATCTGTTTGAGGGCTTCGCCGATATCCCGTGCCGGGCTCTCGCGGACTTCCGTAATCGTCAGAATTTCTCCGGACGGCGAGGTTTCCTGGCCTTTGATGACAATTTCCTCCAGAAGCAGTTGTTCACCCCAGAGCGGGACAATACTGGTGCACCAGAATAAAACGGCCAGCGGCAAAACAATCCGCAACAGGATATGCATGAAATACCTCCAAGGAAAGTAGACATTGAAACGGCTCGTTCCAGGCCACCCGAGCCAGGGTTTCAAGGAATTAAATTTTTGCCAATCCTAACAGATAAAGTCATAAATGCAAGCAAGAGTTAAGCAGTTTTAAACCATGAATTCAAATAATATTCCGCCAACATTTAACAACGCTAATCTCCTTGAAACTAAGCCAGAAATTATTGTTGATCATTCTCATCCGCATACGTTAGTTTAAGATTAAAGTTCTATCGGAAACGAATGGAGAACCTGCTTTTCCAACGACCATTGATCAATGAAGAGGAGAACATTTGAATGTCCATGTCCCGAACCATGAGTCTGCTTGTAACTTTGACTGTCGCCATGCTGTTCACGGCTTGCGCTCCAAGCGCAACCCCCAAGGCGTCAGCTGAACGTAGTGACGTCATCTACTTCTGTGACTGCGGTGACGCCTGTCAGTGCAACTCGGTCAGCACGACCCCCGGTCCCTGTCAATGCGGTAAACCGATGAAATGGGGCCATGTGGTCAAAGTTGAAGGGGATGAAGTCCTGGTCTGCACCTGCGCTGAAGGGTGTGCCTGCACAATCGACCCCAACGATGCGACCCGCTGTGCCTGCGGTCATGAACTTAAACGTATCAGCCTCAAAGGGACCGGCATTTATTTTTGCAATTGCGGCGGTTCCTGCTATTGTAATACCGTCTCATCCCAACCCGGCGCCTGCAAATGCGGGATGCCCTTAAAGAAAATCGACTGATCCCAACCCTGGCGGCGGGGAGAATGTTCTCTCCGCCGCCAGAACAGGACAACCAACATAGAGCTGCGCCATGACGAACATCATTCGCTTCTTTCTTCTGTTGTTGCTCTTGCTCACCATCCCGGTCAACGCAGTGCTGGCGGCCGACTCTCTACCCAAACCGACGAAAACCGATCGTTGCCCGGTCTGTGGCATGTTTGTCCTTCCCTATCCCAACTGGGTTGCGACTATGGAGTTCCGGGACGGCAGCCATGTCTTTTTCGACGGTCCCAAAGACATGTTTCGTTATTATCTAAATCTCGGTTCGCCCCTTGCTCCGCAAAAACCTGAAGATGTGAGCGAGCTTTTTGTCACTGATTACTATTCAACCCGTCCCATCCCAGCTCGGGATGCCTTTTTCGTCATGGGAAGCGACATCCTCGGCCCCATGGGGAACGAACTGGTTCCTCACGCCAGCCGTGATCACGCGGAAACCTTCAACAAAGACCATGGAGGTCGTCAGGTTCTGACCTTTGATGAGGTTTCCCAGCACATTCTCGATCAGCTGCAATGATCCGCGTCCCCTGGTTTCTGGCCCTCTTATCCGTCATGGTCATCCTTTGCGGACTCTGCCTGCTTCACAGCCGCCTGAGCCTGACAACAGCGCTTCAGGAAAACCTTCCACGGCAACGACAACTTGTCAGGGCCCTGCAACTGACCGACCTGGCTTTCTGGACCGAAGCTCGTTATACCCGGAACCCTTCCCAGGCGGATCGGTTCACCCCGTTCCAGGATTTCCCCTCGGCACTGGAACATTTCCCGGCCGGCAGCATCATTGCGCCCCCCGAACAACTCATGCACCCTCAGCGTTGAGATACAGGTTCTGCTGATGAACGATTTCATGCGGCATCTAAAAATCCTTGAATTCGCTCTTGCGGCAATGAACCGCCGACGTTACAAGAACACCGCCATCACCCTTGTCTTCACCCTCACCATCAGTATCCTGGCCTCAGTATTGTTTCTCACCCATGCGCTGAAGAGTGAAGCAAACAACCTGCTGCAGGAAGCACCGGAACTGGTGGTGCAACGATTGATGGCCGGCCGCCACGAATTGATCCCCAACAGCTATGCTCAAACCATTGCCACCATTCCCGGCACCGGCAAGGTCACCCCTCGTTTGTGGGGGTATTACTACGACGGCCTGACCGGGGCCAACTATACGGTCGTTGCAGTCGACGCCGATATTGGTCAACTCAATTTGGTCGAAGGACGCCTCCCCGAAACACCAGGCGAAATTGCCATTGGCCAAGGCGTCGCAGAGAGCCGCAAAATCGGTATCGAGGACGACCTCATCCTGATTGACAGTGAAAATATCGGCCAAATCTTTGAAGTGGTCGGCACCTTCAGCTCGCTGTCCGAAAAACTGACCCACGATCTGATCGTCATGCCGCGACAGGACGTACAGGAGTTCTTCGCCTTTCCGCCCGACAGCGCTACCGATTTGGCCGTGGAGGTTTACAATCCCGGTGAGGTGCAGAAGATCGCCGAAAAGATCAAGCGGTTGCTGCCCGACACCCGCCCCATCAGCCGCAGTGAAATACGCCGCACATACAACGCCGTGTTCAACTGGCGTAGCGGCATGTTGCTGGCCGTCTTTTCCGGAGCATTGATTGCTTTCTGTATCCTGGCCTGGGACAAGGCCACCGGTCTGAGTGCTGAAGAGAAGAAGGAAATCGGAATTCTCAAGGCGGTGGGCTGGGATACGGCAGACGTCCTCGAGCTTAAGGCCTGGGAAGGGCTGGCGATCAGTTTAAGCGCCTTTCTGGCCGGGATTCTGCTCGCCTACGCCCATGTCTTTCTGTGGGGAGCGCCCTTGCTAAGCCCGATTTTGAAGGGTTGGTCGGTCCTCTTTCCAAGCTTTCGGCCAGTCCCGTATCTCGACCTTTATCAGATCGGGGTCATGGCCTGCCTGACCATTATTCCTTATCTGGCCAGTACTGTGATTCCTGCCTGGAAGGCTGCTATCACCGATCCTGACACCATCATGAGGCAATAGAGACTGACGTGCAGCCGATCATTGAAACCGAAAACCTGGAGAAGATCTTCAACCGGCAGCGACCGGATGAGTTTCACGCTCTACACAATATCAGCCTGACCATCCGGGAGGGCGAAGCCGTCGCCCTGAAAGGGCCCAGCGGATCGGGAAAAACGACCCTGCTCAGCCTGATCGGCTGCATGACGCGGCCGACCTCCGGGCTAATCCGGGTCAAGGACAAGACCGTCTCCAAACTGCCGGAACGCTTTCTAACCGAAATTCGTCGTTCGACCTTTGGTTTTATCTTTCAGCAGTTCAATCTACTTCCGGGGTTGACCGTACTGGACAACGTCCTCTTGCCTCTCTACCCACTGGAGCTGCCTTTTCATCAGATGCGTCAACAGGCAATGGTTTTGCTGCAGGATTTACAACTGTCCGATAAAAAAAGCTGGAAAGCCCGGCAATTATCTGGCGGAGAGCAACAACGGGTCGCTATTGCGCGGGCGCTGGTCAATCAGCCAGAGGTCCTTATTGCCGATGAGCCGACTGCTCATCTCGACAGCGCCTTGACCGAAAACCTGTTGAAGATTTTTCATCGGCTGCAGCAGCAGGGTAAAACTATCATCATCGCCACCCACGACCCACGTGTCTTTGATCATCCATTGATAAACAAGGTCGTTGAAATGAGTGATGGCCGTATCATCGGACCCGCCGCATGATTCTTCACCCCGGCATTTTGGCGTTGCTCCTCGGCGGCATGATCGTTCTGGTTATGACCCTGTACGCTGCACGCCTCGGCTTAACCATTTTGCGGCATTGGGATTTTTCCAGTAACTCTGAACAGCAACTCCTTCTGGAACGCAAAACGTCTCTGATATCCAGCCTACTTCGCTACAGCCTCGGTTTCGAACTTTTGTCAGGGATTCTGTTCCTCTTCACGTTGGAAGAAATCCACCCTTTGTTTGTCGGCGCCATGTGTGCGACCGGCAGTCTCAACGCCAATCCCATCGGTTGGTGGATCCTGCCGGTAAAAATCATTCTCTTTTTTGCAGCGAGCCTCTGGCTGCAACTTAACCGATTCGATCTCGCCATAGAGGATTTTCCGCTGGTACGGATCAAATCGTGGGCTTTGTTTCCTGTGACCGCCCTGGTCATTCTTGATGTCGCCCTGATGCTGATCTACTTTCTCGGTCTGCAGCCGGAGATTATTACCTCCTGTTGCGGCTCGTTGTTCAGTGCGACCCAGGGGGTGGCTGCTGAACTGGCCTCTTTGCCCCCCCAACAAATGATGATTGTCTTTTATAGCCTTTCCGGGCTGCTGGTCGGGGGACTGTTGCTGGCTCTGGTGATCAAGCGCCAGATTCTGAGACTGATCACAGCTGGACTGGCAGTCCTCTACCTCCCCTTCGCCCTGGCAGCCGTGGTCAGCTTCATTTCTGCCTATATTTACGAACTCCCCAGCCACCATTGCCCCTTTGACATGCTGCAGGGGCATTACGACTTTATCGGCTACCCCCTTTACATCTTCCTCTTCTGTGGAGTTCTTTACGCAATTCAACCGGCCTGGGCGGTACTGTTCCGCACCCGTCCACAGCTTTGCAGGATCATCGAAGGGCAGGAAGACCGCTGGATTTTTCGTGCAATCTTCTGCTTAGGTGGCTTCCTGCTTTGTTCGTCTTGGTCTTTGGCTTTCGGGCATTTTGTCCTTTTCTACTAAAAAACCGGCCAGTAACCTGAAAATCACCGACAAGGAGACAGCGAACCATGGCCCTCGGGAAAAAGGACTTGATCATTCCATTAGTTGTCGTGGCTGCCGCAGTTGTTATTTGGGCGGGTTCCGGAAAAAAACTCGGCAAAGATGTTCCTGCGGATGCCGAGCATCTCGACTTTTATCGACAGCAGGAGCAAAGCGGAAATCGAATGATATTAGAGAGCGGTTGCAAGTCTTGTCATGCCCTGGATTCCCTACCTGCAAGCCATCCGCACAAGGAAGAATGTATGGTTTGTCATCGCCCACAATAAGGCAATATCTGTGCCCCTGGATCATCGATTTGAGCCTGAGACACAGCCGTTTTCAACATGATCAATTTCTCATCTTTTTCCAAAAATTTTGCAAGTTCGTGCCCAGCCTTGGGAAAACACTGTTTGAAAAAAAGTCGCTTGACAAACTGCGCACTGTATACATTGGCACACTTTAATTTTTGATTAAAACGCTATAAAATATCGTGTTTTCAACCTCTTTTGCATGCTTAAATTTTAGGCAAATAGTTACTTCTCACACTTATTTCACCACTTCCGCTTCTTCAGCGTGACCTTTCCCATGATTTATCCACAAGGACTGTGGATAAACATACTGCAATAAATGCACTGCACTGAAATCGGTTTCGTTCTTGTCAAATAGACGCCAGAAATGATTCGTTTCAACTTCGCAAAACGAATCATTTCTCTTCTGCAATTTTGAAAAAGAACAAATGGTTGGCCGCCATTTTTCCATGGCAAAAGGAATAGTCTTTTCAATTAAAAATTGAATATTCAAGTATTAAAATAACAACTTAGGGCGTTGCAAAGAAATCAAAAAAACAACCAAGGGATGAACAGGGATTACGAGAGAAGGATTTGTAAAAGAAAAATGGATAAAGAAAAGGCCGGGTTCAGCCCGGCCTTTTCCTCAATGAAACTGACCAGCGCAGTCGCTTTGGTCACCACGAATTTTTGCCACGCCATGGGGGATCACAGCCCATATTGCAGCGAGGTTTTCCACAGCCCCCTTTGGGCTCCCAGGCAGGTTGACGATCAGGGTGCTACCGCGAATCCCAACTAAGGCTCGCGACAAGGCAGCCATGGGGGTGATTTCCAGACTACGCAGCCGCATCAGCTCAGCAATTCCCGGAACAAGTCGATCAACGACCCGAAACGTGGCTTCCGGAGTCACATCTCGTGGTGAAACACCGGTACCACCGGTGGTGAAGATCAGCTCAGGATTGTGATTGGCCACCGACTCAACCAGCTGACTGGAAATCATTTCCCCTTCATCCGGAACAATCGGGTTGGCAATAATTTCGACCCCTTTTTCTTCCAGCCAGGCAGCGAGAGCCGGGCCGCTGGTGTCTTGGCGCTCTCCGCGCGAGCCCTTGTCGCTGATGGTGATGATCACGGCTCGCATCAGCCCCTCTCCTCTCGTCGAAACACGCCGCTTTTTCCCCCTTCTTTATAAAGGAGGCAGATTTCTTCGACGGTCATGGCCTTATCAACAGCCTTGCACATGTCGTAGATAGTCAGAGCGGCGACCGAAGCCGCAACCATGGCCTCCATTTCCACTCCGGTCCGTTCGCAGGCCTTGACCGTCGCCAACACCTGAATTCGACTTTGGACCCGGTCAAAATTAAACTCAACGCTGACCGCATGCAAGGCCAAGGGATGAGACAGCGGGATGAGGTCTGGAGTCTTTTTAGCGGCACTGATTCCAGCCAGCCGCGCGACATTGAGAACATCTCCTTTACCGGCACGGCCTTCTTCGATAACCGCCAAAGTGGCCGGAGCCATTCTCACCCAGGCCTGTACCGTGGCGATCCGTACCGTAGTCGGCTTGCCACTGACATCGACCATAATGGCCTGTCCAGCATTGTCAAAATGATTCAGGGCCATGCGTCCTCTCAAATATAGGTGGCTGCCGAAAACCGAAGCGTCATGACAAAGCCTTCCGCTCAGCAGTGAAAAGATCAGGACTTTTCTTCCAGGGTTTTGCTGCTGTCCTGGGTCAGATCTTCGCTCATCCCTGATTTAAAATTACGAATCCCTTTGCCCAGCGCACTGCCAACCTGGGGCAGTTTTCCAGCGCCAAATACAACCAAAACGAGAACCATGATGATCAAAAGCTCTGTGGTACCGAATCCGAACATAGCGTTATTCTCCTTCTGCTCTAAATGAAACTCTCCCGACCTGGGAAAGCCATGTTCTTCTGTAACATGTGGTTGGGTTACGACTCAATCCTGTATACGCAATCATGGATCAATCGGCGGCAGGGACAACAATCGAAACCATGTCACCGGCCTTGACCGATCCGCCTTTCAGCACCCGGGCAAAAATCCCTTCACGAGGCATGACACAATCGCCAACCTGGTGATAAATAGCGCAATGGTGATGGCACTCCTTACCGATCTTTGTCACCTCGAGAAGAGTCGGACCGATCTGCAAACGAGTACCGATAGGCAGAGAGAGAAGATCGATCCCCTGCGTATTGATATTCTCGCCAAAAGCCCCGGACTCAAGAACTGCGCCGAGGTTGCGCATCTTGTCAACGCTTTCTACAGCCAGGAGGCTGATCTGGCGATCCCATTCGCCGGCATGTGCATCACCGACAATGCCGTGGTTTTCTTTCAGCTCAACCTGGTCAACGGGTTGTTTCTGCACGCCTTTACGTTCACTGATACAAACAGAGACGACTTGGGCCGACATAGATTGAATCCTTTTCAAATGATGGTGAATGACGCATCAACCGCCGATAGCGGACATGCCCAGCGAGGTTTTGCCGTCAGCGGCAGGCAACCCATCGTGGGTTAGGGGCTTACAGGCCACAAGGTCCTGCAGAATCCGCCGTAGTGCCATTTTGTCACCAGTTTGAAGATAGGGGCGCAGATCAAGGGCCTTGGTCGAAAACAAGCAACTACGTACATGGCCGGTGGAACTGATGCGAATCCGGTTGCACTCCTTGCAGAAATGCTCGAATACCGGGGTAATGACCCCGATGGTGCCGGCTGCGCCATGGATACGGAAATCCCGCGACGGGCCGCTGCGCGCCTGCCGACCGACCGGATCGAAGGAGTAACGCTGGGCTAGCCGACGCAAAATCTCTCGCCCGGAGACGACTCGGTCTTTCCAGTTGTCATCCGTCACTGCCGGCATGTACTCGATAAACCGGATTGCCAAGGGACGCTGCAGGCTCAAAGCTGCAAACTCCTCGATCTCTTGATCGTTGATACCGGCCATAACGACCATGTTCAACTTGACCGGAAAGCCGAGTTGTTCGGCAGCAGATATCCCATCCAGAACCTGCTGCAGGTCGCCGCAGCGGGTGATCTGCCGAAACACATCCGGCCGCAGCGAATCGAGGCTGATATTGAGTCGCGTCACCCCAGCCGCTTTCAAATCAGCAGCCATCTGCGGCAGCAGGATGCCGTTGGTGGTCAGCACGAGCTCCTGCAGACCGGGAAGTTGCCGCAACCGATCAAGAAACGAAACGATTCCCCTGCGCACCAGCGGCTCCCCGCCAGTGACACGGATCTTTTCAATGCCCAGGGAAACAGCAGTTTCCGCCAGCAGATACAGCTCCTCGTAACGCAACACATCGTCATGCCCACACTTTTCCACCCCTTGCGCCGGCATGCAGTAACTACAGCGCAGATTGCAGCGGTCGGTAACGGACAGGCGCAGATAATTGATGGTGCGGCAATGGCTGTCAACCAGCGGCATAAAGGTTCTCCTTAAACGACTGACGAAAAACGTCCATCTGTTGCGTTGCCGAAAGCCTTCCTCACCGACGTATAGCCAGCATACGCCCTATTCCTCAGGATATCCGGCGCCTTGCATCTGGACATTTTTGCTCAGCCTTGCGGCATACGCGCTTTCTGCCTCAAGCTAATCTAAGCTCGGCCTTAGAAACGTCGCTTCCACGAAATCAGCGACTTGGGCGGCATCATTAAGATCCAGGATCGGCACGTCCAATTGCAGCTGGGCATCGCTGGCAACAGCCACCAGATTGGGATCATGCTCCTCGCCACGACACAGCAGGGTATTGCTGCGTTCCTGGCGATGCACTTCGATTTTCGGCAGGCCGCTGCGTTTGAACCCTTCAGTGACGACAATGTCGACGTCGCTGAAATAGATCGGCAGCAGTTCCTCCAGCGGTGGTGACATCGAGTGCTTTTTCACCATGGCCAGTTTTTCCGGTGAAGTAATGAGCATCGTCGCCGCACCTGCTGCGGTCAGCCGATAGCTGTCCTTCCCAGGATGGTCGATTTCAAACTGGTGGGCATCATGTTTGACAACGCCGACCTTATATCCACGCCCCTTGAGATCGGCAATGACCTTTTCCACCAAAGTGGTCTTGCCGGTACCGGACTTGGCGACAAAGGAAACCGAAGGAACTTTGCTGCCGCTGCGACCGAACTGTTGTCCGCCAGGGCAGCCGCCGTAATAAAAAACATCGACGTCCATGCCGGCGGATAGTTTTGAACAATCGGCCGGGATCATCACCAGGCCGTCAGCCGCCACCAGGGTCCGCACGATGCCGGTATTCTGGTCACCGGCGCTGCTGGCCCACAAACGGCCGTTGCGCTCGTTCAGCGCCACCCGCACAAACCGGGTGCGACCGAGTTTATTGACCTGATCCTCCTTGAGGGTGGCGCGCAGAGGCCGCGGCAGTACCGAGCTGTAACCCATCATCTTCAGCAGGGCCGGTCGGACGAACAGTTCAAAGGTCATCATGGTCGACACCGGGTTGCCGGGCAGGGAAAAGACCGCACAGGAGCCGGCCAGGCCAAAGGCAGTCGGCTTGCCCGGTTTGATATTCACTTTCCAGAAGACCTGCTCGACCCCCAACTCCTCCAGGCACTCACGCACGTAATCGCGGTCGCCAGCCGATACTCCGGCTGAAGTGACCACAACATCAAGTTTGAGGCCGGCGGTGAGCTTTTCACGCAGACTCTCCAGGGTGTCGCGGGCAATGCCGAGCACCACCGGTTCCGCTCCCAACTGGCGGATGGCTGCAGCCAGGGCAGCAGAATTGCTATTGATGATCTGCCCCGGGCCAATAGGTTGACCGAGTTCCACCAATTCATCGCCGGTGGAGAGGATACCGACCCGGGCTTTGCGTGCCACTGCCACTTGGGCCATGTTGAAAGACGCGAGCAGATTGATCTCGGGCGGCCGCAGCACGCTGCCACGCTTGATGACGGGTTCCCCGGCCTTCACATCCTCACCGCGAAAACGGATATGGTCGTGTTTTTTCACCTTGCCGGTGGGGATCACGGTCTCTCCCTCTTCCCTGGTCTCCTCGATGGGAATGATGGCGTCGGCCCCTTCGGGAATCGGCGCGCCGGTCATGATACGGATGGCACTGCCGGCTGGCAGAGGAGCGGCAGCAACGCCACCGGCCGGAATGTAGCCGGTCACGGGCAGCGGTTTACCGGTTTCACAGTCGGCCTGGCGCACAGCAAATCCGTCCATGGCAGAGTTGTCGAACAACGGCAGGTCATTGGGAGCGACGATATCTTCAGCGAGAATTCGGCCTCCGGCGTCGTAAAGGGAAATGGACTCTGCCGGCAGGCAGTTCACCCGATCCAGAATGGAGCGGCGGGCATCATCAAAGGTCAAAGCCATAAACGGAACTCCGGAAAATAGGTATTGAGCCGAACGTGTCGGCCAGGGTACAGGGACTTTAATAACGATTACAGCAAGCTTAACGCAGGAAAAGAATCATCGCCATGATGTATACGGAAAAGTTTTTGATTCTTTCCTGCAATGCACTGTCCGGTAGCGACTGGCCGTCTGTTGCGCATGCTAAAGGGTTCCACGTACGAATGGTTTTGCAAGGCATCTAACGCGATTCCCAAATATATTATTTAAATAATATCCCTGTCCGGCTCGGAGCGCCAAGGTTTTAACATTAAAAAAGGCCCCTCCCGAAGAAAGGAGCCTTGCTCTTTTCAGCCGCCCTGTTCCCGGGCCGAGGGGGTCCTAAGTTGCGGCGGCAGCTCGCCGCGCAGCTGGAAATACTCCTGCGGCGTATTGATGTTAAGGAACGCCCGCCCCTGGCTGTCGATATCGGACATCTCCCCATGGGGGACGATCTGCACGTCCACTTTGGGGAAAAAGGCCACGATCCTCTTCCGGCCCTCATCCAGAACCTCTTCCATGGCGTGCAGGGAACGTTTGTGATAGACGGCATGGAGCGGTTCCAGGCCGCGTTCGCTGTTGGGGATGACAACGTCGGCTCCGGCCCGGGTGCAGAGGAATCGCGCCACCTCGGTGGAGACGAACGGCATATCGCAGGCGACCACGAAAATCCGCTCGTTGCGGGCATGGCACAGCCCGGAATGGATTCCGGCCAGGGCGCCTTGCTTGTAGTAGATGTCCGGAACCTTGCGGCAGGGGATTTCCCGGTACAGCTCGGGGCTGTTGGTGACCAGCAGCACTTCCTCGAACAAGGTGTCGAGCTGCCGGTAGATCAGGTCGATAAAGCGCGCCCCCTGAAACGGCAGCAGGGATTTGTCGCACCCCATGCGGCGGCTCTCGCCACCGGCCAGGATCACCCCTGTCACGCCTTGAATCCGACCGGTGCTGACGGGTCGCTGTAATCCATCGGGGTGACTGTAGACTTCCATTTTTCCGCCACGGACATAGCCGATGAGGGTTATGCCGGCCTCCTCACTGAGGCGGATGGCCATATCGGTGGTCGAAGTCCGACTGGCGATCAACGCAATGCCGAGCCGGGCCGCCTTGGCCACCATTTCTGTTGAAACCCGCCCGGAAGTGACGAGCATTTTCCCCTGCAGGTCGATCCCTTTCAGCAGAGCCTCGCCGGCGATGCGGTCCAGAGTGTTGTGCCGCCCGATGTCTTCGGCCGCCAAAAGCAGGCCGCTGCCATCACCGATAGCCGCTGAATGAATGCCGCCGTGACTGCGGTAGTTATCAGCCCAGGCCGCCAGCTCCTGCATCAATCGACGCACTTCCGCAGGGCTGAAACGCGCAGAAGAAAGACGCTGCCCTGAACCGAGTTGGGTTGGAAGATTGAAGGAAATGCCGGTGCCGCAGCCGGAAGTCAAGGTCGGCTGCAGACGTTCCGGGATGTCGCCGCGAATGCGGATATGAGCCAACCCGGCTTCGGAACAGACACCGAGGCTGAGCAGGTCGTCCCGCTGGTTGATGAATCCCTGCAGGCGCAGGAAGCCGGCGACCAGATAGTTCAATTGATGGGCGGAGGCGATCAGGGTGGCCAGTTCCCGGCCATTGACCGTAAGGCGTACCGGGAATTCCTGGACCACGGGGCGTTCCTGATAGCGCCAGCCATTTTCGTCCACCTGAACGATGGCGAATTGCTTTTGCTGCTCCATGGGTAGTCCGTCCTTGTCTGATGGGGCGGCCGGTTAACCGGCCGCCCCGATCGTCTTATTTGCCTTGCGGCACACCGCTACTGGCGTAGGCCGGCTGAACTTTGTCTTCACCTGCCCCGCCCCCCTCGATTTTGTGAAAGGTATCAGGCAGGCTGTAATCGACAGTTTCCGGATGATGTTCGAAAATCGGGAAATACTTGGCGATCAGAACAAAGAACAGGATATGGGCGGAAATGATCCCCAGCGTCACCAGGGTTTCGATGATGGACGGCAGGTACAGTTGATTAGGGTCCATCATGCCGAACATGGAGACGTTGAAGCGATTGAGGACTAGGCCGAAGACAACCAGGCCAGCGGCAATGGCGCGGCGCCGATCATTGTCACGCACACTTTGTTGAGTGAACATGACAAATGGCAGGATAAAGCCAAGGCCGAGCTCCAGACAGAAGGACAAGGTCAGGGCCGGACGGTCGAAGAACGGCCCGTTGCTCAGAGCAAACAAGCTGTAAAGACGAATAGAGATATACAGTCCCAGAGTATAGGGGAGAATTTGCGCCAGGGTGCGCAGCAGTTCCCCTTCGTTGGGTTGTTCCATCCACTTGTGGCTGGCTGTGGCCTCGAGGATGATGATGCACATGCCGGTACAGATGGCGCTGAGCCAGAACAGCAAGGGGAGCAGCGGGTTGTACCAGAGGTTGTGCAGCTTATCCACGGCGATCAGGAAAAACGTCCCCAGCGACGACTGATGCAGGGTCGAGATGGCTGCAGCAGCAATGACCAGCGGCATTTCAAACCAGCGCAATACCCGCAGAGGCACGTGCCAGCCGAACTTCTCGGCCACCGGCGAGAGGAATTCCAGGAACAGCACCGTGGTGTAGGCCATGACGCACATGGAAACCTCGAACATGGGCGAATGCAGGTTCCAGTAGCGCATGACATGCCAGCCTCGCTGGGGTTGCCCCAGGTCGAGCAGCAGCCCGACGCAGACCAGGGAATAGCCGAGGAAGCCGGTGACAATGGCCGGCCTGACCAGCGGTTCCAGGCGCTTGATGTGGAAGCAATGCACGATGGCGCCGAGGGTGAAGGCCCCGGCAGCCAGAGGGACGGCGGTGACAACATCAAATGAGATCCACAGTCCCCAGGGATAGGTGTCATTAAGGTTGGTGGTGGCACCGAGGCCGAAAACAAAACGGACCAGCGAAGCCACCGCGGCGACCACCACCAGCAGGATCATAAACTTGACGAAGCGGTGATAGCCCTTGATTTCACGGACGACACGAGTTGCGGCAGTCATTTACTTGTCCTCCTTCTCGACGCTGGAGTTCTCGCCCTGCTGCTCCTGGTGGAGCCGCTCCTTGCGATGGTTGAGCCAAGACAGGGCGGACAAGCTGCCGCCAACGGTCAGGAAAATCCCCGGCACCAGACGCAGGGCCTGCCAGGTGTAAGACGGCAGCGGCCGGCTGGTGACGTGTTTAAAACCAAGATCGTCGAAGGGGAGCGGCGTGAGGTAGATCACACTGGTGCCGCCGGCTTCATCCTTGCCGTAAACCTTTTGCATATAACGGTCGGGATGAGCCGTGATGCGCCGTTCTGCTTCCTTGATCAGTTCCTCGCGAGGGCCGTAGGTGATGGCGGTCGGACAGGCTGTGGCGCAGGCCGGCTTGAGTCCTTCCCGTACCCGGCTGTAGCAGCCGGTGCATTTCTTCACCAGAGGGAACGCCTTGCTCCACTCATACTTGGGAATGCCGAACGGACAGGCCACCATGCAGAAACGGCAGCCGATGCAGCGATCCGAATCGTACACCACCGGCCCTTCGGCGGTTTTGCGGAAGGCGCCGACCGGGCACACCGAGGCGCAGGCCGGCTCGTTGCAGTGCATGCACATTTCCTTGTAGAAGGCGAATTCGTTCTGGCCGTTCTTTTCGTAATCGCGGAATTTGATCCGGGTGAAGGTGTATTCCGACATGGCGGGCGGATTCTGGTAGCCTTCGCCGCTGAAAAAGTCGGTTTGCTCCGCCTGCAGCTGATTCCACTGCTTGCAGGCCACCTGGCAGCCGCGGCAGCCGGTGCACTTAGTCATATCGATCAAAAACGCGTTTTGATGTTTGTTGTCGGTCGTTCTCATGCCTTGTTACCCCCTTTTTCGATGTTGCACAGGAATGCCTTGAATTCGGGGATGCTGGTATTGGCGCAACCGACCGCCGTGGTCAGGACGTTGGCGCTGTCCCCGCGAGCCATGCCGCCGAAACCAAAATGCCAGGGCAGGCCGACCTGCTCGATGAGGCGGCCGCCGGCGCGCAGCGGCTTGATGCGGTTGGTGACCAGGGCTCGTGCCTCGATGCTGCCGCGCTCCGACGACACAGTGACCATGTCGCCGTTGGCGATCCCTTTCCACTCGGCCAGATGACGGCTGATCTCGACGAACATGTCGGGAACCAGTTCCACCAGCCAGGGGAGGTTACGGGTCATGGCGCCGGCTTGCCAGTGCTCGGACACGCGGTAGGTGGTGCCGATGTAGGGGAACTTGTCCGAGGTGCTGATTTTGCAGGGACGCATGACAGCCGGGTTGCTCTGCTGGCTGCTCATCAGGTTCTCCATCGGGCTTTCCATCGGCTCGTAATGCTCGGGGAACGGCCCATCAGCCAGACCGGGGGCGAACAGGCGGCCGTAGCCTTCGGACACCATGATAAACGGATTGCGGGTTCCCTCTTCGGCCAGCGGCGGCCAGCCGCCGTCGGGGATATCTCCTTCCCACTTGCGGGTGACGGAGTTCCAGGCAATAACCGGCTTGTTCGGATTCCACGGTTTGCCCGAGGGATCGACCGAGGCACGGTTGTAAAGGATGCGGCGGTTGACCGGCCAGCACCAGGACCATTCGGGATACAGACCCATGCCGGTCGGATCGCTCAGCCCGCGGCGGGCCATCTGATTGCCGGCTTCGGTAAAGGAACCGCAATACAGCCAGTTGCCGCTGCAGGTTGAACCGTCGTCCTGCAGGAAGGCGAAGCTCGGCACCTGCTCACCCATTTTGTAAGCCTTGCCCTTGATCACGGTGTCGCGGGTGAAATAGCCGTTGCACTCCTTGGCGACCGTCGGGATGTCCGGCTCATGGCCATGGCCGTAATTCCAAGCCAGTTGGGTGATCGGCTCGGGGAACACGCCCCCTTTGGCGTAGGCTTTCTTCAGGCGCTGGCAAAGCTGATCGACGATAAAGGCATCGCTACGCGCCTCTCCCGGCGGCTCAACAGCCTTGTAACGCCACTGCGCCCACCGGCCGGAGTTGGAGATGCTCCCTTCCTTTTCCACCGAAGATGCAGCCGGCAGGAGGAAGACTTCCGTATCGATGCTCTTCGGATCGATGCCGGGCGCCTTCCAGAAGATGGAGGTTTCCGTCTCCCACAGGTCGGCGCAGATCATCCACTTGAGCTTGCTCAGCCCTTGACGGATGGAACCGGCATCCGGTCCACCGACGGCCGGATTCGTCCCCATGCAGAACAGGCCTTCGAAACCGCCGGCCTGCAGGCGCTCCATCAATTTGATGAAGGAATAGTTGCCGCTGCGCTTGGGGAGATAGGAGAAGCAGAAATCGTTGTCCGCGGTAGCGGCTTCGCCCCAATAAGCTTTGAGTAAACTGGCGATGTACTTGGGGGTGTTGCTCCACCAGTTGGCGCTCTTCGGGTCGTTGGAGGTCGGCGTCCACTTGGCGTTGTAGGCCTGCAGATCGACGTTGTCATGGGTCGGGGTCTTCAAGTAGCCGGGGAGGATGTGGTAGAGGATGGCGTAGTCGGTGGACCCCTGGACGTTCGACTCTCCGCGCAGAGCGTTGATGCCGCCGCCGGCGATACCGATGTTCCCCAGCAGCAACTGCATTACGGCGTAGGAACGGACGTTCTGGGTGCCGTGGGTGTGCTGGGTGGTCCCCATGGCGTACATGATGGTCGCCGCCTTGCCCGGCTTGCCGGTGGCGCAGAAGGTCTCGGCCACCCGGCGGTAGGCATGAGGATCGGTGCCGGTGATTTCGCACACCTTGGCCGGCGTGTAGCGGGCGTAATGGGCCTTCATCAGCTGATAGACGCTGCGCGGATGCTGCAGGGTCTCGTCGCGCTTGGGGTTGCCGTCTTTGTCAAGCTGGTAGCTCCAGGTTTCCTTGGTGTAACTGGAATTCTGGGCGTTATAGCCGCTGAACAGACCGTCCTCGAACTGGAAATCATCGCCGACGATGAACGCCGCATTGGTGTAGTTCACCACGTACTCGCGATGGATCAAATCGTTCTGCAGGATGTAGTTGATCAGGCCACCGATAAAGGCGATATCAGTGCCGGGACGCAGCTGGGCGTAGATGTCGGCTTTAGAAGAAGTCCTGGTGTAACGAGGATCGACGGAAATCAGCGTCGCCCCGTTGTCCATGGCCTTCTCGACGTATTTAAAGGAAATGGGATGATTTTCTGCAGGATTGGAACCAATCGCCAGGATGACATCCGAATGTTGGATATCGATCCAGTGATTGGTCATTGCCCCGCGACCGAACGAAGCCGCCAGACCGGCGACAGTTGCGGAGTGTCATATTCGGGCCTGATGTTCGAGGTAGGCCACGCCCATGGCGCGAGCGAACTTGCCCCACAGGTAACACTCCTCGTTGTCGAGGGCGGCAGCACCGAGGAAAGCCATCCCCTCGTTGCGGTTAACCTCATAGTTCTTGCCGCCAATGGTTTCGGTTTTGACGAAATTGCGATCACGCGAATCCTTCATCAGGGTCGCCATCCGCTCCAGAGCCCAATCCCAGGACTTTTCTTCCCACTTGGCAGAACCGGGAGCACGATATTGAACCTTGGTCAGACGCCGCTCGTTATTGGCAACCTGGAACAAGGCGCTCCCCTTGGAACAAAGAGAGCCGCGATTAATTGGGTGCTCGGTATCCCCTTCAATATTGACGATCTTGCCGTCCTTGGTATGCACGATCATACCGCACCCTACCGCGCAGTACGGACAGACGGTGGTGCTGGTCTGCAAACCTTTGGTTCTCAACTCCGGTGCATCGACGCTAGCCTTGGCCGGCTTGGCGGAGATCGCCACACCGGCAGCTGCGACGCCGCCGCTTTTGAGAAAATTCCGACGTGAAATTCCCATTTCTCTCTCCTTGCAATTGAAGTGGTTCTTTACGTCCCACAAAGACGCAAATTGGCTAATGCATCGGCAACGAATATGCCAAGGCTTGACAAGGAGCTGTTTTATGGCTCTAAATAGGTAAACAGACTGTCGAAACGGCCAAGTTAATAAAATCTATTAATTCACCTCCTGCGCCCAGGCCCTGTATACTTCTTACCGACCTGTATACATGTGACCCAGCCAGGGATGCGGCATTGCGGCCCATAACCCACCGCTCCCAGCCAGCATGGATATTTCCCCAGCGGACAAGCCATAACAGCATGGACAAACGAATTTTCATCTGCGACGACGAAGAAGGAATGCGCCGTTATCTGCGCAAGATGCTCAACAGCTGGGGCTATCAGGCCACGACCTTTGCCAGCCCGCTGGAGATGCTACAAATGCTGAAAAGCTCTGAAGGGGAATGCGATCTGATTCTACTCGATGTAAAGATGCCGGAATTGGACGGGTTGGAAACGCTGCGCCGAGTCCGTGAGCAGCGACCGGACCAGGGAGTGATCATGATGACCGGCCACGGCACGATCGAATCAGCCGTGGAAGCGATGAAGATCGGTGCCTACGACTACCTGAGCAAACCGTTCCCGCAGGAAAAGCTCTTCGCCCTGGTGCAGCATGCCTTAGAACAAAAGTCCCTCAAGGAAGAAAATTCCAGTCTGAAACGAGAACTGCGCGAGCGCCAGGCGCACCAGACGCCGATCTTTCGCAGCCAACGTTTCGGCCAGGTCTACGATCTGGCCCTGCGCGTCGCGGCCAGTGATTCCAGCGTCCTGATTCTGGGTGAGAGCGGCACCGGCAAAGAGCTGATCGCCAGCACCATCCATGAACGAAGTCCTCGCGCGGCCAACCGCTTTCTCGCCATCAACTGCGCAGCCTTGTCGGAAACCCTGCTGGAAAGCCAGCTGTTCGGGCATGTCAAAGGAGCATTCACCGGCGCCATCCAGGCGCAGAAGGGGTTGCTCGAAGAAGCTGACGGCGGCACCTTGTTCCTTGACGAAGTCGGTGACCTGAGCCCCAACTTGCAGGCCAAACTGCTGCGTGTTCTGCAGGAAGGCGAATTCATCACAGTCGGCGCCACCCGGCCCAAACGGGTCGATGTCCGCTTTGTCGCGGCCACCAACAAAAATCTCGAATTCGAGGTCGAACAGGGCCGATTCCGCGAAGACCTGTTCTACCGCCTCAACGTCATCGCCCTGGAACTCCCCCCGTTACGTGAGCGGCCCGAAGACATCGAGCCGTTGGCTTTGCATTTCGTTAAGCGTCTGGCAGCTCGCGCCGGTCGGCAGATCAAGGGGATTGCTCCCGAAGCCCTGTCCCTGTTGCAGAAGTATTCCTGGCCCGGCAATGTCCGGGAGTTGGAAAACGTCATGGAACGCGGGGTAATCCTGACCACGGAAGAGCAGATCAGTGCCGACGTCCTGCCGCTGAAATTGAGCCGCAGTCAGCCTGTGGCTGATGACGATGTCAACCGCCCGCCTCTGACCTTGCGCGATGCTGAACGCATTCAGGTGATGCGCAGCCTGCAACAGACCGGCTGGAACAAAAGCCAGGCCGCCATTTTGCTCGGCGTCACCCGCAAAACCCTTGACCGTAAGATCAAGGAGTTCGACCTGACTCCGTCCAGCAGCGCATGAAATTTCCTCTTTCTCCGGCGCTGCCGTCCCTCACCATTCGCGGCAAATTAACCCTGGCCGCCCTCGCACCGCTGTGCGTTATCCTGGTGCTGGTGGCCTTTGCCGCATCCTACCTGATCAATGCCCGCATCGTTGGCCAGACCCAGGAATTTCTGCGTAACGACCTGAGTGCCGCCCGCGAAGTCCTGGATCATGAAAAGGGCCAGGTGCGTGACATCGTCCGCTTCACGGCCCAGGCCGGAGTCACCCGCAATGCCCTGATCAGCGGCCGCGTGGCGGACCTGTTCCAAGAACTGCACGCCATCCGCCAGCGCGAGGGGCTCGACCTGCTGACGCTCACCGATGCCGACGGGCATGTCCTGGCGCGAGCCAATCACAACGAACCCGGCCGGGAGGATGATGAGAGTTTTCCGTTTCTGCTCGACGCACTGCTCGGCGTGGAATACAGCGGGCCGACCTTGTTTTCCGCAGCCGAACTGCAGCGGGAAAGCGAATCGCTGGCCCGCCGCGCCGTCCTTGCCGTAACCCCTCCGCCCCCACCAGACAAACCGGCCTATGAACTTCGTGGACTGCTGCTGATCTGCGCCATGCCGGTCACTGACGACGGTGGAACGATCCTCGGCTGCCTGTATGGCGGCATCCTTCTCAACAACAACCTGGCACTGGTCGACCGCATCCGCGACATCGTTTACGGCCAGGAAACTTTTGAGGGAATCGATACAGGCAGCGCCACCATCTTTCTGACGGAAACCCGAGCCACCACAACCGTCCGCCTCAAAAACGGTGATCGCGCCATCGGTACCCGCGTGTCGCCGGCCGTGGCCGAAGCTGTGCTGCAACGGCATCAGAGCTGGCTCGACCGGGCCAAGGTTGTCGATGATTGGTACTTGACCGCCTATGAACCGATTTTCGATGAACGGGGAATCGCCATCGGAGCTCTTTACGTTGGCCTGCTGGAGAAACCGTTCAACGCCCTGAAAGCCAAAGCCGCTTTCAGTCTGATGGCCCTTCTGGTTCTGGGCGGCGGTCTCGGCTATCTGATTGCTCGTTTGATCTCCAAACGGATCTCGCGCCCCCTGTTGCAGCTTGACAGGGTGGCCCAGCAGGTCGCCGAAGGGGAACGAAATATCAACCTCGCCCCCACAACCCATGACGAGATCGGCCATCTCACCCTCACCTTCAATCGCATGACTCAGTCCCTGAAAGAGCGCGAAGAGGACCTCAATCGCCTCAATCGCGAGCTGGAGGGAAAGGTTGCGAAACGCACCGCCCAACTGGAACGCAAGAGTCTGGAACTGATCCGCGCTCAGGAGGAGTTGCTGCGTTCAGAAAAACTCGCCGCCATCGGCTCCCTGGCCTCCGGGGTTGCCCACGAAATCAACAACCCCGCCGCCATCGTCCGTGGCAACGTGGAAATCCTTCTTATGGAACTCCCTCCGGGGAGTGCCGGACGGGAGGAGGCCGAAGAAATTCTCAAACAGACCGAACGCATCTCCCTGATCACCCAGAATATGCTGACTTTTGCACGTGAGCAGGCCTTGCAGCCTGAAAAAATCGATATCAATCAGCTGCTGCAAGAAATCCTCGAACAGATCGGGCATCAGGTTTCCTTCGGCCACGTCAAAGTGGAACGTCGCTTGACGAATGATCTCCCCCTGTTGTTGGCCGACCGCGAACGATTGCGCCAAGTCTTCACCAACATCATCCTCAACGCACTGCAAGCCATGGCCGGTCAAGGCACCTTGAGCGTTGTCAGTCTGGCTTCTGCCCGTCAGGTCATTGTCAGCATTATCGATTCGGGACCCGGCATGGAAGCTGAGGTTCGCGAAAAAATTTTCAATCCGTTTTTTACTACCAAACAGAACGGCACCGGCCTCGGCTTATCCATCTCCTACGGCATCGTCAAAGCGCACCAGGGCCGCATCGAGGTGGAGAGCAAACCGGGCCACACCGTGTTTCATATCCACCTGCCCCTCTCCTCTGACTTCAGCGACTAAAAATTTCCTCACGACCCGGGCATTAAACTTGCTTAAGGGTATCTTTGTCTCACATTTTCGCAAAAGTGGTAGTAGCCTGTCGTTTTCGATCCTCAAGGCCTTGCTGCGGCGTATTTACAGGATAGACTTCGGCAAAATAACGCCGCGCAGGAATATCAACAGCCTTAGACCGTCAAAGGAGAGAGTCCATGGCCGTCAAAATTATCATCATCCGCCGGGTTCCCCAGGAAAAAGAGTCGGAAATCCGTCCGATGCTCATGCAGATGCGCGCTTTGGCCAATGCCCAGGCCGGCTATATCTCCGGCGAGAACCTGATCAACTACGACGATCCCGAAGAACATGTGGTGATCAGCACCTGGAGATCGCTCGACAATTGGAACACCTGGGTCGCGGACAAACGAAGGCAGGAATTGCAAACCCAGGTGGATCGCATTCTCGGCAATGAAACTCTCTATTCGATCTATTACAACGGCTGATTTTCAGCCGGTCCCAGAAAGGCGTAAACCGATGATGGAAGAAAAAATCAATCAGCTTCTGGACATGCGGCAACGAGCACTGGAAGGGGGCGGCGCAGACAAAATCCGCCGGCATCACCAGAAAGGACGCTACACCGCCCGGGAACGCCTCGACCTGCTACTGGACGAAGGGAGCTTCGAGGAATTCGACATGTTCAAGACCCATCGTTGCCGCCACTTCGGCATGGAATGCGAGGAAATTCTCGGGGACGGCGTGGTCACCGGCTACGGCACCATCAACGGCCGCCTGGTCTATGTCTTTTCCCAGGACTTCACCGTCTATGGCGGCTCACTGTCGGAAACCTTCGCGGAAAAGATCTGCAAAGTGATGGACATGGCGGTGAAGAACGGCGCACCGGTCATCGGACTCAACGATTCGGGCGGAGCTCGCATCCAGGAAGGAATCGAGAGCTTGGCCGGTTATACGGAAATTTTCCTGCGCAATGTCATGGCCTCGGGTGTCGTACCGCAAATCTCCGGGATCTTCGGTCCCTGTGCCGGCGGGGCGGTCTATTCACCAGCCCTCACCGACTTCACGGTGATGGTGAAAAACAACAGCTACATGTTCCTCACCGGGCCTCGGGTGGTCAAAGCGGTCACCCATGAAGACGTCGATGTCGAAACGTTAGGAGGTGCCGGCGTGCACACCGGGCGCAGCGGCGTGGCACATCTTGCGGCCGACAATGAGGAGCAGGCCATCGCCCAAATCAAAGAGCTGTTCTCCTATCTGCCGCAAAACAACATGGAGATATCGCCGCGCGAAGACTGCGACGATCCGGCCGATCGGGACATGGAAGGCTTGATCAACCTGATTCCGGATAACGCGAATCAGCCATACGACGTCAAGCAGGTGATTCTAGCAACCGTGGATAACGGCAAGTTTTTCGAGATCCAGCCGGCCTTCGCGCCCAACCTGGTGATCGGCTTCGGCCGCTACGGAGGCCAGGCCGTCGGCATCGTCGCCAACCAACCGCTGCACTTGGCCGGGGTACTGGATAACGACGCCTCAATCAAAGGGGCCCGCTTTGTGCGTTTCTGCGATGCCTTCAACATCCCGGTCGTCACGTTTGTCGATGTGCCCGGCTTCCTCCCCGGAACGGCGCAGGAATACGGCGGCATCATCCGCAATGGCGCCAAAATGCTCTATGCCTATGCCGAGGCCACGGTTCCCAAGGTCACGATCACGTTACGCAAAGCCTACGGCGGCGCCTATTGCGTGATGAGTTCCAAACACCTGCGCGGCGACATCAACTATGCCTGGCCGTCCGCGGAAATCGCGGTCATGGGTGCCAAGGGGGCAGCGGAAATCCTTTTCGCCAAAGAGCTGCAGGGAGAAAAAGAAAACGCAGCCCAGCTGTTGGCCGAAAAGGAACAGCACTATGCCGAGAAATTCGCCAACCCCTATGAGGCTGCCAAACGCGGCTATATCGATGCGGTCATCCTGCCGCAACGCACCCGCTTCCGCATCGTCAAAGCGCTGACCATGCTGGAAGCCAAGCAGGATACCAACCCCTCGAAGAAACACGGCAATATTCCGCTCTGATGCCAAACCTCAGGAGGTCTCGTTTATGAGTTTCAGTTGGCAGAATGTTGTCGACGGCAACGGCATCGGCATCACACTCACTGGCATGCTCATCGTCTTTGCCGGACTGGCATTGATCAGCCTGTTTATTGCCCGACTGCCCACCTTGCTCAGACTTTGGGACGGAATCATCAGTCGCAAACAGAGGGCAAAAAAAGCAACGCCGGCGCCCCGAGCGGCCGCCGATCAGCCGGTCACCGAAGCCGAAATCATGGCCGCCGTAGCCCTGGCTCTGCACCTGGAGTTAGAGCGCACCGCCGGCGACCGCCAGAAAATCACCATCAGCCGCAAAAAACGCGGATCGATCTGGAATTCCGCAGGGAAGATGCGGTCTTTGTCCCAGGGAGGGCAGCATGCGCAAGTACGAATTGACCATTAACGGCAAAGCAGTTGCCGTGCAGATTCTGGAACTGTCCGCCGAGGAAGCCACCCTGGAAGTCAATGGAGAGGAAATCACGGTGGCGATCGACCGTGTGTCGGAAATGATCACCCACAGTACCGATGCCGTTCCGCCCGGACTGGTCCTCCCGAGCAGCGCCCCGGTGGCCAGTCCCTCGGCCCAGAACCAGGGGGTGGTCTGCGCACCGATCCCCGGCTCCATCATCGACGTTTTCGTCAAGGTCGGCGACAAGGTGCAGGCCGGCCAGCCGCTGTTCAAAATGGAAGCCATGAAGATGGAGAACGAGATCAACGCCCAGCTCGACGGCACGGTCACAGCGGTCAACATCCACGCCGGAGACAGCGTCAGCCAGGGCCAGGAACTGATTCATCTTACTCCCGAGAATCCGAAACGGCGCCAGGGAGATAAGTAGCAGGACGCTGAAAAAGTCTTTTTCCCAAGGCTGATCAAAAATGCCCTGATTCAAAGTGGCAAGCCATCAGCCGGCTAGAGGAGTCCAGCCATGGATATGCTCGTCAGCTTTCTACATAATACCGGTTTTGCCGCTTTGACCTGGGGCAATCTGCTGATGATCATCATCGGCATTGTTTTCGTCACTCTGGCCATCGTCAAGGATTACGAGCCGTTGCTGCTCATTCCCATCGGCTTCGGCATCATTGTCGGAAACATCCCCACCGTGGCTGGGATGTCCATTGGTGTGTACGAAAAAGGGAGCGTTCTGAGCTACATCTATTACGGTGTCAGCCAGGGGATCTTTCCGCCCCTGATCTTCCTCGGTATCGGCGCCATGACCGATTTTTCCACCATGCTCTCCAACCCGAAACTGGTCTTGCTCGGAGCTGCTGCCCAAGTCGGTATTTTCCTGACTCTGATCGGCGCTCTCGCCCTCGGCTTCACTCCCGCCGAAGCCGGCGCCATCGGCATCATCGGCGGCGCTGATGGTCCGACAGCGATCTTCCTCTCCTCCAAGCTGGCGCCACACCTGCTTGGTTCCATCGCCATCGCCGCGTATTCTTATATGGCCTTGGTGCCGGTCATTCAACCACCGATCATGAAATTGCTGACCACTCCGGAAGAGCGTCGCATCAAGATGAAAGCACCGCGGCAAGTCACCAAACGGGAAAAAATCATCTTTCCCATTGCCGGATTCCTGATCTGCGCACTGATCGCCCCTGGCTCCATTGTGCTGATCGGCACCCTCTGTTTCGGCAATCTCCTCAAGGAAAGCATGGTGACCGACCGGCTGGCCAACACCGCCCGCAATGCCATGATCGACATCGTCACGATCCTCCTCGGTTTTTCCGTAGGAGCCAGCACCAGCGCCGACCATTTCCTGACTCCGCAGTCGATCCTCATCTTCGGCCTGGGTGCTCTCTCCTTCTGTATCGCTACGGCCGGTGGGGTCCTGTTCGCGAAATTCATGAATCTGTTTCTCAAGGATAAAATCAATCCACTGGTTGGGGCAGCCGGCGTTTCTGCCGTTCCTGACTCGGCCCGTGTGGTCCATACCATGGGGCAGAAGGAAGACCCGTCAAATTACCTGCTGATGCATGCCATGGCACCCAATGTAGCCGGCGTCATCGGCTCGGCCATCGGCGCCGGTGTTCTTTGGACCGTGCTGGTGCAGTGATGAAATGCGAAATGTGCCGATATCAAACAGGAATTCCTGAAAAATTTTTACAATTTTCTTGCCTTTCAGAAAAAGATGGCTAGACTTGTCCAAGTAGCTATGGATGTGCAAGTTTTTTTGGCTTTGGCTGTCATTGAGATCGCACCAAACGAACCGCACAGCGCCGCATGCTGGGCGGTTTTTTAGCAGCTGAAAGGACTTGTACCAGAACAGGTTTTCCAGGGGAAAGAAGGAGCAGACAACGATGGCTGTAGGAACAGTGAAATGGTTTAACGATGCCAAGGGTTTCGGGTTCATCAAGCAGGATGACGGGCCTGATGTTTTCGTCCACTTCTCAGCGATTCAGGGTGATGGATTTAAATCCCTGGCAGAGGGCGACCGCGTTAAATTTGATGTCATTGAGGGGCAAAAAGGTCCGCAATCCGCAAACGTTACAAAAATCTAGCACATCCCATATTGATTCAACCAGGCTCCGCAACTCGAGTTGCGGAGCCTTTTTTGTTAATCTTGCAGCCCCATCCTCTTGATTCTGGTCCTCACCCCATTTTTCTTTTCAGTACCACGCCAACGAAGCCTTACCATTTGAAGGAAAGAGTGGCACCTATGGTGTTCTCATCAACCATTGGTGTCACGGTTACATCCTTGAAGCGGGTTGTAAAATAAAGGTTGCTCAAAATGCCAATGGCGGCTCCGGCAGTCACGTCGACATAGTCATGAGCTTGGCAATCAACCCGGCTGACGCCAACAAAAGATGCAGCCAGGTAGGCTGGGATCCCGTATTTCAAGCCGTAGCGTCGCTGCAGAAAGGCCGCACCACTGAAAGCCGATGCCGTGTGCCCGGAAGGAAAAGAGTAATCCCCGCCATTGGGACGTGTTTTGTCCACCAGATATTTCAGACTGTAGGTCGTAGCCAGGGTGGCAGCATATGATTTATAGAACTGATTACGCCCTTCCTGGTCATGTTCGAGAAATGTCAGGCCATAGGCTGTAGCCGGGATAAGAAGCTGGCCGATGTCTCCAGCGAATTCCTCAGTACCTTTGGCTTTTGCCAGGGAGGGCAAGAGCAGGGTTATGATCATAAATCCCAGGAGAATGACGCCAATCTTTTCCAACAGTCTTTCGCCATTAAACGGCCAAGCCAGCATAGGGGAGGTCCTTTTCTGCTTTTGTGCCTCAATGAGAGACGAGTGCCTGCACGACGGGCAAAAGCCTTCGGAAACAGGCCTGCCCCTGAAGTGGCGTTTCGGTGCTGATTTTTGCTCTGCCACCGAACCGAAACGCGTGTTCACTGCATTCACATTAAAGGCGCAAGATTACCGTCAGGTTTTCTCAGCATTACCATTTGGTAATGTTCTACGAATGTGCAGCAGACGATGCCTCAGAAACCCGATAGAAACGATGGATATGTTGAAGAGAGAGTCTTATCTGGGGGGGAAAACGAAGAAAGTTTTGATGGGATAAAGCGCAACCGCAGGAGAGTGCAATTCAGGCTTTAACGAAATATTCCGGCAGGAAATCATCCAACGGCCTTGCTAATTTGCTGGTTTTGTTACAATCAGAGTAGACTTGACGTGCCACACCCCGGATAGGATGCGCATGAGACTGCTCCTTATCGAAGACGATGACCGCACCGCCAGTTTCATCATCAAAGGGTTCAGCCAGGCTGGCTATGTCGTAGATCGTGCCTCAGATGGTGAGGCAGGCCTGCTTATGGCTCAAATGACCAGTTATGACCTGGCCATCGTTGATGTCATGCTCCCCAAATTGGATGGACTCTCCCTGATCAAAGAATTGCGTATACAAAGGATCAGAACCCCCATCATCGTTCTCAGTGCCAAAAAGTCACTGGATGATCGCATTCGGGGATTGCATACCGGGGGAGATGATTATCTGGTCAAACCCTTCGCCTTTAGCGAACTGCTGGCCCGAACCCAAGCCCTCTTTCGACGTACGCAAGCGATTGACGAACCGACGGTTTTTAATGTCGCAGACCTTTGTCTGGACATCCTTAAACGGAAAGTCACCCGAGCTGGGACGGAAATCGAACTGCAACATCGAGAGTTTAGTTTACTTGAGTACATGATGCGCAATACAGGACGCGTTGTATCCAAAACCATGATCATGGAGCATGTGTGGAATTATAATTTCGACCCTGAAACTAACGTGGTCGAAGCGCGCATTTGCCGGTTACGGGATAAAATCGACCGGAATTTCACTCCCAAACTGATTCACACTATTCGGGGAGTCGGCTACGTGCTCGAAGTTAAGGAGTGATATGTTCCGCACCCTCAAATTCCGTCTGGTCCTATGGTTTTCCCTCCTCTTTGCCCTGCTGTCGCTGGGCGGATTTTTCTTTACCTACACAAGATTAGAAGCACGCCTGACTCAACGTATTGACGATGAACTGGCTGCGGATTGCGTTGAAATGACCAATCTGCTGCATGTCAAAGGGGTTCTTGGGGTCAGTGAGGAAATCTGGGAGGAAGGTGAAGAAGATGGCATCGACCGGGTGTTCTTTCGGCTTTATTCTCGTCCACAAGGCTTGATCGCAGCTTCCGACTTGAGTTCCTGGAGCGGTCTTAACGGTCCGGCCTTGCTCCCTGAAAATGTCGACCAGAAAATTTTTCAGACGCTCTCTATCCCGGGGAAACACCACAAGGTCCGCAGCCTGACCCAGAATCTTGACGCGAATTATTATCTGCAGATAGGGGTCGTGTTGCGCGAGGATGAGCGCCTCCTGGCGGATATGCGAGAGTCCTTCGCCGGCACTTTTCTGACCATGCTTTTGCTGGGCGGGCTGGGGGCTTTTTTCATGGCCAGGCGGGCCATGTCAGGGGTGGACAGAATCCGGAAAACAGCGGACCGGATCAGCGAAGGGGATTTCTCCCAAAAGGTCCCCTTGACTCAGGAGGGGGAAGAAATCGCGAATCTGGCCCGCACCTTCAACCGGATGCAGGAACGACTGGAAATCCTGATTCGGGAATTGCGTGAGGTGACGAACAATATTGCCCACGACCTACGCAGTCCGATCACCAGAATGCGGGGCTTGGCGGAAACCAGCCTGACCGGAAACCAGGACATCTCAGAATACAAAGAAATGGCGTGTGCGGTCATCGAAGAAAGCGACAGTCTGGTCGGTATGATCAATACCATGCTGGATATCGCCGAAACCGATGCGGGGGTACGACCAATTCCCAAGCAACCGGTAGAAATGTGTAAAATTCTTCGGGATGTGACCGAACTATTCCAACCGGTTGCAGAAGAACGCTCGGTCAATCTGCAAATTTTCACTCCAGAGCAACCGCTGGTGACCATGGGGGACCTCGGCCGCCTGCAACGGGCCATTGCTAATTTGGTGGACAATGCCATCAAATACACTCTCCCCGGGGGTACGGTCACCTTGGATGGAAGCGCCACAACCGAACAGATTATCATAACCGTTGCAGACACGGGTATTGGCATTTCAGCCCAAAACCTGCCGCGCATTTTCGATCGCTTTTTTCGCGGTGATGTCAGCCGCTCCCGTCCGGGGACCGGGCTTGGCCTGAGCCTGGTTCAGGCAATCATCCATGCCCACCACGGTCGCATTGAAGTGCAAAGCTCCCTTGACCAAGGAACCACATTTACCGTGACCCTCCCTCAGGCGAGCTTTAACTGAGCAGGGATCCTCCTCAAGACAACGATTAATAACAAGATAACCGGCTGCTAAGGTTCAATAATTTTTCGGATCGTGTACAATAGTCCGTGAAGCTAACGACACAGATCTAAATTGTTTCCAGATTATCAAACGTCTATCGCACTTTTTTCGAAAGGTATCATCATGCTTGGAAGAATCAATAATCAGCCCTATACCGGTCCGGTGGCCGTAACGGTCGGCAGCAGTTTCTTTCCCAAAGTCTACGGCTGGATGACGGCCGGTCTGGCCCTGACTGCACTGGCAGCGGTCTTCACCCTGTCCAGCCAGGCCATGCTCGAACTGATCTTCGGCAACCGGATGGTCTTTTACGGACTGATCCTGGGTGAACTCGGCCTGGTCATCGCCATGTCTGCCGCCATCAATCGCATCAGCGCGATGACGGCCACCCTGATGTTCCTGGCCTACTCGGCCCTGAACGGCATCACCTTCGCATCCATTTTTTTGGTTTACACCAGCAGCTCCATTGCCAGCGCCTTCTTTGTCGCCTCGGGAACTTTTGCCGCCATGAGCATTTACGGGGTGGTCACCAAACGCGACCTGACCGGGTTGGGAAGTTTCATGTTCATGGGCCTGGTCGGCATCATCATCGCTTCGCTGGTCAACATTTTTCTGCAAAACGAAATGATCTACTGGGTCACTAGTTACATCGGCGTTCTTGTCTTTGTCGGCCTCACTGCTTACGACACCCAGAAAATCAAGCAGATCGGCCAGGCCGGATTTGCGGACAGCGAAACTCGCCACAAGGCTGCCATCCTTGGCGCATTGCGCCTCTACCTCGATTTCATCAACCTGTTCCTGATGCTGCTGCGGGTGATGGGAAGCCGGCGTTAATTGGGGTTTATAAAGCCGGTATCGTTGGCCACGTCTTCAATAAAAAAGGACAGGCATTTGCCTGTCCTTTTTCTTTATAAACCCTCGGGCCGGCTATCAAACAGGCTCCATCTGTTTCAACAAGGCAGCCTGATCTGGAAATTCGCCGGTTTGTTTCTTGGAATAAAGTAAAGCCCCGTCAACAGTCACCTCAAAGACCCCACCGCTCGATTCAAGTAACCGAACCTCCCCGGCAAAGCGTTTTCGAATCTGTTCCGCCAGACTGGCGGCTTTTTCACGGTAACCTCAGCGATTACAATACTCAATCGTCACCTGCATAGCGACCTCCGTACCTGCGTCGTGGAATGATGAAATCTAGTTTTTCATTATACCAGCACGGAGCAGCAATAGAAATCGCTCAATTTAATCCTGCGGTGATCAAACTTGTGACCTGCCCTCTTCGGCAGCAATGACCCTTCTTATAGTCATCCCTCAAACTTGTAGCCAACCCCATAGACAGAGTGAATGAGTCCCTCTTCAGGGGCAGCGTCGGAAATCTTTTTTCGCAATTTCTTGATGTGACTGTCAATGGTGCGGTCACTGACCGTACGCTGATCAGCGTAAATACGGTCCATGAGCTGATTTCGGGAATAGATCCGGCCGGGGTTGGCCGCCAGGAAACTGAGCAGTTTGAATTCGACCGCGGTCAGCTCCAGGTCACGGCCATGCAGCAGAGCCTGGTAGCGCGATTCGTCGAGCTGCAAACCTTGATTGCGCACCGTGCTGCCGGGACCGGCTCGACGCAGCACCGCCTTAACCCGGGCCACGACCTCCCGCGGGCTGAACGGCTTACAGATATAGTCGTCGGCACCCAACTCCAGTCCGAGCAGGCGGTCGATTTCTTCCACCCTGGCAGTGACCATGACCACCGGCACAGTGGAAAAACTGCGCACCTCTTTGCAGATTTCCATCCCGTCCCGGCTGGGCAGCATCAGGTCGAGCAGGATCAGCTGAGGAGCGTGTTCCCGTACCCAGGGGACAACGGCCAGGCCATCGGCCAGAATTTCAACGCTGAATCCGGCTTGCAGCAGATAATCGCGCAGCAAGCTGGCCAGTTTCGGTTCATCTTCAACGATCAAAATGGTGTCACTCATGCTACCGCTCCGTTCTCCGGCAGTTCGATACGAATGGTCACCCCACCGAGGGGCGATCCGGTGGCATAAATGCGTCCGCCGTGGGCCTCGACAATGTTGCGGCAGATGGCCAGGCCGAGACCGGCTCCGCCACTGGATCGACTGCGGGACATCTCTTGACGGTAAAGGCGTTCGAAGAGCCGCCCCAGGTCTGCTTCGGGAACTCCCGGAGCACTGTCACTGAATTCAAGCGCCAGCAGCCCTGCACTCGTTTTCCCGGATATGTGCAGATGCCCCCCGGCATCCGTATAGCGCAGGGTATTCTCCAATAGATTGACGAACAATTGGTGGAGCCGCTCCGGATCTGCAAACAGGTGAACCTTGGTGTTTGGCAGAGAGACATTGAGCTCAATCCTCTTATTTGAGAATTTCGGCCGGTACGGTTCCAATGCATCCTGCAGAATCTCACTGAGTTCCAATCGTTCCTTGCGATAGGTCAAGGCTCCAAGATCTGAAAGGGATAACTGGTAAAGGTCCTCGACCAATCGGCCCAGGTGCATGGCTTCACCATGCAACGAATCGATCGTCTCCGCGTTGAGCGGCCGCACTCCATCCTGCAACGCCTCAATCTCACCTCGCAGCACGGCCAAAGGCGTACGCAATTCGTGACTGATATCCGCCACCCACAGCCGGCGCGCCTGTTCGTTCTTTTCCAGGGCCAGCGCCAGTTGATTGAAGTCTCGGGCCAGGCAAGCTATTTCATCGGAGCCTGAAGATGGAACGCGGGTGGCATATTCCCCAGCGCTCAGTCGGTGGGTTGCCGCAGCCATGGCACGAATCGGCCGAACCAGGCGCTGGGCCAAAGGCAGGGCCACGAGCATGGAAACCAGCAGCAGAACCCCGCAGACCAAAGCCAGAGCCAGGGTCTGTTGTTGAACAAAGCGCAGCTGGTTAATGTCGTTCAGGCCCTGACGCGGCACAAGCCCCAGATAGCCGACAGTGGTGTCGTCAACCTCAAGAGAAAGATAAATGATTTTTGCGTCGTCTCCCTCTCCCCCAAAAACCGGGAGGTGGTCCGCGTCAAGTAGCACCAGGCGCCGTTCGAAAGGCTTCCATTTCGTGTTGTCCTGATTGAAGCCGCCGTGCTTAGCCTGGCGTTCCAGGCGCCGCTCCAGACGATTCAGCTGTTCAGGGGTGAGCTCCCCCGCCGGCAAGGCACGAATCAACAGCTTCAACCACTGGCTCGGCTGGTCACGCAGGCTGTCCCAACTCCCCTGTTCAGCATAAAACTGCTGCAGTTCATCGGCCAGGGATTCGAGTCGTTCCTGCTCCATCGTATTGACATACTGCAGAAAGCCTCGATTGATGCTCCACTGCATGATAAGGAACATGCACAGGACCACCACCGCACAGGCGGCAAAGATAGCCAGAAAAAGTCGATACTTGATACTGTTCTTCAACATCCGCTCACTCCACGTAAATTCATCCTTTATTTTTTCCTACCACAAGTCGCGAAGAAAAAATACGCCTCGTGAAACGGATCAGCACATTTTCACATTTCTTCCATAATTCCTCCTTATTCGGCGGTTAGTCTTAGCCTCAAAGATCGCAGGAAACTAACTCTTGGAACATATCCTTCCCAAGGAGGTCATTATGAAATGCAAAAGTCTGAACAACAGTTATACCCGTCTTATCGTTGCCCTGATGTTGGGTGGAGCCTTGCTGTTGACCGGGAGCAATTCCGCCTGGGCAGGAAATCATTGGGGGCATGGCCACCGGGATAAAGAGGTGGTTTATGTCAAGGAACTGCCGCACGGCTATCGCACGGTGCATGTCAAAAAACATAAATACTACGTCCACAATGATCACTATTACCGTTATGAAAAACGGGGCTATATCCGCTGCGCACCTCCAGTCGGAGCGATGGTCGCCACCGTTCCCGTCGGCGCGGTAAGGTTTGACGTTGGTGGCTCATACTATTACCGGCACAACGATAATTATTATCGCCCGGTCAATCAGGGTTACCTGGTGGTGGATGCCCCGATAGGCCGCAATGGCTCGTCTCTGCACCTCGGTATCCAGCTTTTTGATCATTAATGCTGTAATTTGAATACATAATGGCCAACGAATTAAATTTGGCCGAAATATCAACCAGCGTGAAGGAGAACAAACCATGAAAAGAACCTATCTTGTTGTCAGCGCACTCGGCATCGCCCTCCTTGGCGGCATGGCCTTGAACCCTGTTAACGCTTCCAGCAAAAACTGGAACGGCCCCTGCCTGGGCGGCCCCGGAGATTGCCAAAAAATGGGACAGCGGCAACAGTTGATGGCCGAAATCCTTAAACTGACCCCGGAACAACAAACCCAGATTCAGGCGCTGCGGGATTCCCACCGTCAGGCGGTAGCCCCCCTGCGCGAAACAATGCGGACGCAAAGGGAAGCCTTGCACCAGGCCATGCGGTCACCGACTTTTGACGAAACGGCAGTACGCAGTCTGGCTGCAAAACAGGCCGAAACCCGCACTGAAATGATAGTGTCACGGGCTAAAATGCAGAGTGAAATCCAAGCTCTGCTCAGCCCGGAACAACGTGAGTTGGCCGCAAAGCTGCAAATGTTCGCGGGCAATGGCAGGGGTCGGCATGGCCATGGGCCGGACTTTGCCGGTCTCTAACCCTTAGAGTAGAACAAAAAAGCCCGGTCAGGATGCTGACCGGGCTTTTTCTTTGTTGAACTTTTGGTCGGGCATAAAACGCGCAAAAATCGCCCCAGCCAAACAAATTTTCATCACACCATCAGCGGCTCTCTTCAGAGCGTTCAAAAGCTGACCGGGCTCCTTCAGCATCACCCCGTTGACTCCGAGCCTGACCGATAATCCGCCAGTTTTCAGATCTCAGGCTCTGGTTGCCGGCAGCCAGCGCATTCGATTTGGCGGCAAGATTTTCGGCCTGCTGGTATTGTCCCTGCTTCAACCGCACTTTGGCCAGTTCCTGCCAGAGGACAGGGTTGCGTGGCTCAATCCGCAAAGCACGTTCCAGGGAGGCACTGGCCTGGTCCAGTTGTCCGGCAGAGGTTTGACTGTGTGATTTATCAAGAAGAGCCACCACCGCGGTATTATCCGAAGGTTGGGACGGCAGCACGGCCTGTTGAAGACCGGCACAACCACCGAGCCAAAGGGCAATGAGCAGGCACAGGAAACGCAACCCCATCTTTACCATTTAAATATCCTTTCAAAGAACCCTTTGATCGACTTCCCCAAGGGTTGACCCGGGCCACATGGAGCACTTTCCGCTGGCGCCGATCCGGTAATGAATGGCAGATTCACCGCATCCCGGCATCCTGCATCACTGAGTAGTCCAGAAACCGGGTCGATCCACACCTGTTCGATATTGTCAGGCTCCGGCAGGATCAACGGTTCCGGATCAAGGCGCGCCATCATATCCCCCCAAACAGTCATGGCGCCGCTGGCACCGGTCAAACCGGTGGGCTGGTTGTCGTCACGCCCAACCCAGACCACCGACAAACGGTCACCGCTGAACCCGGCAAACCAGCTGTCGCGAAAATCGTCTGTGGTACCGGTTTTGCCGGCCACCGCGGTATCCGCAGAAAGGTAACTGTTCAATCCAGTCGCAGTCCCCTCCCGCACCACGTCCTGCATGACGGTGGTTAACAGAAACAAGGGGCCGGAATCGACCACCTGCTCGACATTGAGGGGGTAGCGTTGCAACGGTGCGCCGTCAACCGTAAGGACCTCCCGAATGGCTCGCAGAGGGGTGCGGAACCCGCCGCTGGCCATAGTCTGGTAAACCTGGGCGACCTCCATCGGCGTGAGGGCATTGACACCAAGCACGCTGGCCGCGTAGGCAGGGAGATCGCGATCGACGCCAAGGCGTTTCAGGTTAGCCATCACCTGAGAAATGCCGACCTCCTGGCCGAGCCGCGCAGTGCAGACATTATAGGAGTGGATCAGCGCCATCCGCAAAGGAACCTGGCCATGGAACTGCTTATCGTAATTCTGAGGGGCCCAGTCATTGGTGCCAGCCTGTTGCAGAACCAGGGGACTGTCATCGAGCAAGGTGGCGAGGGTAAAACGTTGCGGCTGCTGCAGGGCGGTTAGATAAACTACAGGTTTGACCAACGAGCCGATGGGCCGCATCGCATCCAAAGCGCGGTTGAATCCTTCGTGACGGGGATCTCTTCCCCCTACCGCGGCTTGCACCTCGGCGTTCTGCGTGCTGGTGACCAGCACCGCTCCCTGCAGAGTTTGGGGAGTCATCGCGCGATCTTTTTCCAGACGCTTCAACCGCTGGCTCAAGGCAGTTTCCGCAGCCTGCTGCACCATGGGATCGAGCGTGGTAAAAATCTGCAACCCTTCGGAACGTAAGTCCTCGTCACGATAATCCTGGCGCAATTGACGGTGGACCAGGCTTAAAAATGCCGGGTACGGCGATGTCCCGCGTGGAGGCCGCGCCACAACTCCCAAGGGAGCACCCTGGGCAGAACGCATCTGCTGCTCGGTGATGAACCCTTCCTCGGCCATCAGGGAGATGACCAGATTACGCCTTTCGGTGGCACGTTTGGGATGGCTGCGGGGGCTGTAATAGGTCGGCCCCTTGAGCATCCCCACCAACAAGGCAGCTTCGGGGATCGTGAGGTGGCTGGCTGGTTTATCGAAGAAAAACGAACTGGCCAGCCCAAAACCGTGGATCGCCCGATTACCGTCCTGGCCGAGGTAGACTTCGTTGATGTAGGTCTCAAGAATTTCCTGCTTGCTGTAATGAATCTCAAGCAGGATGGCCATGATCATTTCAGTGAACTTACGCTGCAGGGTGCGTTCGGCCGTCAGGTAGAAATTCTTTACCAGCTGCTGGGTCAAGGTGCTCCCGCCTTGCACTGCGCCGCCGCGCAAAGTGGAGACCAGCGCTCGAGCGATGCCACGCGGGTCAATCCCATGATGGGAGTAGAAACGCCGGTCTTCCACGGCGATCAGGGCATCAACAACCTGCTGAGGCACCTCGTCCAAGCGAACCAAAACGCGGTCCTCGTTTTCGCCGGGATAAATCCCCCCGATCAAGGCTGGGTCGAGACGAGCCAACTGCACCGGTGAATGCTCTAAACGGTTCGTCAGTTCAGCAACTTGGCCGTCCCTAAATCGTACCGACAGGGAGAGCTCAGGTTGTGGCCCATCACCAAAGGTAAAAGGCCGGACAACGACCTCAACCGTATCGCTGCTCCAGGCATAACTGGAAGCTTCAGTGGGGTGTGAGGTTTGTCGATAACCAAGCAGAGAAAGCTCGCTGGTCAGTTCGGCAGCAGTCAGCCGCAGCCCAGGATAGAGTTCCAGAGGCCGGGCATAGACTCGTGCGGGCAAAGCGAAGCGCTTGCCTTCAAAACGTGCCCGTACGGTAAAGTCCAGGTAGGCGGTGAAGGCCAGTGCCGCGACTGCACCGAAGAGAAAAAAAAGGATGATGAAGCGTATGTTGATAAACCGGCGTTTAGCCATGGCTATCCCAAACCTCCCTTAGGGTATCGGGCAAAAACCGACCGGTCAAATTCCGGAATTGACAGGACAGCCCGCCAAGTATAGGACTCAGGAGCCCCATCAAGCAACCGGGAGTCGTCCTAAATTGCAGAAAAATTTGCGTTGGCCCGAATGGAGACAGATCAGAGAGATAAATCGTCTGCATGGAGAGACAACATGAGAGCCCCAAAATAAAAAGTGCCCCGCTGCCGGAGGGGTGGCCGCGGGGCAAAGGCCTCAAACCAATATGTGGGTAAGAGGGTCATATTGAAGAGTAATTTACTAAGAGTCCTCGATTAAATCAAGCAAATTAACACATCGGAAAAACCTCCTGTTATGACCTGAGGTTAGGTTTCCGAGAAGGGGGATTGGTTGCTAAAAAGACAATTCGTAGAGTAACAATTTCAACCCTCGCTCAGGGAACTGTTCTGGAAAATCCTGCCCCGGCGATATGCGTTCCAACAATCGGCACTGCGGCAGAATGGTTTCAAACAGATCCGTCAGAAAGGTTTCCGGATATTGCGGCGCGCTCAGACAGGCCAGGATTTTACCGCCAGGATTTAGCCATTGCGGAATGCGGTTGAGTAGCCGAGGCCAATCCTTTTCTGCTTGGAAACTTTTTCCTTGAGCGGTGGGGGGATCGATCACGATTAAATCGAACGGACCCAGGCGCTGCAGTTTGCCTAAGGATTTAAAAATATCGTGCGACAAAAAGGTCGTGCGGGCCAGATCGAGGTCATTTTCGCGATGGTTCTGACGCCCCAGATCCAGAGCACCACGATTCATATCAATATTGACCACATGACTTGCTCCGCCGGCCAAGGCCGCGACAGAAAAACTGCAGGAGTAGGAGAAGAGGTTAAGGACGCGGCAGCCATGAGCTAAGCTTCGAATTCGCTGGCGACCCGCCGCCATATCGGGGAAGAAGCCGATATTCTGCGCCTGCGCCTGCGCCAAGCGCAACCGATAACGCAGACCATCTTCCAGTGCGGACACGGATTCGGGAAGCGTCCCCCAGATCACGACACTCGGCGCGGTGGGTAAAAAACGCTGCTGCAGGACAATCGCTTCAAGATGATCTCCCAGCTCTTCAGTGAGGGAGGAAACCAATTCTGAAAGCCAGGCCTCCGATTGCCTCTCATAAAGGATGACATGGGCGACAGGAGCAAAATAATCCACAATCAGAAATTCCAGACCAGGGAACATCTGGCCGCGACCGTGAAAAAGACGGACGCTCTTGCCTTCCTTAACTCGTTCAATACGACTATGAATCTCCTGCCGAATAACTGCCATCGTCTTGCTCCCTTTTCAACTCATCGAAATTGAACGGCGCACAGCATACCCTAATCCCAGAAAACAAAAAAGCCCTTCGCCAGTGACGAAGGGCTTTGCAGCAAGGGGTAAAGATAAATCAGAACGCCAGGTTGTGGGCGGTATCGTGGCAGATACCGCAAGCGTTGTATTTTTCCATCATGCTTTGTTCGTGGGGCACGCCATGACAATCGGTGCAGGCGTGAATTTCTTTGTGCCGGTTAGGGTGGCACTGAACGCAGGCAACCTTGCCATGTTTGGATTTGGTACTGAGCAAGGAAAAGTACGGCAGGTCATGGCAGGCAGCACAGCTGGCCGAGGGGATGTCCGGCCCATAGGTCACTTCCAAGGGCATATGAGCTTTATGACAGTCGTGACATTCCTCGGCGGTCATCGTGTCGGAATGAGGCTGATGGCAATAGAGACAATCAGGCACTTCACCATGGGTATTGTGGCAGGCCGTACAATGGATGCTGGTGTGGTAGCTGGGGTAGGTCTTGAGTTCTGTCCCTTGCTGTTCGTGACAGGTCAGACAGGCATCCGTAATTTCCCAGGATAGTTTCAATTCTAAAGGACGATGCGGATTACGGTGACAGCTCAGGCACTGTTCCAGTTCAAAATGTGGTTCGCCGCTGTGACACATACTGCAAGACGGGATAATTTCTAATTGTTCCGGGGGATGGCCGTTATGGCAGTCGGTACAGGTCAGAGAATCTTTGTGAGCCTGGCCGGCTTCTTCGATATCGCGTATCACATCGGCGTGGCAGAGCACACACTGGTCGTTACCAAGGGATTTGCCTTCCTGTTCTTGCAAAGACGCCTTGTCCTCTCCCCAGACAGGGAAAACAACGACCAGAACAAAAAAACAGATTCCCCAGGAAAGAAACAGACGCATGATGCTGCCTGTGTTTGGCTTATTCATTTCTTCTCCGCCTGCGTCATCGCGGCCAGGATTGTGGACCCTGCTAAGGGTAAAAACAAAAGGACTGCGCGTCGGATTAAGATTATCGTAGCGAAGCAAACTCCATACCAGGCCCTCAGGAAAGATCCTCAGATCGAGCAATGCTCTGACTTATCAGATATTTATATATCAAGAAACTGATGAGTACGAATAATAGCGGCTGGGCAAATCACAGAGTGGGCAGGGGCATCACGCAATAAAGCGGTGAAAAAACCGTATGGCCAGAAGCTTAACCAAAACAAACCAAGATTTGATTAGCATAGCCTAACCAGCCGGGAGTTATCATTAAAACCATTTAGGTTGACACCGGAACGGGGCCTACCTTACCTTTGTTAGAGATTCCATGCAATAGAATAAATATTTGAATATTCGAAATATTGTTTTCATTGATGAGAGTATGAGAGCCTGATTCCCTACGGCCCTATCTTGTGTTGAGTTCACAGCCCATTGTGATTTGACGCAACGTCCCTTTGCGCCAACCAATCCTGTTCTTATCCAGTACGGGCTGTTCCGATATTTTCAGCGGTCAACCATTTGAATTCCGCTTGTCGTCCTGTTTTGAGAGTTTCGTGAGAAAGAGGTCTCTATGAGCTTGTATCGCGTTTTGGTCGTTGATGACGAGGAACTGATTTGCTGGTCATTGGCCAAGACTCTCGAAAAAGCCGGTTATAGCGTTGAAACCGCAGGTTGTGGCCAGGATGCGCGTGCCAAGGTTGAAAAATTCAATCCTCACCTGGTCCTTCTCGACGTCATGCTCCCCGATGCCAACGGCATGGAATTATTGCAGGAGTTTAAAGCAACCGACGAAGATCGCATCGTCATCATGATTACCGCCAATGCTCACATGGATTCTGCTGTCCAGGCCTTGAAACTGGGGGCGGAAGACTATATCGGCAAACCCTTCAATCTTGATGCAGTGATGCACACCATCGAGAAATCGCTGGAAAAACGTCGTCTGAAAAATGAGGTGGATGGCTTCCGCCGCAGCCTACGTAAAAAAATCGGTTACGACCAGCTGGTCGGCAACTGCCCTAAGATGATCGAGATCTTCAAAATGATCAAGGTCTGTGCGGAAACCGATTGCAAAACCGTCCTGGTTCTTGGCGAAAGCGGAACCGGAAAAGAACTGGTGGCGCGTGCCCTGCATCAGCATAGTGCCCGTGCCGACAAGCCGTTTATCGAAGTCAACTGCGCAGCGATCCCCGACAATCTCTTGGAAAACGAACTCTTCGGGCACGAAAAAGGTGCTTATACCGATGCCTCTAATCGCGAAAAAGGCGTCTTCGAATGCGCCGAGGGGGGGACGGTCTTCCTGGATGAGATCGGAGACATGCCGCTCGGCATGCAAGCGAAAATCCTCAAGGCGATCGAGACAAAACGCTACCGTCGCCTCGGTGGCAAGGAAGATCTTGAGGCCAATATCCGCATCATCGCCGCCACTAATCAAAATCTGCCGGCCATGGTTAAAGACAACAAATTCCGTGGCGATCTTTACTATCGTCTCAATGTTATGGCCATCAAACTCCCACCACTGCGGGAGCGTAAAGAAAACATTCCCTCTATCGTTGAATACTTTATTCAACGTCTCAACGATGAATATGGTCGCTCGGTAAGCGGCGTTTCCGAAGAGACGATGGCCTACCTGCAGCGTTACGACTGGCCCGGCAATGTCCGTGAACTACGCAATGCTGTTGAGCGCGCCATGATGCTGGAACAGGGCAAAGTCTTGGGCGCAACATTCCTGCCCTCAGAAGTCAAACTTGGTAGCAGCTCCATCCCCTTCCCGGCCCCATCTCCGCAGGCAACGCCCATCTTTGCGGCTCCCATTGAGACCGCGACGACCGCCTCGCCCAACGGCATGCGGGTCGTGCTGCCGCCTGAAGGAATCTCGATTGAGGAAGTAGAAAAAGAGTACATCCAGCAGGCGCTGCTGCGTTATGGCGGCAACCAGACCAAAGCAGCGAAATGCCTCGGCATCTCCCTTGACACCCTGCGCTATCGCCGCAAGAAATTTGGGCTCGAGGACTTTCCTCCCAAATCCGGCGGTCAGGGAGAGCGAGACAAGAGTGACGACCAGGATCTCGCATCCACATCGGAATTCGACCCATCTTTTCTGAACTGATCGGCCCTGTGGCCAAAGCTGAAGGATACGCGACATGATCAAACCAGGCCTCGCCACTGCCATGCGGGCAGGAATCCTTGTTAGCCTTTTGCTGGCCCTCCCTTTATGCCGACCGGCTGCCGCCGAACCGGCGACCTCCTGTGCGACCGCATCCTGTCATGCCGATCTTACCGCCTTTGCTCATCCACACAGTGCTCTGGCCGAGGGGGATTGCCTGGCCTGTCACCAACAACAAAGCCCCGAACATCCCTTGAAAGGTGGAAAAAGCTTCGCTCTTGTCGCCGAGGGTGCTCAACTATGCTACCAGTGTCATGACCCCATGCGTGGCAGAACGGTTCACGATCCGGTTCGTTCGGGGGAATGTACGGCTTGTCACAATCCGCACGGATCAAACAACCCGAACCTGCTGCCAGTGGCAGACGACCAGACCGCGCTGTGTCTTGAGTGCCACGACTCCGCTCTCACCAAAGGACAATATGTGCATGGCCCAACCGCTGTTGGTGCCTGCAACCAGTGTCATGCAGCACATCAATCCGACCAACCCAAATTATTGAAAAAAGCGGCCAAGGACCTGTGTGTCCAGTGCCATACCGATATGGCAGAAGGGCTGGCCAACGCTCCTTATACGCATACTGCGGTAAAGGAGTCCTCCTGTAATGCCTGCCACGATCCGCATAGTTCGGCCAATCCGCGTTTGCTCAAACACGCCATGCCAGACCTGTGCACCGATTGCCATACGGAAATCGGAGAGAAAGCTCAGCGTTCCAAAGTCAAGCACACCGCCATGTACCGCGAGCAAAAATGCGGAGCCTGCCATTCCACCCACTTTTCCGACTATCCAGGGTTGTTGCCTGGTCCGCAGCAGGAAGTTTGCCTGAGTTGCCACGGTCAGGATGACTTCAGCAAAACCGACGCCCTGAAAAACATCCGCAAAGAGTTGGAAAAGAAGCAATTTCTGCATGGTCCCCTAGAGAAGGGTGAATGCGCGGCCTGCCACGATCCCCACGGTTCGGACAACGTTCGTCTATTGAACGGCCCCTACCCCGGCGGGCTTTATCTTCCCTACAAAAAAGGCGCTTACGACTTCTGCCTGCAGTGCCACGACAAAAACCTGCTGCGCTTCCCCGACACTTCAATTTACACCGAGTTCCGTAACGGTAAGCAGAACCTGCATTACGTTCATGTTGCCAACAAATGGAAAGGCCGTACCTGCCGGGCCTGTCATTCCCCCCACGCCAGCAATCTGGAAAATCTGATCAGCGAAGACGGGGCCAAGTTCGGTGACTGGAACATCCCGACCCGATATCAAAAAACCGAAACCGGCGGCAGTTGCGCCCCCGGTTGTCATCGCAGCTATACGTACGACCGGCAGAACCCAGTCAGTTACGAACAGGAATAACCGACATATCAAAATCGCTTTCCTGCGGCCTGTTCCTTTTCCTGGGAAACAGGCCGTTTCTTTATGGCCCCCACCACCCGACCGGGGGATTTAACCACCCCCCCCAAGATCCAAACATGGGCAAATCACCACATTTCACTATTGATACATATTTCAACGTCCCTTCGACAAAAACACTACCCCTCTAAGCATCTAATAAAACATACAAATTTCTGGGCATATCACCAATTCCAACAATACACATTAATAGATTGTTAGGCATATTGGTTGCACTTCCAGAAAAACCGTTCAAGCCGCTTTTTACCAGGGATGGTCCTTTTTCCAAGGAGAGCAACTGATGAAGACAAGTGACCGGATTTTCAAATCGTGCCTGGCAATCGTCGCCATGGCCTTTACCTTTTTGGTTGCTGCCGGGATTGTCCGCGCAGAGCCTACGGCCTATATCACACAAGGGGCGGCAGCCAGCGTGGCGGTTATGGATGTCGCAACCAACAGCGTTGCCCCTGCTGCTATCACGGTCGGGACCAGCCCGCAGTACGTGGCCTTCAGCCCAGACGGTCTGAAAATCTATGTCACCAACAACGGCAGCGACACTGTCAGTGTTATTAATGGTCTTACGAACCTGGTCACCAATACTATTGCTGTTGGCGAAGACCCACAGGGATTAGTTATCGATCCAAGTGGCACAAAACTGTATGTGGTCAACGGCGGGCTGTTCGGCTCGGTTTCGATCATTGACCTGGCCAGCGAGACTGTCACCGATACAATCGATGTCGGTACGGTGCCAATGGGAATAGCCTATGTGAGCAACTACATGGGGAAATTCCTTTATGTGACCAACTCGGCAGACAACACAATTTCGGTCATCAATCTCGCGACCAATACCGTCACCAAAACCATCAACCTGGTCGTTGCCAGTGGCAACGCCTCTCCCCAGGGAATCGTCGTCAACAACAGCACAAACCGCGCATACGTCTCTTATTGGGAGCAAGGAGCTGTTTACGTCATCAACACGACGACTCACGCATTGGTCGCCGGTTCGATCCCTGTCGGTGATCACCCTGACCAGTTGGCACTCAGCCCCGACGGCGCAACACTTTATATCACCAACAACTATGCCGACAGTCTTTTTCTCTGGAACCTTACTACTGGTGCACTGAAAGCAGCTGTAGGAGTCGGCGACTTCCCCAAGGGGCTTGCCGTCAGCACCAATGGCAGCAAAATCTACGTTGCCAACAAAAATTCCAATAACATTTCAATCGTCGACGTGACGGTAATTCCCGATTATCCGACCGAAACCATCAGCCTAGGCAGCAATAAGGCTCCGATTGGGATAGGGATTGCGCCTATAGCTGTGATCCCCCCTGCAACAGGAGCTACCCTTACCGCTAGCGCAGAAACTCCTCAATTGGCTGGGACAAGCGTAACCTTTACCGCCAGTGGTGTCGGCGGATTAGGCACTTATGAGTACCAATTTTGGCTGAAAGGCCCTAGCACGAACAATGTGTGGCAAATGGTCCAAAACTATTCATCAGCAGAAACTTATTCATGGGATCCCAACACGAATTCGATAGGGAGCAGCACCATTTCTGTATATGTGCGGTCATCAGGTTCAACTTCCTCGGTTGAAGCTCTAAAGACATTAACCTACACAATCATTGGGACCCCGGCCACTGGGGTGACATTAACTCCCAGCGTTGCAAGTCCTCAAACGGCTCCGGCATCCATTACCTTTACGGCCCAGGGCAGCGGTAGCTCCGGCAACCAATACGAATACCAATTCTGGCTCAAGGGACCCAGCACCGGCAACGCCTGGCAGGCAGTTCGTGCTTATTCCACCACTAACACCTGGACTTGGACCGCTGATTCTTCAACCGTCGGTACCAGCTCTGTCTCGGTCTACGCCCGGGCTCTCGGCTCCTCCTCTTCCGTGGAAGCACTAAAAGCGGTTAATTACACCATGTCCCCTTGAAATATTTCGTCAAACTAACATTAAAACAAAAAAATCCCCCGGAGTGCACCAGGGGATTTTTTTGTTATTTAAATTAGCAAGAATTTATTTCCTACCCCTTCAACACCTTCAAAAGATGCGGCACCAGTTGTTTCTTGCGTGAGAGAACGCCTTTCAACTCAAACAGGTTGTCCTCCACCTGCGGATAGCCAATGACATAGGGGAGTTCCTTGCCGCCGAAGGCGAGCAGCAAGCTGGTCTCTTGGACAATGTCGGTAACCAGCAGCGCTGCGGTGTGCAGGCCCCGCTCGTCACGGATTTTCGCAAGTTCCTCCTGAATTTTCCCTTTGAGATTGTAAAACTCCTGGAAGTTGACTACCTCCACCTGCCCCACGCCAAAGCCTTGGTCCCCAACATGGTATTCCTTGAAATCACAAAGTATCAGCTCACGGGTGGAGGGGTGGGCAGCCAGAGCACTGCCCGCGCCAAAGATGCGGCGGCCAAATTCGCCAGGATCAAGTCCAGCCAGTTTTCCAAGCCACCCGGACATTTCCCGATCGATCTGAGTGGTGGTCGGGGATTTGAGAATAACGGTGTCAGACATCATGCCGGCTAGCATCAAAGCTGCGGAAACCCGGTCCGGCTCAATTCCGGATTGGCGGTAAAGGGTTGCCACCAGAGTGCAGGTGCTGCCCAGGGGTTGATTGATGAACCGAATCGGTTGATCGGTGTGGAAGTTGCCGAGCCGGTGGTGGTCGATGACTTCGAGGATTTCCACGCGGTCGGCGCCAGCCACGGCTTGAGACAGCTCGTTGTGGTCGACCAGGATCAGCTTCACAGGTGAAGGAGCCAGCAGGTTGCTCTTGGTGGCCACGGCTGCGACTCGTCCGTCCTTGTCAACCACCACAACACCAGGGTCTTTGCTGTGCAGCATCTTCAAACGCAGATCATCGACCCGCTCCTGCAGCCCGACACTCTGGAAGTCTTCGTTGACCAAGGCGCTCACCGGAGTGGAGAGGCGGCTGAGCCAGGCACTGGTCGCAGTATCGAACGGAGTCGACAAAATCGTGACTTGTTGTTCAGCGGCCCGGGCGACGATGTCCGGTGCCACCTGAAGACTGCCGGTGACAATCAGCACACGGACACCCATGTCCACAGCCTCACGCTGGATATTCTCCCGGTCACCGGTAATCAGAATCATGCTGCGGGGATCTATGCCGGCCACCTTCTCCTGGAAAGTCGCCGAGGCCATGGCGCCGACATAAAGATTCTGTTCTTCCAAAACATCCGGATCAAAACTGGTCAGCAAGGTCCCTTTCAGGCAATTGGCTAAGGCCTGAGGAGATGTCTGGACCCGACGAATTTCTTTTTCCTGGCGGGGAATCATGAAGCGTTCCGAAACCCGCTTCAAGAACAGAATGCCGAGGGGACGGCGATCATTGTCCAGCACTGGCAGCAGCCGGATATTGTGCAGGTGAAAAAGCTCCAGAGCCCGCGACAAGGGGGTCTCGGCGGAGACCGTCACAACATGCTCGCCCACCACGTCCTTGACACGGGGATGGACATCGAGGAGCAGAGGCGGGACCGGCAACGCCAATTCATCGAGGACAAATTCGGTCTGGCGGTTGATGTTCCCGGCGCGTGCCGCCTGCACCTGTTCCAGTCCCTGGCGCTGCCGTAGCCGTGCATAGGCTATAGCACTGCAGATCGAATCGGTATCGGGGTTTTTATGTCCGACAACGTAAATGGTTTCCTTACCCATAAGTTCTCCTTAAAACACAACGTACCGCGCGAGGCACGGTTAAAAAATCGCTATTTGCGCAAAGTACCGCGCACATCTCCGAGACCGATGACGTTCTCGATCACCCCCTGCAGCGGGCGGGAGGACTCATCCAGCCAGAAATAGACGTAGCCACCGCCTGTATCGAATACCTCTCGGTCGACAGTGGCGCGGACCACCAGACCGTCTTTCGGAAAAGACGGTGCCTTGCCGCGTTCCTTGGACAACAGAATATCCGCCAGGATCTCAGACAAGGCATTGTCCTCGCGGTTATAGGTCGGCACAACCACACGCCGGCCCGGCTCCAGAGGCCCGAGCAATCCGGCCCGAAAGTTATAAAACGCGGTCAGGATATCACAGGGAAAGGTCCCTTCCGGCATTGGCAGAATCTGCTCTTTAGGCGGCCGGTTCTCCCTTACCACCTGATAACGGATCTGCCGCTGCTGATGATCAAAGTCGTAGACCTTGCTTCGGTCGTGCTTGTCCTTGCCCTTCCCTTTGACAATCTGAGATCGAAACCACACCGACCGCAACAGACCATCTGGCCCTAATTCCATCAAAGCTTCGTATCGCTGCATGCGGTCTTTGGTCAACCAGGCAGCGACCCCCAGGGTTTGTGCTTCCAACAAGGCTCGGTAAGTTCCAGGCTGCTCCCCTGCCTGCAGGGTCAAATGGCCCTCGGCAATCCGGGAGAACCACAGAAAGGAGATATCATAGCGAAAGTCCTCTCCAACCATCTTGGCCAATGCCGCAGGGACTTGCGGTAAGACATCCCCATAGCAAAGGCATGGAAGGAAGAGAAAAACCAGAATCAGCAGAAACCGCTTCATATTTTATCCCCGAATAAACAGAGTCACCATGAAAAGCAGATAGGCAGCGAGCAGGCCGGCGCCCTTAAGGCGATCCAATGACAGGCGGTGACGGACCAAAAGGAGCAGCATAATACTGAACAGCAACATGACCGGCAACTGAAATCGCAGCACCGCAGGATCAATGGCCAAGGGTCTTAACATGGGGCAAATGCCGAGGACAAAGAGGATGTTGAAGATATTGCTGCCGATGACGTTGCCGACACTCAGGTCCATCTCTCCTTTCCAGGCACTCACCAGAGACGCCGCCAACTCGGGCAGGCTGGTGCCAATCGCAACCACGGAAATACCCACCACCAGCTCCGAAACGCCGAACGCCAGGGCAATGGTTACGGCCGAGCGAACTAACAATTCCGCCCCCACTCCGAGACCGACAATCCCCAGAGCAATAAAAAGGACGTCCTTGCTCCGCTGTGCTTTTTCAGCAGCGACCTCAGCGTCAGACAACGGCCGGTCCGCGCCCCCTTCTCTGGCATAGCGCAGGCAGTAACCAAGAAATGCCAATAACAGACAAAACAAGACCAAGCCATTGCCGAAGCTGATGGTTCCATCCAAGGCAAACAGGTAAAGCAGCACCGAGGCGCCGATCATGAAGGGAATTTCCCGCGTCAAAGTGGACCGCACCACGACAATGGGGGCGAGCAGTGCCGCGGTTCCGAGAATCAAGCCGATATTGGCGATGTTGGAGCCGATAATGTTACCGGCAGCAATATCCGAGGATCCACGAATGGCTGCTAACAGCGAAACCATCAGTTCCGGCATACTTGTTGCGAATGCGACGATAGTCATTCCGATGATCAAAGGGCGGACGCCAAAGGACAAAGCAAGGCGCGAACTACCATTCACCAGGAATTCAGCGCCATAGTAAAGGAACAGGAGTCCGACAAAGAACAGGGCAATGGCAAGGGTCATGCTAAAAGGGTCCCTTTCGGCACGTCAAATGACGCAATTTTATAGCAATTTAGCGGCATCGCAGGTCTTAAGAAATCCTCGAACCGTTGTGATTATAGCGAAAATATAAAAAAGATTCCTTAATTCTTGACAACAAGACTAACGCACTATTAGGATCAATATATTTAATTTTGCCAGAGTGCCTCAGCTGAGGGAGAATTGCATGGAAAAACTTGAATTTGACAAAATGCAGAGCTATGACCGGGAAGCGGAAATTCTTAAAGTCCTTGGTCATCCGGTCCGTCTGAAAATCATTGCCGGCCTCATGTCGCAGACCTGCAACGTCAAAAAGATCTGGGAATGTCTGGAACTGCCCCAGGCGACAGTTTCGCAACACCTGGCCCTGCTGAAAAACAAGGGGATCATCGAAGGCCGCCGCGATGGCGTCGAAGTCTTCTACCATGTGGTCTCCGACGAAGCCCGTCGCGTGGTGGGCGCGCTGTTTGAAACCAGCCCCTGTCAATGACCCGCCTCCATCTCCGTCCAGGTCATGACCGACGCCTGCGCAATGGTCATCCGTGGATATTCAGTAATGAGATAAGCAAAATCGAGGGCGTCCCCCAACCTGGGGACGCCCTTGCTGTGCATGCCGCCTCAGGCGAATTCCTCGGTACAGCCTATTACAATCCTGCATCCCTTATCGCAGCCCGCCTTCTCAGTCGCAGCAGCGAAAGCATCGATTGCGTCGAATTCTTCCGCACCCGCATTGCCGAAGCTGCAGCCTATCGGCAACGTTTCTATGGCGATCTCGATGCCCTGCGGCTGGTGCACGGCGAAGGGGACGGTTTACCGGGTCTGGTGGTGGATCGGTATGGCTCGGTCCTGTCCATTCAACTTCTCACCCTGGGTATGGATCGGAGACGGCAACTTATCCTTGAAGCGCTCTGCGACCTGTTCCATCCTCAGGCAGTGGTGGCCCGCAATGATGTAAGCTTTAGAGATCTTGAAGGGCTTCCTCAGGAGGTGGAGATCCTCCATGGGAAGATTCCTGAGCCTCTGATTGTTTCAGAGAATGGATTGCGCTTTCGCGTTGATGTGAGCGGGGGGCAGAAGACCGGTCATTTCCTCGACCAAAAGGAAAACCATCGTTCTCTGCAGGGGCGGGTGACTGGCGGTCGCATTCTGGATCTATTTTGCTATTCGGGAAGCTGGTCAATTCATGCTGCCCATTACGGTGCAACATCCGTCACCGGGCTGGACATCTCCAGCAGCGCTCTGCACCTGGCAGCGGAGAACGCGGCTCTTAACGGGCTGTCTGACAAATGCTCGTTTGTGCAGGCAGATGCCTTTGACTGGCTGCAGGCCGAGCATCATTCCGGGCGTAAGTACGATACGATCATTCTCGACCCACCAGCCTTTGTCAAAAGCAAAAAAAAGCTGCAAGAGGCGGTGCGCGGCTATCTCACCATCAACCGTCGTGCCATGAATCTGGTGGCCCCGGGCGGATTACTCTACACCTGTTCCTGCTCGCACCACATGGATCGGGAATTGTTCCTCGACACCCTGCACACCGCCGGGCTCAAAGCACGCCGCACTCTGCGACTGCTTGAACTGCGCGGCCAGGCATTCGACCACCCGGTCCTGCTCTCCTGCCCGGAAACCGAATATCTTAAATGTGCCGTGCTGCAAGTGCTCTGAGACACAGCCGGCTTGCCTGGAATATCCAACAAAAAAGCCCTCGAACGAGGGCTTTTTTCATATCTCTCGAATATAACCAAGCTGTCGCGACAACTCACCGCAAATCGGTACCAGCAGCGGCACCAGCTCGTTCGTAATGCGCGCCTCGGAGAGCCGGAACGAAGGGCCTGAAATACTTATAGCGGCCGCCACCCCGCCGGTGTGATCGAAAACCGGCACGGCCACGCAACGCACCTCCCGATCAAACTCCTCGTTATCCACCGAATAGCCACGTGCGGCAATAGCCTGCAATTCAGCTTTCAGTTCACTTTTAGTGGCAAGCGTCTGCGGGGTGAAACTCTGCAGAGCCGCATTGGGATAGAGTTTGTCGATGTGTTCCTCGGGAAGGAAAGCCAGGTGGGCCTTGCCCGAAGCCGTGCAGTAAGCAGGAAGACGAGTTCCAAGACGACTGACAACCCGCACCGCCTGTTTGCTTTCCACTGCGGCGGCGTAGACGATGTGAGCCTTCTTCAACAACACCAGGTAAACGGTCTCGCCGGTTTCCGCCATCATTGTTTCGAGCATGGGGCGAGCTCGGTTCAGCAGTCCACCCTGGCGCAGATAGCTCTGGCGCAATTCAAGCGCCTTGAGTCCGAGCTGAAAGCGTTCGGTTAATGGATTCTTTTCGACATAGCCACGTTTTTCGAGGGTGGCTAGCAGCCGTACCGTACTGTTTTTAGATATCCCCAGGGCATGGGCGATTTCACTTGCCCCCTGCTCTCCCCCGTCGCCCCGAAAACGCTCCAGGATATCGAGGGCATCAACAACGATATGAATTGTGTAATGAGACTGATCTCTGGTTTTCGCCATGGTTTTGCTTTCGTTGAAAAATGTGATTTGAATTGATCTGAAGTTGGATCAGACCCCACCCCGTTCGCCATCCCGCAAGCGGCCGAGAAGGCGCAGCAAGCCATCCAGGGCTGTATAAGGATGGGGTGGGCAGCCTGGGATGTAAAGATCGACCGGCAACAGGTCGCCAATGCCGTTATTGATTTCCGGACTGCCGCGGAATGGACCTCCGCCAATGGCACACGCTCCAGAGGCGATCACCAGTTTGGGTTCGGGAAGCGCAGCATAGGTATCAAGCAACGCGCTCTTCATATTTTCGCTGACCGGCCCGGTGACCAGGATGCCGTCAGCATGGCGAGGTGAAGCAACGAACTGAATACCGAAACGGCCCAGGTCAAACACCAAGGTACCGAGGACGTTGAGATCAGCTTCACAGGCATTGCAGCCGCCGGCAGAAACCTGGCGCAACTTGAGGGAGCGGCCGAAAAGCTTTCGCATCCGTTCGTCCAGACATTTGGCCAGAGGATGGGAGCGATCGGCCACCAGCAGTGAATCGCGGCTGCGGCCGGCAAGCCGCCAGTCCCGACTGAAACTCAGGGCGGCAGCCGGACAGGCCTCGACGCACTCACCGCAGAACAGGCACAAACCCATGTCCAGATGCAGACGCCCGTCGATCTTGTTCAAGGCCCGATAGGGGCAGCGGGCGATACACTCGCAACAATCGCGCCGACAGCGGGTTGCATCCAGATGCGGCAGACCTCGGAAACGTTCCGGAAGCTGGGGATGCTGACGCGGGTACTTGCCGGTGCGGTGGCCTTGACGCAGGCGTTCACTGAGGATCTTCAACATAACTGCCGCTCCTACAGGTCGAATCCGCAATAAGACAGGTTAAAACTCTTGTTGCACAACGGAAAATCAGAAATCTGCTCGCCGCGCAAGGCCATGGCCAGGCCGCTCCAGTTACGGAACGACGGATCAACGATCTTGTAACGGGAAAAGTGGCCCCGCTCGTCGGTCAGAGCCACGTGCACCACTTCGCCGCGCCATCCTTCCACCAGGCTGACAGCCAGACTGTTGGGAACAGGCTCAGTGACCGGGCAACAGATTTCACCAGTGGCCAAGGTACGCAAGCATTCTTTGACCCAAGCCAGAGAATCATAGATTTCCCGCCGGCGGATATTGGCACGGGCAAAAACATCGCCGCCATCCTCGATCACCACATGATCGAACTTGCCGGCGTAGGCTCCGCTGGCATGATGCAGACGGGCATCGATAGCCAGACCGCAAGCCCGCGCCGCCATCCCCACCAGTCCCAGTGCTTCAGCGGCATCGGTCGTCACCTTTCCGGTCCCTTCCAAACGCGCGAGGGCCGAGGGACAATCAAAAAACAGTTCGATAGCACCGCGCGTATCCCGACCGACATCGGCCAGACGCTCTAGCAGACGTTCGGCCAGAAGGCTGTCAACATCGAAGGCGACTCCGCCAGGACGCAGCAATCCACGACCGAAACGACTGCCGCACAGTTCGGCTGAAAGGTTGAGGTAATCGCCTCGAATCCGGCCGCAGTACGAGGCTGTGGGCAAGAATCCGACGTCTCCGGCCAATGCGCCGATATCTCCCGTATGATTGGCGAGGCGTTCCAATTCCAGGGCAATGCTGCGCAACGTTGCCCCTCGCAGCGGCACCGCCACCCCGGCCAGGCTTTCCAGAATCTGACAGTAGGCTGTAGCATGACCGATACTGGTGTCGCCTGCTACCGCTTCCAGCTGATGCATGGTTCTGGGACCTGGGCCATTGATCAGCAGCGCTTCCAGGCTGCGATGCTGATAGCCGAGGGAGATTTCCAGGTGCATGACCTGCTCACCGTGGCATTGGAACCGGAAATGCCCAGGTTCGATCACCCCGGCGTGAACAGGACCGACCGCAACTTCGTGGACTTCATCCCCTTCAACCCGGTAGTAGTCCATGTCACCGGGAATTGGGTGCTGACTCTCTTCGCGGCCCCAGGCATCGACTCCTGTCCAGCTGTTGTGAAAGCGGACCGGTTTGAACCAGGGGTGTCCGGTTGGGAGCAGGCCAAACTGCTCGGCAATCTCCCTCTCGAACAGATGCAACTGCGGACAGGTCGGAGTCAAAGAGGCAAAGGTCTTGCCGATACGGGTCCGCAGCAGCAGCAGGCTCCCCTTCCAGTCCCGGGCAATCAACGCGAACAGATCGAACTCCGGTTCAGAGGTGGGAGCAGCGAAATATGCAGCCACCCGTCCGCCAGAAACCAGCTCCTCACGAACGTGAACGGCAAAGGCATCATAATCGATCGGAGCCAGAGCAGCCAATTCAATACGACCGCAATTCTGGAGAGATATGCCTGTCCGGTTGGCGTCACTCATGGCTGTTTCTCCAGTAAAAGGACCGCATCCTGCAGCAGCTCACGCAGGGAGGGAGGAATATACAAACCAAGAATCAGCACGATCAGCAACATGACCAGGGGAGGTGCGACCAGCAGCAGCCGGTCGCGGAACTGCTTTTCCGGCTCAATCGATTCCCCGAGGGTGGCACCTAACACCGTCTTGCCCATGGCGATGAAAATTACCGCCAGAAACAATAGGAAGGTGACCCCCACGCCGACCTGATCGGCACCGAAAATTCCCCTCAATATAGTGAATTCACTTAAAAACGGCCCGAACGGCGGTGAACCGGTTATCGCCAGGAAGCCGGCCAGAAAAATCCCTCCGGACAGGGGAAGAGTCGAAGCCGCCCCCCGGACCTCGGTCAGATGTTTGCTGGCATAGGCACGTTGAATATTCCCGACGGACAGAAATAAGCACCCTTTGGTCAGGGCATTGTTAATCAGGTGAAGCAAAGCGCCGAAAGTCGCCAGACCGCCAATGCCAACGCCAAGGGCAAGAATCCCCATGTGTTCGACCGAGGAGTAGGCCAGTATCCGTTTGATGTCCGGTTGCCGCACCATGCATATTGCGGCAAGGACGAGGGAGAGAATTCCAAGGGCGAGTAATGGGCGCCGTGCAAGTTCTAAATCTCCGGCGGCGGCCATAATCTGGGCACCACGCAGAATGGCCAGGAAGGCAACACTGGTCAAGCCGCCGGCCAGCAAGGCTCCCACCATCCCTGGAGCCTCGCCGTAGGCATCGGGTTTCCAGGTATGCAGAGGTGCCAAGCCCATTTTGGTGCCGAAGCCGACCAGCAGAAAGACGAAACCGGCATGAAGCCAGGGTCGTACCAGGGTCGGTCCGTCCGCCAGCAGGCTATCCAGTTGCAGGCTGACCGGGATGCCGCCCCCCAGGGCGGAATAGGCGATGAACAGGATACCGAGCATTGCCAGAGCGATGCCGACGGAGCAGATCAGTAAATATTTCCAGGTCGCCTCAATGGAAAGGCGGTTGTGGTTGTAATAGATCAATGGCGCGCTGGCGATAGTCGTGGTCTCGACCGCGAACCACATCACTCCCAGATGACGTGCAGTCACGGCCAAGGTCATGGCAGACAGAAATACCAACAGGCACGGTACCATGACGCGGTTGCCGCGATCACGCCGCAGACTCAGGTAATCGACGGCATACCAGGAACACGCGAAAAACAACAGACTGGTCACCAGCAGAACCAGGGTCGACAGAGCGTCCATCCCTAGCCATCCGCCATGGGCGGCAGGGGGTTCCAGCCACAGCCAGACCGACCCGAGCAGATGCACCCCGCCGGCCATTGGCAGCAGCCACGACCGTCCCTGATACCAGGGAATGACGAGAGCCACAACGGTCAGCAGCAAAGGAAAAATGATCAGCGTGCCGAGCATCGGTTATTCCTTGAGAGCGGAAAGGCGTTCGGTGTTCAGAGTCGAGAATTCCCGGTTGATCTGATGCATGACAATCCCCATGACAAAGACCCCGACCAGCAAGTCGAGCAGCACGCCGCCTTCCACCATCAACGGCAAAGCTTCGGACAACAGCACTGCAAATATGAAGATGCCGTTTTCCAGCATCAGATAGCCTAGAACCTGAGTAATAGCCTTGCGCCGGGTCATGAGCAGCAGGAAGCCCGCAAACAGCGTTGCTAAAGCAGTCGGGATAAACAGTCCACCGCGATGCTCGTCGACCAGAGGCAGAGAGTCGGCAAAAATAAACGCCCCGGCGGTCAGCAAAGCGCCGAGAATCAGGGTTGGAACGTAGCCGATGAGAGGTTCCACTTCGCGGCGGATACGCACTTCACGAATGGCCCGTAGCAGCAACCAGGGGATAAATACCCCTTTAAGAATCAATGCGCTGACCGACAGCATCAGGGCATGACCGGAAAAACCATGGCTCACTACCGGCAATAACGCCAGCATCGCGCCCTGCAAAGCAACGGCACGGATGCAAGCCACCAATCGAGCGCTCCCCAGAGCAAAAAAATTGACCAGGATCACCAGCAGCAGGCAAAGATTACTCAGACCGTACATTCAGGTCCATCTCCCAAAGGGTTCGAGCAATAACGATTCAACGCAGAACAAGCACTAAAGCAAAGACTGACAGCAGGGTGGTACCGATCAGGATTTGCGGAATGCGCACCAGGCGTAACCGGGCCATGATCGACTCCACCACTCCGATCAACACTGCAAGAAGCAATAATCCACCGAGATAAACCCCGGCATCCAGCAGCCAATTGCCGGTCTGCCAAGGGAAAACCAAGCGGACAACCAACGATCCCATAACCATCAGTTTCAAGGCCGCACCGTACATGATCATACCGAAGGCCGGACCACTGTGATCGAGAACCATGACCTCGTGAATCATGGTCAATTCAAGATGGGTATTCGGATCATCAAAGGGAATGCGCGAATTCTCCACCAACAGCACCACCATCAGGCAAACGACCACTAACCCTAGCGACGAAGCGGACGGTCCCCATGCTGCCTGCAGAGAAGGGCCCAACAAGGCGTTGAGGGACAGTTGTCCGTCAGCCAGGCGTGCCAGCACGATCAGACAGAACAGCACGGTCGGTTCCGCCAGACAGGAAAAGGTCACTTCCCGCGCCGCGCCCATCCCCTCGAAACTGGACCCGGTATCCAGCGCGGCCGCTGCCGTAAAAAACCGGGCCAAGCCAAACAGGTAGACGAACAGAATCAGGTCTCCGGAAAAGGAGAACGGTGCCGGCAGGGCGCCGAAGGGAATCAGCAGCGAGGCCAGAATCGGAACCACCAGTCCGACAACCGGCCCGGCCCGGAACACCCAGCTGGTGCTGCGGCTGAAAACGCACTCCTTGCGCCACAGCCGGGCCAGATCATAGTAAGGCTGCAAAAACGGAGCCCCAATTCGGCCGGCGAAAAAGGCCTTGGTCTTGGTGATCACTCCCAGCAGCAAAGGGGCAACCAGGAGTAACAGCAGCAGATGCAGGATGAGTCGGACTATCATCGTCAAGACCTCATTACATGCCGAACAACAACAGGCAAAGGACCGTCAGGGCCACATAAGCCAGATAAAAGGCCACCATGCCATTCTGGATACGGGCGCGCAACCGCACACAAAGCCAGCCGACCCGTTGAAACAGAGGCAGCAGCCCGCTATCCAGTACACTGTCAGGCGTGTGGCTGTGAAAATGCTCCGGGGCCGGGAAAAGGCCCTGGACAGCCCCTCCTTCCCGCTCGGTTTTCAAACCGAAATGGAACAAACCGACCAGTCCGTCGGCAAATGACGAAGCTGTGTATTGCATGCGCCGGGACAGGAAAGCGTAACCACACCCCCAAGTTGAGACATCTGCCGGGCAGGAACGGGTGCGGCGGAAGAGCCACCAGCCGCAGATGCCGCAGCCGGCCAGCAGACACCAGCCCATGATTCCGATCCAGGGTAAAGGTGCCATTGCCCCGGTCAGACAGGGCAACCTGACGAGCGGGCTCCAATCTGCCGCGGCCCGC
>ENA-ORXD01000359-ORXD01000359.1-sediment-metagenome-genome-assembly--contig:-NODE-359-length-62918-cov-7.966248_pt1 | contig 62918 bp, 59 predicted proteins | sample MGYA00237862_ERZ511471 | MGnify/ENA metagenome assembly ERZ511471
ACATCGGTAGGTCGGTATGTTTGCGCTCAATTTTCATCTTTCTTGGCAGCCTAAAAAGTGCGAAAGTCAACCCTTTTAAATTTTCAATTTTTGATATATATGTTGGTGGTTTTCTTGTTTTTCGCCGGAGTATCGCATGAAGAAGTATCTTCCCCTGATTTTGTCGCTGATTTTGGTATCCGCCGGCTGCAGCCGGACCATCGACTATCAGGAACGTTTATGCCGCGGCCAGTGGTTCTGGAATAGCGACCTGATGTATGAAGATTGCCTGATGTTTTTGCAGGAACCAAATTCTCCCGCCAGTGCCAATTTGTTGTTTACGCCCAGCCGGTTGATTTCGCTCACCAGTGCCGCCGGCGACGTGGAATACACCCCCGGCCGGGATTTTACCTTCTCCCCCGGCTCCCGGACGATTACCCTTACCGCCGACTCCCGCATCCCCCGCAAAGACCTGGCCGAGATGTACCCGCCCCCCGGCCCCTGGGCGGAAGGCTCCATCCCTGCCTGTCGTGATAAAAATTGCAATCTTTTTTGGGCGGAAGGGCACGTCTTCCATGACCTGCAGGTGGTTGTTACTTATGAGCATCAAATCAGTGGTAGGGTGGACCTTCAGGTCCACGCGTTTTCTTGGCCCAGCCGCCTGCCAAAGTACGATAGCCGCTCTCTCCCGCGAACCAGGGAAAAACTGTGTAAGCAGGAAAATATCAAGCTCGTGCTTTTCGGCGACAGTATCTCTACCGGCGCCAACGCTTCCGGGGTTACCGGCGCCCCCCCTTATCAGCCGTTTTTCGGCCAAATGGTTGCCAACATCCTGGCGAAAAAATATAGTGCGTCAATCACCTTTGAGAATTTCTCCAGGGGCGGCATGAGCAGCGGCTGGGGTAAAGAAAACATCAACTTGGTCGCCGACCGCAAACCCGACCTGGTGATCTTTGCCTGGGGCATCAACGATGCCGCCGGCCGAATCTCGCCGGATATTTATAAAACTAATATGCAGGCCCAGATCGATGCCGTCCGAGCCGTAAGTCCCCAGGCCGAGTTTATTTTGGTCGCCACCATGACCGCCAACCCCGAGTGGTCCGCTTTCAGTGGTGAGCTTTACGATCAGTATCGGGATATGTTAGCGCGGTTATGTGATTCGTCGGTGGTATTAGCCGATGTGACTTCGGTCTGGGAAGAAGTCCTGCGCCATAAAAAATTCGCCGACCTTACCGGCAACGGCGTCAATCACCCCAACGATTTTGGCCATCGCCTTTACGCCGAGGTCATTCTCAGCCTGCTGATTCCACCGCAATAATTATGCCGCAGCGAAATATTCTGGCTAATCTGCAGAAAGACCTGGTGCGAATGTCCTCAACGCGGCACATCCGGCGGATATTTTTCCAGAAAGCGAAGGAGTTTCGGTATCTCGATTTCCGCGGCGTTCCATATCTCCTGAAGATCAACGCCGCGATAATGATGGATAAGTTTATCTCGCATCCGTGCCATCGCCGACCATGCGACCTGGGGGTTGGATCTTCTGAAATCGTCCGATAGAAGTTTCGCTACCTCACCAATTACCAGAAACTGGTGAATTACGGCGGATTGGGTCTTCAAATCGGACCGGAACTGTTCGTAATTCATTTGTTCTCTGAATTGCACAATCAGACGGGCGGCATTGGCCATATCGGTTAGTAATGTGGCGTCACGCTGCATAGAGCACCTTGGCGCTGCGAAGAATTTGCTCGCGGTAAACCGGGTTGGGGTTTTCTTCCAGCGCCCGAATACTGACAAGGTCAACTTCTCTGGCGAGCATCCCCGTCAGTTCGTTCTCCATTTGATAATGGTCGAACATCGTCCAGTTAGCCTGCGGGTCGAAAGTTACCAGCAGGTCTATATCGCTGTCCGGCCGCAGTCCGCCCTGAACCGCCGACCCGAACACCGCCAGTTCTTTTATCTTCCAGTGACGACAGAAATCAGCAATCGTTAATTCATTTATTCCCAGGTTTGCGGGTATCATCGAATATCTCCCGTACAAATTTATCTGACTAACTTATAAATTTCAAAGAGTAGTTGCGCAAAACCGATTCGCAAGTTATCAAGATGGTCCGGGGCTAAGCATTATAATAATAGTTCTCGCTATGCATAGTATGTAAATGGGGTATGATGTCAAGGGAATAAGAGGAATTTCCCTCGGCTTTGATTGTGGAAGTGTCGGCCTTAAACACCACGGCCCAGGCTCCGCTTGGTAAAATCGCAGTGTCAAAATTCTTTTTTCCTTTCTTACTCTACTGTTCACCTGTTCGCCTGCTCACCTGTTCACCGACCCGCTGGCGGGGCGGTGAGGCAATCTCAATTTTTCGAATTATTAGAGGTTCCCATAATAAAAGGCCGATAACTGAATAAGCATAATCGGCACAAGAGGGAGATTATCAGGCATCAGCAATAAGGTTACAGGCGGGCCGGTATTTCATAACTGCCTTAAAGGGAATAAGATATGGAATTTAAAATGGGACCAAGACGGGTCGGTAGGGTTGGGGCAGTCTTGATTTTGATGGTTTGGGCGGGGCCGGGATATTCCGCCGTCAGCCCGCCGTACAACATCATCGACCTGGGCACCCTGGGAGGAAGCAGCAGTTATGCCACCAGCATCAACGACCTCGGCCAGGTAGTTGGTTCCTCATACACCACAACCGGGGACGGACACGGATTCCTTTGGCAAAACGGAGCAATGACCGATATTGGGATTTTATCGACTCCGACTGCCATCAACAATTCCGGTCAGGTCGTTGGGTATGACCAATATTACAGTCATGGTACTACAGCTTATTCCTGGAAAAACGGAGTCCTGAGCTTCCTCGGGTTTGGAATAGCCCTTGATATTAACGATTCAGATAAAATTGTTGGTACTGAATTGAATAAGGATCTTTACATGCTGACTGTCGCCACCCTTTGGGACGGTAACGGTGAAACTATTCTTGGTATGCTTCCGAACCATACCGGTCCAAGCATTGCCACAAGTATCAACAAACAAGGTCAGATTGTGGGATACTCCTGGCAAGAAGGTTTATGTCAAGCGTTCCTGTGGGAAGACGGCACGATGACTGCTTTGGGCGGCGGGCTGATGACAGCGGATAATATCAACGATGCGGGGCAGATAATCGGTATGCTTGCGGGAGGAGAGTCATACCACGAGCACGCTTATCTGTTAGATGATGGTACGCTAACCGACTTGGGTGTGGGCTATGCGCGGGCTATCAATAATGCCGGACAGATCGTGGGTTATCAAGGAGGATATCAAGAAGAAGAGAGCACCGCGATCTTGTGGCAGAACGGCGTAGTGTATGATCTGATTGATCTGATTGCAAATGACACCGGCTGGGAACTCCGGCGGGCGGAGGATATCAACAATCTGGGGCAGATCGTGGGAAACGGTTATATCAACGGCGAATACCATGCGTTTCTGCTGGACCCGATCCCCGAACCAGCCGCCATTTTGTTGCTCGGACTGGGTTCTTTCGTATTGCTAAAACGCCGTCGCCGCCGATAAACCGTCAAATCGAAAATAGTAAGCCAACCTCTAAAATCATTGCGGGGTAATCTGGGGGGTAATCGGCGTAATCTGGGGACACCATACTAATTTCTGGACAGGGAATTGTATTTGTCAGCCGAGAAAAGGGAGCATTCTTTTCCCATTGCCAGAGGCAGGGTTTCTTGACTTCTTCATGTTTCTTCATGATCTTCATGGTAAATAAATATCTTATTAATCTTTAAATAATTTCTGGATTAATCTGGGGACACCATATAATGGGGGAAGAAAAGGGTACACTCTTTTTCCATTGACAGAGATAGGGTTTCTTGACTTCGTGCTTCTCTCGCCTCGCTAGCGCTCGTCGCAGCGGGTCGTGGCCTTTGCTACTCTGCGAAGCAGCGCTTCGCTGCGAAGCACGAGCGTGGTTTAATTATATCTTTTTATTCTTAAATTATAAATATCCTTGTCTTTTATCCTAATCCGTGCAATCAGTGAAATCCGTGGTTGAAAATAATCTCGGTGTTCTGCGAGTCCTTGTGGTAAAATGCTTTTCTTCCTTGGCGAGCTTGGCGCCTTGGCGGGAAAAATAAGTATCTATTACCCGCCCCGGCTGAAGTCTGTATTGGTAAAACCCTTCGTCCCCATTTCTTCTTCGTGTTTCTTCCAGCCTCGCCGGGCGTCAGCTAGGCGGGCGCGTGCTTCGTGGTTTAATTATATCTATTAATTCTATATTTATAAATCTCCAGGCTCTCCCAGCTCTCTGTGGTGTAATTTATTTATTTTGTCGTTTGCTGATTCGAATTTGTTCCCGCCTTGCCGGCGCAGGTCGCAGCAGGTAATTTTACCCTTCCCGCCTTGCCAGCGCCCGTCGCGGCAGGTTAACTTTTAATTTTTTAAATGTCATTCCCGTACAAATTGACTCCCAGACTTAATGAATAATATTTGATTTTGCTATGTTTTTCCTGTCAAATGCGCCATTTTGCGTCACAAACTGCCAAATTTTCGCCAGTTTTTGCCAATTTTCGCCGCCTTTTTCACAGAAAATGCCACTTTTTACCAGCGTTTTAGCCCCTTTTTCACCTTTTTTTGCTATGAGATAGAGAAACTAGGCCGTCTAGGCAATGCCCTTTTGAAAGCGGAGTGTCATAATTCTACTGGCCAAACATGCAGCAGTTGCGACTTAAATCTATCGTCCGCACTCGCTCTGCGGAGGGAAAGGATCCCTGGCCCCACCAACGCTAGTTGACGCACTTTTGACACTATCTAACGACAAATTTTAAATTTTTGCAAAAATTTTTATTTCCTTTTTGCCCAGTGACTTGCGTTTATCATCACCTTGAAAAAAGGGTAAAAAATCAGCGCACTTTTGGAGCGCCGTATGTAAATATAGAGACCTTGGTTATGTGTGGTATGATTTTTTGCCCCATTTTCCCTAAAATCGCAGTGGTAATATTCTACTTGTAAAACATGCAGCAGTTACGATTAAGCAAAACGTTCGCTTTCGCCCTGCCGGGTGAACGGGCCCCTGGGCCTCGCCAGGCTCTTCTTGGTTCGGCAGATTTATGTATTTATTTATTAATCAACAACTAACGCGAAATAAAACCTTGACTTTTTTTACTGGCTTTTTGGAAATTGATGGAAAATAATACCTTCAAACAAAGCTTAACCAAAAGATTCATCATCTGCCCCCTCCCATCGGAGCCGGCTGATTTTTGGGGAGTTCAAATATATGAATATGGGCAAGGTTACCCAGGTGATTGGCAGCACTTTTGACGCGGAATTTGAAGAAGCGAATATGCCCGCCATTTACAACGCCCTGAAGATAACCGGCGAGAACAAGGGTTATAAAATCGATCTTACCGGCGAGGTGCAGCAGCATCTCGGTGGCGGCCGGGTGCGGGCGGTAGCCCTGGGCTCGACTGACGGCTTAGTGCGTGGTATGCCGGTGGTTGACACCGATGGTCCCGTGCGGGTGCCGGTCGGCGAGGTTACTTTGGGCAGGGTGTTTAACCTGCTGGGCGAGCCGATCGACAACCGCGGCCCGATAGCGGCGACGGAAACCCGCCCCATCCATCACGAGCCGCCGGCTTTTACCGACTTGTCGCCCAAGACGGAGATGTTCGAGACGGGCATTAAGGTGATCGACCTTTTATGTCCGCTGGTTCGCGGGGGCAAGTGCGGCCTGTTCGGCGGGGCCGGCGTCGGTAAAACCGTAATCATCCAGGAATTAATTGCCCGGCTGGCCCGGTTCCACAGCGGATATTCCTGCTTCGCCGGTGTCGGCGAACGCACCCGCGAAGGCAATGACCTCTGGCTGGAAATGCAGCACGCCCAGATCGGCGATACGGGCAAAAGCGTACTGGATCAGACGGTAATGGTATTTGGCCAGATGAATGAGCCGCCCGGGGCACGACTGCGGGTTGCGCTTACCGCCCTGACGATGGCGGAATATTTCCGCGACCAGACGGGCAGGGATACCCTGCTGTTTATCGATAATATCTTTCGTTTCTCGCAGGCAGGCTCGGAGGTCTCAGCCCTGCTGGGTCGAATGCCCTCCGCTGTGGGCTATCAGCCGACGCTGGCCACCGAGATGGGGCAATTACAGGAGCGGATTACCTCGTCCAGCAAAGGGGCGGTGACCTCGATCCAGGCGGTGTATGTGCCCGCGGATGATTATACCGACCCGGCCCCGGCGACGACCTTTACCCATCTGGATTCTTCCGTCAACTTGCAGCGGTCGATCTCGGAGAAGGGCATCTATCCGGCGGTGGACCCGCTGGAGTCCACCAGCAGAATTCTGGACCCGAATTTCGTGGGCGAGCGCCATTACCAGGTGGCCCGGCGGGTGCAGGAATACCTGCAGCGCTACCGCGACCTGCAGGACATTATCGCCATTCTGGGGGTGGATGAGCTCAGCGCGGAGGACAAAATTGCGGTATCCCGCGCCCGCAAGATCGAGCGATTCCTCTCGCAGCCTTTCCTGGTGGCCCAGGCGTTTACCGGTCAGCCCGGCAAATATACCAAGCTGGAAGATACCATCCGCAGTTTTGAAGAATTATGCGCAGGTAAATGGGATAATTTGCCGGAGTCCGCCTTCATGTACATCGGCAATATTGAGGAAGCCGCGGAAAAGGCCAAAAAACTGGCGGCGGAAGTCGCCTGAACCTTAAGCAGTCCCGGGGCATTAACATACTTAAGATAAAACTTAGCGATAAGAGATGGCCAAATCGGCAAAATTACGTTGCGTCATATTGACGCCGCAAAAACCGGTTATCGATACGGAAGCGGTGGAGGTGGTTTTCCCCGCCCACGACGGCCTGCTGGGGATTCTGCCCGGCCATGCCCCGCTGCTGTGCAATCTGGGCGTGGGTCTGCTGCAATATCATGATGCTAACGATAAGAAGCATTACTGCATGATTGCCGGCGGCTTCGGTCATGTGCATGATGATGTGGTAACCATACTCGCCAACGACGCTGCTGTCCGGGGCGAGGTAACCACCGCCCAGGCGGAAGAGGAGCTGCTCCTGGCCAAGACTTTGCCCAGCCATACTCCGGAAGAGACGGAATCCCGCGCCGCCGCCCTGAAGCGCGCCCAATGTCTGATTAGACTGTCAAAAATGGAGTAACTATCAAATGCCGCGGGAACAAGGAGCTGATTTTCTCTCCTCCAATCCACCCAAAGATGCGGCTGGTCGAGATTTTGCGTCTCAAATCCAGATCTCTATTCCTAAAAATCGGAACACCAGGAAAAATAAAATGCTTGCCAGAGCAATCTTCAGTTGTTTCTCCGAAAAGCAGTGGTTTAGTTTACTGCCTATCTGTCCACCAATTGTTCCGCCGATAACGATGCTCAATACGATCCATAAATCAGGGTAATAACCAATGAGTATATAGCCTGGAACCGCTGCGATAGTGCCTACGATAGAAGCAAAAAGGGAAATTGGAACTACCAGATACATGGGAAGTCCCGCAAACATGGTCATAACCGGCACCAGGATAAAACCTCCTCCAATACCGAAAGCTGCGTTTACCACTCCGATAAATATTCCAATGAAGAAGAATAATGCCAGATTGCATTTGAAATGTTGCCCCCAGAAAGTAAACCTGTAGTTAAATAAGCCGAATTTTACCGTTTTTATTTGCCCCATCTTGAGTTCTCGCCCTTCTTCTTTTGCTTTCTTGGCCTCCAGACTGTAAGCTTGCGTTACTTTTTTAACAGATTCCCTTTTCTTCATTACTTTATGACTCAGCTCATACAAAGTTCGTATGGCCATTATCAGCACAAAAACGCCGAGCCAGGGTTTATACACCGTTAAATTAAGATATTTCGCCGACAGTGGCGGGCCTATCCAGAAAGAGCCTATCAAGAGACCTGCCGCGAAAAACCAGGCGATGGGCATCACTAAACGACGTTCTTTGAGCCAGTACCGATATAGTCCGGACAGTGGGGCAAAGAACATAAGTGGAAGATTAGATGGTTTAAGAACATTAGCTCCGTCAACTCCCATCGGACCTGCCGTTCCGATAAATATGACCTGAAGGGCAGCCATTATCAACCCGCCGGAGGCGCCCAGCATCGAATAAAGTGTGCCCGCTATAATGGCGCACAATACTATCAATAACGGATTCTTGTAGCGCCAGCCGCGTGAGAGCCAGAATCCGTCTGGTTCAACAATGAATTTACCTACCTGGGTTCCATTGGCGTAAACAATGAAACTGGTATTCGGAGCGGTGTGCCGGAAAGTCTGAAATGTCGCCGTAAAATTGCCCGTTTTTTTGTCCAATTGTATTCGGGTCCCGAGGTTCCAGTAGTATGGATAGTCGCTGTAATCACTAACGACACAACGGGAAAAGATTACTTCCTTGCCCCGGCAGGTTCTTTCCTTTCCGATAGTATTGATACCATAGACATTCTCATGGGCATAACGCAGCAAATTCCATTGCTGTTGATTACTGATGACCACTGAATCTTTTTTGACCGATTCAGAGAGGTCCTGCCATTTTTTAAGCTCAAACATTTGGGTGCGGTAAAGCCCCTTGAAGAAAAAAGCCCCTCCATAGCGTTTGTCCTGTGCGCTGCCGAAGCTGTGCGGATCCGAGGTAATTATATAGTATAAATAGGGAATACACGTATCCTTCGTATAATCCCATTGTTCCGCCGCCTCAATCAGGTTGACTTTTTCTTTGGGGCCGGCTGCGTTTTCCGGGGAAAAGGTTGGTTCCGATGATATCACAATATTAAGCGGATCCCCCTCGTCAATGCTGCCGCTTATGGTAATGATTTGTCCGGCTTTGACTTTATCATTTGATAAAACAGCTTTTGTTTCCGCGAAGCTTATAGGCGCCCCCAAAGAGAGTATTACCAGGATGGTTAAAGCAACAACTTTTCTCATGTGATATATCGCATCCTGCTTATAATAATTCGCTTAACCGCGTTGTCGTAAATTCAACTATGTCAGAACAGTATTCTCTTCTTTCCTGACTGTCGAAGTGATTGACATCCCGGAATTCCTTGGTCAGATCGTAGCAGCGCATAGATCCGAATTCCTGCTGGAATTTGTCGTATAAATCAGCGGCCTTGCGGTTAATCGTGCTGGTATCATCTTTGTTATTGTCCCTGCCGTATTTGGCGCCGATAATCATCAATGCTCCTATAAGACAGCCGCACAAATCTCCTTTGGTTCCGCCGATACCGGATTTGAAAGCAGAAGCTGCTTTTAATAATTCAATCGGTACATCCATGACGCCGTTATCTTGGATAGTTTTAACTATAGCTTCAGCGCAGGAGAATCCGCTTAAATAGATTTTGATACTGTTTTGACCTATGTCCATATTTGCTCCTTGAAAATTTAATATACAGAAATTTCTTGGCGTTTTGCCTGTTGATTAAGTGGCCTAGTTTGCCACTTTATCTACTATAAATCCTGGGGCTTCCTCTACGCTAGAGATATTTTGTTTCCAACCATGCAAGTTTTGCAAGTTTTGCCCGTCTTTGAGCTTGTTCCGAATATCGTAGAACAGAGATAAGCGTCTCGATAGTTTTAACTATCTCGGTTTTATCGATTCTATGATTTTGGAAGGCGCCGTTTGGGGGGGAACCGTACCAGAAAAAAACCACCCGGTCAAAGAAAAAATTGCATAATTTAGACCGCAACAATTTACAGGTCACCATTGTTTTTTACCGGGTTTTTGCCGGCGGGGATGCGATGACCTCTCGGCGGTCAAGGGCGGTAAAGACCCTTCTTGAGGATATAATCCTCCACGGCGAGCGGGATCAGGCCCTTTATCGATTTATCTTCTGCTATCGCTCGGCGAATATCAGTGGCACAGATGGCAATCAGCGGAGTTGGAATGACGTATTCCTTCAGGCGGGCGATTTGATCGTCGCGGAGCACCTTGCGCAAGGTGGAAAAATCCAGGGCATCAAATCCCGGTCGAAGGGCGGTGACAATGGTACATTCATCGGCAAGATGGCTGATCTGGTACCAGCTCGCCAGCTCCCGGACGGTGTCCGCTCCGATCAGCCAGTAGAGGATAACCCCCGGCCCCAACTGCTGACGAAAATGTCTTACTGTATCTAGTGTATAACTGGGGCCTTGGCGGAGCAATTCACAATCTGAGACCTCGAATAGATCCTCACAAGCGACCGCCAGTTGAGTCATTTTAAACCGGTCCTGGGCGGCACTTAAGCTATCGTCCGGTTTATGGGGCGGCTGGGCGGCAGGGATAAGAATGACCTTTGAAACTCCCAACTGCCGGGAAACACTGCGGGCGATAATCAAGTGGCCGTTATGGATAGGGTCAAATGTGCCGCCGTACAGGATTATGCCGTTTTCATCATTCATAACAGACAGTGTAACTGTTCCTCGTCTGCTGTCAATCCATAGTATGATAGCGATAATAATCGTCGATCTTAGCGAAGAGGGATTTCATTTTGTCGGGGTCTTTTCGGCCGGGCGTCTTTTCGACCCCGCTGCACACGTCAATCGCGTAGGTAGCTGCGGCCAGGGCCTGGGTGATATTTTCCGGGTTGATACCGCCGGCTAGAAATATCTTTTTGTCGCCAGCGGGTCTGATCCAGCTCCAATCGAAGCTCTGCCCCGTACCGCCGTAAAGCTGGGGGTAAAAGGCATCGAGCAGAATCATGTCCGGATCGAACTGGTTCACCTGCCCAAAATCGGCGGGCTGGCGGATTCGCAGGGCTTTTATTACCTTCACGCCCAGCCGAGCAACCTGGAGACACTGGTGGTTGGTTTCATCGCCGTGCAACTGCGTCATCTGCAGTGGGCAGCGGGCCAGTACCTTTTCAATGGCTACAACCGGCTCATTGACAAAAACACCTACAGAGACAATCTGCGGTGGCAGAGTATTGATTATCGCGCGGGCCTGGTCCGGCTCGAGATAGCGGGGGCTGGGCGGATAAAAATTAAAACCGAGAAAATCCGCACCCAACTGCACAGCCAATTGAGCGTCGTCGAGATTGGTTATACCGCAGATCTTGAGTTTTGCCCTTTTCGTCGTCATTTCGCCGCCATACCGACTAGGAATTTGAGATTTCCACCAATTTTTCCAGAGCAGCCAGGGCGCTGCCGCTATCGATACTTTCGCGGGCGGCGTGAATCCCCTGGGCGAAACCCGCTGCTTTACCGCTGACCATAATGGCGGCAGCGGCGTTTAAAACCACCACCTCCCGCTGGGGGCCGGTGATTCGGCCCTCGATAATCCCGCGGGCAATAGCGATATTTTCCTCCAGCGACCGGCCTGTCAGATCGGTTAATTTAGCCTTGGCGATACCGTAATCACTGTAATCGACGGTATGGTGGGTAATCCGGCTCTGGTGGACTTCGGCGATATCGGTAGGGCCGCAGATAGTAAATTCATCCGTGCCGTCGCCGTGAACCACCATTGCCCGGGTAACTCCCAGTTGGCAAAGTGCCTCGGCCATGACATCGAGCAATTCTGGGCTGGCGACCCCGATAATAATGAGCGGCACGCCCGCGGGATTGGCCAGCGGGCCGAGGATATTAAACACCGTGCGAAAACCCAGGGCCTTGCGGATCGGCTGAACGTATTTCATTGCCGGATGATGGCAGGGAGCGAACATAAAACCGATGTGGGCCTGCTCGATGCAGCGGGCGATCACCGCGGGGACAGCGTCAATTTTAACACCCAGGCCGGCTAACAGGTCCGCCGAGCCGCATTTGCTGGTGATGGCGCGATTACCGTGCTTGGCGATATACACCCCGGCTCCGGCTGCGACCACCGCGGCAGTAGTGCTGATATTGAAGGTGGATTGGCCGTCGCCGCCGGTACCCACGATGTCGATGAGCGGGCTGGCTGCGCAGCGGACCGGCACCGCGTGATCCCGCATCGCCTGGGCCAGGCCGGCAATCTCCGCGGCTGATTCTCCCTTGGCGGCCAGGGCGGTCAGGAAGGCGGCGATCTCAATCTCGCCGCATTGCCCGGCAAGAACGTCGTTAAGGGCGGCGTGGGCTTGTTCGAAGGTCAGGTCATTTTTCCGCAACAATGCCTGCGTTAATTCTCGCAACATAACTTGCTCCACGAGATAAGTTAATAACCAAGGTTAAGTCAATAAATCAATTACATTGGATATTATCTTCAAACCGATGTCGTCTTCCAGGGTTAAAATGGACTCCGGATGAAATTGTACCGAGGCGACGGGCAGATGCCGGTGGGCCAGGGCCATGATTACGCCGTCGTCTGTGCGGGCGGTTACTTTCAGGCAATCGGGCACGCTGTCCGGCTTGACATACAGGCTATGATATCGGCCGGCGGTAAAGGGATTGGGAATATTCGCAAAAATACCTTCCTGGTCGTGTTGGATAAGCGATTCCTTGCCGTGTACCGGTTCCGGCAGTACGCCCAGCTCGGCCCCGAAGTACAGGGCGATTCCCTGATGACCCAGGCAGATGCCGAAAACCGGCAAATGTCGCTTTACCGCCTGGTCCACCACGGCAGGTACATTCATCTTTTGCGGGGTCAGTGGGCCGGGTGAGATAAAGAGCATATCCGGTTTAATCTGGTCGATCATCGCTTCATCGAAACCATTCCGCAGGGTAATCACTTCTACGCCGGTCTGCCGGACGTAATTGGCCAGGGTATGAACGAAGCTGTCCTGATTATCGACGAACAATAATCGGCGGTTTTTTTTGGCCTTGATGACGGGCACCCACTTGCCGGCGGCGGTATGGTCCGGCTGGGTGACCGCCTGGATAAAGGCGGAGGCCTTGACGCGGGTCTCCTTTTCCTCCTCCACCGGCTCGGAATCGAACAACAAGGTCGCCCCCGCCCGCACTTTCGCCCGCCCGTTCTGCAGGTGGACGGTACGAATGGTAATGCCGGTATTCAATTGGCCATTGAAAGTGAAAAATCCCACGCAGCCGCCGTACCAGCGGCGGGGGCTGTTTTCCAGATCTTCGATGGTCTGCATGGCGATTGGTTTTGGGGCGCCGGTGAGGGTGCAGGCCCACATGTGCGAGAGGAAGGCGTCGAACATATCGCAGTCGTCGCGCAGCTCGCCTTTAACGTGATCAACGGTATGGAATAGCCGGGAATAACTTTCCACCAGTCGTCGGCCGATGAGCTTGACGGAGCCCGCGGTACAGATACGGGATTTATCGTTGCGGTCCACATCGGTGCACATGGTCAGCTCCGACTCATCCTTTTTGGAGGTAAGCAGGGTGCGAATCTGCCGGGCATCCTCCATGGGACTGCCGCCCCGCTGGACGGTGCCGCTGATGGGGCAGGTCTCCACTTCCCTGCCGTCCACCCGGACGAACATCTCCGGTGACGCCCCGATAAGCTGCTCATCGCCCAGATTGATGAGAAAATCATAGGGGCTGGGGTTCTTGGCCCGCAGTCGGGCGAAAATCTCCGACGGCCGATAGCCGCAGGGAACGCTGAACTCCTGGGACAATACCACCTCAAAAAAATCGCCCGCCTGGCAGCGGCGGCGGATTTCCTCGACCTTACCGGCGTATTCGCCCGGCTGGTGGTCGCAGTTTATCTGCGGCGAACTGAGCGAGTAGGGCGTCTCCTGATGGGGTAGTGCCTGACGTCGGCCCTCGACCGGGATACCTTCGGTGGTGGATTGGCCAAGATTAAATTCATAGGCCAGGGTGAAAGCGGTCTGTTTTTGATGATCTATCGCCCCGATACGGTCGGCGAGAAACAGATGACAATCGCTGCTGGGCTGGCTGCGGTCGTGCCGGAAGCGAATCGGCTCAAACTGGAATACCAGGTCGTATCCAAAGGCGCCGAACATGGTCAGGTATTCATCATCGCAGGCCAACAAATCGCACAGTGTCCGCAGCACCGAGAATATGCTGGGCTGCTTACTCCTTTGCTCTTCCGGGAAGCCGGCAGGCATGGGCAGGACCATACCGTTGATTTTATCCGCACTCACCTGAAAGCTTTCCACATGGGGGTTATCCTTAACCGCCGGCAGCAGCATAGGCAGGATTATTTCACCGCGGCGGTTAAGGGCCTGGAAGGTGAAACCCCGGTCTTTGCTGGTCATTTCCACCGGCGGATCGATAAAGCCGATGTCCCAGCGGGAATATCGGCCCGGATATTCATAATCGCTGGCGAAGATGCACCCCTTGGCCTGGTCGATATTCTTGTACACCTCCGCCAGGGCCTGGTCGATGGCAACATCCTCTTTGGTGCAAAGTACCTTGATCCCGCCTTTGGTGGTATATGTAAATGTTTGCTCCATTGATTTCACTCCGAAAAAAAAGCCGCGACCTCGAGTTTTCCCGGGGCCGCGGCTTTAAATCCCTTATAAATATGTAAATGGTGACTAATCGCCTGACCCGCGGTATCGATTATTACGCCACCACCAGAATTTACCCATTTTTCTATCCATATCAAACCTTTTCCCAAGTTCGATCAGTTTGTTTATTAGAATAATATATTAAATAATAATGAGTTAAATAAATCAAGTAAAATATTTACTTTCCGGATTGCCGATACTCAAGCAAAAATCGCCTTAGTCCGATAAGGTCATCTGCCCCGATGATATCTACCCCGTCATTCAGTAATTCCCGCCAGACAGCCGGTGTATCCTTGGTGTTCCAGAAACGAACCTTTCGCCCTTTGGCGTGGGCGTGGGCTACAATCTGCCTTAATTTTTCGCGGTCCGCCGCCGGCATGGGTCCGACGCCCTGCCAATCGGTAATCTGGTCGAAATTATCACTAATCCACGGCATGACATTTACCGGCTCATCGCCGGCCAAATCTTCCAGGCGACCGTCAAACGCCGCGTAACGGATTTCTTCCTCGAGCATCATCTCTCGTGGGCGATTACCGCTGATAATCACCTGCACCGCCCCTTTTTCGACAGCCCCGCCTCGTACGACCGTCAGGATATCAGCGTATCTTTTTAATACCTCACGCAGCACCGTGTAAGTTGGCTGGGCATCTGATTTCACATCGATTAGCAGGATAAACTTTCCGTCGGTGGGATAAACATTCCCTTCATTTGCTCTGATCCGCTGCCGCAAAGGTTCGAGATAAAGATGCTCAAGCGTATTACCGGGTAAGACATCTTTTTCGTTATGGGCGACCAGCAGTTGGCCATCTATCAGGTGAATATCCGCTTCCACATTGCAAAAACCGTTAGCTAGGGCGTCGTATAGCGGGCGCTTATGGGCGTAATCATTATGGGCAAAGGCCCCGGGCAAGGGCGGCGGCTTCGATACTATTGCAGAGCCGCACCCGAAAATAAAGACCATCGCTATCAAAAATGAATATTTCACCCGCACTTCACTCGCTGTAGCTTGGTTATCCGGCGAACCCTCCCCTTTGAATCCCGGCTTGCATAACGATTATTCCGGCAGCCGGAAATCCTCCGCGATCATCTCCACGGTGCAATTCCCGTTGAAACGATTGATCACCGGCTCGAATACCAGGTCGAAGCTATCGGCAGTCTGGAGTTTCTTCTGCCAGTGGGTCTTGCCAAAGGCCACCGCCCGCATCACCCCGCCGGGCGTCAAATATGGGGTATCATCACCTTTTGCGGCCACCAGAAGCTGGAGGTGTTCGCCTTTTCGGCCCATCGCCCGCGGCGGTGAGACCAGCTTAAGGTCTCGCGCGACAAATTTTACCGGGGGATTGCCCTGGCCAAATGGTCCCAGCCGCTCGATCAGCTCCAAGACGGGGACACTAAGCTCCGGCAGGGTAACCTGGGCATCAACGAACAAGTTTCTGGTAAGTTCCTGAATTTGGAGGTTTTGACGGGCATAATCATTGAAGGCCTGGCGGAAGGTGTCAATCTTATCCGGTTCGAGGCTCAGCCCCGCCGCCATCGCATGACCGCCGAAACTGAGCAAATGGCAGGCACAATTTTCCAGGGCCTGACAGATATCGAAGCCGGGAATACTGCGGCAGGAACCCTGCGATTTACCTTCCTGCAGGGAAATGACCACCGCCGGCCGATGATACTTATCCACGATTCGGCTGGCGACGATCCCCACTACGCCGGCGTGCCAGTTTTCCCCCGCCAACACCATTCCGTACCAGTCGTCGGCTTCCATGCCCAGATGCAGCACCTGCTGGAAAGCCTGGTCGGTAATTTCCTTTTCGATTTTCTGTCGCAGGCGGTTCTGGCTTTCCAGATAGGCAGCGATCTCTTTCGCCCGGTCGGGGCTGCTCTTGGTGAATAGTTCCACCGCCAGTCGGGCATGGCCCATACGGCCGGCGGCGTTGAGTCGGGGTGCCAGCCGAAATCCGACATCGCTGGATTGTAATTTCTCGCCCGTCAGGCCCGCCGCCTCTATCAGGGCCTTGATCCCCTGATCGGTGCTGCCGGACAGACCCTGCATTCCGAACCGGGCCAGTACGCGATTCTCCCCCAGCAGCGGCACCACATCGGCGATTGTACCCAGCCCCGCCAATGCGGTAGCGGAGATCAAGAACTCCCGAAACTCCTCCGACACCTTTTGCGAGCCGGAAAACTCCTGGGCCAGTGCCCACGCGAGTTTGAAGGCTACGCCCGCCCCGCACAGGTCCTTATTGGGGTAGTCCTGTCCCGGCAGGTCCGGGTGTACCACCGCCTGGGCGGGTGCGACTTGCGATTCAATTTTATGATGATCGGTGATAATCAGATCAACGCCAAGCCGGGCCGCCTCGCGGGCGGACTCGTGGGCGGTGATTCCGCAGTCCACGGTAACGATTAGTTTGGCGCCTTTATCCGCCAGCAGGCGAATCGCCTCGACGTTCAGGCCATAGCCCTCATCGATGCGGTGCGGCACATAATATTCCACCTGTCGGCCCGCCAGATGCAGGCAGCGCCACAAAATAGCTATTCCTGCGATGCCATCGACATCGTAATCGCCGTAGAGAACTATTTTTTCATTATCCGCCAGCGCCCGACGGATCCGCCGGACCGCCTGATCGATACCCGCCAGCCGGCGTGGTTCGATCAGGTCGTTAAGTGACGGCTGAAGAAACTGCTGCGCCTGCGGGAACTGTTCGACGCCCCGGTTGTATAGAAGCTGGGCAATCAATTCGGGAACTCGCAGTTGTCGGGCCAATTGGCTCCGTTCCTGCCAGACGGGATGAACCTGCCACTGCACCGGCGCTGCGGGACGATTCTTCTTATAAAACGATTTGGCCATTTCCTGCTCCCAAGCGGTGCTGATTTACAGACCAGATTATAGCGACCAACAGCTTTTTCGCCAGGAATAAGCGAAAATTCCATTTTTTTCGCGGTAATTTCAGTCAAAATACCGCATCGCGTTGACGAAAATCGCCAGACCGTCCGGCTGGTTAACCTGCTGCCTGGTCCAGCGGGGATGCTGCGTAGGATGAACGAACCGTTCGGGGTGCGGCATCAGGCCGAGCACTCGGCCGGTGGTATCGCACAGACCGGCGATGTGATCGACTGACCCGTTGGGATTGACAGGATAGGCTCCGAACTGGCCGGCCTCGTCCACGTAGCGAAAGGCTACCTGGTCAGCCTGCACCTGCTGCAGGATCGACTCATCGGCGAAACACACCTTGCCTTCGCCGTGGGCTATCGGCAGATAGATCCGCCGCTCGGGATCGATGAATACGCATTTATTTGTTCCCGGCTGCAAATAGGTCCAGCGGTCCTCGAATTTCCCGCTGTCGTTATAGGTGATTGTCGCCTGCTGGACTATGCCGTTATTGTCCGCACCCTCAATCGCCGGCTGTGTCCCCACCGCCGGCAATAGTCCCGCTTTGACCAGCACCTGGAACCCGTTGCACACGCCCAGGACGAGTTTTTTATCATCGACAAACCGCTGTACCTGCCGGCGGAAATGATGTACCAGTTGATTTGCCAGGATTTTGCCCGCGGCGATATCGTCGCCGTAACTGAACCCGCCGGGCAGTGCCAGTATCTGATACCGCTCCAGCAGGTTCGGCTCTTCGATGAGGCGATTGACGTGGACCAGGTCTGGTTTAGCTCCCGCCAGTTCGAAGGCGTAGCACATCTCCCGATCGCAGTTCGTGCCCGCCGCCCTTAATACCAACACCTTCACCTGTGCCATTTTATTCCTGTTGATTAACCCTTCCCACCTTCTTACCTTCTTACCTTCTCACTTTCTTATCTTCTTACCATCGCAATGGCTTTTGCCATGCTTCTTTCAACGCCGCCACCGGTGCATCGATTATTATTCTGTTATTTTCATCCTTGATGGTCAGCCGAGCCTCTTCGATAACCCTTGCGATTTCACCGAAGCGGACATTTCCACAGATTTTAGCTAACCTGCCGAAATTTTCCGGTGAGATCTCCACGATGAATCGGCTGGTGGATTCGCTGAAGAGAATCTGCTCGCTGCGGGTAACCTCGCCGCTTATGGGCGCCCCGGCCAGATTGGCCTCGACGCCCAGTCCGCCCGCCAGTGCCATCTCCGCCAGTGCCGCCGCCAGTCCGCCTTCGCTGCAATCGTGGCAGGAGAGTACCAGCCCCTGCCGAATTGCCTCGGCTACCGCCGCGACTGTCCGCGGAGCGGTTTTAAGGTCCACCCGCGGCACACGGCTGCCGATTTCGTTGTGCAGCATATAATAATGTGAGCCGCCCAGCTCATTTTTCGTCAGGCCCACGATTAGCAGCATATTGCCCACACCTTTAAGGTCCATGGTTACGCAGCGATTGACATCATCCACCAGGGCCATCGCGCTGATGAGCAGGGTGCCGGGAATATTAATCGTCTGGCCGGAGTTGGTAACGAATTCGTTATTCAGTGAGTCCTTGCCGGAGATAAACGGACTGCCGAATGCCTTCGCCCCGTCGTAGCAGCCCTGGGCCGCGCGGACCAGGCCGCCCAGCCGGTCCGGCTTATCGCAGTTACCCCAGCAGAAATTATCCAGGATAGCGATCCGCTCGAAGCTGCCCCCTACCGCCACGACATTGCGAATTGCCTCGTCAATCGCCGCCAGCGCCATCCAGTATGGGTCGATATCGCTGTACCGCGGGCAAATCCCGCAGCCGATGGCCAGTCCTTTTTCCTTATCCAGTCGGGGCCGAATCACCGCCGCGTCCGACGGGCCGTCCTCCGCGACACCCACCAGCGGCTTGATTACCGACCCGCCCTGCACCTCATGATCGTACTGGCGGACAACCCATTCCTTGCTGGCTACGTTATAATGGGAAAGAATCCGGGTCAATTCTTCGGTATAGTTATCTTTTTGCGGCAAATCCGGCTCCTGCCTGTCGTTCGGTTGCCAGACAGCCTGGCGGGTATAGCGGGGAATACCATCGTGCAGGAATTTCATCTCCATTTGCCCCACCACCTGACTATTGTAGCGCAGCTCCAGTTGGCCGTCGCTGCCGAATTGCCCGATCACGGTTGCCTCTACGTCTTCGCCGGCGAAAATCTCGTTAATTCTCGCCAGATTTTCCGGCGGAACGGCGATAACCATCCGCTCCTGCGCCTCGCTGATCCAGATTTCGGTGTAGTTTAGCCCTTGATACTTCAGGGGGACTTTTTCCAGGTTGACTATCGCGCCCAGGTCTTTGCCCATCTCGCCGACGGCGCTGCTCAACCCGCCGGCCCCGCAATCCGTAATCGCCGCGTACAGCCCCTCATCGCGGGCCTGCAGCAGGGTATCGAGCATCTTCTTTTCCGTAATCGCGTTGCCGATCTGCACCGCGTGGGAGAACAGCTCTTCATGCTGATGGGTCATTTCCCCGCTGCTGAAGGTCGCCCCATGGATGCCGTCGCGTCCGGTCCGTCCGCCGACCAGCATTATTAGCTGGCCCGCCTCGGCCTTGCCGAAGCATTTATCCCGCGGCAGCATTCCGATATTGCCGCAGAAGACCAGCGGATTACCCAGGTAGCGCTCGTCGAAGAGCACCGCCCCGTTTATCGTGGGGATACCCATGCGATTGCCGTAATCCCGCACCCCGCTGACCACCCCTTTCATCACCCGCCGCGGGTGCAGCACGCCGGCCGGCAGTGCCTCCAGCGGCATATCCGGCGGGGCAAAGCAGAATATATCCGTATTAGCGATGGGTTTAGCCCCCAGTCCCGTTCCCATCGGATCGCGAATGCACCCGCCGATGCCGGTCGCCGCCCCGCCGTACGGCTCGATTGCCGAGGGATGGTTATGCGTCTCCACCTTGAAGCACACCGCGTATTCGTCATCGAACTCCACCACCCCGGAGTTATCCTCGAACACCGAGATGCACCACGGCTTATTCAGTTCGCGGGTAGCCCGGGCGATCGTTGATTTCAGAAGGTTATCAATCACCTGACGATTAACTTCCCGGCCGTCTGCCGCTAATTCACTAAATTCTATCCTGCCGCGGAAGGTCTTGTGGACGCAGTGTTCGCTCCAGGTCTGGGCCAGCATCTCCAGCTCTATATCGGTTGGGTCACGACCAAGCGACCGGTAATAATCCTGAATCGCCCGCATCTCCGCCTGGTTCAGGAACAGGTCCCGCTGTTTACTCAGACTCAGCAAGGCTGATTCATCGAGCTGCCTGAGCTCCAGGGTAACAATATTCAATTGGTAAGGCTCGGTATGGGGGCTGGGCGGCTCGCGGTCGATGCCGATTAAGACCTGTTCGATGCAGTCGTTCGCCAGAATCTTCTGGGCGATCAGGTTTTTTTGTTTGTCGGTTAAGCTGCCCAGAATAACATACTTGCGAGCGGTGCGAACGCTCTCGACGGTCAGGCCCATATCGCTGATCGCCATCCGGGCCGAGGCTGCCACCGGGTCGGTTACACCGGGCAGCAGGTGTACCTCGAATAGTGTCGCCTGGGCCAACCCCGGCGGGGCAAAGGTTTGGCCCAATTGGTAATCCTCGGTGATGGGGTCTGCCAGGAGTTGCCGGGCGATCTTCTCCAGGTCCGGTTTATCCAGTTCACCCTCCAGCAAAAACACCCGAATCGCCTGTACCGCCTCCACAGTGCGCATTCCCAGTTGTTTGATAGCTGCTGCGATCTCGCAGCCGTGGACGTCGGAACACTCCGGCCGGCTGAAGGTTTCGATGCGATGAATCATTAGCCGGGCAGTTCCTTTCTCCGCATCATTTTCTCCACCAGCTCATTTCGTCTGGCTTGAGCCTGGGTCAGCATAGCCACGAGTTTTTTTTCATCGCCGCCTTGCAGTGCCTTGCGTGTTTGTGTCAACTGCTTTATCAACCGGTCGATCGCCGCCGCGGTATTGACGGGATTAGTCATAAGGATATCCCGCCAGACCCCCGGCGGACCGGATGCGATCCGCGTAGTATCGAGAAATCCTTTGCCGCAAAACAGCATCTCTGCCGGCTCGGTACAATTAACCAGCGACATAGCCAGCACATGCGGTAGATGACTGATCCTCGCCAGCACCCGATCGTGCTGCGCCGGACTCATCTTATATATTCGCATCCCCAGTGCCTGCCAGAATTGGCTTAGAAACTCGACGGTCTCGGTCTTGGTACCTGCTGTTGGCGTCAGGATGCAGCAGGCGTTGTCGAACAAATCGGCTCGGGCGAACTCTACCCCTCGTTGCTCCGAGCCTGCCATCGGGTGTGAGCCGAGGAACGGGCTGGTTTTCGGCAGATATTGGCGAGCCAGTCGCTCCGGCACTACTTTGGTACTGCCCACATCGGTAACGATGCAGCCCGCCGGCAGATGCGGCGCCATTTCCCGCATGATTTCCTCGAATGTCCCTATGGGGCTGGCCAGGACCACCAGTTGGGCGCCGCTTACCGCCTCCGCGATGCTTTCGCAGGCGACATCGACCGCCCCGACCTTCAGCGCCTTTTGGCGGGTCACGAGCCGGTGGCTGTATCCCCGGCGTTTAACCGCCGGCATAGTCCGGCTGGCCGCCATTCCCAGCGACCCGCCCAATAATCCCAGCCCGATAATCGATATATTTTTTAAATCTTTTATTTCCATCTTGTTACGTCGGTCATCCTCCCGCTTTTTTTGACTGTTTGAGGTTAGCCGCCCCGACCGGGAAAGTCAATTTTTTTCTTGAATCTTATCCTAACATGCGTTATCATTTAACTTTGCTAAACGGCCGTAAGGACGCGGAAATGTCTTTAGCAAAGGAAAATTGTGATGACCATTTATCTATGATGCTGGGATATATCACCCTGGGTAAATGGTGTAATCGGGTAATATTAAGCCCCAGGTAGTTTTAGCAATAACCCATTGCCGCCTGGGGATTGTTACTATATGCGAGACAACTGAATCGGATGAGTCAGATTAATTTATCGGATGCCCCTGCTCTGGAGCGGCTTGACGGCAACAGCTGCCCAGTTGTGACCCGCCGGGCGGAGCTCGATTTTGAGAAGCCCATCGCCGACCTGGAGCGGCAGATTGAGGAGTTGCAGCGGCTGCAGACCATCAAGGGCATCGACTATTCCCCGGAAATCCGCCAATTACGCCTGGAAGCGGTAAAGCTCACCACTAAGATATTCAGCCATTTATCCGCCTGGGAAACGGTCCAGGTCGCCCGTCACCCCCAGCGGCCGCTATTGGGTGATTATCTGCATTACCTGGCCAAGGACTTCTGTGAGTTGCGGGGCGACCGCTGCTATGGTAACGACCCGGCTATTGTCACCGGTTTCGGCCGGATCGGCCGGGAGAAGGTCATGTTCATCGGCCATAACAAGGGCCGGTCCACCAAGGACAAAATCACCTGCAATTTCGGCTGTGCCCACCCGGAGGGCTATCGCAAGGCCCTGCACAAGATGAAGCTGGCGGAGAAATTTAATCTGCCGGTCGTCTGTTTAATAGACACTCCCGGCGCCTATCCCGGCATTGGGGCGGAAGAGCGGGGCCAGGCCCAGGCCATCGCCCGCAACATGATGGAGATGTCTCTCCTTCGCGTTCCCATTATTTGCATCATCATTGGCGAGGGCGGCTCCGGCGGGGCGCTCGGCATCGGCGTGGGTGATCGACTGGCGATTATGCAATACGCTTATTATTCGGTAATCTCGCCGGAGGGCTGTGCCGCCATCCTGTTCAATGACGGCAGCCATGCCCCCAGGGCCGCCGAATCGCTCAAGCTCACCAGTAGTGACCTGCTCAAGTTCAACCTGGTTGACACCGTCATTGACGAGCCGCTGGGCGGCGCCCATCGCAATCCCCATGAGGCTGCCCACAACCTGGAGAGTTACATTGTCAAGACCATCCGCGACCTCCGGCGGTATAAGACGGAAAACCTTTTGGAGAACCGCTATCGCCGCCTTCGCCGCACCGGCGAGTTTTTCATCGGCGAAGAGGCCCCTGCCGCCGAGGTGGTAAAACTCGCAGCCCCTGCCGGCAACATCCTGGAACTCCCCGCCCCCAAACCCGCCCCTTCCCGCCGCAAATCCCCCCGCCCCTGACTATTTTTCCCGTCCCTCTCACCGCCTCACAAAAACAACAATTAATATACTCCATAAACTGTTAGCCCCCTGCACTGCAGGGGGTTTTCATTTTATTCTTAAACCCTGAATATTCTTATCGTTGAACCTTGAACGTTGCCCATTGAACTTCTTCAAGCCCTGAAGGGGCGAAATAAAATAGCCCAGGGTAAAACCCTGGGTTACAGATCCCCCCAAACCCTCTTTAAGCCCTGAGACAGAAAAGGGGACAGAGACAGAAAAGGGGACAGACAGAAAAGGGGACATTCTACTTTATTCTCCTTTGTCCTGCTCCCATTTTATATACCCCATGCAATTAGAGATTGACACGTTTTTCTTCACCGCCGCCCGGCTCAAAATCAATTGTCCAACTTGATCTATTATATAAAATTTTCTGAACCGGGTAAATCCTGAAAAAACATCTGGAGATACTGTTATATTTCCCGATATTTTCGGGTAAAACCTGGTTTTTTATGGCGAAAATGACGCAATTTTTGCGCAAAAATGTCCGTTTCTGACGAAAATCCCTGTTTTTCCCGCGAAAACACCCCGCTTTTTAACAAAAACATTCACTTTTTTCCGGAAATACTTGTTTTTTCCCGAAATTTGACTATTTCTTCAAGTAGTCTAAAAATATAGGTAGAACTAATTCTCTCTGGGAGCCAAAAACTATGGAAAACGACAAATCTGTTCTTCCGCCGGATCAATCTCCGCCAGCCTCGCCGCCCGCCTCCAGCAGGGGCAAAAGGCAATGGCCGAAATTCGTTATCCTGATAATAGCGTTCTTCCTGTTCGTCGTATTGATGGGGCGGCGCTCTGATAACTCCCACTCGCCCTACGCCCCCGACTCCCCGGCGGTCGTCTGGAGCGATGATTATGACAGCGCCGTTAAACTGGCCCGGCAGGAGAATAAGCCGGTGCTCATCGCCTTTCACGCCGGCTGGTGCCCGCCCTGCAAAGAAATGAAACGCACCACCTATCACGATCCGCAGGTCATCAAAACGGCTGAGCAATTCGTTACAATTATGGTCGATACCGACCGCCAGGGGACAATCGCCGAGAAATTCGGCGTCAGCGGTATCCCCGCCTATGTGATAACCACGCCCGACGGTAAAGTCATCAGCCAATTCGCGGGCTATATGCCGCCCGAAGAATTCATCCGCGCCTTGACCAGCGCCCTGCAGAAGATCCAGCCGCCGCTTAGTCAACCTGTTACCCTGCATAAAACCGAGCCGCCCGCCTGCGGGTAAGTAATCTACATAATCAATTATTGTTTTGGATGTGCATGTCCTTGTCGTACTTAATGGTGAAGCTGTAGTTGACCACGGTAGCCTTCTGCTCGAAGGTAGCAGGTTCAAGCTGCAAATCCCAGCGGAGGATGCCTTTATCACGCAGGGTCCGCAGGTATTCCGCGTCCTTACTGAGCGGGGTATCGGTCTGGAAGTTGCTGATATCCAGCCGGGTGTCCTCGGCGTAAGGCAGGCGATCCAGCAGACGTAATTTCGCCGGGCTGCTGTGGTAATTGCTGAGGGCGATGCGGTACTGATAATCCTCCACCCGGTTGCCCCATAAAGTATCAGCCTTCTTCTCCTTGAATTCGCGGGCGACCTGGATCTGGGAATCCACGCCGAACCCGGCGGTGAACGTCTGGCCGATGGTCACCAGCGGCACCTCACCCTGGCCGGCAAACTCGTCGCCGCGATACATATTGGCGGGACCAGCCAGCAGAATGGTCTTGCCGCTATTGGCGATATCGGCCTGCAGGTAAACGTAATCGGTCAGCAAGGGCGTTGCCAGGAGGTAAAAATCACCTTTGCCGGAGAAGCTGTCGATAGCGACCAGTTGCTTGTCGGCCCGGCTGGGCAGGGATAGTTTGCCCGGCAGATTATAGGTAACACTTATCCCCTCAGTGCGGGCCAGCTCCTTCGCCCGCTTCTGGATCATTTGGACGGCTTCCTTATCCGCCTGGAGCTCGAGCATCTGGCCGGTGAAGGCCAGGCGATTCAGGGCGATGGTTCCCGCTTTACCCTTGCCGGATATTTCCCGGCGTGAGCTTTCCAGGGAGCTTAACTTCTGGGCTACGTTCATCGGACCCTGCTGGACAGCCTGTTGCTGCGAAACCTGCGCGCCCGGCGGCAGGGTTTTACCTTCCATTCCACCAAAGAGTACAGGCCCGGGGGTGACGCGGATCGGCATCGGCTCCAGGACCGGCGGGGCGGCGACGGTGGCCGGCTGGGCGGTGGATAAACTGATGGCAGCGTCATTCCAATCCTCACCGGTGAGCTGGCGGACCAGGGCGTTATACTCGATGGCGACGCTTGCCTGGTCGGGATAGGCCCGCAGGTTATACTGCGGCTGCCAGGAGGCCTCATTGACAAGGTAACTTAGCTCCAGCGTCGCTTTTTGCCCGCCGGTCGGTCGGACGTAAATCAGCGCCTCCCGCAGGGTGGTCGGCTGATCCGCCGTCAGTTCGTTTCGCTGCCGCTGGAGATTTTCCAGGTCCTTTTTTAAATCATCGATCTGGTCCTCCAGTTCCAGGGCGTTTTGGTGCAGTTTATTATATTTTTCCTCCAGGTAGCCGGTCATGTTTATCATCGGCTCGGCCTGCAGCAGACCCCGGTCAAAATCCTTATTGGCTGAATCTTTGGTCAAACTCCAAAAAGGTGCATAATATTTCCATAGATTTCCACCGTGTTGAAGATCTCTATCGGTGTGTTTTAACTGTCTTTGGAGTTTTCCGATCTGGTCATCCAGTTTTTTTACCTCTTCGGAAGCTTCTTTTTCGACGGGGCTTTCGCGATAGCTGACGCTGAGGACCTCCACGCCGGCGGCGCCCCGGGAGTAAAGGCTTTCCGGGACGATCTTCTCCGGTAGATTGCCGGCGACGACCAGGCTCGTATCCACAGGCAGATCCGTCTCAATGGTGCGGGACACCAGGGCCTGGCCGCGATAGACGGTTACTTTGGAAATCACCCCCGCGGTCTCTACCATCTGCCCCGCCGGCGCCGGGCCGGCCGCTATACTGATTAAACACGCCGTAACTAGCGTCAGGGTAAGGAATTGCTTCTTCATCGTTTGTCTCCTAAAAAAGGGTGAATAGGAAGATTATCGCTTAACCATTTAGACGCAGAATCCGCGATTTGGTTGCCGATAAAATATAATTTCATAAAATTCGACGAAAAAACCAAGTTTTTATCCCGTTAAAGAAAATGGTGCGATACATCACACCCTGCTATAACAAGGGCCTCTATATTTACCGGCGGGGTGACAAAAGTGCGCTGATTTTTTAGTCGATTTTCGAGGGGTTGATATGCGTAAGTTGCTGGCCCATAAACAGATAAAAATTTTTTAAAAATTCCAATTTTTTGTTTTCGCTAGTGTCAAAATCGCGCCAGGCATTGCCTGGACTACTCTCAGCAGAGCGAGGGCGGATGTTTTGCTAAGTCTTCTTCACAGGTACACTGACTTCGGCGAGCTCAGTCGAGATTTATTAATATAGATTTAATAGACATATTTAAACCACTAAGGGCACGAAGAACACGAAGATAAGAAGAAAGAGGAATTTCAAAATTCAGATAAAGAGGTGCGAGGGAATTTGTCCCATATCAACTATCGCCGGGGCGGGTAATAAATACTTATTTTTCCCGCGAAGGCGCGAAGGCGCAAAGAATAAGATAATATTTTTTGACAGGATAACAGGATGAACGCGAATCAAGAGAGAAGAATTAATATAAGATTTACAGGATTTATAATTTCTAATATAAGATGCTTTAAGAAGACTTATCTACAAAAAGAGATTGTCGCGGCAGGTCAATAAAAAAAGTTCCGATTTATCGGGATTGCTTTGCTACTTTGCGAAGTAACGACTTCGCTACGAAGCATGAGTTTCCCCGGTATGGAGTCACTAAATTTTCAATGATCACCGAACAATAAAATATTATAAATGCCAGGGGCTGCGCATGGAGCGGGTAAGCAGGCGTGAGGCGGCGGCGTCGCCGACGATTATTTCCTCTTTCGGATCCCAGACGATCTTCCGCTGAGTACGAATGGCAATGTCACTGAGGTGGCAAATAATATCGGCCCGCACCGCCTCGTCAATAGGGCAGATGGTCGCAGAGCGGCTCTTGACGCAATCCAGAAAATTCCGCACATGATGGTTGCTGCGGTAAAGTCGAATCTCATTCGGACCAATTACCGAATCCAACAGCGATGCCGGCTGGGACACTATCCGATAGCGATTAACATGCACCCAGCCAGCCGGTCCCTCAAACGCAATACCATGACTGTCCTCGCCATAGCGCCGGCGCCATTCGTCCGGCTGGGGGCCGCCAATATAATTTAAGACTAATCCGCTGTCATAGTTCAAAATAATCCGCCAGTCGGTAGCGGTATCACAAAAACCATCCTTGGGAAAACTACCGCGGCCTTCCAGCTCAACCTTCCCCGCCAGCGCTTCACCACCACCCCAAAGGGCGATATCCATAGGATGCACGCCCCAGCCGGCTATAAACCCGACGGCGTAGTCACAGTTGAACCACCAGTGTTGGTTGGAGCAGCAGCCATCCCGGTAAGGGGTGTAAGGGGCCGGGCCGAGCCACATCTCGTAGTCCAGGCCGGCGGGAATGGGGGCAAGGGGCAGGTTTCCACCAGCTACGCTCGACGGCGATAAAACGTTTATCGTGTGCACCTTGCCCATGCGGGCGTTTAAAGCCAGCTCACAGGCAAAACGGAACTTGTGGTCGCTGCGCTGCTGAGTGCCGAACTGAAATACCGTGCCGTACCGGCGGCAACCATCACGCAAGGCCTGGTCCTCCGCTAATGACAGGCCCAGGGGTTTTTCCAGGTAAACGTCCTTTCCGGCTTTAGCAGCAGCCAGCGCGGTCAGGACGTGCCAGTGATCGCAGACGGCGATCAATACCGCGTCGATATCTTCGCAGGCGAGTAATTCGCGAAAATCGTTGTAGCCCCGACAGCCATTCCCATGGTAGTGCTCATCAACCTGGTTTTTCGCGGCTTGGCGGATGTCGGTCTTAACGTCACAGACAGCGACGACCTGGGCATCGGCCTGGCTAAGGAAGCCGGCCATCACTCCGCAACCCTGGGGGCCTACGCCGATGCAGCCCACTACGATGCGATTGCTCGGAGCGGCTCTGCCCGCCTGGCCCAAGGCTGATGATTGGACAATACAGGGAAATGCGACCGCACCAGCCGTTACTGTAGCTACACCTTTCAAAAAATCACGACGACCGATTTGTTTGCCAGTCTTACTCATTTGCCGGTATCCTTTAGCCGGGATCTCTCATATCAAACGCCTGGATATGTAACCAAGGTGACATTGTCGCATTGTAACCTTTTAAAAGCGACTTGTCTTTATTTGACTTGACCGACTCCAGCAGTTCGGTTAGACTTTTCGCCTGATAAACTCATCGCAAATGCGGCGAGCAAATAGAGTTAACACGATTGAAATAACCACCCCCAGCACGCGGGAACAATCTTATGCCGGGAAAACCAGTGAAAATAGCGATTATCGGCTTCGGGACTATCGGCAGCGGCGTCGCGAGAATCATCCTGGAAAACGCCGACCATATTTACCATAAGGCCTTGCTGAAACTGGAGTTAGCACATGTGGTGGATGTGGACCTGGCCCGGCGGCGACCGGTCGAACTGCCGAGTGGAATCCTGCACAACAGCCTGGATAAGGTACTGGCTGATAAAGAGACTGAGATAGCTGTCGAGCTAATCGGAGGCACAACCACGGCCTACGATGTGGTTACCAAACTATTAGCAGCGGGTAAGCATGTCGTTACCGCTAATAAGGCGCTGCTGGCAGAACGCGGCGGCGAAATCTACCCGATCGCCCGAAAGTATAATCGCTGCGTGGCGTTCGAAGCCAGTTGCTGCGGCGGGATTCCCATAATCACCGCCCTGCGGACGGGACTAGTGGCTAATCGTATCGAGGCAATCTACGGTATCGTCAACGGCACCTGCAATTATATCCTCAGCGGGATGTTCAGCCAGGGCAAGGACTATGGTACGGCCCTGAAAGAAGCGCAGGCGGCGGGCTTCGCGGAAGCAGACCCCACCCTCGATGTCAACGGGACCGACAGCGCCCATAAACTGGCTATCCTGGCGATGCTGGCGTTCGGCAAGCAAATAAATTATCCCGATATCGCGGTAAAGGGCATCGACGAGGTGGAATTGGCGGATATCGAATACGGCAAAGAAATGGGCTATGTGATGAAACTACTGGCAATCGCGGAAATGACAAACGAGCGCGGTGACAGCGAGGCGATATCACTGCGGGTGCATCCGGCGTTCATCAGCGGCGAGGAGCCGCTGGCGAAGGTGTCCGGTCCGTTCAATGGGGTAAGTATCTTCGGGGACGCGGTGGGACATAGTCTGTACTATGGGCGGGGCGCGGGCATGATGCCGACGGCCAGCGCCGTGGTGGCGGATATTATCGAGGCGGCCAACGGCAATTCACAGCGGCTGTTCGCCGCCACGCCGGGACTGGGCGGCGAAGGCCGGCCAGGGGCAATCTGCCCCATAGAAGAGGTTCGCAGCCGATTCTACCTGCGACTGTCGGCGGTAGATAAACCGGGTGTGTTCGCCCAGATCGCCCACGTATTGGGCGATAAGCAAATCAGTATCTCGGCGTGTCTGCAGCATGAAAGCGTCCATGCGGACAGCGTGCCGGTGGTGATTATGACCCACCTGGCTCGTCAGGGAGATATGGAGCAGGCATTGCTGGAACTGGGTAAACTCGAAACTATCAAAGCCAAACCCATCTGCATACACGTGGTAACACCCCCGGACGACGAAGCGCGATGAAATACGCCATAATAATCATGGATGGTGCGGCGGATGAGCCGCTGGCGGAACTGGCAGGCAAAACCCCGCTGGAAAAGGCACATATTCCTCACATCGACTGGATCAGTGTTCACGGCCGGGAAGGTATGGTGCAAACGGTACCACGGGGTTATCCGCCAGGCAGCGATGTGGCCCTGATGAGCGTACTGGGCTATGACCCGACAGTGTATCACACCGGCAGGGCACCCCTGGAGGCGGCGGCACAGGATATCAAACTGGAACCGGATGACTGGGTGTTCCGCTGCAATCTGGTGACCATCGCCGACGGCGTAATGGTGGATTATTCGGCTGGGCATATCGGCACGACAGAGGCAACCAAGCTAATCAGCGATCTCAACGAGCGGCTGGGCAACGATACAATCCGATTTTATCCGGGGGTCAGCTACCGACACTTAATGGTGTATCACGGTGGCCTGTTCAAGTGTCAATGCACACCACCGCATGATATTATGGAACAGGCGGCGGCTAAATACCAGCCGCGGGGCAAAGGCGACAAGATACTGCGGGAATTGATGCGGCAGGGGGGCGAAATCCTGGCGGAGCACGACGTAAATAAGGTCAGACATGACCTGGGGGAAAATCCCGCTAACGCTATCTGGTTGTGGGGCCAGGGGCAAAAGCCGCAAATGGATGGCTTTCAGAAGCTGTTTAAGGTGTCAGGCTGCATGATAACGGCGGTGGACCTGCTCCGCGGGCTGGGCAAACTAGTGGGGATGAAGATCATCGAGGTGGCGGGGGCGACGGGCTATCTGGATACCAATTACGCGGGCAAAGGCCAGGCGGCAGCGAGAGCATTGGAAGATAACGATTTGGTGTTCGTGCACGTGGAGGCACCGGACGAGGCGAGCCATAACGCGATGGTGGAGGCCAAGATCACCGCGATTGAGCAGATTGACAGCCTAATCGTGGGGCCATTGTTGACAAAATTACAGGAGGGTGACAATTGGCGGATCATGGTGCTGCCGGACCACCCCACGCCGATCCGGCTGAGGACCCATAGCGGCGAGGCGGTGCCGTTCGCCATGGCGGGCAGCGGGATATCCGCCGGGCTGCAGCAGCCCTATAGCGAGGCCAACGGCAGAGGCAGCGGCCTGCGGATCGATAAAGGGCATGAATTGATGGAATATTTTCTGCACGGATAAAATAGAACATTTTTGTTCATAGATCAGTTTTGGAAAGCATTAGGAGAATCAAACATTATTTGTAGCCTGGTAAATGATTTTCCCGTTTCGCATAATGCTTTCCAAAAAACCGCTGGCATCGTGGGAGCGGCACAATAATACGGGTTCGATCCGCTTATTTATATCCCGAACCATATCAAACAACTCCGCGCTGACCTGCAAATAATCGGCGTTAAGCTGATTTACCACGACGGCCAGATCGATATCGCTGTTTTTGCCGGCGGTGCCCCGAACATGAGAGCCGAAGAGAATAATCATCTCCACCGGCAGATGAGCCTTGACTTTGTTGGCGTAGCGGCGGGCTATTGCAATAATTTTTTGATCCACAAGTAAAACTCCCGGGTATTTTTATACAGTTCAGAAGATTTTTTTCTGGTAAGCGACTTCAACAAAAGGGCCATATCTTCCGGATAGCGAGCCTGAATATTCAAAGGCATCAGTTGGATGAAAAGGAATTTATCGGATTCGTCGGCATGGTGGTCAAAACCGGATTCTTCCGAAAGGACAAGCAGATTATGGGTAAAAGGAGGCTCCTTTCTGCGAGAATGCCAGAAATAGGCTTTCAGGGATTTTTCCACGACCTGATGACAAAGAAACCCGACATATAAATACCGTTTGGCATTCATCATGGCTTTGGCGCTGAGCAGGTCATAATGGGCGGTATCGAGCCAATATTGGACTTTTCTTTCAAAATCCATGGTTGATCCATTCTACCCGCAACACCCCGATCAGGCCAGCTAATATTTATCTGCCTTTTAACGTAAAATCATAAACAGCAAGTGAGAGAGCAGGAGGAAGGAATATTTAAGCAGCGGGTGCAAACAATTAGCCCAACCATCAAGATATAAGCGGGGGATTTTTCTTGCTTCGGACATCATTTCCTGTAATTATAATAACGATTCAGCGGGAAAAGGTGGACTGCGCGCCTGGCCTGGCAGGATTTTAAAATTAAAAAAGATTGCAGAAACAAGAGGTGAAAAAAGACATGGATTTGGTAGTGCTAAAGTTCGGGGGCACCAGCGTGGCCGACGCCCAGCGAATCCGGCGAGCGGCGCGGCGGGCGATCCAGGAAAAACAAAACGGCAACCAGGTGGTAATGGTGGTCTCAGCGATGGGCAAAACCACCGATAAACTAATCGACCTGGCGAAAGAAATTTCGGCGGATCCGCCCAAACGGGAGCTGGATATGCTGCTGACGACGGGCGAACAGGTAAGCATCAGTCTGATGGCGATGGCGATTAACGAGGCCGGCCATGAGGCCATCAGCCTGACCGGCGGCCAAATCGGACTGATTACCGACTCCGTACATACCAAAGCCAGAATCAAGGAAATCAACGCGGACCGCATCCGGCAGGAACTGGGTAACGGACGGATCGTAATCGTGGCGGGCTTTCAGGGGATCGCGGAAAACGGCGAAATAACCACCCTGGGCCGCGGCGCATCCGATACGACGGCGGCGGCGCTGGCGGCGGTACTCCAGGCGAAACGCTGCGAAATATTTACCGATGTGGACGGTGTATATACCGCCGACCCCCGGATCGAGCCGAAGGCCAGGAAAATTGAGCAGATCAGCTACGACGAAATGCTGGAACTGGCCAGCCAGGGAGCGGGGGTAATGCACTCGCGGGCGATCGAGTTCGGTAAAAAATACGCCGTGGATATCCACGTGCGCTCGAGTTTTACCGATTATCCGGGTACGTTAATAACCAAAGAGGTGAAAAAAATGGAAAATATCGTGGTCTCAGGCGTGGCGGTAAAAAAAGAACTGGCCCAGTTCGTGCTGATCGGACTGCCGAACGAGCCGGGAGTGGCGGCGGAGATTTTTTACCACGTGGCCCAACATAATATAGCGGTGGACGACATCATTCAAACGGCGGACCAAAGCGGACACGCCAGCACCAGCTTCACCGTGGAAAAATGTGACCTCGCCGAATGCAAGCTGGTACTGGCGGAAATCCGACAACAGTTCCACCTGCCGGAAGTAATCTGCAATAATCCGGTGGCGAAGGTCTCAGCGGTGGGAGTGGGGATGCGCAGTCATACGGGTGTGGCGCAGAAGATGTTCAAGGCCCTGGCCCAGGCCAAGATAAACATCAACGCTATCACCACCAGCGAGATTAAGATCTGCTGCATTATTGACCCGGCGGACGCGGATAAGGCGCTGCGGGCGGTACATGAGGCGTTCGAACTGGATAAACCACCGGCTTAAACCGGCAAAGCGCCAACCAAAAGCAAGCAAGGAAATAAAAATGAATTACGCGGTTATCATGGCGGGCGGATCAGGGAAAAGACTATGGCCGCTGAGCCGGCGGCATCATCCCAAGCAATTGATATCCGCATTTAACGGTTTGTCACTGCTGGAGATGTGCGTCAAGCGGATAAAAGTAATTTTTCCGCCGGAGCAGATAATAATCGTCACCAACGCCGATTACGCGGATGTGGTACACCGGCATCTGCCGGAGCTGCCGACGGAGAATATCGTGGGCGAACCGATGGGCAAAGATACCGCCAACGCCATCGGACTGGCGGCGACCGTGCTGGCTCAGCGAAGCCCCGAAGGAATTATGGCGGTCTTCAGCGCCGACCAGATAATCGAACCGGCACAGCCCCTGCAAGAGGCTGTCCGCAGAGCCATTAAGTTTATCGAAGCGCACCCGGAGGCGCTTTTTACCTTCGGGATCAAGGCGGCTTTTGCCAATACCGCCTTCGGCTACCTCAAACGCGGCGAAGCCGTGGCGACACCACGCAGCGAAGGCAAAAAGGGCAAAGATAAAGATATTTTCCCCGTAGCGGAGTTCAAGGAAAAACCCAACAAAAGTACCGCCCGCAAATATATCCGCTCGGGTAAATACTGCTGGAACAGCGGCATGTTTATCTGGAAAATCCAGACCATCCTGGATCAGATCAATCGTTTTCTGCCGGCTAACGCCGAGCGGCTGACACGGATCGGACAGGCCTGGCACAGCGATCGGCAGAACCAGGTGCTGCAGGAGGAATTCCGCCAGCTCGAAAAAATCAGTATCGACTTCGCCGTGATGGAACAGGCGGCAGAGGTATATATGTGCGAGCTGGACTGCCACTGGGTGGATGTCGGCTCCTACCAGACGTTGGCAGAGGCAATCGGGACCAGTGATCGCGACGACAACGTGACCATCGCCCAGACGAATTGCCAGTGGGTGGACAGTGTGAATAATATCGCCATCAGCACTACCAAAGAACACATTATCGCCGCCATTCATGTGGAAGATATGATTATCGTACACACCGAGGACGCCACCCTCATCTGCCACCGGGATGAGACCGACCATCTCAAAAAGTTAATCGCCCAGATGCAGGAACAGGGTCTCGAAAGATTCACCTAAAATGCGATACCTGGCGGTAGATTACGGGCGAAAAAGACTGGGGCTGGCTATATGCGATCCCAGTGAGACGATTGTTTCGCCGCTGCAACAACTGGGGATAACCGGTAAACAACCGGAAAGAGTCATTAAGCAAATCCACGAAATAATCAGCGAACATCGCGCAGCCGGGATAGTAATCGGACTGCCCTTGAATATGGACGACAGCGAAGGCAGACAGGCGAAACTCAGCCGGTCTTTCGCGGAAAAGCTGGCGGCAGAGGTCGCCATCCCGGTTTATCTGGAGGATGAGCGTCTGAGCAGCGCCGCCGCCGACGAAAAACTCGCGGGTATGGGGCTAACATCAGCCAAACGTCAGGCCCGCCGCGATATGCTGGCGGCCTGTGAGATTTTGCACAGCTTCCTGGAAAATCCCTCGTCACAGCGGCAGGAGAAAATAGTACCGAGCCGGAGGCAGTAAACGGTATTCCCGATGCCTATTGATACTAAGGCAATAACCCGCGGGTCATGATGGCCTGGGCCACTCTTTTAACGGCAATCTGCATGGCGGCTTCCCGCATATTCAGCTTATTCTCGCGGGCGTAATCAAAGACATCACTGAATCGGCTCTTTATCCGGTCGGCCAGTCTATTCTCGACATCGCTGAGGGACCATTGATCGCGCTGGGTTTCCTGGGTGTATTCGAGGTAGGAGACGTAAACGCCGCCGCTGTTACACAAGATGTCGGGAACGATAAAGATATGGCGGTCATTGAGGATTTCATCGCCTTCCGGGGTGGTGGGGGCGTTGGCGCCTTCGGCAATGATTTTCGCCTTTATCTGGGCGGCGTTAGCGGCGGTAATCTGGGATTGGGTGGCGGCGGGCATAAGAATGTCGCACTCTACCAGCAAAATGTCTTTGCTGCTAACCTGCTGCTGGGCCGAGAAACCTTTAACCCCGCCGGTGCGGTTGACATAATCCAGGAGGCGGGCGACATCGATGCCTTTCTCGTCAATAATCCCGCCGGTGATATCGGCAATCGCGATAACTTTGGCGCCGAGCCGGGAAATCTCCTGGGCGCACACGGAACCGACATTACCGAAACCCTGAACGACAACACGGGCTTTTTTAATGTCGAGGCCCAATTTTTCACAGGCGGCGACAGCGGTATAAACCGCCCCTTTTCCGGTAGCTTCCCGTCGGCCGACTATCCCGCCGAAAATGGTGGGCTTGCCGGTGACGAAACAGCCGTCGGTAATGCTCGTGCCGGAAGAATACGAGATACAATCCCGAATGTGAGCCATATCCAGCTCGTTGGTGCCCATATCGGGTGCGGGGACATAAATTTCCGGGCCGATGTGCCGCCGCAAGCCGCGGGTAAAGGCGCGGATGATGGCTTCCTTGTCGTGAGCGTTGAGCTTTTGGGGATCACAGCAGATGCCGGCTTTGCCGCCGCCGAACGGCACGCCGATCAGGGAGGTCTTCCAGGTCATCTCCATGGCCAAGCCGACGATGTCGTCCAAAGTAACGTCCGGGGCCATGCGAATGCCGCCCTTGGCGGGGCCGAGGGCGTCACTGTGACGCACGATAAAGGCAGTAATACTATGGGAACTCTCATCGCTCAATAGAGGATGCATCTTGACTTCAATCTTCTCCTTGGGACCCAGAACGCGATTATAGACGGCATCGGTCAGTTGCAAGGCCCGGGCAGTGCGATCAAAATTATAAAAGGCGGTTTTTAACAAAGTGCTTTTGGTATTAAGTGCGTCCATAAGAAAACCTCTTGTCCAATCGATTGCGTAACACCAATTACCATTTACAACAACTATAGTAAATGGGAATACAATAAAAGGGCAAATTCTACTGCGACAAACTGATACAAACAATCAGAAATTCCCCTCCGGGGCGTAAATACGCATATAATTTTGTTGTTAATTATGCAATTACAAATGGTTAGGGATAAAATAGTCTGAGATTTATAAAGGAATGAATTTACCCGTGGGGGAAAATAAATTATAATGCACAAAATTTGTTAATATTCCGTTAAATAAGTAGATAAGAATCAATATGCTGAAATGGCGGGAAAAAACCGTTAAAAAAATTGACATCAATGCTACCAGCATGAGCTTCGGCGAACACATCGAGGAGCTTCGCACCCGGCTGATCCGAAGTTTGTACGGGCTGATTATCGCTGCGGCGATATGTCTATATTATGGCAATTACATCCTCGGATTCATCACCAAACCGCTGCTGGTGGCGCTGGCGGCCAGCGGCTATGACGCGGAGTTATATTTAGCCTCGCCGCCGGAGGGATTTTTAACCTACATCAAAATTTGCATCTACACGGGGATATTTCTCGCCTCCCCCTGGATTTTTTATCAGATCTGGGGATTCATCGCCGCGGGATTGTATGCCCACGAACGCCGATATGTAAACCTCTTCATGCCCTTCTCGGCGAGCTTGTTTATTCTGGGCGGAATATTCTTTATCTATGTCGTGGCCCCGCTGTCGTTTAACTACTTCATAAACTTCAGCACTAAATGGCAGACGCCGGAATTATCCGATAATATTATTTCCCGCAGTCTGCTGAAGATGACCAGTAAAACCTATCAGATAGTCCAGCCTCAGGAAAATGACAGCACAACCGATCCGAACCGCACGGCTGCAGAAAAGACCCCCGCGTCCCAGGCGGTTTTGAAGAAGCCGCTGGTCAAGCCCTTGTTCACCCTGCAGAAATATGTCTCGCTGGTGGTTTCACTGGCCCTGGTATTCGGAATAGCGTTCCAGATGCCGCTGCTGGTGTTTTTCCTGGGGAGGACCTCCCTGGTGAAAATAGAGACCCTGCGGGCCAATCGCAAGTATGTGTTCTTTTTTATATTCGTGCTGGCGGCGATTATGACCCCGCCGGATGTCGTCTCGCAGGTGGCGCTGGGACTGCCGATGTATTTTCTTTATGAACTGGGAATCCTGCTGATCCGCATCTGGCCGAGGAAACATCCGGCGCCGGCCGAGCAGGGGTAAGCCGGCTATATCAGGAAATTTTCGTCAAGCTGACTAATCGGCTGAATCTGCTGCTGTAAGTCGCGGTAATTCTTATCACCCATCAGGGCAAAAGTTGCCTTTTTACCCAATTCGACGGCGGGCTGATCGTAGGTGTTGATGTTCAGAAGCTGGCCCATGTAACTGGTCGCAACTTCAAAGAGATAGATGAACTGGCCGACGGTGTAGGGACTGACGCCGGGGAAATGAATGGTCAAGCAGGGCCGCTGCGATTGCAGTAAAGCGAATTCGGTGCCCAGTTTTTCGCTGTTGATGAGCCGGCTCATCTTCTGGTTCTCCAGATACTTCAGCTCGGGCGTGCCTTCCGCGGAGCCGATGGTCACATCACGGTCAAACTTCTCCACCGCCAGGAAGGTAAAGACCTTGTCGTTGGGACCTTCACGATAGAGCTGAACCTGGCTGTGCTGATCGGTAGTGCCCAGGGCCTTGATGGGAGTGGGACCGACGTTGACCAATTGGCCGCTTAAATCGTGCGATTTTCCCAGGCTTTCCGCCCATAACTGACGGAACCAGTCGGCCAGGTCCTTCAATTGATAACTATAGGGCATCATGACGCAGAGCTTTTTGCCCTTCTGGTAGAAAAGGTATTGCAGGGCGGCATAGAGGGCAGCGGGATTCTTCGTCAGCTCGCCGGTTTTAACCCTGTCGTCCATATCACGAGCGCCCGCCATCAGCTCTTCGATATCGATACCGCACATGGCGGCACTAAAGAGGCCCACGTCACTTAAGACGCTGAATCGTCCGCCTACGCCGTCGGGCACCAGCAGAGAGGTGAAGTGTTGTTTATCGACAATGCCGCGGAGCGTGCCACTTTTGGCGTCGGTAGTCGCGACGATGTGCTCGGCGAGTTTATCCGGGCCGAGCTTTTCCCGCAGCAGTTGGCAGATGATGAGAAATTGGGCGGCGGTCTCCGAGGTCTGGCCGGATTTGCTGATGACGTTGAAAAGGGTGCGGTCCAGTTGGTCGGCAAGCAAATCGAGGATGTCGGCGAGCTGGACGGGATCGACGTTATCGAGGACAAATAACCGCGGACCGCGGCGCCGGGATTGCAGATTGTAGGTCGGGCGGGAAAGGGCGGTCTGCAGGGCAATATTGCCCAAAGCCGAGCCGCCGATACCCAAAACCACCAGGTTGTCGAATTTGCCTGCCAATTTATGGGCAAGTGCCTTTACGTTGCCAACCATGTTATCCTGATAGGGCAGGTCCCGGTAAGGGAGTTTCGCCGCTGTCCGCTGGCGGTCCATGTCGGCGGTGATCTGGGCGATCCGCGGCGATAAGGCGGATAATTCGTCGGGCCGGATACCATGTTCGGGGGTGATGATATCGCTGAGGGCGTTTTTGTAATATAATTGAATTTGCTTATGCATGGCTTCTCCTTTTCGTGGTTTTTTCACCGCTTTTTGCAGTTCCCGTTTCCGCGGCGAAATTTAGGTTATTATCTCACAGATGCTTTTGCGGATAAATAACTTTTTTTGCTATATCCTTGACGCGGCGGGCAGACAAAGTAACATATAGTTTTTCAACAGGGCAAATTCAGGGAAAAACATTCATTTGTAAAAGGTAAAAATCATGGTGCAGACAAATGAAAAAACCATTCTTACCAGCGGATTACGCCCGGAGGTTCGTCAGCCGATTGAATTTCTGGCACAACGGCTGATCAACGATCTAGGCGAAAATCTGCTTTCGCTGTGCGTGGTGGGCAGTGCGATAACGGAAGATTTCCATCCGCAGCGCAGCGATATCAATACCGTGGTAGTGGTGGGGCAGCGGAGCCATCAGCTTTTGCAGTTGCTGGCCAGCTACGGCGGAAAAATGGGCAAAATGAAACTGCGGGCGCCGCTCTTGATGACGCGGGAATATATCGAGCGGTCGCGGGACGTATTCGCCGTGGAATTCCTCGATTTTCAACTGAATCACGCAGTGGTGTTCGGTATGGATCCATTCGCGGATTTGAAGTTCGCCAAGGAGGACGTACGGCTGCAATGCGAACGGCAGCTCAAAGCGGCCCTGATCAAGCTGCGGCAGGGATATATCCGCAGTCTGGGCAAGGCGAAGCTGGTGGGTGGACTGCTGCTGGAGTGTGCCGCGGAGCTGGTGGTACTACTGCGGGCGATGCTTTGGCTGAAGGATATCGACCGGCCCCACACCGCGACGGCGACGATAGAAAAAGCAGCCCGGCAATTGGAATTTGACCAGGAGAAAATCTCGCTTCTGGTCAGCCTGAAACAGCAGCACCGCCTTGTACCCCCGGAACAGGTGGAGCAGTTGTTTCAAGGGGTGTACCAGGTGATCGATTATTTGGCCCGCGTTGTAGATCGGATGATAGAGAAATCATGAATCAACGATACGCGAAAATATTTTTTCTGGCGATAATGGCGGCGTTTTTCCCGCTGGGCAGGGTATTAGCCGGTCCCGGCGAGATCGAGCCGGCTCCCCGGAACTACGTGGAAGACCGGGCGGGGGTTATCGAAGGTGGCACGCGTAATAAGCTAATCGGGCTGCTGCAGGAACTGGAGCAGAAGACCGGGGCCAGGATCGTAGTGCTGACGGTGAAAACCACCAGCGGAGAAGATATCCAGTCGTATGCCTTCGAACGGGCGGACAAATGGAAGTTCGGGGCTAATCAAAAGTCAGCCAGCGTCCTCATGGCGGTAGCGGTTGGTGATCGAGAATATTTTACGGAAGTGGGTTACGACTACGAAGGCATCCTGACGGACGGGTTCGTGGGCGAGGTGGGGCGAAGATATTTCGTCCCCAATTTCCGGGCGAACCGCTACGGGCAGGGGATATATGAGGCAGCGGCGGCCCTGGCGGGAAAAATCGCCCAGGAGAAAGGGGTAACGCTGAGCGGGATGCCGAAACTGCCTAAAAGTGTCGGCGTAAGGACGATACCCTGCTGCGGCGGGTTTTTGCCGCTGATATTGTTTTTTATATTTTTTTCCCTGTTCTCCAACCGGCGTAGCAGAGGGTTGTTATTCTGGGGACTGCTGGCAGGCTCGATGCTGGGCGGGGGCAGGGGCGGATATGGTGGCGGCGGATTCGGTGGCGGCGGATTCGGCGGATTCGGCGGCGGGGGAGGCGGCGGATTCGGCGGCGGCGGAGCGGGCGGCAGTTGGTAAGAGCGGCACGCTGTTAAGGGCGGAAGCGAGTAATTGGTGATGTTGGAATAGGTACAAGCGGTTAAAGATATGTAAGGAGATGCACAATGCAGTTTATACGTAATCGAGGGAAATTAGCTACCGGTTGTCTGGCAGCTATCATCGTGGTGGCGGCGCTGCTGGCAATTATCGCGGGGATTATTGTCAGCGGCTACAATAAAGCGGTACGTGTGGATGAAGAGGTTAAAAACCAGTGGGCACAGGTGGATACCGTACTGGTGCGGCGATTCGATCTGATTCCCAATCTGGTGGAGACGGTCAAAGGATACGCTACGCATGAGAAGGAACTATTTGAAAATATCGCCAATGCCCGGACGAAATATTTTCAAGCGCCCGGCGTAGCGGACAAGGCCCAGGCGGCCAACGAGGTGCAGGGGTTGCTTTCGCGACTATTGCTGCTGCGGGAAGCGTATCCGGAGTTGAAAGCGAACGAAAACTTCCTCAAGCTGCAGGATCAGTTGGAGGGCACGGAAAACCGCATCGCGGTAGCGCGGATGCGCTATAACGAGGCGGTAAAAACGCTAAACGCCTACCAGCGGTCGTTTTTCGGCCGTTTTTTCTGCGCTATGGCAAAGGTTAAAAGTGCGGAATATTTCGAAGCGCCCGAGGAAAAGACGGCGGTGCCCCAGGTGAAATTCTAAGTTACTATCGTCAGCGGCTAAGGCGCCGCCTCGAAGGAGTTGAATCCGCTGGTGCGGTAGATTTTCGGATTTTCAGGGGAGCCGGCTACGAGCATTGCCTCGGTATCTTTTAGCGATTCGAGCAGGGCCAGGGCCTTTTCCGGCCCCATTACCGAGGCGGCGGTGGCCAGGGCGTCGGCGGCGGTGGTGTCGGAGGCGATGATGGTCACGCTGGGCAGCAGATCCGCCGGCCGACCCGTTCGCGGATCGATAATGTGACCAAATCTTTCGCCGGCGATGGTGTGGAAGCGGCGATAATTACCGCTGGTGGCGATGGCGCAATTTGTAAGCCGAATCTTCCAGCGGGGCACTTCACTGAGCGGATTGTCATTCTCCCGGCTGAAGGGGTCCTGAATCCCCACCAGCCAGTCCCGGCCGGGCTGGTCCTGGCCGAAGCCGGCGATCTCGCCGCCGATGTCCACCAGGCCGGCGGAAATCCCCGGCTGATGAAGAACGGCTAAGACGCGATCGACAATGTATCCCTTGGCGATAGCGTCGAGATTGAGCTGAACCTGCTCGGCGGAAAACGATACCGTTTTTTCCGGTGTGGCAGAGAGAATCACTTTCTGGTAGCCGACCTTTGCTTTCGCCTGCTCAATTTCCTGCTCGTCCGGCAGGCGGGCATTTTTTTCGGCCTGCCGCCACAAATCAATCAGCGGCGTTACCGTAATATCGAATGCCCCGTCGCTTAATCGGCTGTATTTCTCAGCCGCCAGCAGCACCTGGAAGAGTTCGTCCGAGATTTTTACGGGATGATGGCCGGCCTGGCGATTAACCAGGCTAATTTCCGAATCATCGCGATAGGTGCTGAAAATCTTATCCAGCGGCTCCAGGGTTTCTACTGCCTGGTCAAGCGCCTGCCGACCGATCTGCTCGTCCCGGCAGCGCAGTTGAATGCGGGCAAAAGTACCCATAGTCATGAATCGCCCGGTCTCTACGCTAATCAGTTGCCGGGCGGAAGACCTTACCTGCCGGTAAATACTGACCAGCACCAGGGCGAGCGCCGCGGCGACGAGCAGGATAACAAGCTTATGGGAAGCGTTTTTCATTTTGATACTATGGTAACGCGAAACCGCCGTTTTGGTGTGCAAATCACAACTAGGAAATCCCCCCGCCCCAGGCCCACCCGGCCTGCAGACCGCCGACTTATCCAAACGTTGTCGAACGGGATAAAATGTCTTTATCGGCAATCGGTTATGATGGTTTATTTATTCGGTGCCGGCAGTTCTACCAGCCGATGAACGGTTATAATGGTAACCTTGCCGAACGCATCATAAGCAGCCGTACCAGCCATCGATACCTTTTTGCCCAGCCACTGGTTTAGGTCCAAAGCGTCGCTGCCGGATATCGCGTAGTAGATAATTTTATTGTTGTCGTCCAGAACCACCAATCTTTGGTTCTGACCGGTCGAGCTGAAAACCGCGGATTTTTCCAGTCGGCCCTGAACGACAAGTTCCTTTTCGGTGGAATTCGGTTCAAACGCCGCTAATTGCTGGACCTTGGAATCGATTTGATCCAGATTGACTAGTAGTTGATCATCCAGTTGTTGGGACTGTTTGAGGTCGGCGAGGATTGATTCGTCGCGTTCGATATACCGCTGGAGGTTCAGGGCGGAGGCTTTAACCGATGGAGATTGGACCCTGGCCAGGAAGTTATCGAGGTTTTCTTTTATGGATTGATATTGTCGCTGGGGCAGAGGTTTGAGCAGTTCGGTTTTGACGAGCGTCATTAATTGCTGGTATTCACTGCGTTCAGGAGACAGCGCCGGTGCGGCAGGACCGGGGATCAGGCCGGTTTGCTGGGTAAGATTTACTTCGCTGCGGATATTGTCCAGTTGTTCCTTGTTGGAGCTGTCGCTGCGCTTGAGGAAATCGAGCGAGATGTAGAAAAAGCAGTTGCGGGGGCAGATAATCTCGTAGTAATCATCTCTTTCCCCGATGATTTGCACTTTATCGCCGGCATTTAACTTGGTTTGGACAACGTAGGCATAAGCGGGGGGCACTTTGATACTGCCGGCGCGGACCAGAACGGCGTCACCGTTAACCACGCCGGTTCGCGGCTTGGCGTACATGGTTTCCTGAGTCGATTCTTTAGTCAGGGGTGGGGCGGACTCGGTCGCTGCCGGTTTCTCCGGTGCGGCAGCAGTCGTCGGGGCGGGTTCCGCGGATGTGCCGGCGGCAGCCTCGGCAATGGTAACGTATTTTTTGGCAATGTAGCTGAAGCATTGCCAGGTTGGCTCGATTTTGGCCCAGCCTTGTTTTTCTTCATGGACTATCACTTTTTCGCCATTTTTCAGTTGCGCTACGGGGTAATATATTTCCGCTGCTCCGCAGCGAATGTTGACATTATCGCCGTTAACGAGGGCGGCGTACGGCTCGTTGGCCGCGGGATTTTCCCCGGCGGCCGCGGCTGGTTTTTCGACGGGTGACGCAGCCGTTTCACCGGCCGAGTTCTCGGTTGGTGACGCAACCGTTTCGTTGGCTGACTTTTCGGCAGGCGGCGCAGAAACAGTGTCCGCCGGTTTATCCGGCGCCGCCGCGGCGGCAGGGGGATTATCCTGGACGGCGGCAAACGATGAGCAAGTAACCAACGCGGTAAATACCAAAACACCGGCGGTTATGAATAATTTTCTGTAAATCTTCATGAGTTTTCTCCCAACTTTGTGATTATTTAAATAAGTAAATGACTTAAAAAGACTAACAAAATGGGTGGTAACTGTCAATTTAAAACAGTAATATAGTCGCAGGAAAATTTGCCATTTTGGGATTAATTATTATAATACTCTAGCATTCATACAGTTAGGGCGATAAATGTTTATTCCGATAGGTACAGACAATCCCTTGCGGCATAGGCCCCTGGTAAACCATGGATTGATTGCGATTAACGTCGTGATTTTCCTGTTATCTTGGTTTTGGCCGCGGATTTTCGCGGCGTCGCTGGGCCCGGTTGAGTATAATCCCAACATGCTGCACCCGCTGATGCCGCAGTTGCATCAGTTCATCACTTATGCCTTTCTGCACGCCAATCTACCCCATCTGCTGGGCAATATGCTGTTTTTGTACATCTTCGGCAACAGTGTCAATGATCGGCTGGGTCATATCGGGTATATTCTGCTCTACCTGGGCGGGGCGGTATTTAGCGGCCTGGGCCATGTGCTGACCGCACAAAGTCCGGTTTTAGGGGCGTCTGGAGCCATAGCCGCGGTTACCGGGGCGTACATGGTCTTGTTCCCTAAAACCTTCGTCAAAGTATTTTATTGGGTTATTATCCTTATTGGAACGTTGGAGGTACCCGCTTATATCTTCATCCTGTTTAAGTTAATCGTTTGGGACAACATCCTGGAGCCTAGCTTATACCAGATGGGCGGCATCGCTTATCATGCCCATCTGGCGGGGTATTTATTTGGGATATTAGTGCCGATGGGGATGTTGTCGTTAAAATTACTGCCGCACAGTCAGTTTGACCTGTGGGCGGTGTTCAGCCGCTGGCGGCGGCGGCAGCAGTTTCGCCAAGTGGTTAATCATGGTGCCAATCCTTTTACCGGCGGTCATACCAGCCGAGTCTGGGCGGAGGCAAAAGTTTCATCGGATAAGACGCCCACCGACCCCCGCCAGCGGCAAATCTGGCAGCTAAGGTCGGATATCTCCGAGGCCCTGGCCCGCACGGACCTGGCCGCCGCCGCCCTGCGGTATCAGCAACTGCAGGAGCTGGACGGTCAGCAGGTGCTGCCCATGCAGCAGCAATTGGATGTAGCGAACAAATTAATGCATATGGGCAGTCACGCCCTGGCGGCGGATGCCTATGAGAAATTTCTGCGGCATTACGGCAATTATCCCTTGATTGACCAGGTGGAGTTAATGCTGGGTCTGCTTTACAGCCGTTATCTCCAGCAGCGGGAGCCGGCTCGTAAATACCTGCAAATCGCCCTGAGTCATTTAAGCGATCCCAACCAGCGTAAAATGTGCCAGGACGAGCTGACTCGCCTGGCACAAGAGTAACCATCAAATAACAAGAAGTGGAAAAGGGGACATTCCAGAATGTCCCCTTTTTCCCTTCCCCTTTTTCCCTTCTTCCTTAACCAAGCATTGCTCAATTTGCTTTAATTTCTATTAAGGACTCAATAAGTTCCTGTAATTTTTCATTGCTTATTTGTTTATTGGCTGACAAGCCCAAAACAGTTTCGTCCGGCATGACAATCATTCTGGTAAATCTTTCTTCGCTAAGATTGTTAATATCAAAGAAGTCAGAATTTGCCTCGGCGAAACTTTCCAGAAAACTTTGTGCGTATATGGCGCCGTTTGGATGGGTATAAAGCTTTATTCCGCCGGGAGTCTCAAGAACAAGCTGCTGATCGGGTATCCACACCATTTTCGTCATGTCATAATAATTTCCCTGAACTAATAAAATCAGGTTTCCATCATTGCTTTGTATGCCGGTTATATACACTATGGCTCTTGTGCCGAGTGGATCGAGATTCTCTATCGTAATGATCTTTTCCATCCATGGTAGTTTATCAACTGTATATGCAGTATGATTAAGCCAGTTTCGAAGGTGTTCAGCGGTGATTTCCCTTGGCTTAAACTTTCTATAATCATTTATTATCGTCTCGACCTCGTATCCGTCAGGAATTTCCGTACTGAATGCGGATGGATCAAGCTCAAAATCAAATTCAAATTCATCCATAAAAATGGTTTGCCCTAAATTGGGATGTTTAAGCTCTATCTCCACCGGCAGCTTGGTTTGGGCATCTACCCATACCGTAAAATCATTATACTTGTTCGGCTGATGCCTGAAACCGTGGAGAATTTTTCCATTTTGCTCTTTTGTGCCGAGTCTCTCAGTAGATTTCTGCTCAAATCGCTTGACCATATCAATAATGTCCGGGTCTTTTCTGGGACCATAACCAAGTAGTTTTGTAACTATTGCTTTCTTCTTATCAGGATATAGTTCTACGGTTATCGCATCGGTTCCCCGCATATCAATAATATGGATGGTACCGTCTTCGAGTTCCTGCCGCCTTAGTGAGAGGTTCAGATGATACACCTGCATTGTTCTTACCAGTCTCATCTCAGAATCTTTTTGCCGAAAGATTCGCTGGCGGCATTTATATTTTTCATGTTGGTTAAGCTGCTCAACCACCTGGGCCCAGGCAACGCTGGTACCATTGCTGGAGCCGAAGAAATGGTTGATACCAAAAAGAATCCCCATTATTAACACGGCGGCGGTGGCGAATTTGATGATCTGATTTTTCATGATTATTCTCCAGATATTCGGCTGGGGTACAGCCGGTTTGGTTGGTTGGGATTTTTCGTAGGCTGATAGTGCGTCGTGCAGGATTTTTTCGTCCATTTCCTCGGAGGTAGAAGCAGAGAGTTTATAAGCCTTGGAAAAATCTTTTATCAGCTTTTCAATTTTATGGTTAGTGTTCATTTTTTCACCTGGCCATTCAATAAAAACCGTAATTTGTTTAAGCCGTTGCGATAGCGACTTTGAATCGTATTAATCGTAGCGCCCTGGCAATCGGCAATTTCCCGGAATTTCAGTCCACTGTGCAGGTGCATCACTATCACTTCCCGCTGGGGATAGGGCAACTGAGCCAGGGCGGACGTAACCATCTGGAATTCTTCCAGGGAGATAGCGAGTCTATCTGGCTGATTACTGTCAGGCTGTGCAATCTCCACCGTGTCCAGTGGTATTTCCGCCTGCGCTTTGGTTCTGCCTATAGAACGCACGCGGTTGGCGACAGAGGTCATCAGGTAGTTTTTCAAGCTGGTTCTTAACTGGAGTTTACTCGCTGCCTGGGCAAAAGCGACAAAGACATCGTGGACCACATCTTCGACGCTGCTCTTATCATGTGAAAGAGCCAGGGCAAGGGCCAGCAGCTCATTCTTATATTTATGATAGATTCGGCCCAAAGCATCACTGTTGCCCTGTTTGAGTTTCCAGATTAACAATTTATCTTCGAGAACCTGCATACCAAAAATAACCTCTAAATTTGTTTCGAAACTGACGATCGCCGCAAATAAGAGTAGAAATGCCGCAGATTTAGTCTAATAAATTTGGGAAATTTTTGCTAGATTTGATTTTCGGCTGGAGTAGAGCAAAAAACCGCTTTTATACAACCAAATGTGCCAGGACGAACTGAATCGCCTGGCACAAGAGTAACCATCCCAAAACAATATCATCTTAGTCTTTAAGTTTGAGCGAAAGGTAGTAATTATATTTGCCGTCGCTGACGTAAAGTAAGGCGCTATCCTTCTCGCCGGCCTGGGCCTGGGTGACCGCTTTTTCGAAATCGTCGGTATTGCGAATCTCCTTATGGTTCACTTCCTTAACAAGTATGCCGCGTCTTAGGCCGGATTCGTCGGCAAGAGAGCCAGGCTCCACCTGGGAGACGACCACCCCCGTTTCATCTTCATAGCCCAACTCTTTGGCTAGATCGTCGCTTAAGTTCTGTACGGCCAGACCCAGTTTATCGAGCAGGTCTGACGGTTCGGCGGCGGCTACCGCCCCTTCGTCAAGCAAGCCGATTTTTAACTCGATATTTTCCCGCTCGCCTTTACGGATTATGCCCAGTTTTATCTCGGTGCCCACCGGCAGCATCGCCACTTGATTGCGGAAGGGGTCTGATTCCGTAACGGTATTGCCGTTGAGCTCCACAATCAAATCACCATGTTTTAGCCCGGCCTTTTCCGCCGGCGTGTCCTTTAACACATCCTGGATCAAAATCCCCTTTTGATCCTTATCCAAATCGAATGATTTCGCCATTTCCGGGGTCAGATCGATGATGGTTACACCGAGATAGCCGCGGGTGACCTTGCCGTGTTTCATGAGCTGATCCATAACATCTTTGGCCATGTTGATGGGGATGGCAAAACCGATACCCATATAACCACCGCTCTGGCTGATAATCATGGTGTTAATGCCGATGACTTTTCCGTCCAGATCGATAAGTGGTCCGCCGGAATTGCCGGGATTAATCGCGGCGTCCGTCTGGATGAAGTCCTGATATAATTTCGGGTCGGAGATAACCCGCCGACCTTTGGCGCTGACGATGCCGGCGGTGACGGTATGGCTCAGTCCGAAAGGATTGCCGATAGCCAATACCCATTCGCCTACCTCCAGGGCGTCGGAATCACCCAGTTGTTGAACCGGCAGGTCATCCGCCTCGATCTTGATTACCGCCACGTCGGTTTGCGGATCGGTGCCGACGAGTTTAGCTTTTCGTTCTCGGCCGTCGAGCAGTTTGACGGTGATTTTATCGGCTCCCTTTACCACGTGATTATTAGTCAGGATATATCCATCAGTAGAGACGATGAAACCGGAGCCTTGGCCGATTTGGGGCTGAGGTTTAGCCTGGGGCCAATCGCGATCGCGGAAGAAGAAGTTAAAAAAGTCATCATTGCCGAAGGGCATATTTGGTGGGACCATCCTGCGGTTGGGGGTTCGCTCGCGGCGGACCTCCTTCTCCGAAACGATATAAACCACGCTGGGAGAGGCGGCTTTGGCGATTTTGGCAAAAACCTCACCCGTTTTCCGCAGGGTTTCGACGCTATTATTATCCTGGGCCAGGAGTTGGCCGGCTGGTAATAAAAGCCCGGCAACCAGATATACCAAAATCCACGTCAAAACCCGTCTTTGTTTTACTAACCTGTTGAATCTCAGCATCTTAGGCCTCCCGCACAGTTGTGCGTCTGTAAAAATTCTTCCCATCATATCAACTAAAAAGTTTAACGAGAAATTGATCTATATATCCCCAATAAGACTTCGCGTAACAAGTGTCATTGATTCGTAAAACTATATAATTAATAAAATATTTTTTAACCCGGAAGAATATAAAAGCCAGTTTTTCCCGCAAGAAATTAAAAAATTATAAAAAAACTCCTAAATTTAACTATTATGCTACGGCGAAAATCGTATTTTTGTTCAATCAGATAGATAAAAAAACCGGGTTTTACGCAGTTTTCACCATTTTATGCCAAAGCTGAATATCCAAATCGCCAGGCTAACCAGAAATAGCACCAATCCTTCGACACGGCTGACCCGCCAGCCGGTTCGCATAAAGACCAGGACCAGCACCGTCAGCCCTGTCAGGGCGGTCATGCTCATAATCGCTCCGTCATTGATCGTCATAGGTCGAATCGCGGCGGCGACGCCCAGAACCCCCAGGATATTGAAGATATTGCTGCCGATTAAGTTACCGGCGGAAATCCCATGATGTTTTTTCACCAGGGCGGTCAGGGAGACGACCAGTTCCGGCAGACTGGTACCGGCGGCGACCACGGTCATTCCGATTATCCACGGCGGCATCCCCAGTTCGCCGGCCAAAAACTCCGCGGAGGTAACCAGAAAGCGCCCGCCGACGATAATCAATGCCAGTCCGATAAGAAAGAACACCCCATCCCGCCAGCCGCCCGGTTGTTGGGGGATTTCTTCATCTATGGGGGCTTTACGCTGGATAAACAAAAACAGCAGGTAAAGCACTAATGCCGCGATCAGCAAAACCCCTTCCAGGCGGGATATATGCCGGGAATATAATATCAGCCATAACGCCGCGGTAATCGCCAGCATAATGATTCCGTCGCGTTTGACCAGGGCGGCAGTGGTTTGCACGGCGCCGACCACGGCGCAGGCGCCCAGGATAAAACCAATATTAAAAATATTGGAGCCGACAACGTTACCAACGGAGATATCGCCGGAACCAATCAAGGCTGCCTGGACACTTACGGCAAACTCCGGCGCGGAAGTGCCGAAGGCCACCACGGTAAGTCCGATAATTAACTGCGAGACGCCCAGACGCCGGGCGATGCGGGCCGCGGAATCCACCAGCCAACCAGCTCCCTGGCACAGGCCTGCGCAGCACAGCAGGATGATTACTATATGTTTGACTATTTCCATAGGGTATTTAGTCCGGCGATTGAGCGAGCCGCGGCGACGGCTTAAGAACAAGTACCGAAAGTCGGGCTTTTCCCATTAATTACGCTAAAAGCAGCCTTTTTACCGATAATAAACCCAGGTGTTAACAACTGCGTCTCCATTGACGAATAATATCAATAAGTGTTTATATAAGACATACTTATAATAATGCAAGAAATACTTTTAAGATTTGAGGATGCCGCGAAGGATTTAAATAGCTGGACCTTGGCGGTACCAGGGCTGGCATGTGTGGCGCTGGGTTTATTTTTGTGGCTGGGCGGGGTGCGGTATTCCAGCGTAATCATGGGGCTATTAGGCGGCGGGGCGGGTGCTTTTATTGGTTTGGTTCTGTCCCGATGGCTGGGGATCAGCCTGCCGATTGGCGTAATCGGCGGGGCGGTGATAGTGGCGCTGATAGCGGTTCTGCTGCAAAAGATAGCTATTATTGTGCTGGCGGCGGTTATCTTTGCCCTGATTTCGGGCACTTTTTATTTCAACTATTCCCTGGCGGGCGAGAAGGCTCAGGAAATATTAGCCCGAATCAAAGAAAAAGCTCAAACCTTGCCGCCGCCCACCAATAAAACCGAGCTGCACCAAACCGCCAAGGAAAAATTAAGCCGGATAGGCAGCGAAATTCGCCAAAGCGCCTCTTCCAACCGCTTTATGCTGCTGTTGTGGATATTGGCCGGGGCGGTGGTGGGTTTATTACTAGTCTATATCCTGAAAACCCTGATTATGTCACTATGTTACAGTATTGTCGGTTCGACCGCGGTGGTCAGCGGCGTGCTCATGGTAGTGCTGGCGAAGGGGACGCTGGTGATTACCGCGTTGTCGCATCGGCCCCGGGTGCTGCCGACGATTTTGATTGCGATGGTAATTTTCGGCTGGGTCGTCCAGCTTTTGCTGGGCAAGCCGGGCAAGAAAAAAGCTCCTGTTCAACCAGAATAAAAGGAGGTAACCCGAATGGAACTTTTATCAATACTTTTGGCGCAGAGTACGCCGCCGGCGAATCCGCCGGTTGGTCCCGACGGCAATCCGATTACCATGCCGCCGCAGGAAATACCCCCGACCTTTCATTCTCGGCTGCCGATCGACGACTTTTGGCAGACGATTAACAACATCAGTTGGATGCAGGCGTTGGTATGTGTAGCCTTTGCGGCTATCTATCTGATTTACGGCTGGCGGGTATTTAAGGTGCTGGTGGTGATTAATTGTGCCATTATTGGGCTGTTGGTTGGTCGTTTAATCGGCCAGCGCGGCGGTTCGCCCTTATGGGGTGGGATTTTGGGTGCGTCGTTGATGATGTTTTTCTCTTGGCCGTTTATGAAGTACTGCGTTTCGGCGTTGGGGGCGATGGCGGGCGCCATCCTGGGGGCAGCGGCGTGGCGGGCCAGTATGCTGCCGGACCCCTTGATCTGGTGTGGGGCGCTGGCGGGTCTGATTGCGGGCGGATTTATGGCTTTTTCTTCCTTTAAAACTTCGATTATCATGTTTACCTCGCTGCAGGGCGCCGTCTTTCTGGCGATTGGGGGGCTGGCACTCTTGAAGGGTTATCCGGACCTGAGCAGTTATCTGGCCCAGTTTATTTATCAACGGACCTCATTTTTGCCGGTCCTCGTGATTGTGCCGACCATTCTGGGGATATTTTTCCAGAACCGACTGATCAAGCAGGAATCGAAATGGGCGATGCCGCAGTAAAAAAGTCATATTGACCGTAAGTTGCGGATAGTTTATACTAATCGCCCCCATGAGCTTAAAAAGAATATTATCTCCTGGCTTGATAGTCTTATTATTGCTGAGCGGCGGATGCTGGCATAACTGGCAGGTACGCCGGCGGGCGGTGGATCATTACGTGACGGCGGTGATTCTCCAGCAGTCGCAATTTACCGATGACGCCATTTTCCAGCTCCAGGAAGCGATTCGCTACGACCATGAATTTTCCGTAGCCTACTCCATGCTGGGCCGATTGTATCGCCAGCAGGGAGATTACGAAAAATCGGCCCAGGCGTATGAAAGATCCTGCCTGCTCAATCCATGGGACTTCATGGCTCATCTGGATTTGGGGGAGGTATATCGCCTCATGAAGCGTTTTACCGATGCTATCAGGATTTTGAGCCGGGCCCGCCAACTGGAGCCGGACAATCCCCGGGCGAATTACTCTCTGGGGGTCAGTTACTACGAGACCAATCAATACGACCTGGCGGCCACCTACTGTGAGCAGGCGGTCCAGCTCGACCCCAATAACAAGGATTATCTGCTGAGTCTGGGGGACATCTACAATAAAACGGGTGATTCCTACAAGGCCATTAATACCTATAAGCAGGCGTTGGAAGTTGATCCGTCGCACAGTGAGATTATGACTCGGCTGGGGATGGTTTATGTAAAGATGGACCGGTTTGATCCGGCCCATCTGATTTTGGAAAAGGCGGTTTCCGTCGCTCCGGAAGAGCCGGATACCCACAATGCCCTGGGCTATTGCCTGCTGCGGGAGGGCAAGCTTGACCAGGCGCTGCGGGAGTATGAGAAGGCCCTGGCCCTCGATGAGGATAGTTATCTGGCGTTAAACAGCATTGGGGTTACCTGCATGATGTATTACATAAACGACCGTCAAAACAACCACGCTCTGGGCCGGCGGGCCTTGGAATGCTGGCACCGCTCTCTGGAAATCAATCCCGACCAGCCCAAGATCGAAAAATTCATCGAGACTTATTCCCCAGCCCTTAATCCTCCGGGACAAGTGAAGGCATTAACGCCTTAGCCTGACCTGGTAACGGACAAATGCGGCTTGTTTATCTTTGCACCAGGCAGGCGATCCCCAGCAGTACCAGGGCGACCAGGATCAGAAAAATAACGATAGTGATAAAGAGCAGGACCGCTTCCCGGCTGAAGACCGCGGCGGAAAAATTCCTGATTTTGATTGCCTTGTAAACCAGGGCGATACTCAGGCAGATGGGCAGGGACCATAGTAACGCTAAAGCGGTGGTGGGCACGTCCAGGGGTTGTCGAAACCACTGGGCCAGCAGATGCACGTCCGTCATAATCATTATAAACACCTCATTTAGCGTCGGAGGAATCCATCGAGGGCGAGATTCGGCTGAGAACATCGATGATACAAAGCATGTTCAACAAGCCGGCCACTCCGGTATAGACCTGACCTAGATCGACGCCGCGGCCGTAGATCTCCGTAATCGGTTGCATTTTATCCTGCAGGGCCGCGCCGAGAATGGCAGGCAGTCCCCCGAGCGCCTGGGCCAGGAACCACCCTTTGGCGTACTGGGGATCGATTACTTCCACGCTGCCGAGGATAAGACCCAGCAGGAAGGTAAAACAAACCGTCAGGAAAATGATTACCCCTCGGGCGCGGAGACCCAGATACCAGTGGCCCGCCCCTGGAATCAGCCAGGCCAGCAGCACCAGAAAATAAGTGGGTTTTTTCCCCGGTTTGTTATATTGCTTTTGCGCCATTAGTCTCACGCTCGGAAATAGATACCGCAACGAAGATGGAGGGTACTGATTTATCCGCGGCGAGTCAAGCGTTACTTTCTCCGACCTGACTCGAGGGGATGGGAGCCGCGCCGGTTTTATTCCCGGTTTATTGACTCGGATAACCGAAATGATTTACTTCGGGGCTAAGAATAACGAATAATAAATTGACGCTGCCTCCCCCCGGGGGCAGCGTCAGGGGATCAAACCCAAAATTGAATAGTACCAATTTCTTCGGTTGAATTGACAGTCTTCAGTTACTACTAATGACAGCTTATTGTCACCTGGAGTGGAAAATTCCGGTCCGGCCGGCGCCGATTATCCGGTTAATCGGCCTTGAACTTCAGGCGATAATTTGCTAAGGTTATTTATATAAGTACTTTGGTAGTTTTTTGTTAAGTGACATTAGCTTTGATACACCGGGCTGTTGCGGGAGAATCGTGAGCGATTTACCAGACCAGATAGCCGCTGATATTTTCGCGGCGGACGAGCGTCACCGGCGATGGATGGGGGTGGCATTGCAGCAGGCTCAGGCAGCCTTCGAGGAGGGTGAGGTCCCGGTCGGGGCGGTGATTGAATACCAGGGAAAGCTCATCGGAAAAGCCCACAATCAGCGGCAGAAGCTGTCCGATCCCACCGCCCACGCGGAGATGATCGCCATTACGCAGGCCGCTGCCTTTCTGGGTGACTGGCGGTTACAGAATTGCACCATGTACGTTACCCTGGAGCCTTGTCCGATGTGCGCGGGGGCCTTGGTGCTGGCCCGGATCGACCGGCTGGTTTACGGGCCGGCTGATCCGAAGGCGGGAGCCTGCCGGACCCTTTATAACATCGTCAGCGACCCCCGGCTCAATCACCGGATGGAAGTCATCAGTGGTTTTATGGAGGAGCCGTGCCGCAAGATATTGCAGGATTTCTTCGCCTTGAGAAGAAATAAAACCGGCCCGGAAAAATAAATCGCCTCCCGCGACTCCCCTTAGAATCGCTTGGCCAGGGCTATGCCCCAGCCGCCGGTTTCGGGGTCGGTATAGGGCAGCAGATCCATGCCGAAGATCTGCGGTTTATCTTTGCCGGCTACCACCTTGCCGACGACGTAGCCCAGGGCGGCGCCAAAGACCACGTCGCTGGCCCAATGCTCGCCGGTCTCCATCCGCTCGTACATTACAAAACCGCTTAACGCATACAATGGCACTCCCACCCACGGGCCGTAATATTCATTCATCACCGTAGCCAGGGTAACGGTGCTGGAGGTATGGCCGGAAGGCCAGGCATAGAATTCGCCGTTAGGGCTGTCATCCTGAGCGATTACCTTTAGGCCCATGGTCAGCAAATCATTGAGAAAAAGGGCCTCCAGGGTGCTGGCCCATACCGACCGGGTTTGTTCGTCCTGGGCATATAGCCCGTATAAATACGCGCCGCCGGCCAGGGCCAAATGTGTTCCGGGATTGCCGCTGCTTCCCACGCCGATGGTAAAATCACGCGGAAAGGTATGCTGGCCGCGAAAATGATCCCGGATCTCATCATCATGCACCGCACGGGTATAGCCGCTCGCCGCCCCGCCGATCAGGAGAACCGCCAGATTCTCCTTCTGAACAACCATCTGCTTACTATCCTGCCAGAAATCGCCGGGTAATGTCCGCCAGTCCTCCTTAAAGGTCTGCACTCGACTGTCGCCGCTGGAACAGCCGCCCGCTATCAGTAAAAAAAACGAAAATGCAAGCATCACAATTGGAAAGAAGGACGACAGGAGGAATTTTTTCATTTTACTCTTCCTTAAATTGCAAAAACCATTGCTGTTCAACTTGTCTCAGTTCGACTATGCCGCTAATAGTATCTCCCGCCAGCATTATGTGCCAATGCTTTTCATCCATTTCGAGGCCCGAATAGCTGCCGCGGGCGACGATTTTCACCGACCCGCGGTCCCGGCTCAGTGGGCCTTCATAGCTCAGATACCGCCGCCGATGATCGAATATCTTCTGGCAGGGCAGGCTTTGCTCCGACCATTTTCCGGGTGGCTGGGTCACCTGCCAGGTGGCCAGATGCCCGCCTTGTTCCAGCATCAGGTCCCAGTGGACCTGCTCCGCTTGGCGATGTTCCTGGATGACAAATTGCGGCATAGATTAAAAACTTATTTTATTGCTTGTTTTAAAACTTATGATAGATAAATATTGGAGCGAATTTTCCGCTTTTGCCTGATATAATATAAGGTAATATGCCGTTTTGCGTATAAAATATTTTGGTTAAGGGCTAATAATTGAAGAAATTTAACTGTGGAGAAGAGCCGGCCTTGGCATCAGCACCCGTTGAGACGGTAATTCGCAGCGCCCGCCTGGATGACGTGCCGGCTATCCATCAATTGATAAACTCCCATGCCGAGCAGGGCAGAATGCTGTTTCGTTCCCTGGCCAACCTGTATGAATCGCTGCGGGACTTCAAATTGTATTTTCTGGACGGCAAGGTTGTCGGCTGCTGTGCTCTGCAGATTATCTGGGGCGATTTGGCGGAGATTAAATCGCTGGCGGTTTTGGAGGATTATCAAAACCGGGGGATCGGCACCGCCCTGGTAACCGCGATGATCGAAGAAGCCCGTCGGCTGCTCCTGCCGAAGATTTTTACGCTGACGCTGAAGAAGCCCTTTTTTGAGAAATTGGCCTTTAAATGTGTCTCTATGGACACCTTGCCCATGAAGGTCTGGTCGGATTGCGTTCGTTGCCCTAAACAAGACAAGTGCGATGAGATCGCCATGGTCCTGGAATTATCACCCCCTTAACCACCCCCGGCTGCTACGTACTCGCAGGCTCCATTGGGAGTAAATAAGTCTTGACAGTGACAGTAATTATCCCTATTTTGGCCCGTAAGTACCTGGTCAATTCCAACGGGCGGTCACAGGCGCCGATTTTGGGGGGCAGGGGTTTTCGGATGGCTGAAGATGACGAAGAAAAATTTAAGGATACGCCCAGGAACCAGCCGGAAGAAGACTTAGACCGGCTATTCCAGGTTCCCGGCAGTGGTAAATTGCCGTTTGGATATCAAGATCGCCAAACCTCACGGTGGCTGGGGTATGGCATTGAGCTGGCCGGTGTATTATTTATCTTCAGTTACGCCGGCTACTGGGCTGACCAGAAACGGGGGCACCAGTGGCCCTGGCTGATGGTGATTGGTTTTGCGATGGGATTTACCGGAATGTTATACTTACTTATCAAAGAGACCAGGAATCTGCGGAGATAACTGATAAATCAATTTTTTTTTAATTCGATAATATATCTTTCATTGATATCGGGAAGTTGACCAGGTGCAGTTTTCTTTGCTGAGATGTGCCGTGCAGGCTGGGGCGTTGGTACTTGTCCTTGGTTTACCTGGGGCGGGATTGGTCTGGTACTTTGGCTCGTTTGAGGCGATAAGGGCGGTGGTTTACGCCGGGTTGATTTGTCTGACCATAACTATTATCAGCCTGATTCCGATGGCGATTGCCGCCGGCCGGAATGCGGTCTGGCTGGCCCAGGCCTGTTTCGCCGGCTCGATGTTAAGGATACTGCTGACCTTAACGGTTTCACTAGTGGTTTTTTACGCCGCGATTGCCCCCGGCCAGAGAATTCCTTTTGTCCTGTGGACGCTGGGTTTTTACATCGCCCTGTTGGTATGGGAGACCCAAACCCTGTTAAAGCTGGTAAAGACCCTTTACAAATAAGGAGCTGAATTTCCCGCTCATGAATCCACTGCTGGCGATATTAGCTTTCGGTAATCCACTTGAACACGTGGTGGAGCAGCCGCTGTTAACCTTTCACATCGATTCGATAAAGGTGGTTTTCAGCAATCACATGCTGATGATACTGGTAGCGGCGGGGCTGCTGTTGATATTTTTGCCGCTGGCTGTCCGGCAGAAGTCGCTGGTTCCGCGTGGCCTGCGAAACTTTATCGAAGCTATTTGTGCCTTAATCCGGGAGGAGATGGTCCGACCCGCCCTGGGTGAGCATACTGATTATTATATCAGTTACATCTGGACGACCTTTTTCTTTATCCTTACCTGTAATCTGTTGGGGCTGGTGCCCAGCGACAGTATTATCCAACTGCTCTCGCTGAATCATCTCAAACATCTCGGTGGCGCCGCCACCGCCAATATCTGGGTCACCGGGACCTTGGCCGGTTGTTCCTTCTTTATGATTCACGTTTCGGGCATTCGCCGGCAGGGGTTATGGCACTACCTGAAGAATTTTATTCCCCGTGTACCCTGGCCGCTGATTCCCATGATGTACATCCTGGAAATGATCGGTGCTGTAGTTAAACCTTTTGCCCTGGCCATTCGTCTATTCGCCAATATGCTGGCCGGACATACTGTAATCGCGGCGCTATTGGGGATAGTTATCGCGGGCAGAAACTATTCCCTTTGGACGGCAACGGTTTTGGGCTGTACTGCCCTGACCTTGCTGGAGTTATTAGTTGCTGTTATCCAGGCTTATATCTTTACTTTTCTTACCGCGATGTTCATTGCGACGGCGGTGCAGCCGGAACACTGAATATGATGGTTATAAAATATGGCAAATTGTGAACCAGGAGGATTTGTTCGAATGCTTAACATATTACCGTTTAAAGACTTGGAGGCTAAAAATGTTTGAAGCTGGCATGTTGGCGGAGACAGTTCAGTTGATCGGTGACAAGGGGCTGGCGATTATGGGAGCTGCGATAGGTTCCGGTTTATCGGTCATCGGGGCCGGCAGAGGGATAGGTACCATTGGCGGCAGTGCCGTGGAAAGTATCGCCCGCCAGCCGGAAGCGGGCGGCAGAATCTTTACCAGTATGCTGATCTCCGCGGCTTTGATCGAAGGCTTTACCTTCTTTGCCATTATTTTATGCCTGATGGTGCTGATAAAAGTGGGCTAGCGAATAAATTCGACAGGCCCAGTTAAACCGAGGCAAGGCATAAGGAGAAAATAATGTTACCATCGGCCTTACTATCATCGGCAGGGATGCTGCTGCTGATTCCGGCAGCCCGGGTGCTTGCGGAGTCCCAGGCTCGCCCCCTCAACCCTGCCCCGCAGCCGAACATTTTCGCCGGCGATTGGCCGACGGCGGTTCTGACGCTGGCGATTTTCCTGCTGCTGTTGTTTGTCTTGAAGAGATGGGCCTGGGGTCCGATCCTGGCGGGATTGAAAAACCGCGAAGAACATATCCGCGATGTCATCGAGGATGCCGAATTCGCCCACCAGCAGGCCCGGCAAACCCTGCGAAAATACCATCAGCAGCTTGACCAGGCCAAAGATGAGGCGCAAGACATAATCGAAAAGGGACGCAGCGAGGCTATTCAACTGGCCAAGGACCTGAAGGAAAAAGCTCAGTTGGAGGCCGTCAACCTCCGTCGGCAGGCCCAGCGGGATATTGCTGCCGCGAAAAACCAGGCTCTGGATGAAATTTATGCTCAAACCGCTGATCTGGCGACCGAGATCGCCGGAAAAATTATCTCCCGGAGCCTTACGCCCGAAGACCACCAGGCCCTCTTGCAGGAGGCCCTGGTTAAATTGCAAAAGAATAACTACCACAGCTAAAGATACGAATGCGGCCAGGAAATGGAAACATTATTCTATTTTAGACGTTTAGTTTAAGGTGCTTTGATTTGGCCCAGAGAAATTCACAGACCATCGCGACTGTTTACGCCCAGGCTCTGTTTGACCTGGCCCAGGACCGCAGCCAAATAAACGAAGTTTATCAGGAGCTGGAGCAGTTGTCCGCCGTGATTAATCAGCAACGCGAATTTTTCATCTTTCTGGAGACCCCCGCCATTAGCCATCGGGAAAAAACCGCCAGTTTAACCAGGATATTCGCCGGTCAATTGCGCGAGCTGACGCTGGATTTCCTCCAGGTTCTCGCCGTCAAAGATCGCCTGGCTCTGCTGCCGGAGATTAAACTTGCCTATCAAAAGCTTCTGGATAAAAAAGCGGGGATAGTTAAAGGCAAACTGATAACCGCGGTAACGCTGGGCCGGAAGGAGTTAGCCCGACTGACGGAGCAGATTAGCCGGGCCTTGCGGAAGACCATCGAGTTTGAAAACGTGGTGGTCCCGGCTCTCATCGGCGGAATGGTGATAAAAATTGACGATTCGATTATAGACAGTTCCGTTCGGGCGAGTCTGCTGCGATTTTCCCGGCAAATACGGGAAAAGGCGGATCAACTGATAAGATCGAACCGGACGTTAAACCGAGATGCCACGGACGAACCAGAGGTCTGACATGAAATTCAAAGTGGAAGAAATAACCAGCGTGATCAAACAGGAAATCGCCCAGTTCAGCCGGGAGCTGGACGTTGCCGAGGTGGGCCGGGTACTGGAAGTCGGGGACGGCATCGCTCGAATCTATGGCCTCAACAACGCTATGGCCAGTGAGATGCTGAAATTCAAGGACGATGTTTACGGTCAGGTCTTCAACCTGGAAGAAGGTTCCATCGGCGCGGTTATCTACGGCGACTACCTGAAGATTAAGGAAGGCGATGAAGTGCGAACGACGGGTGAGCTGCTTTCGGTGCCGGTAGGCCGGGAGCTTTTGGGCCGGGTAGTGAATCCGCTGGGCGAGCCGCTGGACGGTGGACCCACCCTGAAGATGACCAAGCGTCGGCCCGTGGAGATGATCGCGCCCGGCATTGCCCAGCGTCAGCCGGTAAATCAGCCGTTGCAGACCGGGATCAAGGCGATTGACTCTATGATTCCCATCGGCCGGGGCCAGCGGGAATTAATCATCGGCGACCGCAAGACCGGCAAAACCGCTATCGCCATTGACACCATCATCAACCAGAAGAGCCAGGACGTTATTTGTGTTTACGTCGCCGTCGGCCAGAAGGAATCGACCGTCGCCCGCGTGGTCGAGATTTTGCGGGAGCACGGTGCCATGGATTATACCATTGTGGTCAACGCCTCCGCTTCCGACCCTGCTTCTTTGCAGTACCTTGCCCCTTACGCCGGCGTCAGCATGGCCGAGTATTTCATGTATGACGAGCACCGCGACACCCTGTGCGTCTATGACGATTTAACCAAGCAGTCGCAGGCTTACCGGCAGGTATCGCTTTTACTGCGTCGTCCGCCCGGCCGGGAGGCCTTTCCCGGCGACGTCTTTTATCTGCACAGTCGGCTGCTCGAGCGCGCCGTCAAGCTCAGCGACGACCAGGGCGGCGGTTCTTTGACCGCTCTGCCCATTGTCGAGACCATGGAGGGCGAGATCTCCTCTTACATTCCCACCAATGTGATATCGATAACCGACGGCCAGATTTATCTGCGGTCGGATTTATTCTTTGCCGGTGTTCGCCCAGCCATTGACGTGGGGATAAGTGTCAGTCGGGTCGGCGGCAAGGCCCAGATTAAGGCGATGAAGGACATCGCCGGCATGCTTCGCCTGGACCTCGCTGCTTTTCGCGAATTGGAAGCCTTCGCCCAGTTGGGCACCGACCTCGACAAGGCCACGCAGAGTCAGTTGGACCGCGGCTATCGTATCGTGGAGCTGCTCAAGCAGCCGCAGTATCAACCGATGGACGTTATCGATCAGGTGATCAGCATTTTCGCCGGGACCAGCGGCCTGTTCGATGATATCGAGCTGGCCAAGATTTCCGATTTCGAGAAAAAATTACACGAGTATTTAAAGGCGAGCCGCTCTCAGTTGCTGGAGGAGTTGCGTAATAAACGCCGGATGGACGATGATTTCCGCAAACGACTCGGTAAGGCGATTAAGGAATTTAAAGAGCTGTTCTTGCCCAAGAAAGACAAACTTCTCGATAAATTAATGAATCGATAACTTTTATATTCTTATGGCCAACAAACGCGAAATAACCAAGCGTCGCCGCACCGTCGGCAACATTCACAAGATTACCCGCACCATGGAGATGATTGCCACCGGTCGTTTTAAGAAGGCCCATAACGCCGCGGTAGCCGCCAAACCTTTCGCGCAGAAAATTTTCGACCTGGCGGGGATCATGGCCCGTTGTGACGGTGGTGACATCGACCATCCCTTGCTGCGGGAGAACCCTGCGGTTCGGCGGTGGGTCGTGCTGGTCATCGCCGGCAACCGGGGCCTGTGCGGCGGATACAACGCCAATATCATCCACCTCGCCAATCAGCAGCTTCAAGAGCTGCGGCAGGCCGGCTTTGGTATTGACCTGCGGGTCGCGGGCAAGAAAGCCATCCAGCATTTTAAATACGCCCGTCAGCCGATTGACGCCGGCTATACCGATTTTGACGAAAAGACCACCTACCAGACGGTGGCGCTCCTGGCGAACGAATTTATGAATCTTTATCGCCGCCAAGAGATCGCCGGCGTGAAGGTCCTTTATACCGGTTTTCATTCTGCCGCCCGGTTTCATCCGGAGGTATTAAATCTGCTGCCGATATATAAGCCGGCCGCGGCCGCGGCTCCGCCCCATCGCCCGAAAAAAACGGAGTATTACCTTTTTTCCCCCTCTGCCGCTGCCATTTTAGCTTACCTGATTCCCATGTCGGTTCGCATCAATTTATTTCAGTGTTTTCGGGATTCGCTCTTGAGTGAGCAGGCCGCCCGCATGAGGGCCATGCAGGCTGCCACTGATAGTGCCGAGCAGATGATTAAGAATCTCTCTCGCCAGTACAATCGTCTGCGTCAGACCCAGATTACCAGTGAGTTGTTGGACATCATCGGCGGCGCCCAGGCCATCTGACCCTCCCCCGCGTTTATTCTTAAAAACCCCCAAGGGCGAAATATAATAGCCCAGGGTGAAACCCTGGGTTACAGACCACCCCAACCCTCTTGTAGCCCTGAAGGGGCGAAATATAATAGCCCAGGGCAACGCCCTGGGTTCCTGAAGGGGCGAAATAAAATCCTCCATCACGCCGCCCTTCAATATATATGAAGGGTCCCCAAGGGGACATTTATTCTTT
>ENA-ORXD01000363-ORXD01000363.1-sediment-metagenome-genome-assembly--contig:-NODE-363-length-62514-cov-9.575492_pt1 | contig 62514 bp, 59 predicted proteins | sample MGYA00237862_ERZ511471 | MGnify/ENA metagenome assembly ERZ511471
CACCTCTTCCGGTCCGAAGCGAAGGCAGAGGGCTGGAAGGGTTCTCGAACCGGCACGTGACGCGGGGTGGAGCAGTCAGGTAGCTCGTTGGGCTCATAACCCAAAGGTCGGAGGTTCAAATCCTCCCCCCGCTACCAATTGGGCCCCCACATTGCAGTAAGGTATCTGTTTTGTGGGGGTCATTTTTTCGTGCGAGGATCTTGTCAGGCTTCTCCACGGCATTCCCGTGACATCTCTCCTGTTCTCCACGATGGTTTCTCTCTGTAATTCTCAATTGTCTGTCCTGGCGTGTTGTGCTACAGTGCAATAAATCGTGGCGGATGGACGGTGCGAGATCGTCTGTAAGGCGGACGGCACATGGGGAAGCTAACATTCAACCTGTTCTCACATCGCGGTAGACTGGGCCACTGGGAACCTTTTTTATAAACAGACGGAGAACCGCGCGCCTGTGACCAAAAAACCAACCTGCGCAGACCTGGAACAGAGAATCGAAAAACCCGAAGAAAAACGCACCCGGAGCAGGCGCACGGAGGAAGCCCTGGCAGAGAGTGAGGCGAACCTCAGGGAAGCGCAAAGTATCGCCCGGCTGGGCCGATGGGAGCTGGATCTGATCAACGACCGACTTGAGTGGTCGGACACCATTTTCGAAATCTTCGAGATTGATCCGAGAAAATTCGGCGCTTCATATGAGGCGTTTCTTGCTGCCATCCACCCCGATGACAGGGAGGCGGTCGATCGTGCCTATACCGAATCGTTTCAGAACAGGACCCCCTATGAGATCTCGCACCGCTTGCTCATGAAGGATGGACGGATCAAATGGGTGAACGAAATCTGTCGAACCGACTATGATTCATCCGGGAAGGCCGTACGATCGGTGGGTGTCGTGCAGGACATCACCGAGCGCAAGCGGACCGAGGAGAGGTTATACCAGACGCAGTTCGCCACGGATCGGGCCCCCGACAGCATCCTCTGGGTGGGTGGTGAGGGCGATCTGGAATACGCAAACGACGCCGCCTGCAGCTCCCTGGGCTACACCCGTGAAGAGATGCTGCAGATGAAGGTCTTCGACATCGATCCGGACTTTCCCCCCGAGGGGTGGGAGCAGCACAAGAAAGATCTCAAGCGCCTCGGCAGAATGACGTTCGAAGGCCGCCACCGCACAAAGGACGGGCGGCTCTTCCCGGTGGAGGTGACCACCAACTATCTGAAGTACAACGGCCGTTTCTTCGCCATCGCTTTCGACCGGGACATCACCGAGCGTAAACAGGTGGAGACCGCACTGCGGGAGAGCAAAGCGCAGCTGGATCTGGCATTGGAGTCGGCCCGGATGGGGACGTGGATCCTCGATCTGGCGGACGGCAGGCGCTGTCTCGACGATCGGACATGCGACCTCCTGGGCATCGACTCGGTGACATTTCGAGGAACGGAGGAGGAGTTTTTCGGGATCATGCATCCTGACGATCGCCAGGCAGTGAAAGAATTGCTGGCCAGGGCCATCGATCAGAATGTGTCCTACGAGCCGGAGTATCGGGTGATATTGCCTGACGGAAGGGTGCGGTTCATCGGCGCCCGGGGCATGGTCATCAGGGATGCCGGGGGGAAGCCGCTGAGGCTCAACGGTGTTGCCTGGGACATAACGGATCGTAAGGAGATGGAAAATGCGTTGCAGGAATCGGAACGCAAGTTCCGGGACCTGTCCGAAAAGTCCGTGGTCGGGATCTACCTCATTCAAGACAACGTGTTGAGATACGTCAACACGGAGTTCGGCAGGATATTCGGATATCCGGTTGAGGATATTATTGACAAACTTGAGCTCAAGGATGTCGTTTTCCCCGACGATCTGCCCCTGGTTGAAGAGAACATACAGAAGAAGATTTCCGGAAAAGTCCAATCGGCCAATTACGGTTTCCGCATATATACCGGGAACCGGGAAATCAAACATGTCGAAGTCTTCAGCTCGATCACCACGTATCAGGGAAGGTCCGCAATTATCGGGTCGTTGTTGGATGTGTCCGAGCGCAATCGGATGGAAGAAAGACTGAGGGAGAGCGAGAAGAAATACCGTGAGCTCAGCATCATCGACGACCTTACCCGTCTTTACAATTCACGGTATTTTTACGCTCAGCTGAAGGCGGAGATCGAGCGCTCGAGCCGGTATGAAGAGGCCGTCTCCCTCATCCTTCTCGATGTGGACAATTTCAAGACCTTCAACGACACGTACGGCCATATCGAGGGGGATCAGGTCTTGGTTCGCCTCGCCCAGGTGATACAGAGGTGTCTCCGCAAGACCGATTCCGCTTATCGGTATGGCGGAGAGGAATTCACCGTCCTCCTGCCCATGACGACACGTGACAACGGCGCCGTTATCGCGGAGAGGATCAGAACAGAATTCAAGAAAGAGAATTTTTCGCCGGTGCCCGGTAACGCAGTCCATATGACCGTCAGCATGGGGATTGCACAGTACAAACCGAGTGAAGACATGAAGACCTTTATCCGCCGGGCCGACCAATCCATGTACCGGGCGAAGAAGAAAGGTAAAGACGGAGTGTATTCCGAGGCATAGCCTCACGGACGGGGCAGCGTGTCATCCCAACGCCTGCTCTGTGTGAGGTGAAGGCTTGTCACACTGTCCTGCCGTCCGCACCTCTATGGTAATGAGTCAGACGGCCCCGGTTGCCATGTTCCAATCCAAGGGAGGATGAAGTGAAAAGCTACCGGAAGGAACTCTGGTTCAATGTCTCCTCGCGCAGGGGATTTGTGAATATCACGCCACAGGTGGATGAATGCCTGCGCGAGAGCGGGATCAGGGAGGGGCTGCTCCTGTGCAACGCCATGCACATCACGGCGTCGGTCTTTATCAACGACGACGAGTCGGGACTCCACCAGGATTACGAGCGGTGGCTTGAGGAGCTTGCCCCCCATGAGCCGGTCTCACGGTACCTCCACAACCGGACGGGGGAGGACAACGGGGACGCTCATCTGAAGCGACAGGTGATGGGGCGTGAAGTCGTCGTGGCCGTCACGGAGGGAAAGCTCGATTTCGGCCCCTGGGAGCAGATCTTCTATGGCGAGTTCGACGGGAGGCGGAAGAAGCGGGTCCTCGTGAAGATCATCGGTGACTAGAGACAGCCCCCCGAGATTTTCGTAGGTCTAAAACGAAACTACCCATTGACAAATGCCCATCTTCGTGTATGAAGTGGAGAGCACGGAATAGGCACGGGAGGGCGCTCGAAACTACTGGTTTTATCCTCCCGGTTGTATTTATTTTTTGCTCAAAGAGCGTTGCCCGAGCATGGGCACAGTATGAAAAACGGTAAGGAGGAGTGACATGGCTTACGAGTACGAAAAGTTGAATGTGGAGCAGGACGGCATGGTGGTGATAGCGGCAATCAACCATCCGCCGGCAAATTCCATGGGGCAGGGTGTCTTGAGGGATATCAACGACCTGCTCGACAAATGCGAACATGACGACAGCGTTCGCGTCATCATTCTGACCGGTACCGGAGAAAAACTCTTTTCCGCCGGGGCGGACATTACCGAATTCGCCGATCTCCAGAAGGGGAAGGTTCCCGAGTACAACGGCAACGAGATCTATTTCAAGATCGAGGAGTACCCCAAGGTCATCATCGCCGCGATCCAGGGCGGTGCCTACGGCGGCGGCCTGGAACTGGCGTGCGTCTGCCATCTGAGAATCATGGCCGAAGAGGCGACGCTTGGTCTTCCGGAAGTGAAGCTGGGCCTCAACCCCGGCTGGGGCGGTACGCAGCGTCTCCCCCGTTTCATCGGCAAGACGAAGGCCCTGGAGCTGATGCTGACGGGAAACTTCATGCCCGCGAAGGAGGCCCTGACACTGGGACTGCTCAACAAGGTCGTCCCGAGGGATCAGGTCTTGGAAGAAGCGAAAAAGCTGGGGAAAAAGCTTGCCGCCGGGGCCCCCGTGGCACAGCGTGAGATCATGAAGGCCGTCAGACTCGGACTTGAAACGAATCTGCGGCAGGGCGTCCTCGAGATCGAGTTTGCGGCCAGCAAGGCACTCCAGTTCACCGAGGACTTCAAGGAAGGGGCAAAGGCATTCCTGGAGAAGAGACCCCCTGAGTTCAAGGGGCGCTAAACAGCATCGATTGTATCAGACGGTCCGATGTCCCTCTCTCCGGAGAGGGACATCTTTTTGTGTCTTGTGAGTTCTCGTTTCGGAATCGGGAAGGTCCAGGGCGAGGGTCCCCCCGGGATTCATGATGTTGTGGGGATCGAAGTGTCGTTTGAGCGCCCTGAAGACGTCAAGCTGGTTTTTCCCGATCTGCCCCTCCAGCCAGGGTGCGAAGAGCTTCCCGATCCCGTGGTGATGGCTGATTGCGGCCCCCGACCGCTGGATGGCGTCGAGGACCCCCCGGTGGTACTCCACGAACTCCTTCATCTTCATTCTTCCGATGAAGATGAAGTAGAGGTTGGCCCCCTGGGGGTAAAAGTGGGAGCAGTGCGACATACAGATCGTCCGAGGCCTGCTCTTGCAGTATTCCCTGACGCAGGCATGGACATCCCTGATCTGCTCCCAGCTGACGGCGCATTCGAGGGTGTCGATGATAATGCCGAAGTCCTGAAGGTCTTCGCGCATGTAGGGGTCGGTAAAGCGTCCCTCCTCCCATTTCCGTGCGGCGAAACCCGTCGTGTACATGGCCCCGTACCGCTTGCAGATCTTCTGGGCGTTCCGTTTGACGAGCCGGGTAAAATCTCTGTCGCCGTCGGCGGTCCCCAGGAGGAGACACTTCTCTCCTGCCTTGTAGCCGCGCAGTTTCAACGCCGTATCGATGGGTGTTCCCTCAACGCCGTAGAGTTTCATGGCGATGTCGGTCTCTTCGGGGTCGGAGAGCCGGAATACAGAGGGGCGTCCGAATTCTCCCTGTAGAATCTCCCGTGTCGCGCCTATGGCATCGTTCCACGTTCTGAAGATGAAGCTGAAACGCCGGGTATTTGACGGGTCGTACCGGAAGACCTTCAGCGTGACGGCGACGAGGACACCGTAAGTCCCCTCACTCCCCAGCATGATCTGGTCGATGGAAGGACCCGTCGCGGATGCAGGGTATTCTCCCGTCTTGATCGTCCCGACGGGTGTGACGTACTCCTGGCACACGACCATGTCCTCTATCTTGCCGTAGTAGGTGGAGTTCTGGCCGGCCCCCCGCGTGACCACCCACCCCCCGACCGAGGAGTGTTCGAAGGATTGGGGAAAGTGCCCGCAGGTGTAAGCCCGTCGGGCGCCGAACTTTTTCGGGGCGCTGTTCAGCGCGTCTTCGAGATCCGGCCCGAAGACCCCCGGCTCCACCGTGACGGTGTGATTTTCCTCGCTCATTTTCAGGATACGCCTCATGTGTGTCCTCATGTCGAGGGTGATTCCTCCCCGCATACACTCGAAGCCCCTGGTAACCGACGAGCCGCCTCCGAGGACGTATACCGGGATCCTCTCGCTGTCGCAGAACCGGATAATCTCTGCAATGTCCGTTTTATCCCGGGGGCTGATCACCGCGTCGGGGAGGTTTTCCGCGATCCCTTCCCTGAGCCTGAAGGTGTCGTACGTGGTCTTCCCGTATGCGGCACGGAGACGTGAAAAACCGTCCGTCTTCACATTCTCCGCCCCTGCGATCTTCCTGAAGGTGTCCAGACTCTCCGACGAGAGGGTCGGGGGCACCTGGATGGAGACCTCCTCCAGACCCATCTTATACGGGATGCGAAAGTCCTCGTCCGTCATGTCGAAGGTCTCTTTGATCAGGGCGTACAGTCTCAGGTTGGGGTGCTTGAACCTGTTTATTGCGCCCCACTTGAGGATGGCCCGGTAAGACGTGGCCGAGGGAATGCCCTCGTACCAGTCGGGGTAAAAGGGTTCTGTTTTTTTCATGGATCGCCTCTCATCACAAACCGTCCTGGAGAATCTATATGAAAGGGGGACAATTATCAAGCGGGGACTGCCCCGTTCATTGTTTTGCCTTGAGGAATGTGGTGTTTGAAGACGATTTGTGTTAGATTGAGTAATATAATCTGAGAAAACCGATTGAGGAGATTATGAAAGCAGACACGATAAAGGACTTTATCCTTCACCACTTCAGACACTTCAACGCCGCCGCTCTTGTCGATGCGGCGGAGGGGTATCGAACGCTTATGGCTTCCGGCGGGCGGATGCTGATGGCGATTGCCGGGGCTATGAGCACAGCGGAGATAGGCCTTTCCCTGGCGGAGATGATACGCCGGGACAAGGTGCACGCGATCAGTTGCACGGGTGCCAACCTGGAGGAGGATGTCTTCAATCTGGTGGCGCACGATCATTACGTCCGCATCCCGCGCTACCGTGACCTGAATCCGGCCGACGAGGAAAAACTCTTGGAACGTCAACTGAATCGGGTGACCGACACCTGCATCCCCGAGGAGGAGGCGATGAGACGGATCGAGCATACGATGCTGGAGGCGTGGGCGGAGGCGGACCGGCAGGGTGAGCGTTTCTTCCCGCACGAGTTTTTCTACCGCCTCCTGCGTGAGGGAAGATTCGAGCCGTACCAGATCGATCCGGCGGACAGCTGGCTTATCGCCGCGTGCGAAAAGGAACTGCCGCTCTTCGTCCCCGGATGGGAGGACTCCACCCTCGGCAATATCTACGCCTCGCATTGTCTCAGGGGGGACATCCGGAATGTGAACACCGTGCGCGGCGGGATCGAGTACATGATGTCCCTGGCACGGTGGTACCAGGAGGTTTCGGGGGAATGTATGACCGGTTTCTTCCAGATAGGGGGAGGGATCGCGGGAGACTTTCCCATCTGCGTGGTGCCGATGCTCAGGCAGGATATGGGGCTGAAAGATACACGGCTCTGGGGTTACTTCTGCCAGATCAGCGATTCCACCACCAGCTACGGCTCCTATTCCGGGGCTGTGCCGAACGAAAAGATCACCTGGGAGAAGATCGCCGTCGACACGCCGAGCTACATCATCGAGTCGGATGCCACCATCGTGGCGCCCCTCATCTTTGCCTATGTGCTGGATGCGCAGTGACCCTTCATATGTAGGGTAATATGCGTTCTATGACGAACCGGAAGTTCCGCTTGACGTTCTCGTTTCCGGCGATGATCCCCAGGTGTCCCGGGAGAAAGTAGTCGACGTCGAGCCGCGAGAGCCTGAGGATGCTCTCTTTCAGCAGTGCGCTGTTCCCGCCGGGAAAGTCCGTTCTCCCGATATTCTGGTCGAAGATCACATCTCCGGGGAAGAGGGCCTTTCGAGAGGGCCAGTACAGGGAGATCGACCCCGGCGAGTGGCCGGGGGTGTGCAGTATCTCAAAGGCTTCGTCCCCGAGATTGAGGGGCCCCTCCTCGAGGGGCATGTCTATCTCGACCTTCGGCGTACCCAGTCCGAACATCCCGTACATGTGTCCGCCGATATCGTTCAGAAACGCGATGCCCTCCCCGTGCATCCCTATCCGTACGCGCGGATCGTTGTCGAAGGCCTGGGAGGCCTCGAAATGATCAGGGTGTGAGTGGGTGTTGATCACATACTGAATGGCGCCGGTGTCTATCCCGTCTCCTTCCATTTTTTTCAGGAGATCGGGGAGGAACGCCGTGAGACCGGGGTCTATGAGGGCACTGACATTCCCCCCGATGAAGAAGCTGTTGCAGTTGTTTTCAAACGGATGGGTCCACTCATATACATAGATATCGGTATCCAACTTCATTGTCTCTCCTCATTTCTTTCGGGGGAGGTAGTACAGGGGATTTTTTGCCCTGTTTTTGCGTCGTACCTCAAAGTACAGATGGGGGTTTCCATCTTCCCCCGTGCCCAGGAGTCCGATCTGATCTCCCTGTCTGACGGTCGCCCCCGTGCGCACCATCCGTTCCTTGAGTTGAGAATACACGGTCGAATAGGTGTCGTTGTGTTTTATAATGATGGTCTCCCCGAAATATTTCATGGGAGCGGCGTAGGTTATCGTTCCGTCCGCAGCCGCCAGGACGGGTGTCCCTTCCGCGGCGTCGATCTTGATCCCGTTGTGTCTCATCCCCTGGTATGTGCCGAATTTCGAGGAAACCGTTCCTTTTACCGGCCACGTGAAGCGGGGCCGGGAGGTCTGCTGGGCAGTCGGAGGCTCCGTGGTCGCGGAATCGGGCGGTGGCTCCGTCCTCGTGGGACCCAGGGTTTCCTCCTGAACCGTATGTACAGGGCCCGTTTCCGCTGACTCATCCTCCGGCCCCGTGCCGGGCGTGATGTCGATGGTTTTCGTCGCGTTGGGGATAAAGAGCGCGCTCCCCGCCTCGATCGTCGTGTCGGGCAGGTTGTTCGCTCTGGCGATCGCATCGGGGTCGGTATTGTAGGCCCGCGCTATCCTCCACAGGGTTTCACCCCTTTTTACGCTGTGATATACCCCTCCCGTCTTGGATGCCGTCGCACAACCGGTAATGAACAGTACGATGATGAAAAGTATGGGCAGTGTTTTTCTGTCGGGTAGCATGATCCTCCGATTATAGAATATATTTGATCACGATAAAACCCCCGATGAGGAGTACCACGAAGATGATGGCCAGGAGGTTGAAGTACCGGTCGATGAACAGCCTGATCTCCGGGCCGAATGCGTAGATCAGCCATCCCACCAGGAAAAAGCGCGCCGATCTGCTGATCGCCGATGCGATGAAAAAGACAATAAAGTTGATCTTAAAGGCGCCCGCCGATATGGTAAAGACCTTGTAAGGGATGGGCGTAAAACCCGCGATCCCCACGGCCCACGCGTTGTATCGATTGTACAGGTCGCCCACCGCGGCGTACTGTTGCGTAAAGCCGTAGAACTCGACGATCTTCATTCCGATCAGGTCCATGAACTGGTATCCGATCAGATATCCGATCACCCCGCCGAGCAGCGACCCCACCGAACAGATCAGCGCGTACCGGAACGACCTGGCAGGGATGGATATCGCCAGGGCGATCAGGAGCACATCGGGGGGCACCGGGAAGAAACTGGACTCCGCCAGGGCGAGGAGAAAGAGGGCCCACGACCCATAGGGCGTCTCGGCCCAGTGAAGAACCCAGTCGTATAATCTTTTCAGCATACCCTACGTCAATCCTTCCACCCGTGTTCTCCTATGAGAGCGACGAAGCGGCATCCGCAGAGCTCTTCCGTTTTGAGGTTGTGCGGCTCTTCGGACAGGCGTGTCACCTTCGTCAGCGTCTGCGAGCTTCGGTCGCCGACGGGGATTACCAGTCTTCCCCCGACGGCCAGCTGTCCCGTGAGGGTGGCGGGGATCTTCGGCGACCCGGCGGTGGTGATGATCGCGTCGAAGGGGGCCTCTTCACTCCAGCCGTATGTCCCGTCCCCGACCCGGATCAGGATGTTGTAATAGTGGAGCGAGTCCAAGGTCCGTTGCGCCTTGAAGGCGAGGGAGGCGATTCTTTCGATCGAAAACACCCGTTCCGCCAGCTCCGCCAGGATGGCCGTCTGATATCCGCAGCCGGTTCCTATCTCCAGGACCTTCTCGGTACCCTTCAATTCGAGCGCCTCGGTCATGAGCGCGACGATAAAGGGTTGCGAGATGGTCTGACGGGAGCCGATGGGGAGAGGGCTGTCGGAGTACGCCTGATCCTGGAGGCCCTCATCCACGAAGAGGTGCCGCGGAACCTCCCCCATCGCCTTCAACACCCTCTCGTCGCTGATGCCTCTCGCCACGAGCTGGGTATCGATCATCCGTGTTCTCTGTTTGTTATATCTCTTCACGGGTTCCGCCCAGGTGTTTTTTCTTGGGGGGGATCCTGTAGACTTCGTCGACCCATGTGTGCCTCCGGAACCCCATGGCCTCACGCGTGATGATGAGATAGCGATATCTCAGCTTCGCATGCTCTCGCGCCCTGTTGTATCGGTTGATCTCCCTGTTGATGCCGGCATGTAATCTTCTCATGGCGTCCGGTTCCCTGTCTTTATCAATCGCACGAAGGTCTTCCATTCTATTCTCAACGATTGTTCCGATGGCGTTCAGTTCCCGGAGGGCGTCGGACAATGCCTCACCTGTGCGGTACAGGACATCGGCCCGCTCCTGGAATATTTCCTCCATCGTCTTTTCGAATCCGATCTTCTGCATATCATATCCTTACGGGCATAGGACAGTGTGGATACGAAAGATAGGAGTAGCTACCATGGAGGGGGCGGGTTTTCAACAAAAAAGCGTTTTTCTTCGAACGATTGACTTTCCGCGGAAGGCCACTATACTATGATACGTGTGCCCAATACACGGAGGAGAGACACAAATGGAGATGCAGATTGACGGTACGATCATCGCCCTTGCGCTGGGTGATATAACGCTGGAAGAAACAGATGCCATCGTCAATGCCGCCAACTCTGGATTGAGAGGCGGCGGCGGCGTGGACGGCGCCATACACCGTGCGGGGGGGGGCTCCATCATGGAGGAATGCAGGAAGATCGGTTTCTGTCCCACCGGCCAGGCGGTGGTGACCGGCGGGGGAAATCTCAAGGCGCGGTATGTCATACACGCAGTGGGGCCGATATACCGGGGAGGCGGCCGGGGAGAGGCGGATCTCCTGAAAAGCGCCTACCGGGAAAGTCTCAAGAGGGCAACTGAAAAGGGGCTGAGGAGTATCTCCTTTCCCGCAATCAGCGCGGGGGTGTACGGCTACCCCCTCGATGAGGCTGCACATATCGCCCTGATGACCGTCATTGACTATGTCAAGGAGCATCGGGAGATTGACCTGGCCCGGTTCGTCCTGTTCAGCCGGGATGTGTACGACGTATTTTCGAGCGAAATGAAGAAATTGATGTGTTGCGGGAGATCGTGACGGGTTGCGGGTGTATGCCGTTGAGGGAGTTCCCTGTGCCATGGCGCTGCCTATTTTCTTGACATCCCGGGGAGATGAAGATAGCATGCGCGCCTCCTTAATCTCTTCCCGGAAGGATAGTACGTATGACGACAGGCAAGGGGATACGGAAGATTCTGGTTGCCAACAGGGGTGAGATCGCCCTGCGGCTGATTCGGACGATCAAGGAACTGGGACTTGGGGCCGTCGCCGTTTACGAGAGCCCTGATAAAGAGGCGCTCTTTATCAGATTTGCGGATGACGCCATCATGATCGGGGAGGGACCTAGAAAGGATTATCTCAACATCGACCGGATGATATGGGCGGCCCGGAAGAGCGGTGCCGATGCAATACACCCGGGATACGGGTTCCTTGCGGAAAACCCCGATTTCCCACGCGCCTGCGCAGAGGCCGGCATCACCTTTATCGGCCCTCCCGCCGATGTGATGCATGCCCTGGGGAACAAGATCGTTGCGCGGGAAATCATGGAGAAGGCGGGGATCCCCGTGGTACCGGGTACCGGCGACCTCTCTCCCGGGGAAAGGGGAGATCGGGAGGCGGTCGATTTCGGTGAAAAGCAGGGGTATCCCCTGATGCTGAAGGCCTCCTCCGGCGGAGGGGGGAGGGGGATCCGGAAGGTCAGGAATGCCAAGGACCTGCTGCTTCAGATACCTCAGGCACGGTCGGAGGCCCTGCATGCCTTTAATGACGGAAATATCTATATCGAGAAGTGCGTCGAGAATCCCCGTCATATCGAGATCCAGATACTGGCGGACCAGCACGGGAAGGTCATCCATCTCGGCTCGCGGGACTGCTCCATCCAGCGCAGGCACCAGAAGCTGATAGAGATCGCGCCTGCCGATCTCCCGACCGGTGTCCTGGCATCGATGTGCGAGACGGCCATCTTGGCGGCCAAGGAGGCGGGGTATGTCAATGCCGGGACCGTCGAATTCCTGGTTGATCCCGCCACGAACAACTTCTGGTTCATGGAGATGAACACGCGGCTTCAGGTCGAGCACACGGTGACCGAGGCATTGACCGGTGTGGACATCGTGCGGGAACAGATCATGATCGCTCAGGGTGCCCACCTGGATATCCCCGAGGTGCGGTTTCACCTCCTGGGGAAGGCCATCCAGGTACGGGTGAACGCGGAAGACCCGAGAAACGACTTCATGCCGGAGGGTGGGAAACGGGTGGAGGTGTATCAATCTCCGGGAGGCCCCGGCATACGGTTGGACGGTATCGCCTATCAGGGATACAAGATCCCCACGGAGTACGACTCGCTCCTGGTCAAGATGACCGTCCGCGGTCACAACTGGGAGCAGACCGTGCAGCGCCTGAAGCGGGCACTCAATGACTTTCTGATCGTCGGTCCGAAGACGACGATACCGTTTTATCTGGCGATCTGTGACGAACCGGATTTCCGGAGAGGGGAATTCAACACCTCCTATCTGGACACCCATACCCAGGTGTTCAACTATCCGGAGAGCAAGCGCGAGGTCGCCAAACTATCGCAGCTGATCGCAGAGATCCATTCGAAAAAGATCAACCCCTACGCCTATTGAGGTGTTAAGAACCGAGAGGAATACCAATGGGGCACCAGCAGGCCATCAGTGAAAGGATTACCCCCCGCGATCTGCGTGAAGGCGGGACGGCCCATGTCCTTGCCAGGATCAGGGCCGGCGAGGGTTATTATATAACCAACACGGAGCGGGACCTCTCGCAATCCGACTTCAAAAACCGGATCATGCCGCACACCCAGATCCTCGTCGCACAGGCGCGCAACGATGCGGGGTATCTCTCCCTCGAGATAACAGGGGGGGCATCGGTCCACGTGGATATGCTGCGCAGGCAGATCAATCCTCTGGAAAAGCTGGAGATACTCAGTTCGCTGATGCCCGATACGATGTTCCAGACGCTCTGCAGGGGGATCAATCTGTTCGGCTACCGCCCCTATCCGGAGAATGTGATCCGGCTGACGGTCCGGAGCTTCGCCCGCTACGTCCACCTCTGGAGGGTGTTCGATTTTCTCAACTATATACCCAACATGACGGCGGTCTTCGAGGAGGTGAAAAAGGCGGGATGCATCCTGGAGCCTTCGATCTGTTTCTCAACGGGGCCGGAGCATGCCGACGAGTATTACGTACGGAAGGTGGGAGAGATCCTCACTGTCACCGGCGATGATATTATTCTCTGCATCAAGAACCACGGTGGGCTGGGGTCGTCCAGGAGGATCGGCGATCTGGTGAGGGCCATCCTGGACAGGTACCCGGATCTTATCATTCACTATCACGGCCACAACACCGACGGAAACGACGTGGGAAGAATCGTCGAGGCCGTCCGGAACGGGGCGAAGGTCGTGGATGCGGCGGACCATGCCTTCACCGGTTTCTACGGACCGCCCCCGATACTGACGGTCATCGACACGCTGGATGAGTACGGCCATCGAGCACTGGGGATCGACCGGCAGGCCGTCCTCGACACCTCCAACAAACTCCGGCCAGAAAGGGAGTATTACAAGGATTTTGAATCTCAGTTTTTTGGCTTTGACCCCACCGTCCAGACCCACAAACTCCCCGGAGGGGCGACGGGGTCGAGTTTTGAACAGGCGGTCAAGGGGAATTTTCTGCACCTGATGTCCGAGATCCTCCAGAAGGAACTGCCCCGCGTCCAGACCGAACTGGGAAACTGGTGGAGCGTGACACCGGGATCGCAGATCCTGTGGACCACGGCGGTCAGCAATGTCCTGAGCGGAAAGCGGTATAAGGACGCGACCGACGATCTGAAAAACCTGATGCTGGGGCGGTATGGAGAACTTCCATTCCACCAGCCGCCCGACGATGTATATGAGGCGGTATTCGGGCCGGACTGGAAGGAGATTGTACGGAAGGAGAGAGGGTATCAGAAGATAGAAGACATCGATCTGGATGTGGAAAAGAAGGTGCTCGATCACCGTCTCGGGCGGACGGCCACGGAGGATGAGTTCGTCCTGTACCTTCAGCACCCGAATGACGCAGTGAATTTCTTCAAATTCGAAGAAAAGTACGGCAAGACCTGGGTACTCCCCCCCGGCGTATGGTTCAAGAGGGGTGGATTCACCCTTGGTGAGAAATTCGAATTTTCGGATGCCTACGGGAAACACCACATCATAGAAATCGGGCCGAAGCAGACGACGAAGGCGGGGGATGCCATCGTTTACTTGAACATCAACCACCACCCGGAGCCCATACTGACGGAGCTTGAGCCGGAGGGGGGGGGAACGGGGCGGAAGGTTACGCTTTCGGCCAAGGAGATAGCCGAACTTGCACAATCCGGAGATGTCAGATCTCCCTTAAAAGGCACGGTCAGCGAAATCCCTGTTACGAAGACGGAGGAGGTCTCGGCGGGGCAGGTGCTGGTCGTTCTTGAAGCGATGAAGATGCTCAACAACATCGTCTCCGAGATAAACGGTGTGGTCACGGAAGTGCTTGTATCGCCGGGAGATATGGTAGACGTGGGCGACCCCCTCGTTTCAGTTGAAAAAAGGGCATAGAAACCGCAATCTTTCCTTGACATTTACACTGTCTATGGTAGCCTTTCCTGCGGTATGGTGGACATGCGGTGTGAAGTGCAAGCACCTTCCGGCTCATGTGGAGACGGATTGACAGCAGTGAGAACTCGTTGGGATTGTGAGAGGATTTTAGAGACGGGGTTTCTGAACAGTTCGTATTGAGAGGTGCATGAGAGGATCCGGGATGGGAAATACATATTACACCATTCTTGCCATTCCCCAGGGGAAGGGATCAATCAAAAAGGTCCGAATGTCTGCAACGCTCCTGTCGTTCATTTCTATTCTCATTATAACTGCTTTATTATCAATATGTTATCTTTCCTACAGTTACGTGGAAACCAGGGCCGATCTCAAAAAGCTCGCCGGCTTGGAACGTCTGACCTCTCTCCAGCGGGATCGTCTTGATTTTCTGGCGAGCAAGGTGAGCGATTTTGAAAAGAAGATGATGCTCCTGGCACAATTCGACAAAAAGATCCGGGTCATGACGAACCTTGATAATAGCCAGAGCGGCGGTCAGATGCTCGGAGTCGGCGGTCCGGTCCCCGGGGAGGAAAAGGCAATCTCCCGTGCGGCAGAGGTGGAAGCCACTCTTATCGACAAGATACATGAAAACATCGATGAACTGCTTGACGAAGCCGCGCTCCAGAAAGACAGCTTTGAAGAACTGCTCGATTTTCTTAGGAAGCAAAGGTCAATACTGGCCGCTACCCCGTCCATATGGCCCGTGATCGGCTGGACGACATCGGAGTTCGGATATCGTGTTTCACCCTTTACGGGGCAGCGAGAGTTCCATCGAGGGATTGATATCGCAACGGAGATCGGCAAACCGGTGGTCGCCCCTGCGGATGGTGTCATTTCCAGAATCGGGGAAGAGAGGGGCATGGGGAATCTGCTCGAGATCAACCATGGAAACGGCCTGGTAACGGTCTATGGACATCTGCTGAACAGGGGCGATGTCAAGAGGGGGCAGAAGGTGAAAAGAGGGGATATCATCGGATATATTGGCAATTCCGGCAGGAGCACCGGCCCTCACCTGCATTACGGCATTTGTAAGGATGGTATCTACATCGATCCCCGGAGATACCTTTTTTAGTACGAACTGACCTTCCCCGGCGTCCGTCTGTTTGAACACTCCCGGTAATGTCGTGTTGCCGGGTTTTTTTGTGGTGAGATGATGTTCGGATATCTATTGAAAAAGGTTGTCGGAAGCAAGAACGACAGGGAGATTAAGCGCCTGAGCGTCATCATGCGGGAAGTGGGCGACCTGGAACCCCTGATGGAGGGGTTGACCGATGCAGAGCTGAAGGCAAAGACTCCTTATTTCAAAGAAAAGCTCGCGGGGGGGGCCTCTCTCGACGACATCCTCGTTGAGGCGTTTGCCGTTGTCCGGGAGGTTTCGAAGAGGACCCTGAAGATGCGCCCCTTCGATGTGCAGGTGATCGGCGGTATCGTTCTGCACGAAGGAAAGATCGCGGAGATGAAAACGGGTGAAGGGAAGACCCTCGCGTCGACAATGCCGGTCTACCTGAACGCCCTGACCGGCAGGGGCGTCCATGTGGTGACCGTGAACGATTACCTGGCGAAAAGAGACGCGAACTGGATGGGCCCCATCTACGAGTTTCTCGGGCTTTCCGTGGGCGTCATCGTCCACGGGATCAATGATGTGGAGAGGCGCAGCGCCTACGGCTGTGACGTCACCTACGGGACGAACAACGAATTCGGCTTCGATTACCTGCGCGACAACATGAGTTTTCAGCTTGAACAGTATGTCCAGCGGGACTTTTATTACACCATCGTCGACGAGGTGGACAGTATCCTCATCGACGAGGCGAGGACTCCCCTGATTATCTCCGGGCCCTCCGAAGAGTCCACCGACAAATATTACCGTATCAACCAGATCATCCCTCGACTGAAAAAAGATCAGGATTATGCGATCGACGAGAAGAGCCGGACGGTGGTCTTGACGGAGGAGGGTGTGGCCAAGGCGGAGAAGCTGCTCAATGTGCAGAACCTGTATGAGCCCCAGAACATGGAGATTCTCCACCACGTCAACCAGGCCCTGAAGGCGCACACTCTCTTTAGAAAGGATATCGATTACCTCGTCAAAGACGGACAGGTCATCATCGTGGACGAATTCACGGGACGAGTGATGCCCGGGAGGAGATACAGCGATGGTCTTCATCAGGCCCTCGAGGCAAAGGAACGGGTCAAGATAGAGCGGGAAAACCAGACGCTTGCCTCAGTCACCTTCCAGAATTACTTCCGCATGTATGAAAAACTGGCCGGGATGACCGGGACGGCGGATACGGAGGCGACGGAATTCAAGAAAATCTACAACCTCGATGTCGTGGTCATTCCCACCAATATGCCCATGATACGGATCGACAATCCGGATGTCATCTACAAGACGGAAGAGGAGAAGTTCGATGCGGCCATCGAGGAGATCAAGGCGCTGCATGATCAGAATCGGCCGGTCCTGGTGGGCACCATCTCCATCGAAAAATCGGAACTCCTCAGCAGACAGCTCTCGAAGCGGGGAATCAAACACAATGTGCTGAACGCCAAAAACCATGAGAAGGAAGCGGAAATCATCGCTCAGGCGGGGCAGCCGGGCACTGTTACCATATCCACCAATATGGCGGGGAGAGGAACCGACATCAAGCTGGGCGAGGGTGTCGCCGATGTGGGCGGGCTCCACATTCTGGGGACCGAGCGTCACGAGAGCCGGCGGATAGATAACCAGCTCAGGGGCCGGTCCGGTCGGCAGGGGGATAAGGGGTCCTCGCGCTTCTATCTTTCGCTGGAAGATGATCTTCTCAGGATATTCGGCGCCGAACGAATCGCGTCCGTTATGGACCGGATCGGCGTGGAAAAGGGAGAACCCATCGAACACAATCTCATCAGCAAGGCCATCGAAGGCGCCCAGAGGCGTGTGGAGGGACAGAATTTCGAGATACGCAAACACCTTCTCGAGTATGACGACGTGATGAACCGGCAGCGGCAGGTGGTCTATGAGCAACGCCGGAACGTCCTCGACGGAAGCGATCTGTGGCCGACGGTCAACGATATGCTGCAGGAAATCGTCGAGGATCTGGTGTACGACTATCTGGACGAGAAGCTCCGGCCGGACGAATGGGATCTCCAGGGCCTGAGCGATGCCGTATACAAACAATTCTACATAAAACGTGCCTTCGATGATGTGGACCGGTCGGGAATGAGCCGGGAAGAGACCATCGAGACGATCACCTCCGACGTTACCTCGCTGCTGCGCGAAAAGGAGAAAAAATTCGGCGCGGACCTCATGAGGTACATCATGAGGGTCATCATGCTACAGGCCATTGATTCACACTGGAAGGATCACCTCCTCGGTATGGACCATCTCAAAGAGGGAATCGGTCTGCGCGGGTACGGTCAGAAGGACCCCGTCAGGGAGTATCAGAAAGAGGGATACGATATGTTCATGGAGATGGTGTATCGTATCAAGGAAGATACCCTCCAGAAACTCTGTATCGTCCAGGTTCAGAGCGATGAAGAGGTGAAACAGATCGAAGAACAGCAGAAGAGGGACTATGTGCTGAGCAGGGGGGACGGAGAAGGGGGGCCGGCCACCGTCAAGCGGGTGGCTGAGAAGATAGGGAGAAACGCCCCCTGTCCCTGTGGCAGCGGGAAGAAATACAAGCATTGCTGTGGCAGGTAACGGTGATGAAGATGACGATACATACCGCGATGCAGGTTCCGGGGTTCTCGGGGAGTTCGGTTGCCTCCGGGATCAAGAGTGGAGGGGGGAGGGATCTTTCTCTGATCTTTTCGGAGGTACCCGCCACAGCGTCGGGTGTCTTCACCACCAATCGTTTCAAGGCGGCGCCGGTCATCCTCGATATGGAGCGGATCAAAAGCGGCCGAAGTCAGGCCGTTGTTATTAACAGCGGCAATGCCAATGCGGCGACCGGAGAAGAGGGGTACCGGGATGCCGTTGCCATGTCGAGGGCCATATCGGGGAAGGTGGGGATAGAGGAAGGGCTTGTTCTCGTGGCCTCCACCGGTATCATCGGCGAGAGACTCCCCGTGGAAAAGATTAAGCGATCGGTGCAACCTCTCGTCGAGGGGCTGAGCACCGACGGTATCCCCGCCGTTGCGGAGGGGATTATGACGACCGACCGCTTCCCCAAGATAGAATACCGGAGATGCTTTGCCGGGGGAAAGGAGATCACTCTCTGCGGGATCGCCAAGGGGGCGGGGATGATCGAACCGAAGATGGCGACGATGCTCTCCTTCATCCTGACGGATGCCGATATCGGCCGGACCTGCCTGGATCATCTCTTCAGAGAGGCCGTTGACGGGAGCTTCAATGCGATCACGGTGGACGGGTGCATGAGTACGAACGACACCGCGATCATCCTGGCCAATGGTGTCGCCGGTAATACCCCCCTCAGCGGGACGTCGCCCGGTTATGGGGAATTCAGAAAGGCCCTGTTCGATATCATGGAGTCTCTTGCGCGAGCCATTGTGAAGGATGGAGAGGGGGCGACGAAGCTGATCGAGGTCGTCGTTGAGGGCGCAAAGACCGTCGAAGATGCGCAAACGATAGCGTATGCCATCGCACGTTCCAACCTCGTGAAGACGGCCTTTTTCGGCGAGGACCCGAACTGGGGAAGAATCATATCGGCGGCTGGATCGACGGGTGTGCCTTTCCCGACCGATTCGCTGGAGCTCTATATCGAAGACGTTCCCCTCTTTATGCAGGGCGGGGGAATCCAGGGTAAAAAGGCCGCTGAAGAGGTCATGAAGCGGGATACCCTGCGGGTTCTGGTGCGACTCGGCATGGGAGAGAAATCGTTCAGGGTATACGCGTCCGACCTTTCCCACGAGTATGTGGATATCAACGCTCTCTACCACAGTTAATTCGGCTGTTTTGCCTTGATTATTTATGCGGGATGTGGTATCCCGCTCCAACTTATTACGCTCACCCCTTGATCGTCAGGGAGTTGCCCGGGATCTGAAGGTCCCCTGGTGAGATGACGGGGGTGGAGGAAAAAACAACCAAGGAGAAGCATATGTCACAGGTATCAATGAAGATGTTGCTGGAATCCGGTGTTCACTTCGGTCATCAGACGAACCGGTGGAACCCCAAGATGAAACCCTATATATTCGGGGCGCGGAATGGTATCTACATCATCGACCTTCAGCAGACGGTGCAGATGTTTGATGTGGCCTACAATGCCGTTGTTGAGACGGTCGCCTCAGGCAAGGAGCTCCTGTTCGTGGGGACCAAGAGGCAGGCTCAGGAATCCATCAAGACCGAGGCCGAAAGGGCGGGTATGCCATATGTCAATCACCGCTGGCTTGGCGGGATGCTGACGAATTTTGTAACGATCAAGAAGAGCGTGGATCGGCTCAATCAGCTCGACACCATGTTCGAAGATGAGAGCATCAACGCATTTCCCAAAAAGGAGATACTGGGGCTTCAGCGGGAGAGAGAGAAACTTCAGAAGGTTATCGGCGGCATACGGGACATGAAGAATCTCCCGGGGATCGTGTTTATCGTCGATCCCAAGAAGGAAAGCATTGCCGTCAAAGAGGCCGGGAAACTCGGCATTCCCATCGTTGCGATCGCCGACACCAATTGTGATCCCGATGATATCGACTATATCATCCCGGGGAATGACGATGCCATACGGGCTATTAAGCTGTTCTCATCCAAGATTGCAGATGCCGCTTTTGAAGGTAAAAGGAGGCTGGAAGAACATATACAGGCCCAGAGCGATAAAGAAGAAGGAAGCGGGGACGAAGAGAAGGATGTCCCGGAGAGTGTCGAAAGCAAGGGGGGAGAGCTCCCCGACGATGATGCGAAGGATATAAATGAAGAGGAATACGAGGAGGTAGATTAACCTTGAATATTACAGCATCGATGGTGAAAGAGCTGAGAGATAAGACGAATGCGGGGATGATGGATTGCAAAGAAGCCCTTGCTTCTTCCGGCGGCAATTTTGAGAAGGCCGTTGAATATCTCCGGAAGAAAGGCCTGTCCGCCGCGACCAAGAGATCTTCGCGGGCGGCGAAGGACGGCATGGTGGAGGCATATATCCATATGGGCGGTAAGATCGGGGTCATGGTCGAGGTGAACTGCGAGACGGATTTTGTCGCCAAGACCGACAACTTCAGGGCGATGGTTAAGGATATCGCCATGCACATCGCCGCCGCAAACCCAACGTATCTGAAACCGGAAGATATCTCCGAGGACGTCATGGAGCGCGAACGGGGGATATATCGCGATCAGGCGCTGGCGTCGGGAAAACCCGAGAAGGTCGTCGATAAGATCATTGAGGGCAAGATCGGCAAGTTTTACGAAGAGGTGTGTCTCCTGAACCAGAAATTCGTCAAGGACATGGATATCACGGTCCAGACGCTGGTCAACAACATGATCGCCAACACCGGCGAGAATATTGTTGTGAGGAGATTCGCGCGGTTCCAGCTGGGCGAGGATATATAGGGGTCAAAGACAGGGGAGTATAGGAGTAAGGAGTATAGGAGTAAGGAGTATAGGAGTAAGGAGTAAGGAAATAATCCTCTAATCCTCTAATCCTCTAATCCTCTAATCCTTAATAGACCTGTCCGGATTAGGCTTGAACGGTAATGGACAAACCCATATACAAAAGGATTCTCCTGAAGCTGAGCGGCGAAGCGCTCCTGGGGAGGAGTTCCTTCGGGATCGACACGGAGATTCTGAAATTCGTGGCGGAGGAGATCAGAGCCGTCCACGCTCTCGGTGTCCAGATAGGGATCGTCATCGGGGGCGGAAATATCTTTCGCGGGGTGGAGGCGAGCACCAAGGGGATCGACAGGGTATCCGCCGATTACATCGGTATGCTTGCCACCGTGATGAACAGCCTGGCCCTCCAGAACGCCCTCGAGAATCACGGGGTCTCGACACGGGTGCAGACCGCCATCGAGATGCGGGAGATCGCGGAACCGTTCATCAAGAGGCGGGCGACGCGGCACCTCGAAAAGGGGAGGGTGGTCATCTTTGCCTGCGGGACCGGAAGCCCCTATTTTACGACCGACACAGCGGCCTCTCTGAGGGCCATGGAGATACAGGCTGATGCCATCCTCAAGGCCACCAAGGTGGATGGTATCTATGACAAGGATCCGGCGAAAGAAAAGGATGCCCTGATCTTCGACCGGATAACCTATACCGAGGTCTTGACCAGGGATCTCAAGGTAATGGATTCCACCGCGGTCTCCATGTGCAGGGACAACAACCTCCCTCTCATCGTGTTCAATCTGGAAAAGAGGGGGAATATCAAGGGGGTTGTCTGTGGAAGGCCCATCGGCACCGTTGTTGTGGGGGGGAACAAATGACGGATCTGGTATTCGAGCAGTTGCATGAAGCCATGAAGGGGGATATCCAATCCCTCGAAAAATCGTTTAACAAAGTGCGTACGGGGAGGGCGTCGGTGGCGCTCCTCGACGGTATCAAGGTGGATTATTACGGTGTCATGACACCTCTCAATCAGGTTGCCACCCTCTCCACCCCGGAAAGCCAGTTGATTCTTATCTCGCCGTGGGACAAGGCGGCGCTGGACGCCATCGGAAAGGCCGTTCAGAAATCGGAGCTGGGGCTGGTCCCTAACAGTGACGGAAAGGTGATCAGGATCAATATCCCCCCCCTGACGGAGGAGAGGCGAAAGGAACTGGTCAAGGTTGTACGGAAGATGGCCGAGGAGTGCAAGGTCCGGCTCCGGAACGCCCGGAGGGATGCAAACAACGACCTCAAACAGCTGAAGACCGACGGCGATATATCGGAGGACACGATGCACGACTGCCAGGGCAGGGTGCAGAAGATCACCGATGAGTATACCGATAAGGTGGACAAGGTTCTCGCTGCGAAAGAAGCCGAGATTATGGAGATATGACAGAAACCGGCGATGGATGAAGGGGCCTGCGGGCCCCTTTTTTATGCGCCGCATGCGCATGGCCTCCTGAAGATACCGGTTGAAAATGCCAAGGTGCTGTGGTACTTGATCAGAAGATGGGAATGTTCATATGCACAGGATTATCAAGGAAAAGCTCCCGCGTCATATCGCCATTATCATGGACGGAAACGGCAGGTGGGCGAAAAAAAACAGGCTGAACAGGGTGAAAGGCCATGAAAAGGGCGCTGACGCGGTTCGAACAACGGTCAAGACCTGCCGCGAGCTGGGAATCGGGTACCTTACCCTCTATGCATTCTCGGTTGAAAACTGGCAGCGTCCCAAGGGAGAAATTAATGCGTTGACCTCCCTCTTGGAGGCATATCTCAAGTCGGAATTGAATGAGATGAAGGAGACCGGCATACGGCTGTTGGCGATAGGGGACACCGAAACGCTTCCCAAGGCGGTCAGAGGTCTTCTCGCAAGGGCGATAGAAGAGACATCCGTCAACGATGAGATGGTCTTGAACCTGGCCCTGAGTTACGGTGGCAGGGATGAGATCGTCCGCGCGGTGAGGAGGGTGCTCAGGGACGGCAGGGCAAATGATATCGATGAAGACGCGATCACGAAAGACTCTTTTTCGCGCTACCTGTACACCGCGGATATCCCCGATCCGGATCTGCTGATACGGACGAGCGGAGAGTACCGGCTGAGTAATTTTCTCCTGTGGCAACTGGCCTATACGGAACTGTACTTCACGGATGTCCTGTGGCCCGATTTCTCACGGGATGATCTGATAGAAGCCATCGTGGACTATCAGCAAAGGGAGCGGCGTTTCGGCCTGATAAGCGATCAGTTGTGAAGGGGTTAACGGTATGGGTCCCCATGCGAAAAGATGGCTCACCGGGATTGTGGCGGTCCCCCTGCTCTTTGCCCTTGTCCTGTACGGCTCCTCGCTGCTTTTTTTCATCGTAATAACGCTGGTCATAGTCTGGGGCGTCTATGAGTACAACGTCATGGTTTTCAGGGAGAAGGACTATCTGGAAAAAACCGAAGGGTTGATTATCGCCCTCCTGATACCGCTGTCGGCGTACCTGGGAGGTATCCAGGTGATGTTCGCCGCGGTCACCTTCTCGTTTATCATCGTCTTCCTCCTCTTTCTCCTGAAGGCGAAAGACGGCCAGGCAGACTTTATGGCCCTTGTCAGGGTCGTCTTCGGCTTTATGTATATTCCCCTTCTCATGTCGTACATCATTCTCCTCAGATGCTCCGAAGCCGGGATCGCCTGGATATTTTTTATTATCTGTGCCGCTTTTCTGGGTGATATCTCCGCCTTTTATGTCGGCAAATCCCTGGGGAAGACCAAACTGATGCCGACGGTCAGCGCGGGGAAGACGGTAGAGGGGGCGGTAGGGTCCACTGCCGGTACGATGCTTGGCTGCGTCCTGTTCAAGCTCCTCTTCCTCCATGACCTTCCCCTGGTTCATGCGGTAACGCTCGGTTTTCTGGGGAGCATTATCGCTCAACTGGGCGATCTGTGCGAATCGACAGTCAAGAGAGCCGCAATGGTCAAGGATTCCGGATCCCTCCTCCCGGGACACGGAGGAATACTGGACCGCCTGGATTCCCTCCTCTTTCTCATTCCCTTTGTGTACTATTACCGTGTCCTCGTGATCAGATGAAAACCTTGTCCATACTGGGATCAACAGGCTCCATAGGGGTGAGCACCTTGGGTATCGTGGCCGGCAACCCCTCGCGGTTCAAGGTGGTCGCCCTTTCCGCAGGGAAGAATCTTGCACTTCTCAAGAGCCAGATAGAACAATTCCGCCCGGAGGTGATATCCGTGATCGATGAGGATCATGCCCGCCGGTTGCGGGATATGCTCGGGCCTGCGGCCGTTGAGATCCTGTCGGGTGCGGCCGGGTGTGCCCGGGTCGCATCGCACGAAGGAGCGGATATGGTCGTATCCGCCATGGCCGGAGCGGCGGGGCTTTCTCCGACGATGGCGGCCATCGATGCGGGAAAAGACATCGCGCTTGCCAATAAAGAGACGATGGTAATGGCGGGAAAACTGGTCATGGACCGGGCCGCCTCGCGCGGGGTTAAGATCCTCCCGGTCGACAGTGAGCACAGCGCCGTCTTTCAGTGTCTGGCGGGACACAACAGGGAAGAGGTGCGGAGGCTCATCCTGACGGCCTCGGGAGGGCCCTTCCTCACCCTTCCTCTGGAGAGGTTTGCGGACGTGCGGCTCGAGGATGCGCTCAGGCACCCCAACTGGGAGATGGGGCGGAAGGTTACCATCGATTCCGCGACTATGATGAACAAAGGCCTTGAGATCATGGAGGCCATGTGGCTGTTCGGGATCGACAGAGAACGGATCGATGTCTGCATCCATCCCCAGAGCATCGTTCATTCGATGGTGGAATACGTTGATGGTTCAGTTGTGGCGCAGATGGGGGTCCCCGACATGAAGGGGCCCATATCCTACGCTCTGGCCTATCCGGAACGGGTGCCGGGGGCGATATCCCCTCTCGATCTATGCGGTGTCGGAACGCTGGAGTTTCTGACTCCGGACCCCGCAAGGTTCCCGGCGCTGGGTCTCGCCTACGAGGCGGCCGGGAGGGGGGGGACTGCACCGGCGGTCCTGAATGCGGCGAATGAGGTGGCCGTGGAGGCCTTTGCCGAAGGAAAGATCGGATTCAGGGATATCACCCTCCTGGTGGAAGGTGTTCTCACATCTCATGAGCCGAAGGCGATCGGCGGCATTCCGGATGTCTTCGAGGCGGACGGGTGGGCGCGGGCGAGGGCCCTTGCAGCAATAGAGAAAGGAATGATCTCTTGATTGGCATCAGTATTGTGGCGGTGATAATCCTGCTGGGGGTGTTGATCTTTGTGCACGAGATGGGGCACTTCCTGGTGGCGAAATGGTCCGGTGTGGGTGTGCTGAAATTTTCGCTCGGCTTCGGGCCCAGACTGCTCGGCAGAAAGGTGGGAGAGACGGAGTATATCCTCTCCGCCATCCCCCTCGGGGGGTATGTCAAGATGCTGGGCGAATCGGAGGATGAGGAAGATCTCCCCCCCGAAGATGAAGAACGGTCCTTTCTGAAGCAGGGGGTGTTCAAGAGGATGGCGATTGTGACGGCAGGCCCCCTCTTCAACTTCCTCTTCGCCGTCCTCGCCTTTGCCGTCGTCTACGCCATCGGCATCCCCGTTTCGACCTCGATGATCGGGACCGTGCAGGAGGGGGGTCCGGCCTTTGGGGCGGACATGCGCAGCGGGGATGTGATCGTTGCCATCAATGACGAGGAGATCTCCCGCTGGTCGGAGCTGGCCCGTGCCGTGGATGAGAGTGGCGGGGAGAGACTCAAGATGCGGGTGAGCCGGGGGGAGAGGGTCTTCGATGTGCACGTGACCCCTCAGCCGATGAAATCGACGAATGTCTTCGGCGAAGAGATCGATACCTACCGGATCGGAGTCGGCATCTCCGAGGAAACGATACTGGAACGAAAGGGTCCGGCCGGAGCGCTTGTTTCCGGGGTGGAACAGACGTGGGGGTGGACGAAGCTGACCTGCGTCGGCATCGTAAAGATCATACAGGGTGTTGTTTCCCCGAAAGAACTCGGCGGACCCATACTTATCGCTCAGATGGCCGGTACGCAGGTCCGCAAGGGCCTGGTGCCGTTCATATTTCTGATGGCGGTACTGAGTGTAAACCTGGGAGTGTTGAATCTCCTCCCCCTGCCCGTTCTCGACGGAGGACACATCACCTTCTTCCTGATAGAGGCCGTCACGGGGCGGCCCGTCAGCACAAAATGGCGGGAGATCGCGCAGCAGGTGGGGTTCTTTCTCCTGATCCTCCTGATGCTCTTTGTCTTCTATAACGACATAGTGCGGATACTGGGATATCAACCATGATCACGCTCGCCGTGGATACCTCCGTTACGACGGGCGTCGCACTCCTCGAGGACGACGACATCCGGGTCGAGCTTTCTGTCCGTACCGGGCGGAACCACGCGGAGACGCTCCTTCCGGCAATTGAGAGGGGACTTGCCTCCGGAGGGATCGGAAAGAAACAGATAGATCTCTTTGCCGTTGCCGTCGGTCCCGGTTCCTTCACCGGATTGCGGGTGGGTGTCAGCACCGTGAAAGGCCTGGCAGTCGTTCTGCAGAAACCCGTCATCGGTGTCAGCACCGTGGATGCCCTCGTCCTGAATATCGCATATACAGGCAGGCAGATCGTCGTCTGTCCCATGCTGGATGCCGGGAGGGGTGAGATATACACGGCGTTGTATCGTATCTCCGGTCCGAACGCCTATGAAAAGACGCTCAAGGAATGCGTCGTACGCCCGGATGAATTCCTGGAATCGTTGGATGGAGACGTGATCTTCTTGGGCGATGGAGCGGAGAAGTGCCGGGATCGCATTGATAATATCCTCCCGGACAGATCATCCGTTGCCCCGTCGCGCTTCAACCAGGTACGGGCGGCTGCGGTCGGCCTCGCGGGGAGGAAGAAGCTTCTGGGCGGTGATCTGTCGGATGTGATGACGCTGGTTCCCTGTTATCTCCGCTCCTCGTACGCCGCGGCAGACGAGTGATGTCCCCGGAAGCGGATAGGTTGTTGACATAGCGTCTTTTATCGACTATACACCGGCCTGACGGGTGATATCCGATTTTGTTCCGCAGAGATACCCGGCAGAAGGGAACTGCGGAAGCTGGTGACTGGTATGAATAACAAAAATTTTCCCATTGCCCTTGACGGACTTGTTTTTGTACTGCCGCTTGCCGTCCTGGCGGGGGTGTTCGCGTACTTGGGTGCCGGCGGTGCAAGCGTGGTTTTTCTTGCGGCCGCTCTCTTTGTTCTGTGGTTTTTCCGCAATCCGGAAAGAGTATCCTTCGATGATGAAAAGGCGGTGTTGTCACCGGCGGACGGCAAGGTCATCAAGATAGAGGACGTGGAGGAAGGAGAATTGCTCAGTGGTGGTGCCCGAAAGGTGAGCATCTTCATGAACATCTTCAATGTCCACGTCAACAGGGCTCCCTGCGCAGGCACCGTCAGGGAGGTGGCGTACCGGAAAGGGAAGTTTTTCTCTGCCAATCTCGACAAGGCGTCGGCCTTCAACGAGCGGAACTCGGTCCTTATCGAAACGGCGGATGGAAATCGCATACTGACGATACAGATTGCCGGGATCATCGCGCGCAGGATTGTCTGCTGGGTCAGTGAAGGGGTGAATGTCGCGAAGGGCGAGCGTTTCGGCCTTATCAAGTTCGGATCGCGCCTCGAAGTTTTCATGCCCCTTGCTGCCACGGTCTCCGTGAAGGTCGGAGACAAGGTGCGTGCCGGGGAAACCAGGATAGGGTATCTGACATGAGGAACAATTCCAGGATAAGGAACGACAATGTGAAGAAAGGTATCTACATCCTTCCGAATCTCTTCACGACGGCGAGCCTCTTTTTTGGCTTCTATTCGATCATCGCCTCGATAGGGGGTGATTTCTCACGGGCGGCCGTTGCGATCATTCTGTCCTGCCTTCTCGACGGTCTCGACGGGAAGATCGCCCGGGTCACCAATACGAGCAGCAGGTTCGGCGCCGAATACGATTCGCTCTCAGATCTTGTCGCGTTCGGTGTCGCGCCCGCCGTCCTCGCCTATTCATGGGCCCTCCTGTTTTTCGGGAGATACGGTTGGCTCGCGGCATTTCTCTTTGTGGTATGCGGTGCCCTGAGACTTGCGCGTTTCAACGTACAGATCGATATTATCGACAGCAGGATGTTCAACGGTCTTGCCATCCCGGCGGCGGCGGGCGTCATCGCGACGACGGTCCTGTTCTTCTACTACCTGGGAGGGGAGGGCCGCTTTCATCACGTTTCCATCCTTGTGGGTACGGTTGTGCTTTCGCTGCTGATGGTCAGCAATATCAAGTATTACAGTTTCAAAGATCTGAATTTCTTTTCGAGAAAACCCTTCATGACCTTTGTCCTGATCGTCTGCATGTTGATCGTCGTTGTACTTGAACCGCAGATCATGCTCTTTGCGATGGCGCTGGGCTACGCCCTCTCCGGGCCCGCATGGCTGTTGTTCAGAATGGCGAAGAATCGGGACGAAGTGGAGGAATATCATCACAGGACGTGACGATGTCTCTGGGATTGCGGCGGGTTTTTGAAGTGTGATCTGTACGATCGATCCGCAGGAGAGAGGCCTCTGTCCGAGAGTCTGGAAATAGCATCGATATGAGAGATGCCTCTTCTTTTACCAAACATACACAAAGGATGTCCGTATGAGAAAGTACAGTGTGGCGGTTGTGGGAGCGACGGGGCTCGTCGGCGGCGAGATGATGCGGACCCTGGAGCAGAGGAATTTCCCGGTAGGAGAGATCACCCTCCTTGCCTCTGAGCGGTCTCTTGGAAAAGAACTGACCTTCCGGGGGCAGGAATACCCCGTCAAGGTCCTGGACGATGATTCCTTTCAAGGGATCGAGATAGGGCTCTTCTCCGCCGGGGGAGGCATCAGCGAGCGGTTTGCGCCGATAGCGGCGCGGGAGGGATGCGTGGTGATAGACAACACCAGCGCCTTCAGGATGGAGCCGGATATCCCCCTGGTGGTCCCCGAGGTCAACCCCGAGGAGATCGCCGCATACCGTGAGAGGGGGATTATCGCAAATCCCAACTGTTCGACCATACAGATGGTCGTGGCGCTGAAGCCGATCCACGATGCGGTCGGTATCAGACGTATCGTCGTCTCCACCTATCAGGCAGTATCGGGTACCGGCAAGGAGGCCGTCGAAGAGCTGGTGGCACAGACACGGGCCCTCCTGTCCATGGAGGAGCCCCAGATACAGGTATACCCGCACCGGATCGCCTTCAACTGCCTCCCCCACATCGACGTGTTCCTGGAGAACGGGTACACCAAAGAGGAGATGAAGATGGTCAACGAGACCAGGAAGATCCTGAAAGATCCTTCCATGGCGATCACGGCGACGACGGTGCGGGTCCCGGTTTTCTACGGCCATTCGGAGGCGGTCAATATCGAGACGGAACAGAAGATTACCCCTGACGAAGTGCGAAGGCTTCTGGCGAACGCGCCGGGGATTACCGTGGTTGATGAGCCTGCCAAGCTGCGCTACCCCCTGGCCAGTGATGCGGCCGGAAGAGACGAGACCTTTGTCGGGAGAATCAGGGAGGACGAATCCATCCCGAACGGGATCAATATGTGGATTGTCTCCGACAATATTCGGAAGGGAGCCGCACTGAACGCGGTACAGATAGCGGAAATACTGATCGACAAGTATCTGGATTGATCCATGAGGATAACGGGGGGATGCGCCCGGGGCAGACGGATATATGCGCCGAAGAGCGATACGATCAGGGTGACCTCCGACAGGGTCAGAGAATCGCTTTTTGCTGTTCTCCCTCCCATGGAAGGGACGCTGTTCCTGGACATCTATGCCGGCACGGGCAGCGTGGGAATTGAGGCGTTGAGCAGGGGAAGCACCGGGGCCGTTTTTATCGAGAGAGAGCCGCTCCATGCGGAGATGCTTCGGAAGAACCTCAAGCTGTGCGGATTTGATGAGGAGTGCGAAGTGGTTGTCACCTCCGCGCAGCGGGGGATCCGCCTCCTGTCGGAGCGTAAGCAGAGATTCGATGTCGTATTCGCTGATCCTCCCTATGGCAGAGGGTTGGCAGGTGAGCTTCTCGCCCTGCCCGGAATAGAGGGCCTGGTTGCGGAGGAAGGAGTCCTGGTGGTGGAACATTCCTTCAGGGAAGAGGTGGCGGCCAGCGACGTGTTCGCCCCGGCTGATCGGAGACGGTACGGGGATACGGTACTATCAATTTTGAAATCGAGGAGATGAGGGAGGATACGCGATGGCACATGTGGCGGTATATCCTGGTTCATTCGACCCCATAACAAACGGGCACATGGATATTATCGAGAGGGGACTGGGGGTATTCGACAAGATTATCGTAACGGTCGGCCTCAATCCGAACAAGAAGACGCTTTTTTCCGTGGAGGAGAGGATATCCATGATCAGGGAGTCCGTGGGGAGCGACCCCCGGGTCCAAGTCGATTCCTTTTCCGGTCTGCTCGTGGATTACGTGGAGAAAACGGAGGCACAGTGTATCCTGCGGGGCCTGAGGGCTCTCTCTGATTTCGAGTATGAGTTTCAGCTGGCCCTCATCAACAGGAGGTTGAACAGAAAGGTAGAAACGGTCTTCCTGATGACCGGCGCACGGTGGTTCTACTGTAATTCGGGTATTGTCAAGGAGGCCGCCGGGCTGGGGGGATCGGTAAAGGGGATGGTCCCCGATGTGGTCCTGAGGAGACTGAAGGAGAAATTTCCTGGTATGACAAATAATGTCGAGATATGAGGAAGTTATCTCCGTGGAGCAGGGGAAGGTACCATGAAATTTGCACAACGGGTGGACAAGATACAACCATCGCCGACGCTTGCCATTACCGCGAAGGCGAACGCCCTCCGGGCGGAAGGGCGGGATATTATCAGTTTCGGTGCGGGCGAGCCTGATTTCGATACGCCGGCAAATATCAAGGAAGCGGCCATCGCTTCGATACGGGACGGATTTACCAAGTATACCCCGGTGGAGGGGATACCGGAACTTAAGGATGCCATTATCGAAAAACTGCGCCGCGACAACGGGCTCTCCTATACCCGGTCGGAGATCGTGGTATCCTGCGGAGCGAAGCATACCTTGTACAACCTCGCACAGGCCCTCTTCGAGGAGGGGAATGAGGTTATCATACCATCCCCCTACTGGGTCTCCTATCCGGACATCGTCCTCCTGACGGGGGCAACGCCCGTGATACTCGAAACGCGGGAGGCGGACGGGTTCAAGGTCACTCCCGACCGGCTCGCCGGGACGATCACGGCGCGGACCAGGGCCTTCGTCCTCAACTCCCCCTCCAACCCGACCGGAGCAGCCTATACATTCGAGGAGCTGAGGGCGCTTGCGGAGGTCGTAATCGAGAAGGACATCCTCGTGATCTCGGACGAGATCTATGAAAAGATCGTGTACGACGGGTTTGTCTTCTCCAGTATCGCCATGATCGGCCAGGAGGCGAGGAATCGTTCGATCGTCGTCAACGGCGTCTCGAAGGCGTATGCCATGACGGGGTGGAGGATCGGGTATGCCGCCGGCCCCAAAGAGATCATCTCCGCGATGGCAAAGATGCAGAGTCAGAACACCTCGAATCCGACATCGATCTCTCAGAAGGCGGCGGTTGAGGCTCTCAGGGGGGATCAGGGCGCCGTCGATGAGATGGTCGAGGCATTCGCCCAGAGGCGTGACTATATCGTCAGCGCCCTGAACGGCATACCGGGGGTGAGCTGTTTTAATCCCGAAGGGGCCTTCTACGTCTTTCCCAATGTATCCGCGCTGTACGGAAGGGCTCATGAAGGTTCAGAGATAACCGGCTCGGCGTCGTTCGCGGAATACCTGCTCGATGCGGCAAACGTAGCAGTCGTCCCCGGTGTGGCGTTCGGCAGTGACGATCACATACGTCTCTCGTATGCCACGTCGATGGACAATATTCAGAAGGGCGTGCAACGCATTCAAGATGCCGTAAAAAGACTAACATAGAGGTGTACCATGATCCTGGGAATTATCTTTATTATCGCAGGCATTCTCATAGCCCTCTATCCGCCGCTCCTGTCGATTATCGTGGCGTCCGTGCTCATCCTGATCGGGATAGGGTTTATATCGTTCAGTTACCGTTTCAAGAAAGCGCAGAGACGGTTTGACGATCCCTTCCTGGATTTCTTCTTCCGTTTTTAGTGAAAGGGATGCTTTCGGCCCTTGGAAGGGGCGGCGGTGCCCCTTCCGGCGGGTATTTGAATGCGACGTCGCTTGACTTGGCCCGTGTATTCCATTATAAACAGCAATCTTCAGGGTGTCTGATTATAAAATGATCAAGGAGGAGGGGTGCATGAAAAAGTTATCGTTATTGGTGATTATCCTGTCCGTTGTTTTCTTGGTTTGTTCGTGCGGTGAAAAGGAAAAACCCGTCATTAAACTGGGTGTCGGCGGCGCCCACAGCGGAGATCTCGCGTCTTATGGCATACCGTCCGTAAAGGCCGCCGAGCTGGTGGTCAAGGAAGTCAACGCAAAGGGAGGTATCCTTGGAAAAGAGGTGGTCCTGCTCGTGGAGGATGATGTCTGTAAACCCGAAGTCGCCACGAACACGGCTACCAAGTTGTTGTCGCAGGGGGTCGACGTCGTGATGGGTCATATCTGCAGCGGCGCCACCAAGGCTGCGCTCGCCATATACAAGCCGGAGAATATCATCTGCATGTCGCCGTCAGCGACCAATCCGCCTCTGACGCAGAGCGGGGATTACCCCAACTTTTACCGGACGATCGCCTCCGATGACGCCCAGGCGCGGCTCGAGGTGGATTACGCAATCAACGTGCTGAATGCCAAGAAGATCGCCGTTCTCCACGATAAGGGCGACTACGGAAAGGGCCTGGCGGAATTTGCAAAGGGCTTCATCGAAAGAGACCCGCGGGCCGAGGTGGTGCTCTACGAGGGGGTTACCCCCGGTGCGGTCGATTACTCCGCGGTTGTTCAGAAGATAGAGCACTCGGAGGCGGACGCCGTGATATTCGGCGGGTATCATCCCGAGGCTTCCAAGATCGTCATGCAGATGCGCAAAAGGGGGATGGATACGGTCTTCATCTCCGATGACGGCGTGAAAGACGATACCTTCATCAAGGTGGCCGGTGAGTTTGCAGAGGGTGTCTACGCCACCGGCCCGAGGGATACATCGAGCAATCCCCTGGCGATTGCCGCTATCGAGGCACATCAGAAGGAATACGGCTCCGAACCGGGTGCCTTCTTCCTCAATGCCTATGCGGCGACGCAGGCCCTGTTGAACGCGATCGAAAAGGCCGGATCGACCGACTATGAAAAGGTTTCGAAGGCGCTGAAGACCGAATATGTCGAAACGCCCCTGGGGAAGATACGGTTTGACGAGAAGGGAGATGCCATCGGGATCGGTTTCTCCATCTACCAAGTGCAGGGCGGCGTGTATGTCGAAGTAGAGCAGTAACGTGCACGGCACGGCGGAAAAGTGCTCATGACGATCTTTATCGGGGGGGAGGCTTGATGGGCCTGCCCCCCCGATTTTGATGCGTGCCGCGCCGCAGCACCCTGCTTCAGGCGTTGTGGAGGATGTGATTATCAAAGATGGAATATTTTCTGGATCTGTTTCTGGGAGGACTTACCCGCGGAAGCATCTATGCCCTGATCGCCCTCGGCTACACCATGGTCTACGGCATCATCGAGCTGATCAACTTTGCCCATGGTGAAATCTACATGATCGGCGCATTCACGGCACTGATCGTTATATCCGTCCTGACCCTCATGGGGATGAACACGGTCGCCATCCTGGTGATAGCAGGGGTGATCGCCGTCATCTATTCGAGCGCCTACGGCTATACCATCGAAAAGATCGCCTACAAACCGCTGCGCAATGCGCCGCGCCTTTCGGCCTTGATCAGCGCTATCGGGATGTCCCTTTTTCTTCAGAATTACGTACTCCTGGCGCAGACATCCGATTTTCTCCCCTTCCCGAACCTGATCCCCAAGCTTGAGTTCATGGAGCCGTACGCGCATATCATCGGTTCGACCGAGATCGTCATCCTCGTAACGACCGCCGTTGTCATGATCCTCCTCACCATCCTGATAAAATTCACGAATATCGGCAAAGCAATGAGGGCGGCATCTCAGGACAAGACGATGTCGATGCTGGTGGGGGTGAACGTGAATCGCGTCATCTCCGTCACTTTCGTCGTTGGTTCGGCGACGGCGGCGATCGGGGGGGTATTGATCGCTTCTCACATTGGTATGATCAATTTCTATATCGGATTCATAGCGGGGATCAAGGCTTTTGTCGCCGCGGTGCTGGGGGGGATCGGGAGTATTCCCGGCGCCGTCCTCGGGAGCTTCGTCCTGGGCTGGACGGAGAGTTTCGGGACCGGATATGTCTCGAGCGATTATGAGGATGTATTCGCCTTTATATTCCTGGTGCTGATCCTGATCTTCAGACCCGCGGGAATCCTGGGAAGATCCGATCAGTATAAGGTATGAGACTGCAAGCGCATAGACAGGATTTCGAGAGTTGTACACATTTGATCAGATAAAGAAGGCCCTTCTGGTATCCGTGTGGTTCATGTTCCTGACATTTCCCATCATGGTGATCCGCGTCAACCCCATAGAGCGTATCGTGGAATGGCGCTGGAAGAATATGTTGCTGGTGGGGGTCGGGAGCTTTCTCCTCTCCTTCGCCTGGCGTTATTTCATCAGGCGCAGAGAGATGGGCGACCGGAAGGCCGAGGAAGGCGGTAAATCCGGGGAGATATCCCTCTCCCGTCGTGTCCTGGGTAACAAGAAGATTTACCGACCGGCGCTGGGTGCTGCCGCCGTCTTCGCCCTTGTATTTCCCTTCCTCTTCTCCCTCTATCAGACCAATATCATGATATCGGCACTGATCTACATCATGCTGGGGTTAGGCCTCAATATCGTGGTCGGTCTCGCAGGCCTCCTCGACCTGGGGTATGTCGCCTTTTACGCGGTGGGTGCGTACGCCTATGCCCTATTGAACTACCACTTCGGTCTCAGCTTCTGGATGGTCCTGCCCATCGGGGCGGGCCTGGGGGCTGTATTCGGGATACTCCTCGGGTTCCCTGTCCTCCGGCTCCGCGGGGACTACCTCGCCATTGTGACGCTGGGATTCGGCGAGATCATACGCATCATCCTTGAAAACTGGAATGAATTTTCTTTCGGTCCCAGCGGGATATCGAATATCCCCCGGCCTTCCCTGCTGGGGCTGGATCTGTCGGTCCACGATGCCACAACATATATATACTATATCATGATCGGTCTATGCCTGCTCACGATCTTTGTCGTCAACCGCCTGCAGAACTCGAGGATCGGCAGGGCGTGGATCGCCCTCAGGGAAGACGAGATCGCCTGCCAGGCGATGGGAATCGACAAGGCGAAGACGAAATTGACTGCATTCGCCCTCGGCGCGACGTGGGCGGGGATGAGCGGCGTCGTTTTCGCCGCAAAGACGACCTTCGTCAACCCCGCGAGTTTTACCATCTGGGAATCCATCATCATCCTCTGCATCGTCGTCCTGGGTGGTATGGGGTCGATCATCGGGGTGATTGCGGGCGCCCTCGTCCTGATCCTGATGCCCGAATACCTGCGCGCCTTCTCCGAATTCCGGATGCTGGCCTTCGGCGTCGTCCTTGTTGTGATGATGGTCTTTCGCCCGGGCGGGCTGATACCCAATGTGCGCCGTATCTATACGTTCAGGGGTGCGGCGAACGGTGATGAGGGTTGATGAGATATGGAGCAGGTACTGAAGGTCCAGAATCTCAGCATGAACTTCGGAGGGCTGCGGGCGCTCGATGCCGTCGATCTGGATGTCGGAAAGAAGGAAATCGTCGCGCTGATCGGTCCCAACGGCGCGGGGAAGACGACCTTTTTTAACTGTATCACGGGGATATATCCTCCCACCGAGGGGGACATTCTCATATCCGTCCGTGGCAAGGACGAACCGAAGCGGATAAACGGCCTGAAGCCGAACAAGGTGACGGAGAAAGGACTGGCCCGAACCTTTCAGAATATCCGCCTTTTTCCCAACATGACGGTCCTCGAGAATGTGATGATCGGGCGGCACTGCCGTATGCGCGCGGGTGTCCTGGGTGCTGTCTTCAGGGGAGAGGCGACGGTCAGGGAGGAGCAGGCGGCGGTGCAGGACAGCTATGCCATCCTGGAGAAGATAGGGCTGGACCCCTTCGTCAATGAATTTGCCAAGAATCTCCCCTACGGGGCGCAGAGACGCCTCGAGATAGCCAGGGCGATGGCCACCGAACCCTTTCTCCTCCTCCTGGACGAACCGGCCGCCGGCATGAATCCCTACGAGACGAGGGAGCTGGACGACCTGATAACGAGGATCCGTGACGAGGAGGGGATCTCCATCCTCCTGATCGAACACGACATGAAGCTCGTCATGAGCCTGTCGGACCGGATCTTCGTCGTCGACTACGGCAGAAAGATCGCACAGGGAACCCCGGGCGAGATACGGAACAACCCGGCGGTCATCAAGGCCTATCTCGGAGAGGAGATCGATGCTTAAGCTCCGGAACGTTCAGACCTTCTACGGGAATATCCAGGCGCTGAAAGACGTCACCATAGAGATCGCGGAGGGAGAGGTCGTCACCCTCATCGGCGCCAATGGGGCCGGGAAGACCACGACCCTTATGGCCATCTGTGGGATCGTTCCTGCACGATCGGGTGAGATATCGTTTATGGATCAGCCGATCACGCACATGGAACCGGACAGGATCGTCTCGCTCGGAATCTGCCAGGTTCCCGAGGGACGCCGCATCTTTCCCTATCTGTCGGTCACGGAGAACCTCGATATGGGGGCCTTTCTGAGGAGAGACAAGGTACAGATCAAGAGGGACATGGAATACGTGTTCGAACTCTTTCCCATCCTTGCCCAGAGGCGCCATCAGGCGGGGGGCACGCTGAGCGGGGGGGAACAGCAGATGCTGGCCATATCCCGGGCGCTGATGGCGCGGCCCCGACTCCTCCTCCTCGACGAGCCATCGCTGGGACTCGCCCCTCTGGTCGTCAGGCGGATCTTCGAAATCGTGCGAAAGATCAATGAGGAGAATAATACGACCATTTTCCTCGTGGAACAGAACGCGAATCTCGCGCTGAAGGTGGCCGGCCGTGGCTACGTCATGGAAAACGGCCGCATCATCCTGACGGATTCTTCGGAAAATCTCCTTCAAAACGAAGGAGTAAAGAAGGCGTACCTCGGCTTCTGAGGACTACGATTCCGGCCCCTGACCGGGGGACAGTGTTATCAGATAGCGAAACTCCTCTCCTTTTACCTGCAGTATCACAACATCCTTTACCGCGTTTCCTCCTTTGTCCATATCCATGGCACCGGATATCCCGTCGAATCTTTTTGTCGCCGCGAGCGCCTGCCGTATCTTCGTTCCTGCCGTGGATCGGGTTCTCTCTATGGCATCTATCAGCAATAAATATGCATCCGCTCCCAGGACGTTGAGCCGCACCGCCGGGGTGCCGGTTTCCTTTTCGTGCGCATCGAGGTATGCCGTGGCGATATCGGAAGAGACCACCTCTTTGCTGAAATCGCTGGTCACCATGACTCCTTCCACAGAGTTTCCTCCTGCGGGGATGAACTCGGGGGTGTGGGTGCCGGCGGATGAGATAACGGGGATATTGATTCCCATATCCCCGGACTGTCTGCATATGCGGACAACCTCGGGGTACGGGAGAGGCAGATACAAGACGTCGGGTTTCGCCGCCATGATCGACGAAAGCTGGGTGCTGAAATTTCTGTCGCCCGTCCGGCAGTACGCGACCACGACGACCCTTCCCCCTGTCTGGGTCAGGGTTCTCATAAAGATGTCGGCAAGGTCTATGGAATGATCCCGTTCTATATTCATGAGGAGGGCCGCTTGCTTTGTCTTCAGATGGGAGGAGGCGAAACGGGCCGCCGCCTCAGCCTGGAGAGCGGAGGAGAGACCTATATGGAACGCGTACCGCCTGCCCTGTTTTCCTGTGGATGGTGTAACGGGGATCACGGTGGGTTTCCCGGCGTTTTCCGCTATGGACAGTCCGCCGAACGCATCCCTTCCCAGCGGTTCTCCTATCAGGGCGTGGACCTTTTTCTCATTGATCAGTCGGGTGGCGGCCTCGGTTCCGCCCGTACCCCCCTGTGCCGTGTCCACCAGGATCAATTCAACCTCTCTTCCCAGGACGGTCGGGCGTATGCCGTGTGCGATCTCGATCCCGGTGTATTCGGCCTGCCCCTGCGCCGCCAGGGGGCCGGTCATGGGGAGATACACCCCGACCCTGACGGGTTCCGATTGTTCCGCTCCGAAGGTGGACGGCGACAGCCCGGGGATCAGAGAAAGGGCGGTTATCAACAGAAACACTCTTTTCAGCTTCATGTCTCCCCCTTTCCGCGTTCTTTCCCTTTCTTCCTGAATATGAGGCGTACCGGGGTATATGCGAACCCCAGATCTTCATGGATCCTGTTGGCAAGATACCGTTCGTAGGAGAAGTGCACCCCCTTCGGCTCGCGGATAAAGAAGACAAAGGTGGGGGGCCTGACGGATATCTGTGTTGCGTAATGTATCTTGTTGGGGCGGTTCCGGTAGCGTGGCGGGGGAAGTTTTGCGGTGAACTCCTCCAGTTTCGCGTTCAGGAGCGAAGTGGAGACCCTCCGGGTATACTGGTCGTACACGGTGTCGATCAGGTCGAATACCTTGGTCACCCGCTGCCCGGAGAGGGCCGATACGGAAATGATGGGGGCAAAATCGAGGTACTTGAGGGAATCCTTAATGTGCCGCACGTGCGCCCCGATCGTGGAGTTGTCCTTTTCGAGCAGGTCCCACTTGTTGATGATGATAATGCAGGCGACACCCCGCTCGTAGGCCAGTCCTGCTATCTTGGTGTCCTGGTCGGTAACGCCCTCACCGGCGTCGATCATCATAAGAGCGATATCGCAGCGTCCGAGCGTCTTGATCGCCTCCATGACGCTGTATTTTTCGAGTCGCAGGCTGACCTTGCTCTTCTTCCGGATCCCGGCGGTATCGATGAAGACGTATTTCCTGCCGTCCAGATCGAAGGCGGTGTCGATGGCGTCCCTCGTGGTCCCCGGCGTGGGGTTGACGATCGTGCGTTCATACCCGAGGATCTTGTTGACGAGAGAGGATTTTCCCACGTTGGGCTTCCCGATGACGGCTATCCGTATCCTGCTCTCGTCCTCCTCCTGGGCCGGGATCTCGGGGAGCAGTTCGACGACGTCGTCCAAGAGATCACCCACCCCGAGCCCGTGCTGGGAGGAGATCGAGTAGAGCCGCTCGACACCGAGCCGGTAGAAGTCGAGGGCCAGCTCCTCCTGCCGTTGATTGTCGATCTTGTTGACGGTGTAGAAGACCGGTTTTCTCGCCTTGCGGAGGGTCTGCGTGATCTCGATGTCGGCAGGGGTGAGGCCTTCCCTCCCGTCCATCAGGAAGATAATGGCGTCGGCCTCCTCGATGGCGAGGTTTGTCTGCTCACGCATCTGGACGAGCATTCGTTCGGTGGTGACGGGCTCGAATCCCCCGGTATCGATGATCATGAAGGTCCTGCCGTTCCAGATCGAGTCGGCGTAGTTCCGGTCGCGCGTGGCCCCCGGCTGGTCGATGACGATCACCTTCTTTGTCTCGGACAGGCGGTTGAAGAGGGTGGATTTTCCGACATTCGGCCTGCCGACGATTGCGACGATGGGTTTCATGGTTGCTTCCTAGTCGTTCGGGGACCCGAGTTCTCCCAGCATCTTCGAGTCCTGTGCCCAGTCCCTCTGGACCCTGACAAACAGTTCGAGATATACCCTGGTGTTGAAAAACCGTTCCATCTCCAGCCGCGCGCCGGTTCCGATCTTCTTGAGCATCGAACCTCTCCGGCCGATGATGATACCCTTCTGCGAATCCTTTTCAACGTGTATCGTTGCCTGCAGGCGCAAAAGCTGTTTCTGCGCATCTTCCTTGAAGGAATCGATGACGACGGCGGTGGCGTAGGGGACCTCCCTGTGCGTGAGGAGGGTTATCTGCTCCCGGATCATCTCCGCGGCGAGAAAGCGTTCTGAACGGTCCGTTATCATGTCGTCCGAGAAATAAGGCGGTCCCTCCGGCAGGATCTTTTCGATGACGCCGAGGAGACGGTCGACATTGAATCCCTTCAGTGCGGAGACGGGAACGATCTCCTGGAAGGGATACAGCTTCCGTACCTTGTCGATCAGGGGAAGCAGCTTCTCCCTGGGGATCAGATCGATCTTGTTGATCACCAGAACGACCGGGACCCGAACATTCGTGAGTGACGATAGAATCAGGGTGTCGTCTTCGCCGATCGGCGTCCCGGCATCGGTGAGAAGGAGGAGGATGTTCACGTCGTCCAGGACACTCATCGCCGTCGATACGAGCCGGCGGTTGAGTGCCGTCTTCGCCGCGTGTATCCCGGGGGTGTCCAGGAAGATGCACTGGCACCTCTCGGTGGTCCTGATCCCCATGATCCTGTTTCTGGTCGTCTGGGGCTTGTGGGTGCTGATCGCCACTTTTTCCCCCACCATGCAGTTCATGAGTGTGGACTTTCCGGTGTTCGGTTTCCCGATGATTCCTATAAAACCCGATCGAAACAATGGTGACCTCTCAAAAGACAGAGTTTCGGACGATCCGGAGCGATCCCCGCTCCTGCCGTTTGTTCTCCCTGACGTGTATTTCCGGTATATTGAACGATTCCTTCAGGATGCGGATGTTCCGGTTTCTCATTCCCCGGAGGTTCGACACATCACCGGGGGCCACCGAAAAGACGACATTCCTGCGGCTTGCATCGCGCGATCTCAGCAGTTCCGCCGCCATATCGAGGAAAAGAGCCCCCTCCACCAGGGAGCGGAAGGCCGGATGAAAAGGCCCCGCGACGACGGTATCCCCCGAGATCATCTCATCCGTTGGCTGAAGCCCCAGACGGATCACCGGTATCCCGGCCTTCCGGAACTTCAGGAGTGCGTCCTTGCACAGAGCAACGGTCTCGCCCAGCGTCAGGGGGAGGTACGTCCCGTTGCGGTACGCCTCCGCCAGCGGGGTGTCTCTGAAGACGATGGTCGGATGGATCCGCACCGTGTCCGGGCGGAGTGCGATGATCTCATCCACGGTGTATGAGAATCCCTGCCGTGTGTCCCCGGGAAGCCCCGCCATGAGGTGCGCTCCGGTCTCCATCCCGGCGTTCTTCAAGAGTCTCAGCGCCCTGCGTACGTCATCCGCCGAGTGCCCCCGCCGCGATGCTGTCAGGACCTCGTCACGCATCGATTGGGCGCCGATCTCCACGGTGGAGACGGGGTATCGGGAAATCAGGGCAATCCGTTCATCGTCGATATAATCGGGGCGCGTCGATATCCGAACGGAGCCCACCATTCCCGCGTCGGCATAGCCCTTCGCCGCCTCCAACAGCTCGACCTGATACTCACGGTCCATCCCCGTGAAATTTCCGCCGTAGAAGGCGATCTGGTCGAATCTCCTCCCGCCCACCGTCAGGTGGCGGTCGCAGATCGCCCGAACGGTGTCGGCGGTGATCCCGCCGGGGTAGTCCCCGGCCGCAATCCGCTCGTTGCAGAAGACGCAGCGGTTGGGGCACCCCCCATGCATCACGAATATGGGTATGATCAGCGGTCTCACGACTTCTCCAGTTCCTCGAGCGCCTTGCGGGCCGCGTCCTGTTCAGCCTCTTTCTTGTTTTTCCCGCTACCGGTCGTTGCAATGCGGTTTCCGACGGACGCCTCCACCTCGAAGGTCTTGTCATGATCGGGCCCGGACGAGCCGACGATCCGATAACGGGGGATCTCTCTGAACCTGCCCTGGCTGGCTTCCTGGAGGAGCGATTTGTAGTCCTGATACACCGGTTGAGCGGCCCACTCCTCCACGAGCGGCTGAAAGACCCGCCTGATAAAGCCACGGGAGGCCTCGTGGCCGCCGTCGAGGTAGATGACGCCGATCAGGGATTCGAAGGTGTCTCCCAGGATGGAGTCCTTATTCCTCCCCTCGGCTTTTTCCTCGCCTCTGCCCAGGCGTATGAAATCCCCGATCCGGAACCGGCGTGCCAGCCCGGCCAGGGACTGATCGTTGACCATGGAGGCCCGGGCCTTTGAGAGCTGCCCCTCGGTGTATCCCGGAAATCTCTCCATCAGTATGTCGCTCATGCACAGCTGGAGGACGGCGTCGCCCAGGAATTCCAACCGTTCGTTGTCTCCCTGTGCGAGGTCGGGATTCTCATTGGCATAGGAGCCGTGAATAAGTGCACGATCGAGCATGGCGATGTCGCCAAAGGTATACTCCAGCATTGCCGACAGATCCCGCAGGGTCTTGATACGCTCCTCATCCATCCGTCACGATCTCCCCCACAACCTTTTCACGTATCATGCGATCCCCCGTGACCGTCACGATGCGGTTGGCGAGGGACTGGTCACCCTCGGGGAGCAGCACCGGAACGTAATTGTCAGAGAACCCCTTCATCCAGCCGGTCTCCTTGTCCCTGCTCCCCTCCACCAGGACGGAGAGCATCTTTCCGATAAACCCGCTGTTGAATTCGATCCTCTTCCTGTTGCCGATTCCCCGCAGTATGAGGGCCCGCTCCTTCATGACCGATTTCGTCACCTGGTCGGAGAAAGCTGCGGCCACGGTACCGGGACGCCGAGAATAGGGGAAAACGTGAAGATACGCAAGTCTTATATTCTCGATGAAGCTGGTCATATTCCGAAACTCTTCTTCTGCCTCGCCCGGAAATCCCGTGATGACATCCATCCCGACGGCGATCCCGGGTATGGCCGCCTGCAGCCGCGCCACCAGATCGGCGACCTGGCCGGTCGTGTAGTCCCTCCGCATCAAACCCAGAATCCGATCGTCCCCGCTCTGCAGCGACAGGTGGAAATGCCGGCAGAGGATCTTGGAATTGCGAAAGTGCTCGATCGCCTCGTCCGATATCTCCGTCGGATTCAGGGAGCTGATCCGCAGCCGCTCGATGTCCGTCTCCTCCTCTATCTTCTTTACCAGGGTGAGGAGATCGGCAGCGGGGAAAAGGTCCCGTCCGTAGGCGCCCAGACAGATCCCGGTCAGGATGATCTCCCGGTGCCCCGCCTCCGCCAGGGCCTGTACGTGGCGGATGACATCCCCTGCGGGGAGACTCCTGCTCCTCCCCCTCGCGTAGGGGATGATACAATAACTGCAGAAGTTGTTGCATCCGTCCTGCACCTTCAGGTAGGCGCGGGTCTGCCCGGGGAACCGTGTCACCGGCAGGTCCGATACGGTTCGTTTCAGGGATATGTCCCCGACATCGATCCGTCGTTCGCCGTCGATGACGTCCCGTATCATCTCCGGGAGCCTTTCCTTCATCTCCGTCCCCGCGACCATCCGCACCCCGGGAAGCGTGGCGAGCTCATGCGGGGCGATCTGCGCGTAGCACCCCGTTACGATGATGGGTGCGTTCGGGTTTGTCCGATACGCCCGGCGGACCAGCTGCCGCGACTGGAAGTCCGTCTTGGCCGTGACCGTGCAGGTGTTCACGATATATAGATCGGCCGCCGTGCTGAAGGGGACGACGGAGATCCCCAGCGCCTCCATTTCTTCTATGATCCCTGCGGATTCATAGTGATTCACCTTGCACCCGAGGGTGGCCACGGCGACCTTAAGCATCGGTCAGCCCCCCTTCGATCCATCCCCCTCCCAGGAGACGGTCCCCCTGAAAAAAGACCGCTGCCTGTCCCGATGCAACGGCTTTCTGCGGCCTTGCGAAGCTCACCCGCACCCGCCCTCCGGGGAGGGAGGTGACCTCGGAGGCAACCCCCCGATGGCGGTAGCGTATGTATGTCCGCGCGTGAAACGTATTTCCACCGGGGGGAGTACCTGATACCCAGGAACAATGGTGTGCGCGGAGGCCTGAGGTATACTGGTCCTCCTCCCGCCCCACGACCACCTCATCTCTCTCGGTGTCGATCTCCAGGACGTAGTAGGGCCGGGGGGAGGAGATATTGAGTCCCCTGCGCTGTCCGATGGTCACCGTGTGTGTCCCCCGGTGCCTCCCCACGATTTCTCCTCTTCTGTCCACGATATTTCCCGGAGAGGGGAGGATTTCCGTATAGTTATCAAGGAAATTCCGGTAGTTGTCGTCAGGGATGAAACAGATCTCCTGGCTCTCTCTCTGCGGCGGAAAACCGAGATCCTGTGCGATCGCCTGTATCTCACCCTTGGTCCTGTCTCCGTTGGGAAAGATCAGACGGCGAAGCTCTTCCTGCCCCAGCTGGAAGAGGAAATAGGACTGATCCTTTCCCCTGTCGATCCCCTTCAGGAGGCGCAGGTCTTCTTCACTCCTTTCGACGCGCGCGTAGTGCCCGGTTGCGATGAAGTCTAGCCCACGGGCGCGGCTCTCTTCCAGGAGATATCTGAATTTGACCCTTTTATTGCACACGATGCACGGATTCGGGGTCCTCCCCGCAAGGTACTCTTCGGCGAAGTAGTCCACGACCTCCTCTCTGAAGGAGGGTGCGATGTCCCGTATGTGGAACGGAAATCCCAGACGGTAGGCAACCGCAGCCGCGTCCCGCTCGTTCCCTACGGGGAACCCGTTTCGCAGGTACAAACCCTCCACGTGATACCCCCGCTCCTGCAGGATCGCCGCCGCCACGGCGCTGTCAACGCCGCCGCTGATGCCGACAAGCACGCCCTCTGCCATCCCCGGAAAATCCCCTCAATCATATTGAAGTCATTGTAATTTTAATAAACATTACAATATCCTATTTGATGCGCAATTTCAAGTTTGAGAGGATATCGACGACATAATAGTGGTCAAAAATCTTATAAGAGATTGAGAATATACCAAGGCACTGCGGGGGCGCATGTGTCCTGCGCCCCCCGCAGGTCTAAAGGCACGGTCTCGTTCATATGAAGAAAAAGGTGGTTCGCCGTCTTTGATGTTGTTGTTCCGTGCACCTCCTTGTAGATACTATCATTCTCCCAGGCGCCTCCAAAGACGAACGGGACCGGGACTAAAATTCATAACCGAGACTGCAGAAGACGGATCGTGCAACCCCTGGATAAGAGCAGAGCGTCGCCGTGCTTGTATGGTCATAGAATGTTTCTACGTAGGTCTCGTACCCCTTGTCAAAGAGGTTGATGCCCGTAAAGGTCAGTATCCAGTGGTCGTAGAGACGCTGCTCGATCTTGATGTCCGTTGTCCAGTATGATGCCAGGGTCCGGGATGGGCTGGCGTCGGTGTCTCTGCCGTACATCCCGGGTCGCTTTCCCACATACCGAACGGTGAGCGTCGCGTTGAGACCGAATTCAGTCCAATGACTCAGGGCCCCTTTGAACTGGCCGTCAGGGGTATACAGGGCCTGGCGTTCGACGCCGCCCTGTTTGTTTTCTTTTGCATCGGTGTTGGTATAACTGAGGGCCAGCACCGTACTATAGAAAGGTCCTATTTTTGCGCCCAGCTCCCATCCTTCGGCCTTGTAGCTGTCGAGATTTTCCGGCCTGTAGAAATAATTGCTGTCGGGAACCCAGCGGATTTTATCGTCGATATCCCACTTGAAATACGAGACCGTGATGAATACCTTTTCATCGGCAAAGCTCTGCTCGACGGTCGCGTCCGTGTGCCATCCCGTCTCTGGCTTCAGATCGGGATTGCCTTCGGTCCCCATTCCATACCCCCAGTCCTCATATGGCCAGAAGAGGTCGTTGGGAGTCGGTGCCTTGAAGTGTTTCCCCCGGCTCACCTTGAAGACAGTGTTTTCCAGCGGATTGATCACCAGGCCGAAACGGGCGAGGTCCTCGTACCCGAAGACCGAGTGGTCTTCATGCCTGATTCCGACCAGTCCCTTGACGTAGGTGCATGGCCGGTACTGGGCCTCCGCGTAAGCCCCCTTTGTATGTAAATCGGCCTTTGTTTTGGTTTGCGATCCGGCTATATCATTTCCGCCGGCGTCGAGCGGCACGGCCTCGTTCTTCCAGTCATAGTCCTTGTAGTCCGCGCCGAGCAAGAGGCTTGCGCCCCTGAACGGCTTGATCTCCACCGTTCCTTCCACCCCTCTTACTTCGTTTGTTGTCCAGGATTTCTGCCCCTTCCCGGAAGAATGATAGCGGTCGTAGTTATAGTTCTCCATGTAGGTGTAATCGCCCCTCGCCTTGAGATCCAGCCACTTTACCGGATTTGATTGTATCTGAAGGACGATGTGGCCGTCATCATCACTCCCTTCGTTGAGGACGCTCGCCGATTCGCTGCTGTAGAATTTCACACCGCTGATGTAATAGTCCTGTGTCCCCGAAGGGGGCACAGCCCCCGGTCTCCCGTATTCCCGATCCATGTAATCTCCGTAGAGACTCATATTCAGGGCATCGCTGTCGTACACCAGTTTGAGCGATACGTCGTTGTGTGTCAGGTCGCTGTTGTCACGGAAGCCGTCGGTTTCCCGCCGGCTGGTGGTAATGTAGTAGCCGAGATCGTCGGTGACGAACATCCCCTGCTCGGCCGACACCTGATATGTGTCCTCTGTCCCATAACCGGCACTGACCTTGAAATCGACTGTATCCCGTTCCGGTCCCTTGGTGATGATGTTGACCGTTCCGCCCATGGCGCCCGAACCATAGAGGAGAGATCCGGAACCCTTTACGATTTCGATGCGCTCAATGTTATTCAGGGGGATTTTCGCCACATCGGCTACGCCGAGTGAGGGAGAATTAACGTTCGCCCCGTTCACGAACACCTGGGTGGCATCGCCTCCCATCCCCCGAATGTGGATCTCCTGGGCGGCCCCGCCGTAATTTCCGTATGTCCTCCAATCCACCCCCAGTTCATTCGCCAACAGTTCTCCCACGGACGTCGCGGAAGATTCTTCGATGTCCATTCTATCTATGGTAATAACGGCGTTCGGCACATCTTTCCGTTTCTCTGCGGTCTTCGTCGCCGTTACGACGACCTCTTCCAGGGTTATTGTTTTCTCTCCTTCAACCGCACCGACAGCGACGGGTGTATTCAAAAGCAGGCACATGCAGACGACTATGGAATCACGCAGCAGTATATTCATCTCACCACTTCTCCTTCTTGTGTTCACTCTGTCTGATCGCGCTATCCATTTCCATGTCTGTCCTGCGTTTTATCGCGGCAGACATGCCGAGACGGATTTGCGCCGACGATTGCACGACAACCTCCCGTAGTCGTGAGACAACACGGGGACATCCCGGGCGTCACGAAGACGACAGGTGCACCGAACAGGCCGCGTCTCAATAGAGTAATGGATACAATGGAAACTTCATATGGCGTACCTCCCTCGAGGATTCTGAATGGAGAAGTCTTCCGGCTCCGGGCATCCTACTCACCCGCCTTCCCATCCCATCGGGACAGTGGCATGCTGGGGTTTCGTTCCCGTTACGGCTGCGGGGCAGCGCCGGATTTGCACCGGCTTCCTCGCCTCCATCCATATGTGATACTGCATGTACCTCGGTGCTTACCTGAAAATCGCTGGGCATGTCAACGAAAAAACCATATGGCGCCCGCGGGGCCGGAGAGATAGAATAGGGGTTGAATCGGAGAAGAGATTGAGGTAGACAATCAGGCAGTATCGCGGGTCGAAAAGGGAGGGGGTATGGCACACCGGTATACCGATCCGGATGTCAGGGTGGAGGAAGACCGTATCGCTACGTCCGACGGCGTTACCCTCAGGACGGTCGATTTTGTGCCCCCCTGTGACACGCCCGAACGGCCGATGGTCGTCTTTGTCGCCGGCTGGATCTCGCTGATGGACGGATGGGCGAGTGTGTTGCGGAAGGTTACCCCCCGCTACCGGACCCTCTATGTAGAGACCAGGGAAAAGGCCAGTGCCGTGCTCCCCCGGCGCGCCGCGCGGGTGGATTTCTCGATGCCCCGTATGAGCCGGGATATCGAAGAGATCCTCAATAAAAAGGTCCCCCCGGAGAAGGCATTCTGTCTCGCGGGCAGTTCGCTGGGGGCGACCGTTATCCTGGACTACCTGAGATATTCCGGCAGAAAGCCGGGGATTGCCATCCTGATAGCGCCGATCTGTGAGCTGATCTATCCCTTCTGGCTTCCCCTGATGCTTCGGCCGGTGCCGCCCTCGCTGTACACGGCGATCAAACCGTTTTTGAAGTGGTATCTGCGGAACGTCAGGGTGGACAAACTCAGAGAGCCGGAGCAGGTGAGGAAATACGAGGGGACCCTGGACGCCGCCGAGCCGAGCAGGCTCAAGGCAAATGCCTTCGCGATAAAGAACTACAGTCTCTGGGACAAACTGTCGGAGATCACCGCTCCGGTGCTGATCATCGGCGCGGAGACCGATACCCTCCACAGCCTGGATATCATACGCCGGATGGCCGAACGTATCCCCGATGCGGAGACGGATATGATGTCCAGTAACCGGGAGACGCACAGCGAGAGGATGGGGGATCTGATCGTCGACCGCATGGCGGCACTCGGCGCGGGATGAAAGGATGATGTATGGCTTCGGATGTCAATGAAATTACCGTGCAGTATGAAGAGGAAGGGACCGTCGTCGTCAAGGAACTGGACAAGGTGATCCTCTCCAAAGGGGCGTGGGCGACGCTGATATTCAAATACCAGGATTGGGACCGCGCGAAGGGGGGGTACGGACCGCCGCGTTTCACGATCCGCAGGTACCGCAAGGTAAACGGCGAATACCGTCAGCAGAGTAAATTCAACATATCGAGCGCGGATCAGGCATCGAAGATCATCGATACGCTGCAGAAGTGGATTGACGCCCCGTGACGATGCCGGGCGGGGAAGTCACCGCATTGAGGAGGTAAGAGACGTGGACGATCTTATCAATTATCTGTCGGCCCATCCGGTGATCCTTGTCATCGCCATCGCGGTGGCGCTTCTGCTGATCTACTTTCTCTTCAGGGAGATGCTGAAGGTGCTCCTGATAACGAGCCTTGTGGCCATCGTTCTTGGCCTGATCGCCCTCTACGGCTATTATCACGGGACGTCTGACCAGCTTCCCCGGAACGTGCGGGAGACGGTTGACCGGGTCGGGGATCAGCGCGAGAGGGTGGGCGACGTGGGGAGGGCTGTTATAGAGAAGGGCAGAGAACTGGTGGAGAAGGTTGGGGAATCGATGAGAGAGAGGCGTTCCCGGGAGGAGGAGTAACCGCAGCAGGCCGGAAGGCCCCGGCGGGGATCAGGTTACAGGAGATCGATCGTCATCGCCCGCGTGGGGCAGGCCTTTACGCAGAGCTCGCAGCCGTTGCACTTCTCGGGATCGAAGACAACCTCTGCGGTATGGGCGTCGATGGAAAGGGCATTGGTCGAACAGAATGCCAGGCAGAGGCCGCAGTGCACGCACCTGTCGATATTCCGGGTCACACTCTTTGAAAGGGGTTCGACGTTCAACCCCAGTTTTCTGAGATAACGGATGGCGCGGTCGAAGTTCTTTTTCGTGCCGGAAAGGTCGAGGACCATCACCCCTTCTCTTCTCGGCGATATCCGTGCCCTCATGATGTTGAAGGCGAGGTCGAAGTCCTTGACCAGGCTGTACACCACGGGTTTATCGACGGTCTTGGCCCCGTAACGAATGACTATTTTTTTTGAATACATATCGTCTCTCTCCGAGCAGTTCGGTTACCCTACTTTCACGGAAGAGTCAAGGTGTTAATCGGCGAGCAGGCCGTCCCAGTCGAAGGAGGGGAACGTCTCGCCGAGGGGATGGTCGTCCTCCACGGTATGGCAGGTCAAGTCCGTAAAGATTCCAGAGGCGATCTCGCGGACCGGCCCCGGGGGCACGACGTCGTCCCGGCTGCCATGGTACAGGACGACGGGAACGGAGATCCTTCGATTCAGATATGGTTCAAATGCTTCCAGGTCGAGGGCCGGTGCCAGGAGGACCAGTTTCCTGATCGCCGGTTCGTTGTCGCATGCGTACATGGCCGCCATCAGTCCTCCGTAGCTGGAGCCGATCAGGATGATGTTCTTCTTGCCGGCCAGGACCCGGTAGAGCTTCTCTATCCGCTCTTCTATCCCCCCTGTGTAATCCTCTATGATCATGTCGGGATACCGCTTTCTGAAGAACTGAGCCTTGTTCCCCTGGCTGCTCCCTTCGAGACCGTGCACAAAGATCCTGGTTGTCATGCCTTTTCCCCTCCCGTCGTTTCGCCCTGCAGCGTTTCATACTATCCGGGGGGGATTTTTGCAAGCGGGGATACCCGACCGCCGGATTTTATTGCCTTGAAGATGCCGACTGTGTTAGAAGGTGCCCAAATCGACGAAGGTGGTTGTGATGGTTGCCGTAGCCCCGTTCAGGGCCGTGAGGCCACAGCGACAGCATGTCAAGGAAGTGGCGTCGTATCCCTATGATGTCATCGATTCGCGCGAGGCACGGCTGCTGGTCCGCGACAACCCGAAGAGTTTCCTGCGCATCGTGAAATCTGAGGTGGACTTCCCGGATGATACCGCCGCCGACCGTGAGGAGGTATACGACCGGGCGCAGCAGAACCTGTGCACCTTTCTGCGTGAGGGTACGCTCTTTCAGGATGAGAAGGCGTGCCTCTACATTTACCGCCAGGGGATGGGCGGCCACCTGCAATACGGCGTGGTCGGATGCGTCGATGTGGCCGATTACGAGTCGGGGGTCATCAAACGGCATGAATTGACACGGAAGGACAAGGAGGCCGACCGGACGAGACACATAGACCGGGTGAACGCGCAGACCGGCCCCCTCTACCTGGCGTACCGGGCATCGAAGACCATCGACGGTATCGTTGCGAAAATCACCGCCGGTGATCCTGAGTATGACTTTACCGCCGATAACGGAATCACCCACAGCGCGTGGGTCGTGGATGATGGCGACGCCATCGCGCAAATCAGGCAGGGGTTCGCGCGGCTGGATTCTCTCTATATAGCCGACGGCCATCACCGGATAGCCGCGGCCGCGATTGTCGCCCGGATGCGCCGGAAGGCGAACCCGGCCCACGACGGGACGGAGGAGTACAACCGCACCATGGCTGTGATATTTCCCCACGACCAGCTCAGGATCATGGACTACAACCGGGTGATCAGAGACCTGGACGGACTCGACGAAGAGACCTTTATCGGGAAGGTTCGAGAGCGCTTTGCCGTCTCCGGTGATTTCAGCCGCCGGTCCCCGGAGCGACGGGGTGAATTCGGGATGTATCTGAAGGGTACGTGGTACCGGCTCCGGGTGAAAAAGGGGGACATCGCCACGGACGATCCGGTCGCGGCACTGGACGTGTCTCTCCTCCAGAACAACCTTCTGGGGCCGGTGCTGGGCATAGGCGATCCGAGGAGCGATGGGAGGATCGCCTTCGTAGGGGGAATACGAGGAATGGACGAACTGGAGCGGTTGGTAGACTCCGGGGAATATGCGGTGGCCTTTTCCCTCTACCCCACGACCATGGACCAGATCATGAGGATCGCGGACAGCGGGAAGACAATGCCCCCCAAATCCACCTGGTTCGAGCCGAAACTCCGCAGCGGCATATTCGTTCACCTGCTGGATTGATCCGTCCGCGGGTGTCCCATCGGAACGGGAGGGACCTTCAAGGGAAATGGTGCCCCGGCATCACAGACGCATTCTCCATGCCGTGATACCGGCCGCGGTATTGTTCCTCTGCACGGCCGCCCCGCCTCTCCACGCGGATGTCTATCGCTATCTGGACGAGGAGGGGACTCCCTGTTTCACCAACCTGATCCCGCCGACCGACACCTATCAGGTCATCATCAAAGAGAGAAGACGGTTTCCCGGGTCGCATTCGGCGGAGAGGTATGACAGGCACCTGCGGGATGCCTCCCGGATACACGGCGTCTCCTTTCCCCTCCTCAAGGCCGTTGTGAAGGTGGAGTCGGATTTCGATCCCCGGGCCGTGTCGGAGAAGGGGGCACGGGGGCTCATGCAGATCATGCCTTTCAACTTCGAGACCCTCGGGATCGGGGACCCCTTTGACCCGCGCGAGAATATTATGGGAGGGGCGCTCCACCTCCGGCGGCTCCTGGACCGCTTCAAGGGGGATGTTCGCCTGGCCCTCGCGGCCTACCATGCCGGGGTCGAGAGCGTCGAACGCTTCGGCGGGATCCCTCCGATACCCGAGACCGAGGAATATGTCCGCAAGGTCATGGAGTGCTACCGGGCGCTGCAGGGGGGATAGGACTGGTCACTCCCCTCCCAGCCTGCGGAGTTCCCGCGTCGTCCAGAAGCATATGATGACGAACGATATGACGTTTGCGACCGGCTGCGCCATCCAGACGCCGTTCAGCCCGAACCACGGGGGGAGACAGTGGATCGATATTTCAGGCTTTGGAAGCCGGATCACATTTTGTGCGTGAGCCGGCTTTCCGTAAGGGATATTGAACCTCAGTCTAAAATGCTTGACAAGACGCCATCCTGAGGTTAGGAGGGCAGCATATTGCTAATCCTGCTTTTGTCATGTGCCTGTGAACGGATGCACCCAGGGAGTGGTCATGCCTGATTATAAAAAGCCCCATTTTTTAAACTGAGAGATGGAGCTGTTGTTTTCTATGAGAGGCATTGTATCCGGTCTGGATACAATATACACATTGTTGGCAGAAAGGTGAATATGCAAAAGATAATCAAAGCCTTCGAGAAAGTGATCGTTCTGGGACTTCTGGGAATGATGATGCTGGCAGTGTTGATATCCACAATTGAACTGGCAGTCATTTTGTTCCAGGAACTCATGAAACCGCCTGTATTCCTTCTCAACATAGATGAAATGCTCGAGGTCTTCGGCTTCTTTCTCATGGTTTTGATCGGGCTGGAACTCCTCGAGACCATAAAGGCTTATCTCAAAGAGGACAGGGTGCATGCCGAGGTTGTCTTTCTGGTGGCGATTGTTGCCGTCTCCAGAAAGATCATCATACTGAATTACAAAGAGATTACGGCAGACATGCTTTACGGTATGGCCGCTGTCATAGTAGCGTTGGGAATCGGCTACTTCTGTGTGCGGCGCTCTCTGCATCTGCATGCGTCCGGGAAAAATCCGCCGACCAACGGGGACGCTTGAGCGAGGCTGCCGGCCTCTATGTGTTTGGCATGGTCACGGACAGTTTTATCCCATTGATTATGCGGGCAAAGGGAAAAGGACGAAAGAAACATGACGAACAAAGACTCTTTTTTGCATCTGGAGAACCCCCATGCGCTATCCGTTGACGAGATCCTCACAGGGTTAAAGTCAACGTCTGAAGGACTTTCATCGGATGAGGCAGGCACGCGTCTTGATGCGCACGGGCCGAACCGGTTGCCGGCGGCGGAGAAGGAAGGTTTTCTCAAACGGTTTTTCAAACACTTCCACGATCTGCTCATTTATGTTCTCATCGCCGCAGCCGCCATCACGGCGGCGCTTGGCCACTGGATCGATACCGGTGTGATCCTCGCTGTGGTCGTCATCAACGCCATTATCGGATTTATTCAGGAAGGGAAGGCGGAGCAGGCGCTGGAAGGCATCCGCAAGATGCTCTCGCTTCATGCCCATGTCCGCCGGGATGGTGAGTGGATCGAGATTGAAGCCGACGAACTGGTCCCCGGCGATATCGTGCGGCTGCGCTCCGGTGACCGCGTGCCAGCTGATATGCGGCTCATGGAAGTTACCAGCCTTCGCATTGACGAATCCGCGCTGACCGGTGAATCGGTTCCCACCGAGAAAAGCACCGAACCCGGCCCCGCTGACGCGGGCATCGGAGACCGGGACAGCATGGTATTCTCAGGCACCATCGTTGCCGGCGGTCGCGGCATGGGGGTCCTGACCGCCACGGGTGCCGCAACGGAACTGGGCCGCATCAACAAGATGATCGCCGGCGTGGAACAACTGGCAACACCGCTCACGCGGCAGATGAACCGGTTCGGCAGAATTCTTTCCTTCGCAATTCTCGGTATGGCCGCGCTGATGTGGCTCGTCGGATGGCTTCTGCACGACTTCAGCGTCGCGGATCTCTTCTTTGCGGCCATCGGGTTCGCCGTAGCCGCCATACCGGAGGGGTTGCCAGCCATTCTCACCATAACCCTCGCTCTCGGCGTACAGCGCATGGCTAATCGCAATGCCATCACGCGCAAGCTGAATGCCGTCGAGACGCTCGGCTCAGTCACCGTCATCTGTTCTGATAAGACGGGAACGCTTACCCGCAATGAAATGACCGTGCGCCACGTCATCTCGCGGGCCGGGCGATACGATGTCGAAGGCACAGGCTATGAGCCCGAAGGAAAGATCACACATGACACAAAAGAGGCTTCGCTCGAAGTGCATCCAGACTTGCATGATTTGATCGAGGTCATGGCGGTATCTAATGATTCGGAAATATCGGAAGAAGACGGAAGATGGAAAGTCACCGGTGAACCGACGGAAGGCGCCCTGCACACGCTTGCCCGCAAGGCTCAATTTGACGGAAAGGGTTATGAACGTGTTGCCGCAATTCCGTTCGAGTCCGAAAACAAGTTCATGGCCACCCTCAATCGTATCCCAGGTGGCGGCGCCCGTATCCTCTGTAAAGGTGCGCCGGATCGCCTTCTCGACCGCTGTGAAAAAGAGCGGACAGCAGATCACGGCACGCGGCCGCTTGATCGTGCGTTCTGGGAAAAACAGATCGCGGAGCTTGGCGCGCAGGGGCTGCGCGTCCTTGCCGCCGCCGCCCGTGAAGTGGACGGAAACAAGAGCGGGCTTGCGATTGAAGATCTCCAGCAGGATATGGTGTTCATCGGCATTGTGGGGATCATCGATCCACCCCGTCTCGAAGCCGTTGAAGCCATCAAGGTCTGCCACCAGGCTGGAATCCGTGTGAAGATGATCACCGGCGATCACGCGGGCACGGCAAAAGCGATCGGCAAAGAAATGGGTATCGGCGACGGCGAGCACGCCGTCACCGGCGCGGAACTGGAGGAGGCTTCCGATGAAGACCTCCGGCGCATCGTTCGCGACAATGACATCTTCGCCCGCACGAGTCCCGAGCACAAATTGCGTCTGGTAAAGGCGCTCCAGGCCAACAACGAAGTGGTCGCGATGACCGGGGATGGTGTCAACGACGCGGCCGCCCTGAAGCGCGCCGATGTTGGCGTTGCCATGGGCATTAAAGGGACCGAAGCGACAAAGGAGGCCGCCGATATTGTTCTGGCGGATGACAATTTCACGTCCATCGAACGCGCCGTGGAGGAAGGCCGCACCATTTATGACAATCTCCGCAAAGCCATTCTGTTCATTCTGCCCACGAACGGCGCTGAGGCGCTGGTCATCCTTGCCGCCGTCGTTTTCGGCTTTATGCTTCCCATCACCCCGGTACAGATTCTCTGGGTGAACATGGTCACTGCCGTTACGCTGGCACTGGCACTGGCATTCGAACCGGCCGAACCCGGCGTGATGCATCGACCGCCCCGCAAACCGGGCGGGCCGATCCTAGGCGGGGCCTTCCTGTGGCGCATCGGATTTGTTTCCGTACTGATCGGCGGCGCAACGATTGCCGTCTTCCTGATCGAGAAACATATCGGTATGCCGCTGGAACTTGCGCGCACACTGGCGGTGAATACGCTGGTGTGCGGACAGGCCTTCTACCTCTTCAACAGCCGATATCTCCACGAATCGATCCTCCGCGTGGAGCGGTTGTTGGCCAATCCCATGGCATGGATAGCGGTCGGCGTGCTGGCGATTCTGCAGCTGACGTTTGTCTACGCCCCTTTCATGCAGAGGTGGTTTGGTTCCGCATCGTCGGAACTGCGCCATTGGTTGATTCCCCTGGGCATCGCGGTGGGCGCGTTTCTGCTGATAGAAGCGGAAAAAGCAGTTACCCGCCGATTTTTCCTTCCCGCTGACAGTCGGGAGACTGAAAGAGGCAATGGAACATCATCGGCATGATCCTCTTCATCGGGTTGAGCGTATTGCCCTGTTGAGAAGCGTGCCGCCTGCAACGTTCCATTTCATTTTATCTCATCCATACAAATGGGGTCCCGTTGGCAATCACTTCCCATATCACGGAAGACGAGACTGTCTATCAGGTTCGTCTTTCAGCCTGCGGAGTTCCCGCGCCGTCCAGAAGCATATGATGACGAAGGATATGACGTTTGCGACCGGCTGCGCCATCCAGACGCCGTTCAGCCCGAACCACGGGGGCAAGAGGTAGATCAGCGGCACGACGAACAGGACCTGACGGCCGACCAGCAGCACCATGGCGGTCGTTCCCTTTCCCAGCCCCATAAATACATTGATCCAGGCAATCATCGGCCCGAGGAGTATCTGCGTGGCGACGTAGATCCTCAGCGCCGGCACTGCGACGTCGAGAAGCGCGGGGTCGGCGGTAAAGGCCGCCAGGAGCGGATGGGCGAACAGCTCGATAAGGAGGGAACTGATCCCCCCGATGAGGACCGAGATGAGCATCGCTTTCCGCGCGATCTCTCTAATCCGGGCGTAGTTGCGCGCCCCGTAATTGAACCCGATCATGGGCATCACGCCGTGTCCGATCCCGAAGAGGATCATCATCAGGACGCCGTTTATCCTGAATCCCAGACCCAGCGCGGCGACGGCCAGGTGACCGAACTCCGCCAGCCTGTGGTTGTAGAGGATCAAGAGGGCGCTGAACGCGATATTGGTGATGAAGGAGGGGAGGCCGACCTCGTAGATCGGCGCGATGATCGACCACTTCGGGATGATGTGCCTCAGCCGCACCTGGTATCCGGATCGGCGGGAGACGAGAAAGTACATCGACAGAAAGAGGGTTGCGAACTGGGAGATCGCCGTGGCGAGGCCCGCCCCCCTGATCCCCATCTCGGGGAAGGGTCCCCACCCGAATATCAGAAAGGGGTCGAGGATCGTATTGATCAGTGCCGATGTCATGATGACGAACATGGGAACATTCGGGTTTCCCTCGGCGCGGAAGAGGTAATCCGACATCATCATGAAGAAGAGGAAGGGGGTTCCCCAGACGATGATCTCCAGGTACCGCACCGAGAGGGGGAGGATTCCCTCCGTGGCGCCGAAGAACCGCAGGACCGGTTCGGAGAAGATCGTTCCCAGGACGATAATGATTACCCCGAAGAACGCGGAAAGAAAGATGACCTGACCCGCCGCCCTGTTCGCCCTCGGGGCGTCCTGCACCCCGAACATGCGGGAGGCGAATGATCCCGCCCCCACGCCGGTCCCGATTCCGATGGCCCCGAACAGCATCTGGATGGGGAAACAGATGGTGAGCGCCGCAATAGCCGCCGGGCTGATCCTCCCGATCCAGAAGGTGTCCACCACGTTGTACAGCGACATGGCGAGCATCGCCGCCACAGACGGGAGGCTCATCTTCAGGAGGAGATACCCGATGGGCTCCTTCCCCAGGTCGAGCATTCTTTTTTCTTTATCCGGCTTCATATGGTATGTAGGAACAGCTTTCAATCGAAGGAGTTGCGGGGGGGCGAACCGATCGGACTCCAGCTCGAAGCGTTCTGGACCCCTCATACACCAAAAAGGACGATTCGTAAACAGATGAAGCAGGAAGGGTGCAACCTGATCGTGATCCTGGGACCGACCGCGAGCGGAAAGACAAGGCTGGCCGCCCGGCTCGCGAAGGAGCGAGTATCGGAGGTGATCTCCGCCGATTCGCGCCAGGTGTACCGGGGGATGGACCTGGGAACGGGGAAGGACCTCGCGGAGTTCCTCGTGGACGGCGTCGCGGTCCCCTGTAATCTGATCGATCTCGTCGATCCCGGGTACGAGTTCAACCTCTTCGAGTACCAGCAGCATTTCTACCGCTGCTTCTCCGAGCTTTCCGGCCGGGGGATCGTCCCGATCATGGCGGGGGGAACGGGTCTGTATATCGAGTCTGTGGTCAGGGGCTACGCCATGCTCGAGGTTCCCGGGGACCCCGCCCTGCGCCGGAAACTGGGCGCGATGGGGATGGACGCCCTGCGTGAGCGGCTCCTGCGGGTCAACCCGGCCCTCCACAACACGACGGATACCGGGGACCGTGAGCGGCTCGTCCGCGCCATTGAGATCGCGGAATATACGAAGGTCCATGGCGGAGCCGGCGGGCCGGAGCGCCCGGCCGTACGCCCCTTTGTCACCGGTGTCCGCTGGGAGCGCTCAGTCCTGCGCGAGAGGATCACGAGACGCCTGGCGGAGCGTATCGACGCGGGGATGATCGAGGAAGTAAGGAAGCTTCGGGACGACGGCCTGAGCTGGGAACGGCTCGACTCTCTCGGCCTGGAATATCGGTACGTGGGGCGCTATCTCCAGGGGGAGATGGATTTCGACGAGATGTTCGAGCAGCTGAACACGCGGATACACCAGTTCGCCAAACGGCAGATGACCTGGTTCAGGGGAATGGCGCGGCGCGGTGTCGTGATTCGCTGGATCGACGGGGCCGATTACGGCGCGCTCAGGGCGCTGGTCGAGGAGCATGTCGGATGACCGTCCCCCGGGAGATCCGGAAGTATCTGGCCCGCTGGTCCGTCGGCGACAGGTGGTGTATCGTCTCCCGATCGTCCGAGGGGATCGACAACGCCGTCGTGATCCCCGCCCTTGCCGAGTCGGATCATCTCTTTGCCACCCTTGCCGCCCTTTCCAGGAATCCTCCAGCCGAGCTGGCGCGTACCCTCGTGATCTGTGTCATAAATAACGGCGGCCCGGATGCCGTATCGAAGGACGATCTTGCCGACAACCGGAAGACGTTGGAAAGACTTCGAAAACTTGCTAATTCGGATAAGAACGGCTTACGAGTCGCATATGTCGACGCCTCGTCGCCGGGGCTGGAGATGCCGGATAAGGCCGCCGGGGTGGGTCTCGCCAGGAAGATCGGGATGGACCTCGCCCTGGGCGTCTTCGACTACGGGAACCCTTCCACCGGGATCATCCTCTCTCTGGATGCCGATACGCTGGTGGAGCACACCTACCTCTCCTCTGTGCGTGAGGCCTTCGAGCGCGAGAAGGTCGCCGCCGCCGTGGTCTCCTTCGCCCACCAGGTGGCGAAGCGGCCCGATGAGCAGGCCGCCATCTGCTGCTACGAGCTGTTTCTGCGCTATTATGTCCTCGGCCTCCGGTACGCAGGATCGCCGTACGCCTTTCACTCCATCGGTTCCACGATGGCGTGCACCGCCGGGGCGTACGCGGCCGTCAGGGGAATGAACACCAGGAAGGCGGGGGAAGACTTCTATTTTCTCGACAAACTCGCGAAGACCGGAACGGTGGGAAGGATCACCGGAACCACCGTCCATCCCGCGGCGAGGGCCTCCGGCCGCGTCCCCTTCGGGACCGGCAGACGGATCACGCGCTTCACCGCGGGAGAGAGGGACGAGTATATCCTGTACGATCCCCGGTCATTCGCCGTCCTCAGGGAGTGGCTGGGTTACATGGCGTCCTGTCCCGATGCGGACCCGGAAACGATACTGGCGCGGGCGGGGGGGATACACCCCTCGCTGGAGGGTTTCCTCCGCACGCGCCGCTTCGGCGAGGTGTGGCCCCGGCTGGTGGAGAACAGCGGCGACAAGGCCCACCTCCGTGATCATTTCTCCCGCTGGTTCGACGGATTCGAGACCTTTAAGCTGATCCGTTCCCTTTCGACGGACGCTCTTCACCCCGTCCACATGTTCACGGCCCTGGAAAGGCTCGTGGGGATCATGGGAGGGAGGCTCCCCGTCGCCGTCGACCCGGGTTCCATCCCGCCCCTTCGAGACCAGATGGTCGTCCTCGAATACCTCAGAGAAATAGATAACAGGGGACAGAACTCGCCATGAATATCCTCGAGACTGATCGAGATAGATGGCGTGAGATTACATACGTATAGGAGGCGGACAATGGGAGAGGCAAAGGAGATACTCAAAAAACGGGAGGCAAACCGCCGGCGGCTTGAGAAAGAGGCCCCGAATGTATTCCACGGTTTCAATGATCTGATGAAGCAGTACTACAAACCCGGCGTGCTGGACAGGAAGTACAAGGAACTGATGGCCGTCACCGCCGCCATCGCCACACGGTGCGTTCCCTGTCTCGCCAACCACGCCAACAACGCCCTGTCGGCGGGGGCCGCCAGAGAGGAAATAGTCGAAGCGGCCGCCATCGGGGTGGAGTTCGGCGGGGGGCCGTCGTTTGTCATGGTACGGGACCACCTGCTCGATTTTCTGGACGATCTCGAAGGAGAAAAGAAGAAAAAATGAGTCAAGGCCCGGCGAAACCGCTTGCCCTCTATTGATTCAGCTCTCCCAGCAGGTCCAGGTAATCGGTCAGAAGGCGCGTGATCAGGAATTTCCCCCGCACCGACTCCTTCGCCCGCCGGCCGATTTCTTTCGCCAGGCTTCGGTCCCGGAGCAGGGTGACGATCCGGTCGGCAAAGGCATCGTTGTCGAGCGGGTCTACCAGAAATCCGTTTTCCCCGTCCTGTATCTGGAGCGGGATGCCCCCCACATGCGAGGCGACGACCGGTGTCTCTTTCCACATGGCTTCGGTCACAACCAGTCCGAAGCCTTCCTTCTGGGATTTCTGGACGATGACCGATGAGATGCGCTGAAGGACATTTATAAAAATAAAGTTCGAGGCGATCGGATCGCTCACGAGGATGACGTCGCCCTTCGCTATCAGGTCTTTGGCGTCCTTCTCGGTTTTTTCATACATCCGCAACCCTTCGGGGTCATCGGTCGCGATATTGCCGCACAGCACCAGCCGGCAGTCGACCTTTTTCCTGACCTGCTTGAATACCTGAATCACCCCTCCGGGGTCCTTCCATTTGTCGAAACGGGAGATCTGGGTGATGAGCGGCTTGTCCGTCTTGATCTTGTATTTTGCGAGGTACCTGGACAGGATCGTATCGGACAGATCCATGTTTTTCGCCGTCAGGGGATCGATGGCCGGATAGATGATCCGTTGCTCGATCGGCAGGTTCGGCTGGAGGTATGCGTCATTGGAAACGACCATGACATCGTACTTCCGGATGAATGTGCTGAGGAACTCCCATAAGGATGGATTCGGATTCGACAGGTCCACGTGACACCGCCAGATCCAGGGCTGCCGTTTCTTGTAGAAGGCGATCAGGGCGAGGGGTTGCGGATCGTGGACGATGACGTAATCGTGGTCCACGTGGGTATATTCGGCGAACTTCTCGTTCGTCTGGAAGTAGAGAGATTTCTTGCGGGTGGTGAAATTGATCTTGTCCCCCTGAAGGGCGTTGTGAAATTTCTTCGTTATTTCGAAGAAATCGGGATACCCGTGGAGGGTCCTCCACCCTGCGTCGATGCCGATGTTGTTCATGAGCGGTACGAGGCTGTTCAGAATCTCAGCGACCCCGCCACCCTGGTAGGTGGAGTTTATGTGCAGGAGGTGCTTCCCGTAGAATTTGCGCACCTTTTTCCGGATAGCGGCGATTGTTTTTTCGCCTGCAATGTCCTGATACTTTTCGATATCAATCATTCAGATTCCCTCCGTTGCGTAGTTCTTCCAGAAGCGCGACGACGTCCTTCTGTGATTTCAGATTGTACCGCGCCTCCGTGGTGCCGAAACCGACCTTGAGCGAATACTCCCAGTCGGGAATGACCGAAAACATATCCTCGTCGGTTCGGTCGTCGCCGACGGCGAGGATGAAATCCCACGCGTCTTTTGCAATCCAGTGCATTGATACGCGCCCCTTATTGATTCCGCTGTCCTTTATCTCCACGACCTTGTCGCCTTCGAGTATCTGCAGATTGAGATTCGCCGTGAGGCTTACAAGATCGTCGATCAGCTCTCTGACACGGATCGTGCTCAGCTCAGAACTGGTTTTCCGATAATGCCAGACAAGGGAATACTCCTTTTCTTCAATGAATGAGCCGGGCGTTCTGTCCGTGTAAAGTTCAATGGTCGGATAAATCTCCGTTTTCCATTCAGCGCTCAACGGTTCCAGCATCTTCCAGCCATCTTCCTTGATCCAGGCCCCGTGTTCCGCCACGAGTCCCACCGGGAGCTGGCCGAACCAGGCCTCAAGAACCGTCCGGTCGCGTCCGCTGATGATCACCACCTGGTTCTCCGGGATGTCGGCCAGATGTCCGATCAGGCTGATGAGCCCTTTTCCCGGTTTTGCCGCCTCGGGTTTATGGTGGAAGGGGACCAGCGTGCCGTCATAATCCAGGAGGAGGAGCCGTCTCTTTGCGCGGCGATAGTCCGACAGCAATGCCCGCCGCGACGATTTGATCAGTTCGTTGCTGAGCAGATCCTGCTGGTGTTTTTTTACCTCCTCCAGTCTCTCGATGAATTCACGCCCCCAGCGGTTCACGGTATACCGCCGCAGGCGGGACTGCATCGCGCGGTTTTGTTGCATCTTCTCATCATCGCTCATCTTCAGGGCCTTCACCAGCGCCTCTGTTACCTCCTCGCGGTCGTTGGGATTGACGATGATCGACTCCACCAACTCCTTGGCGGCACCGGCCATCTCGCTCAGGATGAGGACGCCGGTGCCGTCCTCCTTCGAGGCGATGAACTCTTTTGCTATCAGGTTCATGCCGTCCTGGACCGGGGTGACGAGACAGACATCGGCCAGATTATACAGGGCGTTCAGCGTGGAAAAGGGGAGTGGCCGGTAGAGATACCAGATGGGACTCCAGCCGATCGTCCCGTATTTGCCGTTGATCATCCCGATCAGCTCATCGATGCGCGTTTTCAATAGCCC
>ENA-ORXD01000365-ORXD01000365.1-sediment-metagenome-genome-assembly--contig:-NODE-365-length-62374-cov-4.663627_pt1 | contig 62374 bp, 51 predicted proteins | sample MGYA00237862_ERZ511471 | MGnify/ENA metagenome assembly ERZ511471
TGTTGCGAGAGGCGGTCTATGGTCTTCCGGAACTGTTTCGCGACCAGGTCAAGGGTGCCCGCCTGATTGCCAATCCCGGCTGCTACCCAACCAGTGCCGCGTTGGCATTGGCGCCATTGATTCGGGGCGAATTGATCGATCTGGCAAGTATCGTCATTGACAGTAAGTCCGGAACCAGCGGGGCAGGGCGCGGCGCCAAAGTCGGTAGCCTGTTCTGCGAGGTCAATGAAGGATTCAAGGCCTATGGCGTCGGTTCTCATCGGCACACGCCGGAGATCGAACAGACCTTGAGCTCTTTGGCTGGACAGTCGGTCGTCATCAATTTTACTCCGCATCTGCTGCCGATTAACCGGGGGATTCTTTCCACCTGCTATGCAAGCCTCAAGCAGTCTCTCGGGACGGCTGAAATCCTCGCGCGGTATCAGGAGTTTTATGCCGGGGAGTCGTTTGTGCGGATCTGTCCGGAAGGTGAACAACCCAACGTTGCTTATGTGCGTGGCAGCAATTTCTGCGACCTCGGCGTTGTTGCAGACCCTCGTACCGGTCGGGTGATCGCCACTTCGGCCATCGATAACCTGGTCAAAGGGGCGGCCGGCCAGGCAGTGCAGAACATGAACCTGCTGTTCGGTCTGACAGAGACTCTTGGACTCGAAGCACTTGCCATCTTCCCCTAAATCAGCTTTTTGTCCTCTTTTATTCCAGGAAAAGCCTTATGGCTGTTCAGCGTTCGCCAGCAGTAGATAGCAACGCGTTTCTTCCTACGACCCGTGCCGCCATGGCGGCACGGGGTTGGGATGAACTGGATGTTCTCTTCGTTACCGGCGATGCCTATATCGATCACCCCGCGTTTGGGGTGCCGCTTCTTGCCCGCCTGCTTGAATCCGAAGGATACCGAGTAGGAATTCTGGCTCAGCCTGATTGGCGTGATCCTGAAGCGTTGCGCTCTCTTGGCAAGCCACGTCTGTTTGCCGCTGTCTCTGCTGGTGCCATGGATTCCATGGTCTGCCATTACACCGCGGCCAAACGCCTGCGCCACGACGACGCCTACACCCCCGGCGGCAAAGCAGGGGCTAGGCCCAACCGGGCTGTTATCGCCTATACCGCTGCCATTAAGGGGGCTTTCAAGGGATTGCCTGTCGTCATTGGCGGGATCGAAGCCAGTCTGCGTCGTTTGGCCCACTACGATTACTGGGATAATAAAGTACGGCGTTCCGTGCTGGTCGACAGTAAGGCCGACCTGCTTGTCTACGGCATGGGAGAGCGAGTCCTGTTGGAGGTGGCGCGCCGCGCGGCTCAGGGACATGGTGCCGAGCTCTGGCATGGAATCCCTGGGACCGCCTATCTCACTTCAAGTTGTCCTGCCGATACGCTGCAACTGCCGAGCTTCGAAATGGTTGCCGCTGATCCGGATCAGTTCAATCAAGCCTTTTGCCAGGCGTTCCGAGAGAATGATCCTTTTCATGGCCGCCGCTTGGCTCAGCAGCACGCGAGCCGCTGGTTGGTGGTTGAGCCCCCTGCTGCATCGTTGAGTGAGGAGGAACTGGATGGCGTTTATGACCTGCCGTTCACCCGTTTGCCTCATCCATCTTACAATGAACCGATTCCAGCCTATGCCCAGATCTGTTTTTCGCTGACCAGTCATCGTGGCTGTCTTGGCGGCTGCGCATTCTGCGCTATCAGCCAGCATCAAGGCCGCACCATTCAGTCCCGCTCCGAAGCATCGATTCTGGGTGAGGTGGACCGCCTTTGCAAACATCCAGGTTTTAAGGGGACCATCACCGATGTTGGTGGCCCTTCCGCCAATATGTATGGCCTGCACTGCCGGCGTGATGTCGTTAAGGATCCTTGCCGCCGAGAGAGCTGTTTGTTTCCTTCGATCTGTCCGCAGCTCGCTGCGGATAGCAGTCGGTCGGTGCGGCTGTTGCGTCGCATTCGTCAACGGTCCGGCGTCTCGCACCTCTATGTTGCGTCCGGCGTGCGCTACGATCTGCTCGACCGGCAGCGAGACTACTTCGCCGAATTATTGGAACATCATGTCGGTGGGTTGCTTAAGGTTGCGCCTGAGTCGGTGTGTGAAGGGGTGACCCGGCGGATGCGCAAACCGGGTAGGGGGGCTTTGGAAGGATTTCTCAGGTTTTATTGGGACAGTAACCGGCGGTTGGGGAAACGGCGAGGAATCGTACCATATTTCATGGCAGCCCACCCCGGTTGTACCCTGAATGACATGGTGGAGACCGCGCTGTTTTTGAAAAGTCAGCGGCTGCGCGTAGAGCAGGTTCAGGAATTCACCCCAACCCCTGGAACTGTGGCGACCTGCATGTACTACACTGGCAAGGATCCTTTTAGTGGGGAGCCGGTCTATGTTCCGTGCAGCGAGCAGGAACGACGCCTTCAGAAAGCTTTGCTGCTCTGGCACCTGCCGGAGAACCGTAAGGATGTCCGCCTGGCTTTGAAGCTGGCAGGCCGGGAAGACGCCGCCCCACAACTGTTCGGTACCTCAGTCGCTCCGGCCATTGCCAAGCGACAACCTGGTAAGCCGCCCCGCAAGGGTGGGCGAAAACGTTAAGTCACTTCTTCCGAGAAATTTGTACCCTTCCTCAGTCGCTGCAACGTTGCCACCACCTGCGGATCGAATTGGCTCCCCGCTTTGCGGCTTATTTCGATCAGAGCGGCTTCGGCACCGATCGCCTTGCGATACGGACGGTCGGTAGTCAGGGCGTCGAACGCGTCGGCTACGGCCAGAATGCGCGCTTCCAGAAGAATCTTTTCTCCTCCCAGACCATGCGGATAGCCATGAGCATCGAAGTGTTCATGGTGTTGACCGATGATTGTACTGACATCCTCCAGGAAGCGGATCGGTTCAAGGATGCGCATGCCGATACGCGGATGCTGACGTAGCGTTTGGATTTCGTGGGGGCTTAAAGCGCCGATTTTGTTGAGCAGGGATGGCTCGATGCCGATTTTGCCAATATCGTGCAGAATAGCGGCCTGTTCCAGGCGCTTGATCCGTTCGGTTGGGAGGCCCATTGCCCGTGCGAGTGCCAGGCTGAAGCGGGTCACCCGTTCCGAATGGCCGCGGGTATAAGCGTCGTTGGCCTCGATGGCTGACACCAGGGCTTGAACCGTTCCCAGATAGGAGGATTCCTGTTCTTCGTAAAGCCGGGCATTCCGAATGGCAACGCTAGCCTGGGCAGCGATAGTGGACAGCAGTTCCAGGTCTTCCCTGGTAAAGTTGCTCTCGTCGGTTTTGTTGGCCATGGTGATGGTGCCGATGACCCGGTCCTGAATCAGCAGGGGAGCGCAGATCACCGTCTGGCGGTCAAACCCGAGGGTGCTGCGACGCCGGAAGCTGATTTCCTCATCGATGTTTTTGATCAACAAGGGCTGTTTGTTGCTGATCACCCAGAACGATGTGCCACCTGGCTGGAGAGGGATGGGACCCAGGTTGTCAACGACTTCGGCCGGGAGCCCGACCGCATCAGCCAATCCCAGGATTTGTTGCTGTTCATCGTACATCAGCAGGTAGCCTGCCCGGGCACTGAGCGCGTCCACGGTCATGCGCAGCAGTAGGTTGAACAGCCGGCTGAGATCCATGGTTGAATTCAGAGCCAGTCCCATCTTGTAAAGCAGCGATAGGCGCTGGACTGCCTGAGCCAGAGTCGTGTTCTTGCTCTCCAATTCGCTGGCCAGGTCGGCGATTTTATAGTTGGCCGACTCGATCTCCTGAAGTCGCTCCCGGAGGGAGCGGTTGAGGAGTTCGATTTCCTGGACGCGTTCTTCAAGGGTATGCTGTTGCATGAAGCTCATTCCCCTGGGCGACGAAAGGAGAGTTGGGTTCTGTCGGATCGCCGTATTCAATGCGGATGAAGGATGGAAATTGGCTCTGGTCGGTTTCGCTGCTAGCTTTCAGCATCTTGCAAAGCCTATGACGGGTCTGCTGATATGAGCCTAACCAACCAGAATGGTTTATGAATATATCACCGTTTGACCCTGCTGGCATCTCTCAAACGCAAAAAAAAGAAGGTAATCCTAGACCGGCCTAATCTACGAGACATCTGTTCCCGCATTGCCTTGACAGGGGTGTTTATTGGCTTTAAGATAGCCTGCTTCAGTCGTAATATCCGATTGGCTTGCCTTTTTTTACCGGCATAGCGTTAGGATGGTCCATGGATTTTTTGCTCACTGTTATCGGGGTCGTTCTGGTCCTGGAGGGTATCCCCTGGTTCCTTTCTCCTCATGGAGTCAAAAGGTTGCTTTTGCAATTAGCGGTGATGCCTGACAAGTGGATGCGGGTGATGGGCCTTCTGTGTATGTTGCTCGGGCTATTAGTGGTCTATATCGCCATCGGCTGATGGGCAAAATTCGTTGACTTGACAGTTGTTTTATGATTGTTATAAACCCGATTTCAGGTAGTCGCTGGGCGACTTTAGAACCTTCTTTGCATGCATCTGGATGACTTCGATTTCGACCTCCCCGAGGCACTGATTGCCCAGTTCCCTTTACCCGCCCGCGAGGCTTCCCGGCTCATGATCCTGAATCGTGGCAGGGGGGAAATCAGCACCCGCTCCTTCACCGATATCGAAGAATGTCTGCAGTCTGGCGACGTCTTGGTTGTCAACAACACCAAAGTCATTCCGGCGCGCCTGCTCGGACACAAGGCGTCCGGTGGCCGAGTTGAAGTTTTTTTGGTTCGACGGCTGGCTGGTGCTGAGGATGTCTGGGCCTGTTTGACGAAGGCCTCCAAAACCCCGAAGCCCGGCACCCGGCTCTATCTGGGTGAGGGTATCGAAGGGGAGGTCTTGGCTGGCGGCAATAGCGACTACCGGCACATCCGCTTCTACTGTGAGGGAGACTTTAACTCCCAGTTGGAAAAAGTCGGACGGATACCGCTCCCCCCTTACATCAGGCGGGAAGACACGGTTGAGGACCGAGAGCGTTATCAGACCGTGTTCGCGGCTGAAAAAGGTGCCGTGGCTGCTCCGACCGCCGGTTTGCACTTTACGCCGCAGGTTCTAGATAACCTGGCGCGTAAAGGGGTGGAAATCCACCCGGTGACCTTGCATGTCGGGTTGGGTACGTTTCTGCCGGTACGGTGTGAAAACCTCCTCAAACACCGGATGCATGAAGAAGAATACCTGATTCCTGAAGCGACGGCTGCAGCGATTAATCGCGCCAAGGATGAAGGTCGACGGGTCATTGCTCTGGGAACGACCACCACCCGGACGCTTGAATATGCCTGCGATGATCAGGGCCGGCTTCAGGCCGGGCAGGGCATGAGCGATCTCTTTATTTATCCGGGATTTCGCTTCCGGGTGATTGACGGCTTGGTGACCAACTTTCACCTGCCGCGTTCGACCCTGTTGATGCTGGTTTCGGCTTTTGCCGGGCGGGATTTCATATTACAGGCCTATCGTCGGGCGGTGGAGGAAGGCTTTCGCTTCTTCAGCTATGGCGATTGCATGCTGATAATTTAAAGGGGTGGCGTCCGGCTCAGTGGGAGATTCTACAGCCGACGGCATCTGGAGAGTTCTCTTTGAGTCGATTCCATTTCGATCTTTTACAAACCGATACTACATCGGCGGCCCGCCGTGGCCGCATGCATACCCGCCGTGGAATAGTGGAAACCCCGGTCTTTATGCCGGTCGGCACCCAGGGAACAGTCAAGGCCATGCTCCCCGAGGCTCTGGAGCAGGTTGGCGCACAGATCATCCTCGGCAACACCTATCATCTGTTTCTCCGGCCTGGGCATGATCTGGTACAGAGATTGGGCGGTCTGCATAAATTCATGCACTGGGACAAGCCAATTCTCACTGACAGCGGCGGCTTTCAGGTCTTCAGTCTTGGTAAACTGCGCAAGATCAGTGAGGACGGGGTGACTTTCCAGTCGCATTTGGATGGTGCAACTCATCGGCTGACCCCAGAGTCGTCCATTCAAGTACAGGAAGCTTTGGGGAGTGATATCGTCATGGTCTTTGACGAGTGCATCCCTTATCCGTCCACGGCCTCTTATGTGGAAGACTCCACTCGTCGTTCCGGTCGCTGGGCGAAACGCTGTAAGGAGGCCTTTGATCACAACTCCGGGGCTGCTCTGTTCGGCATCGTGCAGGGAGGAATGTTCCCGGAATTACGAGCCCAGAGCGTGGCCGAACTGCTGGATATCGGCTTTCACGGTTATGCCGTGGGAGGACTTTCGGTGGGGGAGGAGACGTCCCTGATGTACGACGTCATGGACTGGACTTTGCCGTTGTTGCCCCAGGACAGGCCGCGTTATGTGATGGGAGTCGGGACTCCTGAGAACCTGGTGGAAGGGGTCAGGCGTGGGGTTGACATGTTTGACTGCGTCATGCCGACCCGCAATGCGCGGAATGGCGTCTTGTTCACCTCCTTTGGAAAGGTGGTCATCAAGCAGGCGCAGTATCTCGACGATCCGCTCCCTATTGATCCTGATTGTGACTGTTACGTCTGCCGCAATTACAGCCGGGCATATTTGCGGCATCTGTATCAATCTAATGAAATTTTGGCTTCCATATTGAATACGCACCATAACTTGCACTACTATCTGAACCTGATGGCCGGGATCAGAAGTGCCTTGGAAGCAGGCACCTTCGCCGGCTTTGTTGCAGATTTTTATGCTCGGCGGCAATCCTGAAGAGGACTGGCTGCGCCGTGGGATCACGGCATTTGTCGGTTAAATCGCACAATGACACGTTCCGTGGTTCGTTTTTTTCATCATTCTTGTAAGGAGGTTTGTTTATGTTTCAGTTTATAGCTATGGCAAACAATGCAGGGGGACAGGCCGGCGCTCGCCCGGGTTACGAAGGGCTGGTTATGCTGGTGGTGATGTTCGCCATTTTCTATTTTCTGCTGATCCGCCCCCAGCAAAAACGCGCCAAACAACATCGCCAACTGCTCGACGCCCTGAAGATTGGTGACGAAATCGTCACTGCCGGTGGGATTCACGGCAAAATTGCCGCCCTGCAGGATAAAGTGGTTTCCGTTGAAATCGCTACTGGCGTGAAAATCAAAGTCAACCGCTCCTCTATCGTCTCAACTCGCCAGGAGCAATAAAGTCTCTGGCTGATGGAGAGACCGTGCGCGGTCTCTCCGATCCGTTAATCCGGCTAACGAAAACTTCTGAAAAGGAGATCCAACTGCCATGTCCAAAAGCCTAAAATGGCGGGGATTGCTGATTGCCTTCTTCCTCGTCCTCGCGTTCTTCTCACTCGCTCCGACTTTTTTCGGCAACAGTCTTCCTGGTTGGTGGAAAAAGGTCTTTGACCCGATCCATCTGGGTCTCGACCTGCAAGGTGGTATCCATCTGGTCCTTGGGGTGGATGTAGAAAAGGCAGTTGAGAGCCGGCTTGATACCTTGGCGGATCAGACCGAAACCCTGCTGCGCGAAAAAGATATCATTTTCAAGCGCGTTGAACGTGGCGCAGGCGGCCTGTTGTCGATTACGGTTTACGATGAAGTTGCCGGCCAGCAGGTGGATGCCCTTTTGAAAGAGGAATTCCCCCGGATGCAGCCTCAGGCTGCCACCAGTGACGGGTCTTACATCAAGAAAAACTTCCGCATGAGCGATGAGGAAGTCAAGCAAATCCAGGACTACGCAATTCGCCAGGCTCTGGAAACTTTGCGTAACCGCGTCGACCAGTTCGGCGTCAGTGAACCGACCCTGCAACTGCAGAGCGACAACCGTATCCTGATTCAGCTCCCCGGTATCAAAGATCCGCAGCGCGCCATTGCTCTGCTCGGTAAAACCGCACGGCTCGAGTTCAAGATGGTGGCGGAGGACGCAAATCCCCAGGACGCCATCAAAGGGATTCTGCCCGAGGGGACCCAGCTTCTCTATGAGCGGAATGTCGAACGGCGCTCCGGTACCGTGACCGAAACCCCCGTCGTGGTTTATGACAAGACTGTTCTCACCGGGGACTTGCTCGAAGACGCTCAGGTGCGTATCGACACCCGCTTCAACGAACCTTATGTCATGATCGATTTCAACAGCGTCGGCGCCAAACGCTTCGATCAGATCACCGCGGCTAACGTCGGCAAACGGATGGCGATCATCCTTGATGATACCGTTTACTCGGCACCGGTTATCCGCGAGCGGATCTCCGGCGGCAGCGCACAAATCAGCGGTGCATTCAGCGAGCAGGAAGCCACCGACCTGGCCATCGTTCTGCGGGCCGGTTCTCTGCCGGCTCCGGTGCAGATCCTCGAAGACCGCACCGTCGGCCCCTCCCTGGGGCGCGACTCCATCAATAAAGGGATAATGTCGGTTATCGTCGGTGGTTTGCTCGTCGTTGCAGTCATGGTCCTTTACTACAACCTGTCCGGTCTGGTGGCCAATATCGCCCTGATTCTCAACCTGGTATTCATCATGGCCATGTTGACCTTGTTTAAGGCGACGCTGACTCTGCCCGGTCTGGCCGGTATCGTCCTGACGGTTGGTATGGCGGTCGATGCCAACGTTCTCATCTTCGAACGTATCCGCGAGGAATTGCGGCTTGGCAAAACTGCCCGCAATGCTTTGGAAGCTGGCTATGCCAAAGCGTTCCTGACCATCGTCGACGCCAACGTCACCACCCTGATTGCCGCACTGGTTCTGTTCCAGTTCGGGACCGGACCGGTCAAGGGGTTCGCCGTGACCTTGTCCGTGGGGATCGTGGCTTCGATGTTTACCGCCATCTTTGTGACCCACTTCATCTTCGACTTCATCCTGGATCGCCGCCAGGTTAAGAAACTGAGCATTTAAAGGAGGCCAGGATGCAACTCATCAATCCCAATATCAACCTCGATTTCGTTGGCAAACGGAAATTGGCGGTGATTTTTTCCCTGGTTCTCATCGCCATCGGCATCGTCTCTTTGCTGATTCAGGGCGGTCCGAATTACGGTATCGACTTCGCCGGTGGTACCCTGGTCCAGGTTAAATTCGAAGAAGCAACCGGTGCCAAGCAGATCAAAGAGGCTCTGCAGGGACTCGAACTCGGTACCTCTTCAGTCCAGCAGTTCGGCGACGAAGCTAACGAGTTCTTGATCCGCACTCCGGCTTCTAGCAGCGAACTGGAAGGCTTGTCCCTGAAAATATCGACGGCCCTGGAAGGGACCTACGGAGCAGGCAAGTTTGAAATCCGTCGCGCCGAGATGGTTGGCCCCCAGGTCGGAAAAGACCTGCGTGAAAAAGGACTGCTGGCGATTCTTTACGCCATGATCGGTATTCTGATCTATGTCACCTGGCGATTTGAATTCCGCTTCGCCGTCGGCGCGATCGTCGCCCTCGTGCACGACGTTTTGATCACTCTTGGCGCTTTTTCGGTCTTCGGCAAAGAGATCGACCTGCCGATCATCGCCGCCTTCCTGGCCATCATCGGTTATTCTTTGAACGACACCATTATCGTTTACGACCGGATTCGGGAAAACACCGGCCGTTTGGGCAAAGAAGGCTTTTCCACCATTATCAACCGCAGCATCAATGAAACTCTCTCCCGTACCATCATGACCTCCGGCACCACGCTGCTGGTTGTGGTCGCCTTGTTCATCCTTGGTGGCGGGGTCATTCATAACTTCGCGTTTGCTCTTTTGGTCGGCATCGTCGTCGGTACCTACAGCTCCATTTTTGTTGCCAGCCCGATTCTGATTTTCTGGGAAGAGCGTAAAGGTTCCCAAACCACCTGATCATTGCGCCCTGGGAGTACGTACTTGAAAAACAAGGAATCGATCCTCATCATTGTCGTTACCATCATCGTGGCACTGCTGGTTGGTGCTGTGGTGAGGGATATGGTGAATCGCAAATCTGGTCGTAGTTCGACCTCGCAACCGGTCAATCATGATCTGCGGGTGCAGGACGAGATCAACATGCTGCAACGGGCTGTGCAACAGGATCCCAGCAATCGCAAAGCCTGGGTTCAGTTGGGACACGCTTATTTCGATTCCAATCAGCCAGCCCAGGCGGTTGAAGCCTATGATAAAGCTCTGGCGATCGATCCCAATGATGCGGATATTCTCACCGACCAAGGGAACATGTATCGTCGTCTTGGCTGGCTTGACCAGGCAATCGCCAACTTCCGGAAAGCACAAAGTATTGCTCCCGGCCATGCGCAGAGCCTGTTCAATCTGGGGGTCGTGTACCGTTATGATCTTAACGATATCCCCTCCGCTCGTCAGGCTTGGGAAAAGTTTCTGGAATATAACCCAGTCGGTCCGGGAGCCGATCGGATCAGACGTGAACTGGCGGCCCTGGATTTTCCCGGTCAACAGCTACCGAGCAAATAAAAGGTATTTCACTCTTGGCGGGCCGGTTAAAACCGGCCCGTCGTCATTTGGGGGGACGAGTTGTTATGCAGCCGATTACCAACCGGCAGTGGCATCTGCGCCAAGAACTTCCTGGACAGGAAACCCTGATCCGCTTTGCCGAGCGGCTCGATGTCTCCATGTTGGTTGCGCGACTGCTCTGGCTGCGGGGGTTGACCGACGAAACGAGTGCTGCTGACTATCTGCAGGGCCGGTTGAGTGATTTGCCAGACCCTTTTCTCCTTCCCGGTATGGCCGCCGCCGTAGAACGTTTGCAGCATGCCGTGTGCAATGCCGAAGCCATTGCCATCCATGGTGATTATGATGTGGATGGCATCAGTGGCACGGCTCTCCTGGTCGATGCCTTGCGCTCCATGGGTGCCAAGGTTGATTACCATATTCCGTTACGTCTCAAGGATGGCTACGGTCTGTCTGCCGAAGCTCTGGAAAAGGCCGCTGCTGAAGGAGTACGGGTGGCGGTTTCCGTCGATTGCGGAATTTCTGCGGTAGCAGAAGGTGAATTAGCCGCGCGGCTCGGGCTCGATCTAATTATTACCGACCATCATCAACCTGCGGCTGGCTTGCCGCCGGCCGTCGCTTTGATCAATCCCCATCTGCCTGGTTCCCCTGACCTTTTCAAAGACCTCGCCGGGGTGGGCGTGGCCTTCTTTTTGTTAATTGGATTGCGTAAAGGGTTGCGTGACGCCGGCTGGTTTGTCGATCGTCCCGAACCTGATCTGCGTCAAGTCCTCGATCTGGTGGCCTTGGGAACCGTTGCTGATTTGGTTCCGCTGCGAGGTATCAACCGCACGCTGGTGCGCAGCGGGCTTCAGTCTCTGGACAAAAGTCGCCGCATCGGTGTGATTGCTTTGAAGCAGGTGGCAAAGGTCGATCAGGTGTCTGCTTCGGCCGTTGGTTTCCGATTGGCACCGCGCCTGAACGCAGCTGGTCGGCTGGAGGATGCTGCTCTGGGGGTGGAACTTCTGTTGGCGACGGATAACAAGCAGGCGCTACATCTGGCTCGGACCCTTGACGGGTTTAACCGCGAACGGCAGGGAATCGAACAGGAGACCCTGCAGCAGGCCTTGGCTCAGGTTTCGACCTGGACCGATGAAACCAGAAGGACGATTGTCCTTGCCGATGCCGGCTGGCATCCTGGCGTCATCGGTATTGTTGCGAGTCGTCTTGTCGAACGGTTTCATCGCCCGGCAGTGCTGATTGCCCTGGAAAACGGCATCGGCAAGGGATCTGCCCGTTCGATCCGCGGGTTTCATCTCTACTCGGCCTTGCAGGCCTGCCAGGAATCATTGGCCGGTTTTGGCGGTCATGAATTCGCTGCCGGTTTGACCATTGAGACCCCTCAGGTGGAAGCTTTCAGCAATCGTTTTGAAGCTCATGCCCGCCTGACTCTAGCCGATGAGGCTCTCTGCCCGCGGCTTGCCCATGATGGCGAAGTTGATTTGGCTGAATTGCGGCTGGAGACGGTGCAACAACTCGAAACACTCGGTCCCTATGGTGTTGCCAATCCTGAAGCCTTGCTGGTGGCGCGTGATGTGCGTTTTGAAGAGGCACAGATCGTCGGCGAGGAACATGTGCGGTTTACCGTGCGGCAAGGAAAGTCACGCCTGCCCTGTATTGCCTTTGGGCAGGCTGGTCGGTTACGGGAGTTACGTGGCGAGGGGGATTTGCTTTTCACCCCGGTGGTGAATCGGTGGCGAGATCGTATCAATGTGCAATTGCGGGTTAAAGATTTTCGTTTGGCTGGCGGCTGATCAAAAGCGCTGGTCTGCGGCGCCCTCACTCCTCGTCAACCAAGTCGTTGTTCGTGCGCCTTATTCCTTAGAGTGTCCGACGCCTCGCATCTGGACTCCTTTGATCCATCTGGACGGGCATTTTTCATCAGCCGCTTACGTTTAGCGTTGCTTGAGGTGCACGAACCAATAAGCAAACGCCACAAACACCACACCGCCGAGAATATTCCCCAGTGTCACCGGTAGCAGGTTGGCGAAAAAGAAGTTGCTCCAAGTCAATTCGGGAATCTGCTGACCGAGGGCGTCGGCGAGCAGGATGCCGGTGGGAATGAAGTACATGTTGGCCACCGAATGTTCGAAACCGCTGGCCACAAAGGCCATGATCGGCATGTAGCAGGCGAGAATTTTACCTGGAACATCGCGGGCCGCTGTGGCCATGAACACGGCCAGGCATACCAGCCAGTTGCAAAGAATGCCGCGGATCAGCGCCACGCCAAAGGGGAGACGCACCTTGGCTGCGGCAATGTTTACGGCGTGATCTGCGATCGGGCAGCCTTGCCAAAGGTTGGAGCGGAACATCATCCAGGCGAAGAACAGCGAACCGAGCAGGTTGCCGAGGATCACCACCACCCAGTTTTCAGCCAGCTTGCTCCAGGGGATTTCCCCGTGCAAGGCCGCTTTGGTGAGCAGGCTGTTGCCGGTGAACAATTCCGCCCCGCAGATCACCACTAACATCAGTCCTAAAGAAAAAACGCTCCCCGCCATGAATTTGCTCAGACCGACGCCGAAAAACTGAGCGCTGTCCTGAGTGACGACTGTTGCCAGTTCAGCACCGAAGGCAATATAGAACCCTGCCAGCAGACTGAGAACCGCTGTCCGGGATATATGTTGGGTTGTGACCCGCTTGCCGTTTTCGACAATCGCCTGCGCGGTTTCCTTGGGGGTCAGAAAGCGTTTTTCCATCATGTTCTCCCGCCGTTCAGTCACGACTTCCCGGAAATCGAGTGGTTATCAACCACCCATCCCCATATCTTTGGCCAGATTCTCCCAGGCTGTGAAACTACGCTTGATCATGTCCTCGTCGACGCAATAGGCAATGCGGAAATAACCCGGTGCGCCAAAGCCAGACCCTGGAACTAACAGGATATTGTGTTTTTGGGCTTGCTGGACGAAGGCCACGTCATCGGCCAATGGCGATTTGGGGAACAGGTAGAATGCGCCACCCGGTTTGACCATGGAGAAGCCGAGGGCAGTGAGGCGGTCGAACAAAAGATCGCGGTTCTTTTTGTACTCGTTGATATCGACGCTTTCGTACTGCAGTTTAGCGACCAGCCGCTGCATCAGGGCAGGGGCATTAACGAAACCGAGGACCCGGTTGCAGAAAATGGCCCCTTCCATGAACAGGCTGACGTTGACCATCTCCGGGTTGGCCGCCAGATAGCCGATGCGTTCGCCGGGCAGAGCCAGGTCTTTGGAGTGGGAGGTGACCACCACTGAGTTGCGTACGCAATTGAAGATGGGCGGGACCTCTTCGCCGTCATAGGCGAGGCGGGCGTAGGGTTCGTCGGAGATGACGTAGATCGGCTGGCCAAGTTCTTCTTCCTTGCCAGCCAACATCTTCCCTAATTCTTCCAGAGCCTGGCGAGGGTAGATCACGCCGGTCGGGTTGTTGGGGTTGTTGACGATGATCGCCCGGGTTTTGGGTCCGATGGCTTTTTCGATGGCCGGGATGTCGAGCTGGAATGTCTCCGGGTTGGTCCAGACCTCCTTGGTTGTCCCGCCGTGGTTGTCGGCGTAAAACTTATATTCAACGAAATACGGCGCCAGAATGATGATCTCTTCCCCAGGGTTGAGGATAGTTTTCAGCACCACGTTAAGAGCCCCGCCTGCACCGCAGGTCATGATAACGTGAGAGCCTTTGACCGGCAGTCCGCTGCGTTCGGCAAGGACAGCTGCAACAGCCTGGCGGGTCTCGTCATAGCCGGCATTATTCATATAACGATGCAAACCGCAGGGAGGAGATTGGGCCAGGGCCAGCAATTCTTTGCGGAAAGCGGCCGGCGGTTCCATAACTGGATTGCCGAGAGTAAAATCGAAGACCTTGTCGGCGCCGTGAATCTGCCGTAACCGGGCACCTTCTTCGAACATTTTACGAATCCAGGAGGATTGCTCTATGCAGGCGGAAATTTTTTTTGAAATGGTCATGACTGGCTCCTCCGTCAATGATTGCATTAAGCGGCCCTTGGCCGTGCTTTGTTGTTGGAATGACGCAGTTTAGCTGCGGCTTCCGGGGTGGTCAAGGGGAATCCTGGTTGATGAATCCTCAATGCGGCTGGTGAACGTTGATTTTTGCCGGACGATAGGCTAAATTGGCTCCTTATATTTGGCAACCGGAAGGAGTGGGCATGAGCAAGACGACTGAAGAAACTCTCGCCGAACTGCGGCGCTGCATCGATCGGATCGATGATCAGATCCTGACATTGCTCAATGAACGGGCCACCGTGGTTATGGCTGTTGGCAAAACAAAACACGGGGAAAAACGTGACTTTTATGTCCCGAGCCGGGAAAAGGAAATTTACGAGCGGCTGACGGGCAACAATCCCGGGCCGTTCCCCGCCGAGGGAATTCGGAGAGTTTTCCGGGAAATCATATCCGCCTCCTTGTCCCTTGAACTTCCCATGAAGGTGGCCTTCCTCGGACCCCAGGCAACATTTACCCACGCGGCGACTTTGCAGCAGTTCGGCCTATCCGCCCAACTCGTGCCGCAAAAGAGCATCCCTGCCGTATTCGATGAAGTGCTGAGGGGGCGTGCTCATTATGGCGTGGTGCCGGTGGAGAACTCCACTGAAGGGATCGTTTCCCATACTCTCGATATGTTTATGGAGTCGGATCTGCAGATCATCGCCGAGGTCCTTCTTGAAGTCAGCCACGATCTCATGTCCCGCAGCGGCCGGATGGAGGATGTGCGCAAGGTTGTTTCCCATCCTCAGGCCCTGGCCCAGTGCCGCCAGTGGCTGGAGGAGAACCTGCCGGACATCCCCCTGATGGATGTCAGCAGCACGGCCCTTGCCGCCCAGATGGTGGCCGAGGACGATAACGCCGCCGCCATTGCCAGCGAAATGGCCGCCAGTCTTTACGATTTGCGGGTGGTGAAAAAGAAGATCGAAGATAATCCCAACAACTTTACGCGCTTCCTTGTGGTCGGGAAGAATTCACCGCCACCCAGTGGTCGGGACAAAACCTCAATCATGTTCAGCGTCAAAGATCATCCCGGCATTCTCTACCGGATGCTGGAGCCGTTCAGCAAGCGCGGCATCAACCTGTCCAAGATCGAGAGCCGGCCGATGAAGAAAAAGGCTTGGGAGTATATCTTCTTCCTCGATATTGAAGGACATCTGCAGGAAACCAAGGTGCAGGACGCTTTGCAAGAATTGAAACAGCACTGCCAGTTCCTTAAGGCCCTCGGTTCCTACCCCAGTGCCCGCTGAAGCAGCCGGTCGAATCCCCGGAGGAAATAAGTTACGGATGGAAAATAATCAATTCTTTATTCCGCGATTAGCAATTATCGGGGTCGGTTTGATCGGCGGATCCCTGGCTCTGGCCCTGCGTCAGGCCAATGCGGTTGGCGAGGTGGTCGGTATCGGCCGCGGTCTGTCCAACCTCGAGAAGGCTCTTGAACTGGGAATCGTGGATTGTTTTACTCAGGATGCCCGGGAAGGGGTCAAGGATGCCGATGTGGTTTTCCTGGCTACGCCGGTCCTCACCTTGAGCCGTATTGCCTCGGAAATTCTGCCGCATATGAAACAAGGGGCGATCCTCACCGATGGCGGCAGTGTCAAAGGTTCCCTGACCGAAGAAATTGAAGCCATGCTCCCACCAGGGGTTTTCTTTGTGCCGGGCCATCCTATTGCAGGCACAGAAAAGAGCGGTGCCGAAGCCGCCTTTCCAACCCTTTACCAGAATCGCCGCTGCATTCTGACCCCCACCGCCAAGACTGATCCGAAGGCGCTCGCGTTAATGCAGGATATGTGGCGCATCGCCGGGAGTGAGGTGGTGCTGATGGATGTACAAAAGCACGATCGAGTATTGGGGGCCATCAGCCACCTGCCGCACATGGTTGCTTATTCCCTGGTGAATGCGGTGGGAAGTTACGACCGTTATCAGGAAAATATCCTGGAATATTCGGCCGGCGGGTTTCGGGATTTTACCCGGATCGCCTCCTCCGACCCAACCATGTGGCGGGATATCGCAGTCGCCAACCGCGAAGCTCTCCTGGAGATGATGGAGCTCTTTGAGCGGTTTTTTGCAGAACTGAAAGAGGATATCCGACAAGGAGATGGGGACCGATTATTCGAGTTTTTTCTGAGGTCAAAGCAGAGCCGCGACGCTATTCTTTAATTCCCCCAAACGTCTCAAATTTTCGATTGAGGACAAAATAAATGGAAAAACAATGTGTAGCACCGGCTGAGCGGTTGACCGGCGAAATTCACGTGCCGGGGGACAAATCGATTTCTCATAGATCCATCATGATCGGCTCTTTGGCCGAAGGGACCAGCATGGTGCACGGGTTTCTGCAGGGAGAGGATAACTACGCTACCTTGCAGGCGTTTCGTTCCATGGGCATCCAAATCGACGAGCTCTCTGATGGCCGCCTTCAGATTGCCGGTAACGGTCTGCATGGTCTGCAAGAACCGATCGATGTCATCGATTGCGGCAATTCCGGTACGACCATGCGGTTATTGAGCGGCCTGCTTGCCGGGCAGAGCTTCTTCTCTGTATTGACTGGCGACCGCTATCTGCGCAAACGGCCTATGAAGCGGGTGGTCGGTCCACTCTCCACCATGGGGGCTCGCATCTGGGGCCGCAAAGGCGGCGAGCTGGCTCCCCTGGCGATCCACGGGGGCGGCCTGAAAGGGGTGTCTTTCGATTCTCCCATCTCCAGCGCTCAGATCAAATCGGCGCTGCTGTTGGCCGGTCTCTATGCCGACGGCGAGACCACTGTGCGCGAGCCGCATCTGTCGCGTGATCACAGCGAACGCATGCTGCGTTACTTCGGTGCTGATATCCGCCCCTTCGAAGGTGGAGTGACCATTGCACCGCAGCCGCGCCTGCGAGCTGCCGAAGTCTTTGTCCCCGGAGATATCTCCTCAGCAGCCTTTTTCCTGGTCGCGGCCCTTATCGTTCCCGGTTCCGAGCTGCTGATCCGCAACGTTGGGGTCAACCCGACCCGCAGCGGTATTATCGATATTCTGCGGGCTATGGGCGGAGACATCACTCTGACCAATCCCCGTGAATTGTCTGGCGAACCGGTTGCCGACCTGCTGGTCAAAGCCTCTCAGCTCAAAGGAACGCGTATCGACGGTTCCCTGATCCCGCGTGCCATTGACGAACTGCCGGTGGTCAGCGTTGCGGCGGCCTGTGCCGAAGGGACCACCGTGATTGCCGACGCCCGCGAACTGCGCGTCAAGGAGACTGACCGGATTGCTGCGATGACCGAAGAACTGCGCAAGATCGGCGTCAGCGTAGAACCTCAGGATGACGGTATGATCGTACAGGGTGGGGCTGTCTTCAGTGGCGGCCAGATCAATTCCCACGGCGACCATCGCATCGCCATGAGTATGGCGATCGCTGCCCTGCGTGCCATTTCTGAAATTCATATCGACGATACGGCCTGTACCGCAACGTCTTTTCCCAATTTCTGGGATCTGCTGAACCAGATCCGGACCTGTTAATTTTCTGGAGAATGTCATTTTGCATAAAGAACCGATTATTGCCATCGATGGGCCATCCGGCGCTGGCAAAAGTACCTTGAGTAAGCGTCTGGCTAATGCCCTTGGATATATCAATATAGACACTGGTGCCATGTACCGCTGCGTTGCCGTGGCCAGTGAGCGGGCCGGGATTGATCCTGGCGATTCCCGCGCGCTGAACAATCTGTGTCAGTCTCTGAATATCCGTTTTGAACGTGGCAACGGTTTTGAAAAAGTCTTTCTCAATGAGGAGGATGTTTCCGATGCCATTCGCACCCCTACCATCAGCCTGCTGACCTCCCGTGTTGCCGCCGTTCCTGACGTTCGTAAGGCCATGGTCGGACTGCAGCGCCGGATGGGTGAACAGGGTGGGGTGGTGCTGGAAGGGCGGGATATCGGCAGTGTGGTCTTTCCACGGGCTGAGGTAAAGTTCTTCCTGTCCGCTACAGCCCATGAACGTGGCCGGAGGCGCTACGAAGAGCTGAAAGCCAAGGGGCTGGATGTTAATCTGGAACAAACCATCCGGGAAGTTGAAGAACGGGACGCGGCCGATGCGTCGCGCACCCATGCCCCTCTGGTGCAGGCTGCCGATGCCATTGCCGTCGATACCACCGGCCTCAATATACAGCAGGTGTTCGATATCATGTTGGAACAGGTGCTGATGCAGCGGCGGTTGCTGGGATTGGCCGAGCGACAGGTGGAGACGGTTCTTTGAAGATCCTTCTGGCACAGAGTGCAGGTTTCTGCTTCGGAGTGAAGCGCGCCACCACCATTGCCTTCGAGGCCGCCTCGCAGCACTCGCGCATTTGTTCCCTGGGGCCGATCATCCACTCTCCTCAGTTGGTGAGAAAGCTTGAGGACAAGGGGGTCGAAGTTAAGGGCACGGTAGCCGATATTGAATCCGGTGCGGTCATTATCCGTTCTCATGGGGTTACCGCTGAGGATCTCGACGAAATCAGCCAGAAGCAACTGCTGGTCATCGATGCCACCTGTCCCTTTGTGAAAAAGGCCCAGGAATATGCCTCGCAACTCAGTCGCGACGGTTACGTCGTTGTCTTGGTTGGGGAAAAGGACCACCCTGAAGTCAAAGGGATTGTGTCTTATGCCCGGGATGGTGCGGTTTATGTGGTTGGAAGCCGCCAGGAAGCTGAGCAGGTGCCGCGTCATGCCCGTGTGGGGGTTGTAGCGCAGACTACTCAATCACTAGAAAATCTGCAGCAGGTTGTTGAGGTCCTCCTCGCCAAGAGCAAAGAGTTGCGGGTCTACAACACCATCTGTGACGCGACTTCGGTGCGACAGAACGAAGCACGCTCTATTGCCAGCCAGGCGGATTTGATGCTGGTCATCGGTGGTCTCAACAGCGCTAATACAACCCGTCTGGCGCAGCTTTGTGCTGAGATCGAACCACGTACATATCATGTCGAAACGGCTGACCAGATTGATCCGAAATGGTTCGATGGGGTGGAGACGGTGGGGATCACGGCCGGTGCTTCAACCCCGCGTTGGATCATCGAAAAGGTCATGGAACGGGTCGCGGAAATGGGAAAATAAAGATTTGTTTTTTTAAAATCTTTGTGTTATCGTCCGTTTTCGTGACCGTAGGTCATGCTGTCGGAAGGCGACAGGAAAATTGCCAGGGGGTAGCAACTTAAATGGTTGAAGACATTAGCAGGGACAATCAAGACGACATGATGGACAACGACAATGAATTCGAAGAGAGTTTTGCGGAACTCTTCGAAGGTAGCCTGCGGGAACTGATTCCCGGGAACGTGGTCAAAGGGACCATCGTGCAGGTCAATCCCGATTCGGTCGTGGTCGATGTCGGCGGTAAATCCGAAGGGGTGATTCCTCTTCATGAATTCGCAGATCCGAAAGTTGCGGTGGGGGATCAGATCGATGTCCTCATCGAACGTACCGAGAACGAGAGCGGACTGATCGGCCTGTCCAAAGAAAAGGCTGACCGCCAGAAAATCTGGAATTCTCTCGAAGAAGGCGCCGTGGTTTCCGGCCGTATCACCTCTCGTATTAAAGGTGGTCTGTCTGTTGATATCGGCGTTAACGCCTTTCTGCCCGGTTCTCAGGTCGATCTGCGCCCCGTGCGCAATCTCGATAAACTGATTAACGAAACTTTCCAGTTCAAGATCATCAAGCTCAACAAACGCCGTGGCAACATCGTATTGTCCCGTCGCGTTCTGCTTGAAGAAGAGCGTGAGAGCCAGCGTTCCGGTACCTTGGAAACCCTGGAAGAAGGTCAGGTCGTGGAAGGTGTGGTCAAGAACCTCACCGATTACGGCGCCTTCATTGATCTGGGCGGTATCGACGGCCTGCTTCACATCACTGATATGTCCTGGGGTCGCGTCAGCCATCCTTCCGACATTCTGGCCGTTGGCGACAAGACCAAGGTTAAAGTTCTCAAGTTCGACAAGGACAAGGAGCGCGTTTCTCTCGGTCTGAAACAGATCACTCCCGATCCTTGGCTCGACGTTGAAAGCAAGTACCCTGTCGGTGGTAAAGTCAGCGGCAAGGTTGTCAGCCTGACTGATTACGGCGCCTTTATCGAGCTGGAAGAAGGCGTTGAAGGCTTGATCCACGTTTCTGAAATGAGCTGGACCAAGCGGATCAAGCATCCCAATAAATTGCTCAGCATCGGCGACGATGTCGAGTCCGTGGTTCTGGCCTTGGATATCCCCAATCGGCGTATCTCTCTTGGCCTGAAGCAGGTCGAGCCGAATCCTTGGGATATCATCGGCGAGAAATTCCCCACCGGCACCATCATCGAAGGTCAGGTTAAAAACATTACCGATTTCGGGATTTTTGTTGGTGTTGATGAAGGGATTGACGGCCTGGTGCATATCTCCGACCTGTCCTGGACCAAGCGCATCAAGCATCCTTCCGAAGTTTTCAAGAAGGGCGATCTGGTTCGCGCCGTTGTGCTGAATATCGATCGTGAAAACGAGCGCTTCTCCCTGGGCATCAAACAGCTTGCTCAAGATCCTTGGGAATCGATCCCGGTTCGTTACGCTCCCGGTACCATCCTGAGGGGCAAAGTGACTTCGGTGACTGATTTCGGCATCTTCCTCGAAGTTGAAGAGGGGATCGAAGGTTTGATCCACGTCTCCGAAATTAGCAAAGAGAAAGTTGACTCGCCGAAGAGTGTTGCCAATGTCGGTGATGAGCTCGAAGCTGTTGTTCTGAGCGTTGACACCGGCGAGCGGAAAATTGCTTTGTCCATGAAGCATCTGGCCGATCAGAAAGAAAAGGCCGAAGTCGATGCATACCTTGGTTCGCAGAAGAGTGCGACTTCGAACCTCGGTGCTCTGCTTCAGGGTGCTATGGATCGGGCTGAAACCGACAAAAACGAATAATTCACAGATGTTCTCTGTCAGACCGGCCGGTGAAAACCGGCCGGTCAATTTATAGTCGATGAAAAAACGCCCCTTCTTGATGGCCACCCTGACTCTAGGTGCCATCTTTATTTTTTTCTTGGTGGTGATCATTATTGTCGCTGCCATGATGGGTCACCAGACTTCTTTCCCTATTGGGGAGAAAGTCGGGGTGATCAAAGTCGAAGGTCCGATCCTTGTTTCGGATCAGATCATTGAGCAGATCATCGATTTCCGGAAAGATGACTCTGTCAAAGCCATTGTTCTGCGGGTTGATTCCCCAGGCGGTGGGGTTGGCCCTTCCCAGGAAATCCACGAAGAAGTCGTCAAGGCTGTTGCAGTCAAACCGGTCGTCGTCTCTATGGGATCGGTGGCAGCGTCGGGCGGTTACTACATTTCCGCACCTGCATCAAAGATTTTGGCTAATCCCGGTACGATCACTGGCAGCATCGGGGTTATTATGGAGTTCACCAATTTTGAAGAACTCCTGCAGAAGATCGGGCTCAAATCGCAGGTTGTAAAAAGTGGCGATCATAAGGACCTCGGCTCACCAGTTCGGCCCATGACCCCTGCAGATCGCAAAATCTTGCAAGACATGATCAACGATGTGCACCAACAGTTCGTCGCTGCCGTTGCAACGGGTCGCGAACTTCCTGAAGAGAAGGTTATGAAACTGGCAGATGGCCGGATTTACACTGGTCGCCAGGCTAAGGATCTTGGCTTGGTCGATGAACTCGGTAATCTGCAGGATGCCATAATGACAGCCGCTAAATTGGCTGGTATTGAAGATGAACCCAATATCGTTTATCCCCCTGAGGACAAACCGAAGTTTCTCGATTACCTTGTTGAGGAAACGGCGTCCCGTATCGAAGGGGTGTTTGTAAAAAAATCATCAGGAATACAATATCTTTGGTCTGGCAATCAGTAGGAGGAAGAAATTAATGACAAAGAGCGAGTTGATTGAAAAATTGTCCTTCGCCAGCGGTACCTTGAACAAAAAAGAAGCCGAACTGGTTGTTAACACTATCTTTGACAGCATTGGTACTGCCCTTGTTGAAGGCGACCGCGTTGAAATCCGTGGCTTCGGTTCCTTCACCGTTCGGGAACGCGATGCTCGCGAAGCTCGGAATCCCAAGAGCGGCGAAGTTGTAAAGATTCCTTCCAAAAAGACTCCCTTTTTCAAAACCGGTAAAGAACTTAAAGAGCGGGTCAACAACGGTTGATTTGATTTTAAGCTTCGGCCGGCTTGGTAGGAACTGTTGTGCAATCCAATACACATCTTGCTATCGACCCTGATTTAGTAGGGGTTCCCGTCGCACTTGCACCTGGGAAGGCTGTTGTTAAGCTTGTTACCCGGTCTGTTATGGCTGCTGACGCAATAGGGTTGGTTCACGGCGGGTTTACTTTTGGTCTAGCCGATTACGCCGCAATGCTGGCCGTCAACGACCCGAATGTTGTTCTGGGTGCTGCAGAGGTTAAGCTTCTTGCACCTGTTCGGGTTGGAGATGAACTCGTGGCATCTGCCGAGGTCATCGAAGAAAAAGGGAAAAAACGCTCTGTCTCATGTAAAGTCATGGTACGGGATATTACAGTGATGGAGTGTTCCTTGACGTGTTTTGTCTTGGAAAAACACATTCTTGCCTGATGTAGCTAGGGTAAGGCGAAATGAAAAGGCCCGTTCCAGAGGAACGGGCCTTTACTTTGTTGTTGCAGTCCAATTGTGAACTGTGAGTGGGGCTCCGGAGTGGCGGCGATGCCCTGAAGTCTTGACCATGAAACTATTTTGCCCTCTGAAATCCGCTTTAGGCGTCCCACTCGTCGGTGGGCTTGCTCACCACGGCTTTAACCGAAGAGCTTGGGTATCTATGTTGGTCAACGCCCCAAAACTTCAGACCGCTCACTCCAGAGGTGATGCTGTTACATCCCCATGATTTTCAGAATAACAAAGGTTCATCTCCTGTCAAATTGATTTTATGAATTTTTTTTGGTTCTAACTATTTATCAAATAAGGTTTTTTATTAAAAATTTTCCTTATGCCGGTTTACCGTTTCCTCCCTACCAATGATCATAAGGGTTTACGGCTTGATATCTATCTTCCCCAGATGGAACAAGCCTGGTCGCGGTCTTTTATCCGCAAGGTTATCGATCTGGGTGGAGTTCATGTTGCCGGCCGGAGGGTTCGGCGTTGTTCGCAAACGGTACACCCTGGTGAGCAAATAGAGGTTTTTATTGATGGCCTCTCCTTGGAACCGTTCCGGCTCGAATCTCAACATATCCTTTTTCAAGACCAGTATCTTCTGGTCATAAACAAACCTTCAGGGGTTGAATCACAACCGACCCCAGCCCGCTTTAAGGGGACGATCTACGAAACCCTTGGGAATTATTTGCAAAACCCGCAGCGGCCTCTTGATTCTCCATCTATAGGCATGGTTCAACGACTTGATCGTGAAACCTCTGGTGTTATGGTCTTTTCAACGCATGTCAAAAGTCATCAGGGCGTTACCGAAGCCTTCCGAGATCGGCGGGTACAAAAAATTTACCTCGCTCTTGTTCAGGGACAGGTTGTAGAGGAGGCCGGAGAATTTCGCTCCCTTTTGGCTCGGCAGCGTTCTTCAAATCTTGTTAAAACTGTTGCGCGCGGAGGTAAGGAAGCGATTACCCTCTATAAGGTTAAAGAGCGTTTCAATTCGGCGACCCTTGTTGAAATTGAACTGATAACGGGGCGTTCCCACCAGATTCGCGCCCATTTTTCTGAAGCTGGACATCCTTTGCTGGGTGATACCCGTTATGGAGGTCCTAAGATGTTCGGTTTCTTTACCCTGCATAGAACAATGCTCCATTCCTGGAAAATGGCGATGGAACACCCGACCAATAAGAATCACATGCAGTTTGAAGCCCCTTTGCCAGAAGATTTTCTTCAGGTGATTGAAGAGTTACCTAGGCGCTCGTAATATTTCCCCGGCAGTTGCGTAAGCTGGCAGCCTGTGATAGAAAAACCTGGCTGGTTGCACCTGGTCCTCATTCCGGCATTCTTTTTTTCATAAGGTTGTTTACATGACTTATCCGCACATCGACCCTGTCATCGTCCATATCGGCCCCCTAGCTATCCGTTGGTATGGAATGATGTATCTGCTTGGCTTTATTGCTGCCTTTTTCCTGATTCGTCATTTAGCCCGGTTGAGAAAACTCGATCTGTCCTCCGACGGACTATCCGATCTCCTATTCTACTGCGTACTGGGAGTGATCCTGGGTGGACGCCTGGGCTATACCGTCTTTTACAATTTCTCCTACTATGTACGTCATCCCCTTGAAATTTTCATGGTTTGGGAAGGAGGAATGAGCTTCCATGGTGGGCTGTTGGGGGTCGTTGTGGCCTCAATCTTATTCTGTCGACGCAAAAAGCTGCCTGTCCTTCTCACCGGAGATGTCCTCGTTACTGCCGCAACAATAGGCCTTGGCCTTGGAAGGATAGGCAATTTTATAAACGGAGAGCTGTGGGGGCGGGTTTCTGACGTTCCCTGGGCCATTGTCTTCCCCAATGGCGGCCCTTTGCCGCGCCATCCCAGCCAACTTTATGAAGCCATTCTAGAAGGCCCCATCCTGTTTGGCGTTCTTTGGATTTTGCACCGTCGTGACGTGTCGGCTGGGGTTCCGTTTTTCACTTTCTTTGGATTGTATGGATGCTTCCGTTTCGGCGTGGAGTTTTTCCGCCAGCCCGATCAACATCTCGGCTTTCTCTCTTTAGGGATGACCATGGGTCAATGGCTGTCCTTGCCTATGATTCTGTTTGGGGTGATCGGTTTATTAGCCGTAAGAGGTCGGCGCGGCCATGGATAATATTCTGGGGGTTGTCTACGATTGCGACGGAGTTTTGTTTGAAAGCAGGCAAGCCAACCTGGCTTTTTACAATACCATCCTGCAGCGATTCTCCGCTGGTTCGGTTCCTGCCGATGATGCCCAAATTGCCCAGTTGTGCCATACCGCAAGTAGTCCTCAAGTCCTCAAGGTTTTATTGGGCGAGGAGCGGGCCGTTGAAGCGCTGGCTTATGCGATGACTCTCGATTATCGGGACTTTGTGCCTTTCATGTTTCCCGAGCCCGGATTGAGTTTGGCTCTTGAAAAAATATCCCAGCGTTTACCGGTTGCTCTTGCGACCAATCGGGGGGGGAGTGCGCCTGAACTTATCAAGCATTTCGGATTAGGCGAGTTTTTTTCCACAATCGTGACAAGCCACGACGTACCCCGTCCAAAGCCACACCCTGATATGTTGCTGCTGGTGAGCGAGCGGTTTGGAGTGACACCTGAACGGTTGGTTTTCGTGGGCGATTCGGATGCTGATTATCAGGCGGCAAAGGCTGCGGGGATGCCGTTTGTCGCCTACAAATGGCTTCCGCCATCCGGTGTGTCCGTGAATGGACACCTGGAGCTGGCAGAACTGTTGGTGGGCTGAAAAAAGGCAGGAGTGAAGGTGCGCTGCAGGGTCAGGAAAGGACCTTTTCCATTTCCAATACGTGTCCGCCGTTACTTTGGTAATAGCTGACACGATCCATCAGGGCCCGGATGATGAAGATGCCGCGGCCGTGATCGTCCAGACCTGTAAAGTTTGGTTGGGGCAAGGCGCTGATGTCGAATCCCTGACCTTGGTCATAAACGCGGATATTGAGGACCTTATCCAGAATGGTGATGGTGATGTGAACCATCTTCTGAGGGTCGTCTTCGTTCGCATGGCGGATAGCGTTGGTCATGGCTTCGGTCAGGACCAGGTTGATGTGGTAAGCCAGCTCTTCCCGATCACCCTTGTAACGTTTAAGGGTGCGAGCGATGTCCTCACCGATTTTGCCGATCAGGCTCAGATAGCGGGTCTGATTGGGGACCTTGATATCCACCTCGATCGAATCTTTCATAAATCCCCCGGAAAAAACCTTTGTTTGTACTGCCGTTGCGTCCCCGCGTCGCGAAAAGGGACTTAAGGACGCAACGGGCCTATTGTCAGGAAAAGCTTGCCTGTGCTTCCTCGGAACTCGGGAAGATCTCGAAAACCCTATGCAAACGGGTCAATTCGAACATCGATTTGACCTGCGGCTGCAATCCGCACAATTTCAAATTGCCGTTGCGTGCACTGGCATTTTTGAATCCGGATACGAGAGCGCCAAGTCCTGACGAATCGACGAATCGCACTTCCTGCAAATCGACAACGATATTGGTCTTTCCTTCCTCAAAAAGGTTAAGCATCTGGTTCTTGAATTCCCCGCTGTTGTGGGCATCCAGGCGCTCTTCCTTGACTTCGATGAGAACCACCGGTCCTTTCTCTTCGATTCTGACTATCATTTCATGCTCCTTTGAAAATCATGGCGATATAAACAGCAAAAGAATCAATCCGTACGTTCAGTCTCAATTTTCTTAAAAGCAAAACATCCGCAGACGCTCGCTCCGAGAATTCCTCAAAAATGATAGCATAACCTACCGCAATTGCCTATCGATCCCAATAATTCCATCACTTTTCCAAGACGCGCATAACAACCATGGTCACATCATCACGGAATGTGTGATCCCCAGTGAACAGACGAATCTGGTTTAAGAGGTTTTCGATAATGACCTCAGCAGTCTGATTCTGATTGTCATGCAGGATGTCGCACAACCGTTCTTCGCCAAAAAACTGGCCGTCTTTGTTTTCCGCCTCAATAATGCCGTCCGTGTACAAAAGGAGAATATCGCCGGCATTCAATTGTTCCTTGTTTTCCTCGAAGACGACTTCTTTATTGACGCCAAGAATCAACCCTTCGGCATCGAGCCGCTGGCAGGTCCCTGTGCTGGATCGCCAGATGATCGGTGGATTGTGGCCTGCGCTGGAAAAACAGAGTTCACGAGATTTTGCGTTGTATGTCAGGTAGAAGAGGGTGATGAAAAGTTCAGTGCGGGTCAGATCCTCATAAAAGAAATCGTTGAGTGCATAAAGGATCTGATTAGGACGGTGTAGGTCGCGTGCTTTTGCCTGAATAAAGGTGCGTGTTTCAGCCATTATCAGCGAAGCGCCGATGTTGTGACCTGATACGTCCCCGATGACCAGGTCGACGATATGTGCCTCCCGTTGGATAAAGTCGTAATAGTCGCCGCCGACCTCACGGGTGGGGACACAAATGCCAGCCAGTTGAATGCCGGGAATTTCCGGAATGGTGGCGGGGAGGAGGCTAAGCTGGATATTTTTGGCAATTTGCAATTCACGCTCTTGCTGGCGGGCTTCAATGAGCATCCCGGTTTGCTGGGAATTGCGCCAGGCGACGCCAACTTGGCCGGCCAGGCTTTTGAACAGTTCGATAAATTCGTCGGTGAAAATTCCTTTGGCAGTCCGGGAGAAGGCGGATAGGACGCCGATCGGCTGCCCTTCGATAGTAATCGGAGCATGAGCAAACGATTTGATCCCCTCTCTGTGCAAAATTTCCGCGGATATGGGCAGGTCGACAGCTTCAGAGTCGTTGGCCATGGTCACTTGGTTGGTCAAAAAGGTTGTGCCGATGCAGGTGTCGGTGGTCAATTCCCGCTCTGAACTACCAAGATGTTCGGAACTCATCCCTTTCTGACTGCGTACGGTGAGGATTTTGCGGTTCTCATCGAGAATGCGAATGACACAGAGATCGAAACGGAACTGTTGCTGTAACAGGTCAAGGATGTTGTCGAGAATGGTCTGCAGGTCTGCACCGCTGGCCACGACCCGGGCAGCTTCATAAAGGACGCTGAGCTGGTCGCGACTGGCCGTTCGGCTCAGGTTGACGGTTCCGAAGATGTCGAACACGTCTTCCATCTTGCTGCCGCGGGCAGCCAGATAATTTTCCAGAATAATGCGAGCCGGGGCTGCACCGACTGAACCGGCCAGAGTCCGTTCGGTGAATCGCTTCAGATTGGGGATTTCATATTCGGACAGGCTGCCGCGGGCATCGATTTCGCGGTCGCCCAGGTATTCGGCGATCGCGGTGTGAGCCTGTTTCTCACCGATGAATTTGGTCATCAGGTCGACGAACTCCATGATGTTCGGTGCGCGGCTGATGCGTTTGCGACGCGTGTCTTCTTTGACCGGCCCGAAGGCATCGACGAACTTTTCGGCTTGCTCCCGTTCGACATTGGTCGCCGGAGTCAGCAGGGACAATGCCAGGAATCCACCGAGGTTGAAGAACATGCTCCAAAACAGGGCATGGGTCCACATGTCGAAACCGCTCAAGCCGAACAGCTCCAGTGGCCGCAACCAAGTGAAACCGAACAGACCGTTTTCCAGGATATCGCTTTCCAGCCACCCTGAGCGGACAAAGGATGGGATCACTAGGGTGTAAAACCAGATGACAAAGCCGCAGATCAGGCCGGTAGAGGCGCCCAGGTGGTTAGCTCTGCGCCAGTAGAGGCCGCCGATGAGGGAAGGGGCGAATTGGCTGGCGGCGACAAAGGAGATCAGTCCGGTACTGACCAGAGCCGTTGATTCACCGATGATACGGTAGTAAAGGTAGCCGAAGAAGATGATAAAGACGATACCCAACCGTTTCAAGTTGATGAGGATGCCTGACAGGTCAGAAGCCTTAAAGCGGAGCTTGAGGATGACCGGCATCATCAAATGGTTCAGCAGCATATTGGAAGAGGCCACCGATTCAACCATGACCATACCTGCCGATGCGGAAAACCCACCGATAAAAACCAGCAGCGCCAGCCAGGGATGACCAGTGGTTTGAGGCAGATGAATGAGAAAATAGTCGGCATTGCTGGTGTCGCCGCCGTTCATAAGCAACCCGGCCAAGGCAATAGGGATTACGAACAGGTTGATGAGGAAAAGGTACGCCGGGAATTTCCACATGGCGTACTTGATGTGCTCTTCTGCGGAGTTTTCAATCACCATGATATGGAATTGGCGCGGAAGAAACATGATCGCCATCATGGAGATGAAGACCATGGTAAACCAGGATGCGTAAGGGATCTGCGGTGTGTCGAGGAGCAGCAGATTGACGCGGTTGGGGAACTCATCCTGAAAACGGCTGAAGATATCTCCAAAACCGTCGAACAGACCATAGGTAATAAAGATGCCTACGGCCAGGAAGGCCAGCAATTTGATGATCGATTCAAAAGCAATGGCCGCGACCAGACCTTCATGCCGTTCCGAAGCATCTAAATGGCGCGCACCAAACAAGACCCCGAACAGCGCCAAGAACATGGCAACGATGAAAGCTGTATCCACATATGAGGGGAGAATAGGAACCATTTCCTGAAGGGTGTGGCCTATAGCCTCAGGCGGGCCCGCAATCAGGTCAAAGGTAAATGCTACCGCTTTCAATTGCAGGGCAATATAGGGAACAATGCCAAGAATTGCAAATATAGTAACAATTCCGCCAAGGTAAGCAGATTTTCCATAGCGGCTGGAAATGAAGTCGGCGATGCTGACAATGTTGTGCTCTTTGCTGATGCGGACCATTTTGCGCAGCAGGAACCACCATGAGAACGCGATCAGGGTCGGGCCAAGATAAACCGGCAGGAAATCAAGGCCGCTGGTCGCGGCGCGGCCGACGCTGCCGTAAAAAGTCCAGGAGGTGCAATACACCGCCAGAGACAGAGCATAAATGTTGTTGTTGGCGGTAATGCTCTGGCCATTGCGGCGTCGCTGGTCGGCATAATAGGCCACGGCGAAAAGCAGTGCGAAATAAAGCAGGGATATGGTGGCAATGATCTCTATCGGAATCATTCCTGGTCCTTCCCCTGGTCCGTTTCAGGTGAACTCTTCAAGCCTTTGGCAAAAAAGAAGATGACACAGATGGAAATGGGCCAACCGATGAGGAAGTAAAGAATCAGACTGGGGATTCCAAAGAGATTGGTGGTTTTGTTGAAAATTTGAACAAAGGGGTAATTCAGCATGACGATGCCGAGAATGAAGAAAACGACCCAGGCTTCTCGAGTGGTCTTGGGATTCGGTCGTCTCATAACACGGCCCCGACAGTGGCAAGAATAGAATTCAGAACGAGGTTTACATTATAGGTCAAACCGCGGGTGGTGTCGACCTCAATGAGCCGAGGTTCATCCTTCGGCACAGAGAAGTGGCTTGCCTGCTCATGATATAGTTCCGGTCGCCCGTCAGAGGGATCTTTTGCGTCGCGTTGCCTATTTTCCAACCGCACCAGCGTTTCCTGTTCAGGGCAGTGCAGATAGACGATAAACAGAGGGATGCCTCGTTCCTCGCAGGCCTGCCGGAAACGCTGTCGCTCTGCGCTGCTGCTGAAGGCAGCGTCGGCAATTGCAGGTCGTCCGGACTCCAGGCTGGACAGGCAGATATTGAGCAGCCGATCGTAGGTGAGTCGGGTCATGGTCGGACTGTACTCCTGCAGTCCGTATGGGGCAGGGCACTTGCTATTGGCGGGCACCCCGGCCAATTCTTTGCGTAATACATCCGAGCGCCATACATCCGCATCAATAACCTTTTGTAAGGCGAGGGACAGGGTGGTTTTGCCGGTCCCCATCAGGCCGCAGGTGAGCAAGCAAAAGGGGCGCTGACAGAGGTAGGCTGTTGCAAGGTTGAAATATTGCCGGGCTCTAGTCGCTGCTGCGCTACGGATTTCAATCGGGACTTCGGCTTCGTCACTCAGAATTGATTCAACCTTGGCTCTTACGTAGGCACGGTATAATTTGTAAAAGGGAAGGAGTCGTTCTGCTCCAACACCCAAATCCAATCGAGCTTGATAACTGGCCAGCAGGAGTTGGCTCAAGTCCCGTCGACCACGAAACTCAAGATCCATGAGCAAAAAGGCAAGATCCGCGATAATATCGGCAATTCGAAAGCGTTCGTTGAACTCGATGCAGTCGTAGATCCGAATTGGTTCGGTCAGGCAGATATGCTCGCTGTGTAGATCGCCATGACCGTCCCGCACAAAACCCTCTTGTTGCCGTTGGACCAGCAGTCGCTGCTGTTCCTCAAGAAATCGTTCAACGCTGCGTTGCAGATGGTTGAAAGTTGTAAGGTCTAAGGTCCGGCCGATAAACGCTTGAGTTTGGACAAAATTTTCGCGCCAGTTGCCAGTTACGGTCGAGGCATTAGAGGTCGGATCCGCGTGACTGTAGACTCGCGCCTGCCTGTGAAAATCGGCCAGGAGCTGACCCAATTGGTCCATGGCTGCCGGCAAGTCAGAGGTGTTGGCGGCAACGAGGGTATCGAGCATTCGATCCTCTGGTAAGCGCCGCATGACAACTGCATAATCAAGGACATCTTCGGCCAGTCCGACGCGGATGTCGTTGCCTCTTCGACCAATGGGGACGACTTGGTGGTAGGTATCCGGGCAGAGGCGCTGATTCAAAACAAGTTCTTGTTCGCAGAAATAACGCCGGCGTTCCAGGGTGGTGAAGTCGAGAAAGCCAAGATTTAACGGTTTTTTGATTTTATAAACGAATTCCTGGGTCAGGTAGAGATGGGAGATATGAGTTTCCCGGTGTTCAATGGGACCGGTTGGCCCAGGGTAGGCGGCGGGGTCCATGAGTGCCTGGTGAATGTCGACAGCATGCTTCGCCATAGGCTCCCCTTTGAGACTCTATCTTTGTGAATTCTAACACGTTTTACACTGTGGGCAAGGCCGTTGCGGCAGCTGTTGAAAAACGGTTAGATGATTGACGGTGTCCCCTGCCTATGGTAGCTTTTAACGTTCCGGAGAAACAACGCCAGCCCCATCCCGCAGTCGCTATTGTGTGGATGGCAATTTCCTACAGGTGGTCAATTTGATACGCATTTTTCAGGGTGTTCAGGGCACGTCAGCTGGTTTTTCACTCCTTTGCCTTGTCTTTTTTCTGGTGGCCTGCAGTGGGCCGCAAGCCGGGCGTTCCGGTGCTGAAGCTCTGGCCTCGGCAGGTGACGCCAAGCCCTATGTGTCCCGGGTCGGGGACCCGGAAGCCAAGGCTCTTTACTACTTTGGGCAAGCCCAATTGCTTAGTGCCGAAGGGAAGTTTTCGGCCGCTGTGGATAGTCTATCCAAGGCCATTGAGCTTGACCCCAACTCTGCCTACCTACATTTGCTGCAAGGTGAGTACTACCTGCATTTGAACGATCTGGAAAAGGCCATTCGTGCCTTTGAAGATACCCTGATCGTTGAACCAAATTCTCAGCAGGCTCTTTTGCTGCTGGGCAATATCTACTTCCAGCAGAAAAACGACAGCAAAGCTGCTGAATATTATCGCCAGGTCCTGGAACTCGATCCAGAACAGGATGCCGCCGCCTTGCAACTTGGTATTGCCTTGGCTCGGTCCGGCGATATGGAAGGGGCAGTCGACACCCTCAAGTCGTTGCGCAAACGTCGTCCGGATTCCATCATGGCCGACCTGACTCTGGCCAGGGTTTATCGTGAAATCGGACTCGATTCCCTGGCTGAGGAATCGTACCAGAATGTTATCAAGCAAAGACCGGATCTGGAACAGGCATATCTGGAACTCGGCGCTCTTTACGAAAAACTGGAAGACATCCCCAAGGCCGTAGCCACCTTTCGTCAGGCGCTGGAAGTTGCTCCTGAGAACCTGGCTGTTCGCCATCATCTCGCCCGGTTGTTTATTAACCGTGGTGAACTCGATGAAGCACTCACAGAACTGCAGGGGGTCCTCAGTTATAACCCTGAGGATTTGGAAGCTTTACGAAAAATCGGTCTGATCTATATGGAGCAGGAAAAGTGGTCCGACGCCGTTGAGAGTTTCAGGATGATCCTCGGCATTGATCCGACTCTCGATCAGGTCGCTTTTTATCTCGGCAGTAGCCTGGAGCGTCTGGAGTTGTGGCAGGAAGCCCTGGAGTCGTTTCAGTCAATTCCCAATGCCTCACCATTGTATCCCGACACAGCTTCCCATCTGGCTTTCCTTTATGCCAAGCTGAACCGAACCGATGATGCTATTGGTTTGGTTGTAGGCCAGCTTGGTCAATCCGAGGGAAGCCCTGAGATGTACTCGTTTCTCGCCTCCTTGTATGAATCCCGGAAGGATTATGCGGCCGCAGTCGCGACTCTGGACAAGGGGTTGCAACGTTTTCCCAAAGCCGACAACCTGGCTTATCAGAAGGGACTCGTTCTGGAACGGCAAGGAGATCGCAAGGCTGCCATCGAAGCCATGCGGCAGGCGATCGGGATCAATCTGAATCACGCCGAGGCTATGAATTTCATTGCCTATTCCTTTGCGGAAAGCAAGGAAAACCTGGAAGAAGCTCTCAACCTGGGGCTGCGCGCCCTGGAACTGAAAGACGAAGGACACATTCGCGATACCGTGGGCTGGGTCTATTACCAGATGGAGAATTATCAGGACGCACGTCGTTATCTTGAAGAAGCAGTCAAGCAGCTTCCTGAAGACGCCCTGATTCGCGAACATCTAGGCGATGCCTACCTGGCGTTGCGTTTGATCAGTAAGGCACGCAAAGCCTATCAAGCGGCACTGGACCTGAATCCTGAACTGGAATCGGCCCGGACCAAACTCCTGAGTCTGGAAAGTCAACGCTAGATGCTGCATCGTCAGGTAAATTCCCCACGCAAAATTGTGGCCGCAATCCTTGGCGCTGGTTTGTTTCTTCTCGGCATAAGTGCCTGTGTACCTCCTGTGGCCCCGCCCACTGTGGCTCCAGTTTCAGCAGAGCTGCTGTTGCGTTCTTTAGAAACTCAAAATAACGCCTTCCATTCTTTGAGCGGCACTGCCAAGGTGAAATTGGACAGCCCGGAGCGATCCTTTTCTGCCCGGCAGGTGCTGTTCGTTCAGGAGCCTGACCGGTTTCGAGCCGAAACGCTCAACCCTTTTGGTCAACCCGCTTTGCTGTTGGCTACCGACGGAAGCGAGTTGGCCATCATGGTTCCCGGCGAAGGTCGGTTTTACCGTGGCCCTGCAACCCCGGCCGATCTGCAGCGCTTCACCCGTCTCCCTCTTGATTTGCAGGAACTGGTGGAGATCCTGCTTTATCGAGTTCCCGTCTTTGTTTTTACCGATGCAGATTCGAGTGCCACCGAAGATGGGCGCAACCTTTTGCGACTGAACGGTGACGACGGTACGGTACAGGAATTTTATTTCGATACAGATTTACGTCTGGTTGCCTCCCGCTATCTGGCCAATGGCAATATTATCCTGGACATTGGGTTTGATGATTTTTCTGCCAACGGATATGTATTTCCGCAAAAGGTGTCGATTAATGTTCCGGGTAGCTCGGCACAAGTCAAAATTGCCTATTCTGATCTTCGTCTGAACGAATCGATCCCGGATGAGCGTTTCTTGTTGATGCCACGGCCTGGCATGGATGTTTTGCCATTCCCCTGACAACAGGTTGAGTTGTGGCGTTAATAATTTTTCAACTGAGTGACAAAACAATGAATATACGGCGCATGATTCACATCGTTTGCGTGGGTTTTCTGGTTCTGACTCTGGTCGGCTGTCAGCGCGATGCGGTTGTCTTGCCGGCAGAAGGGGATGCTGCTCAACCTGCTCATGGCGATACCTTGATCATGGGCTCCATCGGTGACGCCACCACTCTGTTGCCGATCCTGGCCTCAGATGCCTCTTCCTCGGATATCAATGGTCTGGTTTACAGTGGGCTGGTGCGCTATGACAAAACCTTGGAAATAGAAGGGGATTTGGCCGAGTCGTGGGAGATTTCCGACGACAACCTGACCCTGACCTTTCATCTGCGCAAGGATGTGCGCTGGCATGATGGAGCACCCTTTACATCGGCGGATGTTTTGTTCACCTACCAGCTTTACATCGATCCCAACACCCCGACGGCCTATGCCGAACGGTACAAGCAAGTCAAGGAGGCGTCGGCTCCCGATCCTTATACTTTTGTCGTCAGTTATGAACAACCGCTGGCCACCGCCTTGATCAGTTGGGGCATGCAAGTTCTTCCTAAGCACCTTCTGGAAGGGCAGGACATTACCAAAAGCCCGCTTGGCAGCCATCCCATTGGCACCGGGCCCTATCGGTTTCAGGAGTGGTTGCGGGGAGAGAAGATTGTGCTCACGGCCAATCCCGATTATTACGAAGGCGAGCCGTATATCTATCGGGTGGTTTACAGGATCATCCCTGACCCCTCCACCATGTTTCTGGAGTTGCAGTCCGGTGGCCTTGATTACATGGGGTTGACCCCCCTGCAGTACGCTCGCCAGACCGAGACGCCTGCATTTCGACGTCGGTTCAATAAATACCGTTACCCGGCCTCTGCTTATACCTACCTCGGTTTCAATTTGCGGCGGCCGATGTTTCAGGACTTAAGAGTCCGTCATGCCTTGGCCCATGCCATCAACAAGCAGGAATTGATCGACGGTGTGCTGCTTGGTTTGGGTCAGATCGCCACCGGCCCCTTCAAGCCGGGCACCTGGCCTTATAACCCGGACGTTGCCCGCTATCCCTTTGATCCCGCAAAAGCCAAGGCTCTGTTGGCTGAAGCCGGCTGGGGAGACAGCGATAAGGACGGCATCCTGGATAAGGATGGCCAGCCGTTCCGTTTTACCATTGTTACCAATCAGGGGAACGACCAGCGCAGCAAGACTGGAGAAATCATCCAGCGCCGGCTGGCTGAAATCGGTATCGATGTGCAACTGCGGGTTATTGAATGGGCTTCATTCCTGAAAGAATTTATCAATCCGGGGAACTTTGACGCGACGATCCTGGGGTGGACCATTCCTCCGGACCCGGACGGCTACAACGTCTGGCACAGCAGCAAGACCAAACTCGGCGAACTCAATTTCGTCAATTTCCAGAATGCCGAGGTTGACGAGATTCTTGAAAAGGGGCGTCGAACCCTTAACCAGGATGAGCGGAAAAAGCTCTACGACCGTTTTCAGGAAATCCTCGCTGAAGAACAACCGTACGTGTTTCTTTATGTACCAGATGCCTTGCCGGTGGTTGCGGCACGTATCCATGGCATCGAGCCTGCTCCGGCCGGCATTATGCACAACTTTATCAAATGGTACGTCCCCAAAGGGGAACAGAAATATCTCAAATAATGGACCACTGGCTCCGTTGCCGGTATTGGTTCTGGAACTGAACCCGTTATGTTGATCTATCTTGCCAAGCGTTTGTTACTGATGTTGCCCCTGTTGCTGGGAATCACCCTGATTTCCTTTGTCGTGATTCACCTGGCACCGGGCGAACCAACCGATATGCAGACCCAACTCAATCCTGAGGCCAGCGTTGAGCTGCAAGAGCGCCTTCGTGCCCAGTATGGTCTGGATCAGCCCTTGATGGTCCAGTACGTCAAGTGGCTCGGCCGACTGACCAGCCTCGATTTCGGGGATTCCTTTTCCCAGGATCGTCGTCCGGTATTGGGCAAGATTGTCGAACGGCTTCCAATCACGATTGCCATCAATTTGCTTTCCATAGGGTTTATTCTGGCTGTTGCGATCCCCATCGGCATTCTCTCCGCGACGCGGCGTAATTCGCTTTTTGACCGCGGTACCACGATTTTCGTCTTCATCGGTTTTGCCACGCCATCCTTCTGGCTGGCACTGCTCCTCATGGATTATCTCGGCGTGCGTTGGGGGCTTTTTCCCATCGCCGGCATCAAATCCTTGGGCCACGAGTATCTGAGTGGTCCGGCGCAAATCTGGGATGTGCTGCATCACCTGATTCTGCCGGTGTTTGTCTCCGCGTTTGGCGGCCTGGCCGGATTTTCGCGCTACATGCGTTCCAACATGCTGGAAGTGGTGCGTCAGGATTACATCCTCACAGCCCGAGCCAAAGGCCTGTCCGAACGGGTGGTGATCTACAAACATGCCTTGCGCAACGCCCTTTTGCCGGTCATCACCATTCTGGGATTGTCGGTTCCGGGACTGATTGGCGGATCGGTTATTTTCGAGACAATCTTCGCCATTCCCGGCATGGGCAAGCTCTTTTATGACGGTGTTATGATGAGGGACTATCCGCTGATCATGGGGGTGCTGGTTATCGGAGCGGTCCTGACTCTCGTCGGCAACCTGTTGGCCGACCTTGGCTACGCCCTGGCTGACCCGCGCATCAGGAAAGCTTAATTCTGAACAAATATACAGGGCGGGCATCCGCTGAAGTTGCTGGCCGAAATATTGCATTTCTTCCAGGGGAAATAGGTTTAACCTTTCCCTGTGAGGTTTTATGATTGATGTTCATTGCCATATCCTGCCCGGTTTGGATGATGGCGCACTTGATATCCACGAAGCGTTTGCCATGGCGCGCATTCTGGTTACTTACGGATTTCGCGAAGTGTTTTGCACGCCACATTGCCTGCCCGGGTATTTCGATAACACACCGGAAAGGGTTGTTGGGGCTGTGCAGGAGTTGCAACAGAAATTGGGCGAAAATGGCATTTTTTTGTCTCTTTGGCCCGGCATGGAATATCACCTGGACGAGCTTTTTTATCTTGAACTCGACCATTTGCAGCCACTGGGCGATACAAAGATGGTGCTGGCCGAGATTCCCTCCCAGGCACAGGCTGATGTGGTTTTTGCGAACCTGAAGTCCATTCTGGAGCAAGGATTTGTTCCGTTGATTGCCCATCCGGAGCGAAGCCCCTTTCTCTTCCAGGGCGATCCTTGGTTCCGGCGTCTATTTCGGAAGGCATTTTCCGGTATGCAGGCTGGTCGCTCTGTATCAAAGGGGACAAGACTGATGACCCTACGTGATATGGGATGTCTGTTTCAGGGCAACATTGGGAGTTTCTGCGGACATTATGGTTCGGATGTCCGACGGCGAGCCCAGATTTGCTTGGAATTGGGTCTCTATGATCATTTTGGCACCGACGGTCATCATTCGGAATCGCTGGAAAGAAATCTTCAAAATGGGCTGATAAGTCTCAATGAACAGAAGAGGGTTGTTGGTTGACTTCTTAGCAAAACAAGATAGCATTTCAAAAAGCCGGGGCACCCGGCTTTTTCTTGTTTTGGCTTCACAGGGGCATGGCGACATAACGTTGCTTGGAATATTTTTTAATCCACTGCGGAACTCTTCAACAAATCGCAACTAAACGGTATTTTTGCTATAAACAATATAAGGTTGACACTTCTTGGCGGGCCAGTTTATAAGTAGCCTCCGGTAGAATGTTGCTAACCATAAGTTTTGGGTTTGAATGTGAATTGGGGATTTAAAGGCGGCAATGGGCAATCCTTTCTACTGCTAGGGATTGTTTATGCTCTTGCGGTGCTGGTTCTTTGCGGAACCGCCTATGCTGACTCGCCTTCCGCCAATTTGCCTCTCGATAGTTCTGTCTATCCTATTCTGGATAAGCTTTCCGGGCTTGGCCTAATCGAATCTTCGTTAAAGGGAACTCGTCCTCTGACTCGGCTGGAGGCCTCCCGCCAGGTTGTCGAAGCCCGTCGTAATCTCGATTTCCTCCCCACCCCTGATATCGCCAATTCCCTGATAAAACGATTAGAGAGCGAATTCGAATCCGAATTACAGGCGCAGGAATTCGGCGAGACATCCGGATATTTCAAACCTATCAACCGATGGCAATTCGATTATATCTATCAGGATGGAGATCCTTCCACCATCGCCGGCAGCAATGTCGACGCTCAACAACACTCTCTTAATTACAATAACTTTGGCCTTGATTACGATTCCGGCAGCAACTTACAAGCAACGTTCAATGCCGAGTTGCGTTGGGGGATGCTGCTTATTGACTGGCGACCAATTTTGTCTGTTCAGGATGATGCGTCTCTTCGGACCTTGGAAGGGAAGCTCGCTTTAGAACTTGGACCGTTTGAAGTGTCGCTGGGGCGTCAATCGCTTTGGTGGGGGCAGGGGCAGCATGGCTCTCTCCTGCTCACCAATAATGCCAAGCCTCTCGATATGTTGCGAATTACCAATCCTTCGCCAGTTTTGTTGCCCTGGTTTTTAAAATATCTGGGACCTTTCCGGTTTGATGTCTTTTGGTCTGAACTTGAAGACGATCGAGTCGTTTCCAACCCTTATTTTGCAGGACTGCGCTTCAATATCAAACCTCTGCCCTGGCTTGAGATCGGAGCGGCTCGAACGGTTATTTTTGGCGGGGATGGACGGCCTAAAGTCAACTTCGATGATTTCCTAACCATCCTGGCCGGCCGCAACCTGGCTGGAGACGAAGACACCAGTAACTCTATTGCCGCTCTGGATGCCAGAATAAAAATTCCCCAGCTTTGGAATGCTGAACTCTACGGTGAACTTGGAGGGGAAGATGAGGCTAATGGATTTATCTCCAACAAAGCCTGGTTAGCTGGCCTCTATTTGCCGCAGATCGACCCAAGTGGGCGATTCGATTTGCGGATCGAATATGCTGACTTGAGTCATGAAGATGCCAATTCCCCTATCTGGTATCGGCATGGTATCTACCGTTCCGGTTACACCTACGAAAATAATATCCTTGGTCATCATGTCGGTGGCGGTGCTACTGATCTCTATAGTGAGTTGAAAGGGTATCTCCCATGCGATGTCACTTTGACTTTAAGCCTTGATATTGAACAACGTGGCGTTGATCAGGATGTTGAGGAAGAACATCTACAACCCGCTCTCGCCTTGGAATGGCTTGTGCAGAAAGACCTCGGGTTGGGAGTGCGCTATGCCATGGATAAAGTTGAAAATGCTGATTTCATCCGCGATAATAATCCTACCATGCATATTGCAACTGCCCAGATATTCGGCAGTTGGTAATTTATTTAATCAGCAACCCTCTGTCTCGTTTTCCTTGGAGGTTACATCTTGAAAAGACGGACCTTATCCCCTGGCTTCAGGGTATTTCATATGCTGTTGTTCTTGGTTGTTCTGGTAGTCGCCCCAGGCCTTGCACAAGACATCGAGCGTGATTCCAGTTTTGGAATAGGAAGCAACCTCCCTGCCCAGGTAGAGGGAACGACCAGTCTTGGACTCCCTGTTCCGCCAGCACCGTCCCCGGGCTCTGTCTTGCCACTACCCTCAGGCGCAGGGTTCCAAGGGGGAGGAGCCGCCACTTCCACCGGAATGCCCGAGCTCATCAACGCGTCCGCGAATGATAGAGTTAACGAAGGATTATACGATGAGTCGCTGTTTGGCAACGGCATTGACGACAGTGACCTTCGTCAAAAAGTTGATGGGAACATCGATCGTCGATTGGAGCGGTTCGGGTATCGTTTCTTTAGCAAAAGCAGTGCTTTTGAGCCGGATCAGGGGGCTCCTGTGGGACCAGATTATATCATCGGTCCTGGCGATGCCCTGAAAATTGATATCTGGGGTAACGTTGAAGGCAACTACGTCGTGTCGGTTGATCGCAACGGTGAAATCGTTCTGCCCAAAGTTGGGGTGATCAACCTGTGGGGCCAGACCTTTGCCCAGGCCAAAGAGACCATCCGTAAACAAGTCGCTAAATATTTCAGTCAGTTCGAGATCAATGTCACAATGGGTGGGTTGCGGTCGATCCAAATATTTGTGGTCGGCGAAGTCCACTCACCTGGGACCTATACCGTCAGCTCTTTATCCACCGTCCTTACGGCGCTGGCCACTGGTGGCGGACCAACCGGAACCGGAAGCCTAAGGCGTGTTCAGTTGCGGCGTTCTGGTCAAACCGTCGGAACTATTGATTTTTATGGTTTTTTACTACATGGCGACCGTAGCCAGGATCTCAGATTGCAATCCGGCGATACCATTTTCGTGCCTGTCGTCGGTCCTTTGGTCGGTGTGGCAGGCAATGTGCAGAGACCAGCCATTTATGAACTCAATGGCGAACAGTCTTTGCAGCATGTTCTTGAGTTGGCCGGTGGAATCATCCCGACTGCCTATCTGCAAAAGGTTCAGATTGAACGGGTTGAGTCCCATCGGAAACGTACCGTTCTCGACCTTGATCTGGGGAGGGAGATTGACAGCCGGTCTGCTGCCGCTCAGTTTCGTTTACAGGATCGTGACTTGGTCAATGTCGCCCCCATCAGCGACGTTTCCGGATATGTTCAACTTGAAGGTTATGTCCGGCGTCCCGGCCAATATCAGTTGGTAGCTGGAATGCGCCTGGCTGATCTAATATTACCGTACGATAATTTGCTTCCGGAGTTTTATCCGGGAATGGTGCAGATTGTTCGGATGTTGCCTCCCGCATACAGTCCGGAAATTATTACTGTCGATCTTGGAAAAGCTTTGGCCGGAGATCCACACCAGAACCTTTTATTAATGGAATACGACCGGGTCCGTCTCTTTTCCACCGAGGAGATGGATGAAATTCCCGAGGTCGTAGTCAATGGTGCGGTCCTCAAACCAGGAACTTATCGACTGTTTGACAACATGTCGGTCAAGGATCTGATCGGTGTTGCCGGCAACCTGAAGCGACGCGCCTATCTGGCTGAAGCAGAGATCACACGCTATATCCCGAGTGGAAAAGAAACTCGAACTGAGCGAATTCTGATCGATTTAGAAAAGGCCTTGGCAGGGGACCCGCAAAGTAATTTGCAACTGCAGCAGGATGACCATCTATTTGTGCGCAGTATCCCTGATTATGGCGACCGCCTTAGCGTGACTGTGGCCGGGGAGGTTGTTTTCCCTGGCACTTATGCCATCACCCGAGGAGAAACCTTGACTTCACTGCTCCAGCGGGCCGGCGGCTTTACTTCGGAGGCCTATCTGCGTGGCGCTGTTTTCACGCGTGAATCCCTCAAAGGGGTGCAGCGACAACGCTTGGAAAAACTCATGTTTGAGCAGGAGCAGGAGATTTATCGTTTGTCGTCCGATTTAGCGCAAGGGGCGATGAGTACTGAGGATACTGCGGCAGCTCAAGCCGTTCTCGAAGGTCGCAAACAGCTTTTGCTGAAACTTAAGCAAGCACCGGTTACCGGTCGAATGGTGGCTCGCCTTGCACCGCTGAGTGAGCTGGCCAGTACCGCTGGCGATTTCGAGTTGATGGATGGAGACAGTCTGATCGTCCCGAAAAATCCTCAATCCGTCACTGTTCTCGGCGAAGTCTACAACCCGGTGTCGATTGTTTATCTGCCTGGCCAGTCGGTCTCGTATTATTTGTCCAAAGTAGGTGGCCCGACTAAAAATGCCAATGAAGACGAAATGTTCATCATCCGGGCTGATGGCACTGTTTTTAGTAAGGACCAAGCCGGCATGGGCATGAAGTGGGACACCGAAAACTGGCGCTGGGTTTTTGGCGGTTTCAATGTCAGTGAACTTTATCCTGGCGATACAGTGCTTGTGCCGGAAAAAATCAAACAACCGGAAATTATGAAGGATGTTAAGGATATTTCTACGATCATCTACCAGATGGCTTTAGGAGCTGCAGCCGTTGCTTCATTTTAATTTTTCCGAATATAACCCACGGGAATTTTAAGCAATGGAGCCGGATGCCATAATAACTTTAGCCGTTGTAGCAATAATGCTACTGGGCTTGGTTCTTGAACTTCTTGCCCCAGACGTGATCGTCTTCAGTGCATTTGGTTTTCTTCTTTTGCTTGGAATTATATCTCCCCAGGAAGCGCTGGTTGGCTTCTCTAACAAGGGAATGTTGACTGTTGGCATTCTTTTTATCGTCGCCTATGCAGCCCAATCTTCAGGGGTACTTGAATTTTTTGCCACCCGAGTAATCGGTCGAGCATCTGGCGGACGACGCGCCTTGCTCAAAGTGATGGTGCCGGTGTTTTGTTTGTCGGCCTTCCTGAACAATACGCCGATTGTGGCCATGTTTACTCCGACGATTCGCGACTGGGCACTCCGGCAGCGTTTGGCTCCTTCTAAATTCTTGCTGCCTCTGTCTTATGCTTCAATATTTGGCGGAATCTGTACCTTGATCGGCACTTCCACCAACTTGGTTGTCAACGGGTTGCTTCAACAAGAAACCGGTTTGTCTATTGGCATGTACGATTTGGCGTGGGTTGGGATTCCTTGTGCAATGGCCGGATTCATATTTTTTATTCTAGTTGGGTATAGATTGCTGCCCCAAAGAACTGATTTGTCCGAAGACTTCCTGAGTAGTGGCCGGGAATATCTACTTGAGATGCGTGTGCCGGATGGCAGCCCGTATGTCGGGAAGACAGTTGAGCAAGCTGGATTGCGGCAACTGGAAAAGCTCTTCCTGGCTGAATTGATACGTACAGGTCGGGCGCCAACTATGGTAAGACCAACCGATAAATTGATGGCTGGTGATCGTTTGCTCTTCACTGGTACCGCAGAGTCAATCGTGCAGCTTTCCAAAGAAGCTGGCCTGATTCCAGTACATGAGCAGGAGTTCTGCGAGGCTTTAAGGAGGCAAGGCAAGGGTAGAATTATTGAAGCGGTGGTTTCCAGGTCCTCCCCCATGCTGGGTAAAACCATCAAAGAAGGAAATTTTAGATCTCGTTATGACGCGGCTGTCCTCGCTGTACACCGCCATGGTGAACGGTTGGAAGGAAAAATTGGTAAACTGATCTTGAAACCTGGCGACACTTTATTGGTTCTGGCAGGGGATGATTTTTTCAAGCGCTGGAATCAATCTCGTGACTTTTACATGATCTCAAAATTGTCCAGCTTTCCCGAAATCAACCCTCGCAAAACAATCCTTTCTTTGGCGACTCTTTCGGGAATGGTGTTGTGCGCGTCTCTTGGTTTTCTTGACATCTTTCGGGCTGCAGTTCTGGCCGTTATCGTTTTGCTTCTGACTCGTTGTCTGACCGCAGTGGAGGCTCGCCGTTCCATTGAACTAAATGTACTTATCATCATTGCTTGCTCATTGGGAATCAGCAAGGCTCTCGACAAGACCGGCGCAGCCGGTTTTATTGCCGAATATTTAATTGCTGCAGCCAAAGATTTTGGTCCTATTGGGCTGCTGAGTGTTATCTACCTTTGCACCTCCTTGTTGACCGAAGTGATTACTAATAACGCTGCTGCTGCCTTAGTTTTCCCTATCGCAATGTCCAGTGCTCTGCAAGCAGGACTCAATCCTATGCCATTTGCCATTGCCATTGCTGTAAGTGCTTCCGCAAGTTTTGCCACGCCCATTGGTTATCAGACCAACTTAATGGTCTATGGTGCAGGGGGCTACAAGTTTAGCGATTTTTTAAGAATAGGCATCCCGATGAATTTGACGTTTATGGTTGTTTCTCTAACGGTAATCCCTTTGGTTTGGAATTTTTAAATCCTGTCTTATTATCCTAGACTTGAATTGCTTTTTCCTTTCCATATCCTTTCTCTTTGGCGCCGAGTGGTGCTTTGTAAGGTTCTAATAGGTTATTATGTCTAAAAAATTTACTCATTTAAAACAATTGGAAGCCGAAAGTATTTACATTCTCCGAGAAGTTGCCTCGGAATTTGAAAACCCCGTGATGTTATATTCCATTGGCAAAGACTCTTCCGTTATGCTCCACCTTGCGCGGAAGGCCTTTTATCCTGGGAACCCTCCTTTCCCATTGATGCATGTCGACACCACTTGGAAATTCAAGGAAATGATCGAGTTCCGTGATCGGATGGCGCGGGACTATGGTTTCGATTTGTTGATTTATACCAATCAGGAGGGTGTCAGACAGAGGATCTCGCCCTTTACGCATGGTTCTGCTCTTTATACAGACATTATGAAAACGGAAGGGCTTAAACAGGCTTTGGATAAGTACAAGTTTGACGCTGCCTTTGGTGGTGCGCGTCGCGACGAGGAAAAATCCAGGGCCAAGGAGCGGATATTTTCCTTTCGTAGCGCCAACCACCGTTGGGATCCGAAAAATCAGCGCCCAGAGTTATGGAATCTCTACAACGCCAAAGTCAAGAAAGGGGAGAGTATCCGTGCTTTTCCTTTGTCTAACTGGACTGAACTTGACATTTGGCAATATATATATTTGGAGCAGATTCCTATTGTCCCTTTGTATTACGCAAAAGAACGGCCGGTCGTCCACCGAGACGGCATGTTGATCATGGTCGACGATGATCGGTTGAAACTTCTCCCTGGAGAGGAAGTGCAAATGAAGTCGGTTCGATTTCGCACCCTTGGTTGTTACCCGCTGACTGGTGCTGTCGAATCTACCGCAGCCACCCTCCCGGAGATAATTCAGGAAATGCTTCTGACCCGTACTTCTGAGCGTCAGGGGCGTTTGATTGACCATGATCAGGCTGGGTCTATGGAGAAAAAGAAGCAGGAGGGATATTTCTAATGGCCCATCAGTCCGAACTTATTGCAAGTGACATTCATGCATATCTCAAAGCCCAGGAAGAGAAGGGGATGTTGCGTTTTATTACCTGCGGCAGTGTTGATGACGGTAAAAGCACTCTGATAGGTCGTCTTCTATGGGATTCGAAACTGATTTTCGAGGATCAACTCGCTGCTCTTGAGGCTGATAGCAAACGTGTCGGTACTCAAGGCGAGAACATTGATTATGCGCTGCTTCTTGACGGCTTGCAGGCCGAGCGGGAGCAGGGGATCACCATCGATGTCGCCTATCGATTCTTTTCCACCGACAAACGCAAGTTCATTGTTGCCGATACTCCTGGACATGAGCAGTATACGCGCAATATGGTGACCGGCGCCTCGACCGCACAGGTTGCCATCATTTTAGTCGACGCCCGGAAAGGGGTGTTGACACAGACAAAACGGCACAGCTTCCTGGTGTCCCTGGTAGGTATCCGCAATATTGTTCTTGCCATCAATAAAATGGACCTCGTCGACTATTCTGCTGAACGTTTTTCGAGCATTAAGCAGGATTACGAAGAGTTTGCCACTCAGCTAGGTTTTGAACAGATTGCTTGTATCCCTATTGCAGCATTGAAAGGGGACAACGTCATTGCCTCGAGCCCTAATACTCCGTGGTACGAAGGGCAAACACTTCTCGGCTATCTTGAAACGGTACAAGTTGCCGACGACCTTGCAGACAAGCCGTTTCGCATGGCTGTGCAATGGGTGAATCGTCCCAATTTGGATTTCCGTGGATTCTCCGGAACTATTGCCTCAGGAGTCATAAAACCCGGTGATGAAGTTGTCGTGCCAGCTTCAGGGCAAAAAAGTCGTGTTTCCCGAGTTGTCACCATGGATGGTGATTTTGAATCTGCTTTTGCTGGGCAGGCGGTTACGCTGACCTTGGAAGACGAAATCGACATAAGTCGTGGAGATCTACTTGCCGACCCGATGAATCGACCGGAACATGCCGACCAATTTGAAGCCTATCTCGTCTGGATGCATGAAGAGACACTGCTTCCTGGTCGTAGCTATCTCATCAAAACAGGTTGCACCACAGCACCTGCTCAAGTCACGGATCTAAAATACAAGGTTAATGTCAATACGCTTCAGCACGAGCCAGGCAAAACCCTTGAGCTCAACGAAGTTGGGATTTGCAATCTCAGCGTTGGCAAAGCTATTTCTTTTGACCCTTATAAGGAAAATCGAGCTACCGGTAATTTTATTCTGATCGATCGCTTCACCAATGCGACGGTTGGCGCCGGTATGATCAAGTTCCCACTGCGTCGAGCCAGCAATATCCATTGGCAATCTATTGACATCGACAAGCAAACCAGATCTGAGATGAAGGGCCAGAAACCTCGAGTCCTATGGTTTACTGGTCTTTCTGGCGCTGGCAAGTCGACCATCGCGAACCTGGTGGAGAAAAAACTCCATTCCCTTGGAAAGCACACCTATATCCTCGATGGGGACAATGTGCGCCATGGATTGAATCGCGACCTTGGCTTCACCAATGCGGATCGAGTTGAAAATATTCGACGCATCGCTGAGACAGCAAAGCTTTTCGTCGATGCCGGTTTAATTGTGTTGGTATCCTTCATTTCTCCTTTTAAAAGCGAACGGCAGATGGCCCGCGATCTCCTTGAAAAAGGTGAATTTGTTGAAATTTACGTTAATACACCTTTAGACATATGTGAAGAACGTGACCCCAAAGGACTTTACAAAAAAGCCCGCGCAGGTCAGTTGCAAAACTTTACCGGGATAGATTCTGCCTACGAACCACCCGAAGCCCCTGAAATTGTTGTTAACGGGGGTGAGATTTCTGCAGAACAGCTTGCAGAGCAGATCGTCCGCGAATTGTTTGGCTGATAAGCCAAGTCTCTTATTCGAAAAGTTTCAAGTATAACCTCATAACGGAAAATTGAGAGTTTAGCATGACTACAGAAGAGATGTCTGAGAAAAAAGAGCTGAAAAACAGCTCGGCCTGTGCCGATTCTAGTGATGACGAGATCAATCTTCTCGAATACCTGCTTATTATCGTTAAACACAAGAAAATGATCCTTGGCTCGATGGCTGTCACATTTCTGTTGGCCTGCGGGCTCACACTTCTGATGCCTAATATTTTTACCTCAACAGCTCGAATTTTGCCTCCGAAGGAAAATCAAAGTGGGCTTGGAAATTTTTTGAGCGGAGGAATGGGTGATTTAGCTGTTTTAGCAGGCGTTTCGGTCAGTGGCGGTTCCGGGGATCTTTATGTAGGTATGCTTCAGAGCCGTTCTATTGCAGATGCGATAATAGACAGATTTAATTTGATGGAAATTTATGAACAGAAATATCGAGTGACTACATACAAGGTCTTGTCCGACCACGTCACGATTTCTATCGGGAAAAAGGATGGCATTATTTCGGTCAGCGTTGATGACAAGGACCCTGAACGTGCAGCCCGGATGGCGAATGCTTATGTTGAAGAACTGAAAAAGCTGAATATTCAGTTCAATCTAAACAATGCCGGAAGGGAGAGAAACTTTCTTGAAGAAAGGTTGGCCGTTGTCAGGAATGATCTTGTTAAATCTGAGGATGCCTTAAAGGAATTTCAGGAAAAAAATAAAGCTATTAAAATTGACGAGCAGGCTACGGCAATTATTGAGGCAATAGCACAACTTAAGGCCGAACTCGCCAGTAATGAAGTTCAATTAGGCGTTCTCCTTTCTTACCAGACAGAACAGAACCCCCAAGTAAAATCACTCCGAGAGAGTATTGCACAATTAAAAGCACAGATCTCTAAACTTGAAAAAACGCCGGCTGGGAAGTCACTGTCTGATGACATTTTTATGGTGACGTCTGCTGTCCCTGAACTTGGGATTCAATATGCCCGATTGGTAAGGAATTTCAAAGTACAGGAAACTCTTTTTGAGTTATTAACTAAACAATATGAAATTGCAAAAATTAATGAAGCCAAAAACACATCAACCATTCAAGTTCTTGATCCTGGGAACGTGCCTGATAAGAAAAGTAAGCCAAGTCGTATCTTGATAGTTATTGCATTGACATTCACTGCCGGATTTTTTTCCTTGATTTACTCTCTAATAAACTACTGTTGGGCTAACCTGCCAGAAGATGATCGTAAAAATTGGAAGAAGATTAAAGAAGATCTTGGCCTTCGTACGTAGCGAAAGATTTAGAAAATAATATCTAAATGAGCAGAAAATTAAGGCTAAATCAATATGAAATTAACTTCGATAAAACCTAAGAAGGGGACTATAAATAATTCATTAATTATTTTAATAGTCTTTTTTGCTCTGGTGGTTTGTGTCGGAGCAGAAGACTTCACAGAATTTTCTCGCCCTGTATTTTCTCTTAATATCGACCCTCCTCCTCGTTTGTTATTCTCTTTGGGAGATTATGAGGTTACCTCAGTTTCTGAACATTCTTTAGTTTTTAGTCCAGATGCTGGGAATCTGTGTGATCCCGTTCTTTATGACAGAGTTGTAAATAATTTTAATTTTGATGGACTATATAGAATTTTATTTGAGGGGAAAGAATATTTCTTCCGATTTGGATGGCAAAATTGTTCTCAGGGGCTAACGTCGTTCACTAGTCTCAATTGGGCGAATAACCTGAAGCCTCCTCGTCCTGGCCAAATGCATTTTGACGTTGTGGAAAAAGGTGTTGAACAAAAAGGGACCATTGAGATTTCAACAGTAGGAGACAGTATTATCTGGTGGGGTGAAGGTGAGGGTTTGAGAAAATTTCTCTCTCTTTTAAATCCTGACCTTAAATTCATTGGATCAAGGACTGATACCTATGGCTTTGGTCATGAGGGGGAAGGGGGTAACAATTCAAGGCAGGTACTTCATAGGCTGGAATCAATCATACCCTGTCAAAATTATATACTCTTTATTGGGACCAATGATAGATTCGAGGAAGAAGAAACTATTAAGAATATTCAAAATATTATTAAAGGGTTGTTGGAGAAGGGGGCTGACCGGGTTTATCTGTTGACTATTCTTCCAAGGACCGATGACATCGACTTGCGGAATCAACGCGTGAATAAAAAATTGAGAGAATGGGTCTCGACCTACAAAAATACAAAGATATTACTGGTAGATTTGGAAAAAGAATTTAGAAATACTGTCGGTTGGGAAAATCTTCTTAAAGATGGAATACATCCAAATAAACAAGGGTATAAAAAATTGGTTAGTTTCATTGCCATGAAATTACAAGTAGGAAAATAGTATTGATTTACTTTTAAATTATTAGGTTTTATTTCGATGCGGATTAAAATTAGAAAAATTTATAAACCCTATGTTTATTTTTTTATATTATGGATTCTAGTTTTCCCCTTTTTTAAAAAATTCCAGTTATTTAAGGAAATATATTTTTTAGAATCAGTCGAAGAAATACTATTAATTCCATTAGTATTTTTGTCGTTCCAGGGGTTTAAATTCTTTTTAAAATTTAAGCCATATAGCTATATTTTTATTGTAAGTTACTTATTTTATTTAATTATTGGAGTTGTTAGTGGCCTTTTAAACCCATTGCCATTTAAAAACATATTCTTTCAATTAGTTTTGGAGTTGAAATTCCCATATATATTGTTTCTGTTTTTTGGGATTTTTATAAATGGAATCATAAAAACAAAATTTATTATTAAATTATTTAAAATTTTGATTGTTATATCGATTCCATTAATTATATTTCAATTTTTATTCCCTGATTTTCACAATGCCTTGTTCAACGGTGCGTCTTCTGAGGGCGTTTTAAATGCTGGCTCTTTGGTTTTACCAAGAGGGATTGGCTTTTTTTGGCATCCTAGCGAACTGGCATATTTTTCTGCCGTAGCTTTCGGATTTTTTTATATTAAAGGTTTGTTTGGTGGGGGACGGGAGAGTTTTACTTGGATAATTATTTCATTTATGGTGCTTATATCTTCTTTTGAACGACAGGAAATTATAGCGATTTTGTTTTTATCAATTGTTTTTTGGTTTTTCTTATATAAATCAAAGCAAAGTGGAATAAAGTTATTGTATATCCATTTTTTTATTTTATTATTTTTGATAACTATTGTCATGGGGTACATTTTTTTAACTGAACCGATTTTATTTTCTCTTGAACAAGAAGGATTATTTGATGTTGAAAATACCAGAGCTGCTCGAATGGTTTTTTATTATGTAGGAATTTTAACCGCTAACCAGTACTTTCCCTTTGGTGGTGGCATTGGATCTTTTGGAGGAAAGGCAGCTGTGGTATTTGATTCTTTTTTATATCAGCAATTTGATTTTGATCGATTTTGGTGGTACAAAGAAAGAACATATATGACTGATACTTATTGGCCTCATATTATTGCCGAGAGCGGATGGTTTGGTTTTTTCTCACTTTTATTATCTTTTTTAGCTTTGTATTTTTTGTTTTTTAATGTTGCTAAAAAATCAAGCCTAAAAGAAAATAAAATAATGATGTATACTTCAAGCTTTTGTTTGCTAGTCATGATCAATATTTCCTTGACCTCTCCAGTTCCGAATTCCATTTTTTGTTTATTGTTAACCTGGATTTTCTTTCCATTAGTGAAAATTGATCACGAACTTTATTGGATGCCAAAATGATAGATTTGAAAAAGTCTTATAATAAAATATGCTTACTTGGTGTCACTGCAATGCCTGGTGGGCAACGATTGATTTTGCTTGTAGTTGTTGAATACCTTTTTGGAATGAAAACTCTAGGTATTTTTGTAAATGATATCTCAATAGTTTTTTTATTTGCGTTTATGTCTGCTGTTGGGTCCTCTAATTTAGTTTTGATACGTACAACATCCATGGATGATTCAGAAGGATACAGGGAAATCCTGAGAATTTTTTTATTGTCAATTTCCTTAGTATTTGTTTTTAGTTTTGTTATTTATTTTTTATATATTTTAAAGCTTGTTTTTAGTCCAGGGATGACGGTATTGCTGCTATTCTCATGGACTGGTTATCAAATTTTTAGACACTATATGATTGCTAAAAAATATTATATTAAATTGTTTAATCTTGAGATTGTTCTTTTAGTTTCAACTCTTTTGATATTAAGTTTAACGTCTAAAATTATTGATTATGGTCCTTATTTATCTATGATTATACCTTATGCTGGTTTTTCCATAGTTTTTGTATTTTTATTTTTGAAAAAATTGGACTTAAAAAGAATCTATGGTCTTTTTAGCTTGGAGTGGATTAAGGTTTCTCTGGTTAAAAGTTCTGAGTTTGGTTTGGCAAACTTTGTGAGTGGGGGAATGGGAATGCTTCTTCCTCCTATTATAATTAAATTATCTAGTCCTGAATACGGTGCTTTAATGGGGCTCATAATTAATTTTTTAGGTATTGCTGTCCTTTTCCCCCGGGCGCTTGCTCTTAATAATCTACCAGATCTTTCTCGTGCTTTTAAATTAGGAAATTTTTCTGTTATGGAAAATATAGTTGTCAATTTTAGAAAAAAAATTCTTTTTTTAAATATTTTAATTATTTTGTTTAGTATTTTTTTTGGAAAATTATCTTTCGATGTATTTTATAAAAAAGAGTTTAGTCTGCCCGGAGCTTTTTTGATTTTTATCATATTGTTATTTAATGCAATAATTTCTCATGTTTTTTATCCAGATATCAATTATTTTATGGCAAAGGAAGAATCACGATTTCTTTTAGTAACAAATAGTTTAACCTTTTTGTTTTTTTTAGCGTTAATAATGTGCTCTTTTTTAATTGAATTCTCACAATTTTCCGGAATTATTTATATTTTGTCTATTTATTTAATATCAACATCCTTAAGAAATCTTTTTATTTATTACAGAAGAAGGCAAGATTCATTTTTGATGAGATCCTCGGAGGGTAATGCCTGATATGATTAAATTTCTTTTGTTATTGAGGCGGACTCCTGGTTTAAGGTTGATTTCTTATTATTTCATGCGTCTATTGGGAATTGACCTTCCATTAAGTGTTAGTATTGGGAAAAATTTTGACTTGCCGCATTGGGGTTATGGTGTCGTTATCCATCCTTTTGTCCGTATTGGCGATAATGTTAGGATTTATCAAGGTGTCACTGTTGGGCGTGGAGATATCTATGAAAAGAATCCCAATTGTGATTTTAATAATATATCTATCGGTAATAACGTGATTTTATGTGCTGGCGCCAAGCTTATTGCCTCAAAAAATTGTCATATTCAAGATGGTGTAATTGTTGGTGCTAATAGTGTTTTAGTAGTAAAAGGTGGAGAAGTTGAAAAAGGCGTTTATGTTGGCATTCCTGCTAGAAAACTTAAATGACGGAGTAAAATGATGAATCTGATTTTTTTATACAAAATTGGTAATTGGTTCTTCAGAATGAAAATTCCCTTTATTCCATTGATATTTAAATTTTTGATTCGTCTAATATTTAATTCCGCTGTCGATCCTTGTACAAAAATTGGTAAGGGTTCTTTTTTTGCTTATGGGGGTATCGCAGTTGTTATTCATAAAAATACGATTATTGGTGAAAACGTAGTTATTTCCCAATGTGTTACTATCGGTGGGAGGTCAAAATCAAAAGGTGTTCCTAGGATTGGGGATAACGTCTATATTGCCCCTGGGTCAAAAATTCTTGGGGATATTGTTGTTGGGCATGATTCAGTGATAGGTGCTAATGCTGTAGTGATTAAAGATGTGCCCCCGAATTGTGTCGTTGCCGGTGTTCCTGCCAAAATTATTAAAGAAAATATTAATCCAAAAGAATTCTATTAAAATCAGTGGTTTAAAATGAAAAAATCTATATTTATTTTAGGAACTGACTGTAATGGTCAGGGAGGAATTGCTTCTGTTTTTCAGATTTATAAAGAGAGTACGTTGCCTGAAAAGTGGCCAATAGTTTTTTTATCAACTCATAAGGCCGGTTCTTTATATTCCAAATTTTTTATTTTCCTAAAATCGTTTTTTATATTGATTTCCTCTGTTTTTAAAAAGGAAATTTGTTTTGCGCATATCCATGTTGCATCAAGGGCTAGTTTTTTTCGAAAATCTATTTTTTTTTGGTTTCTTAAGTTTTTTGGGGTTCCTTCTATCTTGCATGTACATGGTGCAGAATTCATGGTTTTTTATGAAAAGGAATCAGGCTTTTTAGTTAGAAAATTTATCAAAAAAACTTTTGATAAATGCTGCGCAATTGTTGTTTTATCTGAGTCTTGGGCATCAAATATTAAATCAATTACATCTAATCGAACAATTGTTGTTATTAATAATCCTGTTAATATTCCTTCGAAGGTTGACCATGATGCAAGAGAACCCTTTTTAATTTTGTTTCTTGGCCGCATTGGACAAAGAAAAGGCGCTTTTGATTTAATCAAGGCTGTTGCTCAAATTAAAAACGAATTTTCTGGAATCAGGTTGTTTATGGGTGGGGATGGGGATATCGAAGAAGCAAAAAATCTGGCATTGAATTTGGGTGTTTCTGAACAAATTCAATTTCCTGGGTGGGTCTCTGGTTTTGAAAAGGATAAATTTTTCCGGGCTGCCACGGTATATGCACTACCTTCTTACAATGAAGGCCTTCCAGTTGGAATTTTAGAAGCAATGGCTTATGGTCTTCCGGTTGTAACCACACCTGTTGGTGGCATCCCTGAAATCATTGTTAATGGAGTAAACGGAATCCTTTGTGAGCCTGGTAATATTGAATGCTTAAGTAATTCTTTTCGGGTCCTTTTCGGTAATCAAAAACTTGTAGACGACATATCCAAAATTAATCGCAACAAGGCAATTCTTCTTTTTTCATCTGAAAAAGTTGTTGATAAGATTGACAAATTATATCGTGAGATTCTAATGAATGGGTGCATCAATTGAGCTTAACAGACAATTTTATCGTTGATAAGTACGGCAGATTATTGAGGAAATTTCCTGATAGGATTATTTTTGGGAAAACCTTTGAAGAAATAAAAACAATTAAGGAACTATTTGGTAATTGTGAAGATAAGATCGGTTTTATTTCTGAATTCCAAGAAAAAAAACTTAGTAATCTTATTGAATTTGCAATAAAAAATACCAAATTCTATAAAAACATTAGTAGCCCGGATTTTTTTAGAGATTTTAAAAAAATTCCATTTGTTGACAAGCACATTTTTCAAACGAATTTTAATTCCCTGTTAGCTACAAAAAAAAAATCTGATTACGTTACTACTGGTGGTACATCCGGTCCACCTTTCGGTTTTTACATTGGTAAAAATAGGAAGGGTCGGGAATGGTATTTTATTACCTCATTATGGAAACGAGTTGGATTTAAGTTCGATAGTTCCTATCGTGCTGTTTTGAGGAATCATATTTTAAGAGATGGGAATTTAGTTAGACATAATAGTTTTTTAAGAGAATATATTTTTTCAAACTATAATCTTAATGACGACTATTTAAAGGAAATTGCTAAATTTCTAAAAAATAATAACGTTGAATTTTTTCATGCATACCCCAGTGCTGCTTATCATTTTTCTGAATTTTTGTTGAGGAAACAAATCGAAATTCCTAGCCTAAAATCCTTTTTATGTAGTTCTGAGAACGTTTTTCCTTATCAAAGGGAATTGATCGAAAAAAGGCTAGGTATCCGTCTGTTCTCATTTTATGGACATAGTGAAAAGCTTCTTCTTGCTGGAGAGTGTGAACATTCTTCCTTTTATCATTTTGAACCCTTTTATGGATTCGCAGAACTGATTGATTCAAAAGGAAACTCAATTAATACCCCAGGTGAAGTTGGTGAAATTGTTGGAACGGGGTTTTGGAACTATTCTATGCCCTTTATTAGATACAAAACTGGTGATTTTGCTGAATATGTTGGTGAACAATGCCCTTATTGTGGCCGGTATGGGTTAATAGTTAAAAATTTGGTTGGTCGTTGGTCCGGGGAAAAAGTTTTTTCTAAAAGTGGGTCTTTTGTTACCACGACTGCTTTGAATATGCACTCCTCCATTTATGAAAATATTTCTGACTTTCAATACTATCAGGAAGATTATGGTGTTCTATTTGTTAGGGTTGTCCCAAAACAATCCTTCTCAAATAAAGATGTTAATCTCATTTCAGGCGCTTTAATTCAAAAATTAGGTGATGGTTTTGAAGTTGTTGTTCAAACAGTTCCTGAAATTGAGTTTACAAAAAACAGAAAATATAAACTTTTGATTCAGAAGATTGATTGCAATTAAATAGGTGGAAAAATGGTTAGTCGAAAAAAAATTGAGGGAATTTGTGACAGATTACAGTTCAATATGAAACAATCCGATTATATGGGGTATGATCCATTTGACGGTCTTAATAGTTTTAAATTTAAAAGCTCATCTTTATATAAAAGTCCCCTGCTTCGGCTTTGTTTTCTTCAATTGAATAAAAGATCTCCTGTTAACCTTCGTAAGTTTTTTTCAATTAGCCCCAGCCGGAACTGCAAAGGAATAGCTTTAATTATTTTAGGTCTTATATTAGAAAGCCAGCGTAAGAATGATTCCTCTTTACTTGAAGAAGCGGTTTTGTTAGGTGATTGGTTGCTTTCTCAAAGGTGTGATCCCCTGCAATGGGGCGGTGCTGCATGGGGGTATAACTTTGATTGGCAAGCTCGAGCTTTTTATGTGCCCACCGGAAAGCCTAATATAATTACAACTGTTTATGTTTCCTTGGCTCTTATTGCTCTTAGTAATGCCCTTTCTAACAATCTTTATAGGGATGTTGCTTACCAATCAGCTGGATTTTTGAAAAAACATCTTCTTATTCAAAAAAAGGACAAAAATTTCTTTGGTTATATACCTGGTGAATCTACTTTAGTCCATAATGCCAATCTTTGGGGCGGTGCTTTACTGCAAATATGTGGGGGGGCTTCCTGCCAAAATATTGCTGCAGAGGCTATTTTGACATCCATTAATGCTCAACGTAATGATGGATCATGGCCTTATGGAGAACGTCACCATCATCAATTTGTTGATGGATTTCATACAGGGTATAATTTGGAAGCTCTTTCTGTTTATCAAAGAAATGGTGGTTTAATTGATGTATCTAGTTCAATTGAAATAGGCTTAGATTATTATAGAAAAAATTTATTTGATTCTAATGGTAGAGCTAAATACTTTAATGATAATTTCTTTCCTGTTGATTCACATTGCTTTGCCCAAGCAATTTTAACGTTTTTAAAAGTCGGTGATGTTTCACATATTGAATTTGTTGGTAAAATTTCTGAATGGGCTATTGACAATCTTTATAATCCTGAAACAGGTTGGTTTATTTATCAACTAAACCGATACTATAAAAATAAGATTGTTTATATCAGGTGGACACAAGCCTGGATGTATTATGCCCTAGAATTTATGTTGTCTCAAATCCATTCTGTGGAGGGGAAAAGTGGAATCTCTTTTTGACAATTATTTTTCATTTTTGGGAATTAATTTGCATCCTTGGACAATGGACCAAACTATTAATCTCATCGAAAATCAAATTGAAGATAACCAATTCATTCAACATGTCGTAGTTAATGTTGCAAAAATTGTGAATTTGCAAAAGGATTTGGAGTTAAAAAGTTCTATCGAAGCTTGCGATATTGTCAATATCGATGGAATGGGGGTTGTTTGGGGCGCACGATTTCTTGGCTACGATGTCCCTGAACGAGTAGCAGGGGTTGATCTTTTTTATCGTTTACTTGATCTTTCCCAAATGAAAGGTTATCCGATTTTTTTGCTTGGCGCAAAAGAATCGGTTCTTGAAAATGCTGTTTTTAATCTTAAAAAAAATTATCCTGAATTGAAAATTGCAGGTAGTCATCATGGTTATTTTTGGGATAATGAGTTATCGGTTGTCAAAAAAATCAAGGAATCAGGTGCAAAACTTTTATTTGTCGCTATTACTTCACCCAAAAAAGAAAATTTTATTAATCGTTGGCGTGATCAACTTGGAGTCAACTTTGTCATGGGGGTCGGGGGAACTTTCGACATTGTTGCAGGAGTGACGAAAAGGGCCCCTTTATGGATGCAAAAATCTGGATTAGAATGGCTTTTTCGCGTGCTTCAAGAGCCACGTAGAATGTGGAAAAGGTATTTGTTTACAAATGCTCAGTTTTTTTTCATGCTTATGAGGGCTAAAATTCAACAATTTAAAAATTGAGTTTTAGTTGGAAAGATTTAAATTTTATTAAATTATTCTTTTTATAAATGAAAAAGCCCCCGTCATGTGACGGGGGCTTTTTCTGTTGTCACGTTCTAGAGTTGATTCTAGGGTGAAATAATGTAGTTATTGATGACTTTAAAGGCCTCAACTGAAGAGGTGGAACCAAGAGCTCGAGTGTACACGGAGATGGTATTGGTTCCAATGGTATTGGTTCCAGCGCTCCATGTCCATGTTGCTGTGGTCGAATACCCTCGGGCGACCTGCCAAATATTTCCTGTACTCGGTCCTTTCAGCCAGAATTGGTATTCATACTGGCTACCAGAACTTCCGCTCCCTTGGGCTGTAAATGTAATGGAAGCGGGTGCAACTTGTGGACTTGCAAGGTCTGAAACTAACGTTACGGCCGTTGCAGGTGTAGCCCCGCTTGAAATGGAATAGGTGATTGATTTTAGGGCTTCCACTGAAGCCGTCGATCCTGAGGCACGAACGTATACCGAGATATTGCTTGTTCCAATTGCAGTTACGTCAGCATTCCAAGTCCATGTTGCAGTGGTCGAGTAGGCACGAACGACCTGCCATGCATTTCCAGTGCTGGGCCCTTTCAGCCAGAACTGATATTCATACTGACTACTAGAGCTACCGCTTCCTTGGGCAGTAAATGTAATGGAAGCAGGCGCAACTTGGGGGCTAGCCAAGTCAGGAGTTAATGTTGCTCCTGTTGCCGGAGTCGCCGTTACCGAATATGTAAGGCCTTTAACCGCTTCATACGGTGCCGTGGAACCAAAGGCTCGAACATATACTGACACATTGTTGGTACCGATATCTGCTGTGGTAGTGGCCCAAGTCCAAGTATTGCTTGTCGAGAAGTTTTGGACAACTTGCCACACATCGCCCGTTGCAGGACCTTTATGCCAGAATTTATACTCGTAACCTCCAGATCCTCCGATTCCGGTTGCAGTGAAGGTAACCGTGGTGTCGGCAGGCTTCGGGCTGGCCACGCTAGGAGTTAGGGTTGCTCCTGTGGCTGGTAACAACGCAGGAGTTCCTTGGGTTGCACCGTTTGAAGGCAACGAATCTCCGGCAGCATTGTAGGCGATTACCCTGTAAACGTAACTAGAACCAGGGGACGCACTGGTGTCGCTGAACGATGTGGCATTAGCAAGTGCTGTTCCTACTATAGTGAAATTTCCACCACCATCGTCAGAGCGTTCAATGCGGAAGCCTATTTCGTTTTTGGCGTTGCCAAAGTTCTCTCGAGTGACGAAGTTGACTGGCGTTGGATCGGTCCATGTCAGGTCAACTTGTACTGCTGCACTGGAAGCTGTTGCCAAGTCGGTCGGTGCGTCAGGCAAGTTCTCCTGGAACTTGAAGCTGATCGGCCGCATCATGTCGTTTTCTTCGTGGCTCAGGATGTGGCAATGCCACACGTATTCCCAGTCGAAGTTGAGGATACGGTTGAGGTTGGGAGTCAGCCATGCCTCGCCGGTAATAGGATCGATCGCCGACAGGTGAGTCGGGTCATCGATGGCGGTGGCCGGGTTCAACGGACGGATACTCTCTGGAATGCCGAAGGGAAGTTCCGGAGTAATCGGCCGCAGGGCGACGATGGTATCTTCCAGCGGACTGATACGTACGGTATCTTTCCAGCCCAGCTCGGTGGGGTCGGGCAGGCGCAGGAAGCCGGCCCAGCCGACGCGGTTGAGAACCTGAACGTCAAACAGGTGGAAGTGGATGGGGTGGGTATCCACGCCGTTGTGGGTGATTTTCCAGACCTGGATGCCATTCTCCTCGAGAATTTCGGTCGAGGGATCACTGAATGTCTGAATGACGAAGTTGACCTGGCCGGCTGCCGGATTGGCAACGGTCAGTCCAAGTCCTGCCCTCATGCGACCGAATTCGTCAAAGGTTTCACCCTGTTCGTCCTGGATGGCTTTCTTTTCCAGGGGTTTGGTGACGACAGCGCCTGCTTCAGGATTATAGAAGCTGATCTCAGTATCGTTGATCTGGGCGATACCCCAGTTGGGCCACCTGGCCGGGAAGTTGGCGTTGTAGGTTCGGTTGTACGCACTGTAGTTGGTGCCGTCAAACAGGAAGGCTTCGTACAGCGCCGGATCGCCGGTCGGGTTCATGTTGCCTTGTCCGGCAACGATGGGGTCTTGAGCGTCCTGGAAAACACCGGGGTCGCCGTTGGTCGGATCAAAGGCTTCGTTCAGAGCCGCCATGTTGAATGACTGACTGGCTCCAGAGCCGACTTTGATCTGCATGATGGTGCGGGTGTTCGGACCAAAGCCGATGGGGGTGGTGTCGTGGCCGCCCATGTCGCGGTTGTCGGGGGCGTCGGTATAGTAGTCGTAATGCGGGTCAAGCGCCGGCCAAGGAGCTGGAGCATCGTTATAGAGGATCAAGGTCTGCCCGGCATAGGCGGAGAAGTCAACGATAACGTCGACCCGCTCAGCAGGACCAACGATCAGCGAACCACCGTTGACGTTGCCGGCATTGAATGTGGTGACGTCAGCGTTCCAGGACAGGGGGTTGGCAGGAATCACCACCGGTTGCGGCAGGAAGCCGCCTTCTGTGCCGATCATGATCCATTCGGGGCCGGCCCAGCTCCAGTCCGGGGTGCCACCAGGGCGGCCGTCTTCAGGCCAGGTGGCGGGCTTGGCCAACACAACTCCACCAGGAGGAGCGGTACTGACTGCGTTGGGGCTGGCAGGAATCATGCGGACTTCTGTATTAGATGCCAGCGTTCCGGAGAAAGTGCCGTAGCCGGAAGCGGTGAAGTCAGCCGGATTGGGTGGGAATTCCGGCGTATTGACCGGTGTCGGAGGACTCGGGTCGGCAATGTACATATGCAGGTTGAAGAACCGGTCATGCGATGCATTCAAAATCCGGAACCGATACGGTTTGGGTTCGATCTCCATGACAGGGTAGGCTGTACCGTTGACTGTCGGAGTATCCATGAACGCTTCTGCACCCCAGGAAGGATTGGGGGAGCTGGGGATTTCTGGCGGTTGGCAGAAGCCGGCCAACAGGCCGTTTTGGTTGGCGTCGGTTTGAGTCGGATCTGTTGCGTCACAGGTCGGATCAAAGTAGGGGTTGGGGATCGGCTGGAAGAAGTTATTGGTTGCCGGCCAGAAATACGGGCCGTAAGCCCAGCGTCCCATCGGTGCAATCCCACTGAAATCAAAGGGGTTCTGGGCAGGCATGTAAACATGCGGCCACCAGAAATCACCCGTGACTGGGGGCCGAACACCATTGCCGCCCAGAGTTCCGGTCCCCCATTTCCAGGTGGGGTCGGTTTTAAGTACGTAGGTCGGCGAGGTCGGGTCGCCATCAACCCAGGATTTGTCCTGAATAACCAACGGAATTTCTCCGCCATAGGACATGGTCGTTCCGTCGGATTGGAGGCCAGGGATGATGCCGTTGTCAATTAAGGCTTTTTCGGTGTTGTCACGAACCAGGTAACCGGCAGCTTCACCGACATAGACGTTGACGCGGGTGATGCCCCAGGAATGGTCGTGATAGAACATCATCCTGGAACTTTGCTGGTTGGTCCAATAGTAGGTCTGGGCGCCGGGACCCGGATCGGGCATGTCAGGAACATTGGAGACGCTGACACCTGTAGGGTAGGCTGTGGTTTCGCCAGCCGGAGTGATCCATTGGTGGGGAGTACCGTCACTGATCCAGGGAGTACGACCACCGTGCAGATGCAGCAGTGCGCGGTTCTGGGTGAAGTCACCGGTTGTAAATGCCATCGGTTCTTTGGTGACCGGGTCATAATCAATTTCAAACGGACCTGCACCCATAATCGAAGTATCAACGGGAACGCGCGAATCGCCTTCCGCGCCCGTCGGCAGACTGTTGATGAACTTGACACGGACCGGCCGGTTTTTGGTGGCCACGATTATGGGCCCGAGGAATTGGGCGCCGGCGTTGACTGCGGTCAGGTCGGTGTTGTCGGCATCAGTACAGCTGTTCGGGCTACCCTCAACGGGGTCGGTACAACCACCGGAAAGGTTGGTCCCTGCGTTGATTTGGCGATAACCCCGGGCCTTGGTTGCTGGCAGGTCGGAATGCATCTGGACCGGGAACTCTATCAGTTCGATTTCGTAGTAATCTGATCCAGGATAGGTGACGATGTCAGGAACCGCAACCGGGATGCATTGACCAAGGTTGTTAGTCTGGTCGCAGCCCAAAGGCGGAAGGGTGTCGATAAATTTCCGCAGCGGCGGAGTGTAGGCCCAGTTTGGGCTGGTCAGATAGTCCGGAATGCTGTTGGGGCCGATGACGTAACTGGGATCCGGGGTCGCTGTATAATCACCCTGGTAACTTGGGTCCATATACTTGATTTGCTCCGGATCCGCCGTCAATACAGCCGGGTTGCTCGGACTAAGATAGGCCATTACGCTGCCGGCGCTGAAAACGATCGCCAGAGCAGATAAGACCGCGGCAATAAATAATTTAGAAGTTCGCTTACCCATGACTGTCTCCATTCGAAAAAGAAATGTTCAGCCTGAACATGACCGTTCGCAGAAACTAAAATTTCTTTTAGTTCGCGTTTTTATTCTGCGGCAACATGTCTGCAGGCACTTTGTCGACAGGCGGATTGCCCCGGTCCAAAGCCTCAATGTTCTGTTGGCGCAATTTCAACAGTTCGTCGCGCCGTTGTCTTGCCTCTTCGCGTTTACGCATCAGATCAATTTGGGCTTGGGGGACATTGCTGCTGGAAACGCCTGGGTCTTTTTTCTTTGGTTGTGTTTGAGCCTGGTCTGCTGCTGGTGCTGGTGCTGATCCGTCATTGACAGCCAAGACCGGTACCGCAAGCAGGGCCGACAGTAAAATCGCCGCCGTTGTGAGTAATAGTCTTCTCATTTTTGAAACCTCCTGATCTCTAGGGTTAACAAGTTGACTTATGATTTATCTGTTCTTATATCTAAGTAGTCGATGTAGGAATCTATTCATTTGGACATGTAGATATTGTTGATTTTGACCAGATAGTCATCCCCGACGCAGATGCAGCTGCCTTTCAGCCCCA
>ENA-ORXD01000366-ORXD01000366.1-sediment-metagenome-genome-assembly--contig:-NODE-366-length-62293-cov-4.223013_pt1 | contig 62293 bp, 53 predicted proteins | sample MGYA00237862_ERZ511471 | MGnify/ENA metagenome assembly ERZ511471
TCATAATCTTTGTTATCCCGGAAATAAACATTGAAATTGTGGAAATCACGACCTGCAGCCCCCATGATCAAAACACGTACTTTACTCATTACAAGAAACTCCTTTTTGATGTGAAATATTCACCTCCCAAAAAGGAAGGGATCCTACTTACTGGCGGACGTTCCCGCCAAAAACTTAAAAGTAATTTTTCTCAATTGTCTTGTGCTGTTGAAAAATTACTTCAAAACCCAAAATTCTATTTACCGCTCAATTATATGAACTAAATTATATCAAGTTCTTGGCTTAAATTTATTCTACTGACATTAACAAATCGCGTAATCGCCGCAGCCCCTCATTTACATACTCATCCGGCAAACCATAGCTGATGCGTAGATGGTGATCAATGCCAAAATGATCTCCGGGAACAACGTAGGTCATTTTCTCATCAACCAATCGTTTAACCAATTCCGAAGAATTTGTTTCCCGAGAGTAACGAACAAATCCAATTGCAGCTGCTTCTGGTGGAACAAGAGAAATAATGTCCGCATTAGCTTCGCACCACTTGGCGAAATTATGGTAACCGCGTCTTATATAATTCCGGGTACGTTGCAGGATACGCGGTCTGACATCTTTTGATAGCGCGTATGCTCCAAGCCAGTTGCCCAGCATTGTTGTGCATATTGTGACATAATCTTGTCTGGCCCAAATTTGTGAGGCCATTTCTTTGTCAGTCACCACCCAGCCAATTCTCAGGCCTGGTAATCCATAGGCTTTAGAGAGACTTCCCATCGCAAGAACCTTGTCATACTTGCTGTAAAAAGTTGGGGTTACCGAATCGCTGTTATGCTCTGCGCCCGCATAAACCTCATCTGCTAGCAACCAGGCTCCTGCACGATCGGCAGCTGCTATTACAGCATTCATCTCATCCTGTGACATAATGTGTCCGGTTGGATTGTTGGGATTGCAAACAGCAATCAGCCGGGTTTTGTTCGTTACTGCCCGCTCCAATTCGTCATAATCCAACCCCCACCCCAACTCTTCACGCAATGAAAATGTTCGGATGTCGAGCCGCAGGTTCTTTGCAATTCCCCAAATTTGCATGTAGTTTGGCAAAAGAACGGCAATCTGATCCCCAGGATCTAAAGCCGTCAAAACAGAAGTGAAGTTTGCCTGGGCTGCGCCTGTTGTCGCAACTACATGTTCCTCGGTCGCTCCAGGATACAAATTTGAGATATTTGTGCGTAATTCAAGGGAACCGTTGGTTTGAGGGTAATTTAACTCAACCTGTAGAAGCTGCGAAATCAAATCCGGCTTACTTTGCAGAAGGTCGTCGGTGGTCATCGGATGCACACCGCTTTCAGATAAATTATAGTCCACCTGGTACTCCCAAATAGACATGATCCTTTCAAGCTCAAATGGAACAAAATTGTCGCGCATGGCAATATTCCTTATCAGACGTTTAGGTCTAACCCCAGACCTTTTATCTTGGCTTGCTGAAAGGCCAATAAGGCAATTGCGGTGTCTTGTACACCAACACCTGTCAGATCGCAAATCGTAATTTCTTCATCGGTTTGCCGGCCAGCCTTTTTGTTTAATGTCAGTTCACCTAATTCAATAATATCGGACTCGTTGGTAATGATTCCTTCATCTAAAGCATGATGCAGTTCTCCTAGCTTTAGGGCCTGTAACTTTCGATCACATACAATTTTTTGGGTTCTAGCAAAAACATCCGCGTATAATTCCTGTTTGTATTCGGAATCAGCACCCATACAAGTGATGTGAAGTCCGGGGTGAAGCCATTCAGCTTTCAAATATGGCTTTCGGGAAGGAGTTGTAGTAACTACAACATCACTTTGGCGTACCACTTGCTCAACGCTGGAAGCTTTAATGACCTCTATTCCAAACTCGCTCGTCATTTCACTTATGTATCCATCCACCTGTTCTGAGATAAGACCAAACACGAACAGACGTTTAAAATTGCGTACTAATTTCAATCCTCGCATCTGAAATCGTGCCTGTGCGCCAGAGCCAATGACACCGGCTGTTTTAATATCTTTTCTGGCAAGATATTCCGCGGCTATAGCTCCCGCAATTCCAGTACGCACATCTGTCAAATATCCATTATCCAGCAAAATGGATTCTGGAATTCCGGTTTTTGCAGAAACCAGAACCATCATGCCACTGCCAGTGGGTAACCCCAGTTTGTAATTATCCAAGAACCCAGCAGCTATCTTTATGGCGAAGCTATCTATTCCCTCTATATACGCAGTTTTGATGTCCACTTCACCATTGAATTCCGGAACATCAATGCGTACAATTGGTGGAACATTTACTTTCCCTTCTGCCAATTTGGAAAAACCTTCAGCAACAGCTTCGAATGCTGCTTTATTGACACCAACACATTGGCGAATGTCCTTTTCAACTAAAACTTTGATCATTGACCATCTTCCTCATTAAAAAAGATAGATTTTTCCTGGTAGGGATAACTCTTTTGTGCCACACGCAATAATGTGGATAAGTTTGCATTCGCGCCACTGATAATTACTACAATGTGCTTGCCGATTGGTTTAATTTTTTTTGTAAAAAGAGCCGCTACACCTACTGCAGCCCCACCTTCAACAACCATATGGTGTTTTTCCAGACAAAATGTCATTGCTTCTGCTATCTCGTTTTCCGAAACTAATAAAGTGCTATCTATATTTTGCTGAACGATTGGGAAGGAAAAGCAATTATCACGATTTAATCCACCAGCCAGAGCATCCGCCAGTGTGGATTCTTCAACCACATCTACTATTTTTCCCGCTTTCAGGCTTTCAACCATTGCTGCACCTTTTTCCATGGATACACCAAAAGTTTGAATCTGTGGATTAATTGCTTTTAGTGCAAAAGCGATTCCTCCCATCAGGCCTCCGCCAGAAAGTGGTCCAATGATAGTATCCACTTGCGGGTAATCTTCAATAATCTCCAGACCAATTGTACCTTGGCCCGCAATTACCAAAGGATCATCGAAGGGATGAACCATTGTAAGTTTTTTTTCACGTCTGAGGTGTTCGGCAAAAACCATGGCTTCATCTGCGGTTGAACCGTGAACAACGACTTCGGCTCCAAGTTCCAAAATGGCTTCGCGTTTGTGTTGTGGGACAGTTTCCGCCAGCACAATTACTGCTTTGTAACCATTTTTTTGACAAACATATGATACCGCCCGGCCATGATTTCCACTCGAAACAGTTAGCACGCCATTTTGCTTTTCATGATCTGATAAATTGTGTATCTTGTTTGCGGCACCGCGAACCTTAAAAGACCCTGTAACCTGATAATTCTCCAATTTCAGGAAAACTTCTGCTTCAAGTAATTTAGATAACGGAAGAGAGGGAATTAAAGGAGTTCTTTGAGCAATTCCAGCAATGTGATTGCGTGCTGAATAAATTTTCTGTAAGGTGATTGGTGTGGGTAGCATAGATACAGGAAAGTCACTTTGTATTAGACGCGAAGTTCTTCCATTTCAAAGCCGGGGACCCGAACCTTTTTCTCAACAAATTGCACAAATCCGGTCATTATAAAGACCATAACAATATAAATAATTGCCACGCAAATATAAGAGGCAATCGGGTCATAGGTTCGGGCAGCAACAAGTTTTCCCTTAGTCATCAGGTCGGGCACCGCAATGAGAAATGCTACCGAGGAAGCCTTCATCAATGAGATAGGTTCGTTTGTCCAGGAAGGGATGACTAACCTCAACGCTTGTGGGAGAATAATATATCGAATAGCCCGCAAACGGTTCATTCCCAGCGAACGCGCGGCCATCATCTGGCCGCTACCAATCGCCTGAATCGCTCCTCGAAAATACTCGGCCTGATAAGCGCCACTATTTAAGCCCAGCGCTATATAGGCGGCAGTCAGTCTGGAAAAGGTAACTCCCAAATCGGGAAGACCAAAATAGATGACAAATAACTGTACAAGTACTGGCGTTCCTCGAAATAATTCAACATACGCTACTGCTAACCATCGGAAATATTTTCCACCATACACCCTCAGGAGAGCTGCAGGCAATCCCAATACAAAACCCAAACCTAATCCCACCGCGGTAATCCTGATCGTAATTAATGCGCCTTGATACAGATCGGGGAAATATTTTATAAAGAAATTGACAAATTCGATCATTTTTTACTCGCGGTTGTTATTTCTTTTCACTACTAGCATACAACTCTGTGATTTTCCACAGGAATTCCTTGGTACGCTGAACCTTGGGGTGATAAAACATCTCGTTGGGGTTGCCTTCTTCGACAACAACGCCGCCCTCCATGAAAACAATCCGGTCTGCTACTTCTCGGGCGAAACCCATTTCATGCGTAACACAAACCATCGTCATTCCTTCCAACGCCAGTTTTTTCATAACCCCAAGAACCTCGCCAATGAGTTCGGGGTCCAGGGCAGATGTCGGTTCATCAAATAAAATGACTCTTGGGTCCATGGCCAAAGCCCGTGCTATAGCGACTCGTTGTTTCTGACCGCCAGACAATTGTCCGGGATATTGATCAATGTGATCCTGCATCCCCACATGACGAAGCTCTTTCATTGCTTTTTCTTTGGCGGTTTCTTGGTTGAGCCCTTTAACTTTTGTCAAGCCAATCATAACATTTCCTAGTGCTGTCAGGTGATTAAACAGCAGGAAATCTTGAAAAACCATTCCGTAATGCTGCCTGACCTCGTCCTGATTTACTCCGGGCACATTAATCAATTTCCCATCCAACCAGATTTCACCTGAATCAGGGTATGTCAATAAATTAAGACATCGAAGAAAAGTGCTTTTTCCGGTACCGCTGGGACCGATAATCACAACGGTGTCCCCTTCGTTGACAGTCAGGGCAATATTTTTAAGTATTTCCCGCCCACCATAAACTTTTTTCAAGTTTTTAACTTCAATAATTGGCTTGGTCACCTTAATTTCCTCATTTTTCTAGTTGAAGACAAGGAATTTTTGTCTTAGTTTCCAGTTTGTCTAACAATCGTCCAGCCAGAAATGTCATGATGAAATATAAAACGGCTGCTATTCCATACGCAATAAATGGTTGATAGGTACTTGCGCTCATAAATTGCGCTCGACGTAAAATTTCAGGTACCCCCAGAGCATAAACCAATGAACTGTCCTTAATGATGGATGCAACTTCATTTGACCAAGAAGGTATTGCAACCCGAAGCGCTTGAGGCAATATGATATAACGGATGGCTTTGAGCTTTGTCATCCCTAGAGCACGCGCAGCCATCATCTGGCCGCCCCCGATAGATTGGATTGCGCCTCGAAAGATTTCCAGTTGATAACCGCTACTGATGATAGCTAAAGATACAGCCCCAGCCAACAATGGTGACAAATTAATTGTTCCAGCTAAAACAAAAAACAAAATAAATAAAAGCACAACATGGGGGATGCCACGCATTATTGTACTGTACACCGCCGCAAGCCCGGAAAACAGCTTTCCTCCATAGACTCTCACCAGAGAAAGGAGTACTCCCAAAACCAGGCCAACTGGCAATGCGATAGCGATGACGGATAATGTTATTCCGGCCCCGCTTAGAATGTAGAATAGTATGTTAATAAACATATCCAGAAATTCTTATAGTTGTTGGATTCTTATAAGCTTTAATCTTAAGATAGCCCATCTAACCAGAAAAATATCTTTACAAATATCTCTGCTAAGGAGGATGGCAACTCTAGAATTGACATCCTCCTTAGCATTTTACAAAAGGCGAATTATTGCATGTGCTTCAGGATAATGGAATCGATGAAACCATCAGCCAGCATTTCTGCAACATATTTGTTCATTTCAGCAGTTAACTCACTTGCGCCCTCAGGCACAATGATGTTCACTGGCCCATTGGACACAACACCCGTGAAAGGAACTTTCAAACCGCCAAGTTCTTTTGCAATGCTTTTTGTAACAACAGCCTCGGTCATTAACATGTCGACGCGACCAGCTTTAATATCCATGGCAGCCTGATCAATCCGTTCGTAGCGGAATAAATTATCTTCCGGTAAAAGACCAGTATCTACAAGGTTTTCAACAACCCAGGCTTCCTGCATTGAACCTGTCTGGATACCCACGATATAATTGGCCATAACTTCCGGACCGGTGATTTCATCGGCGAAGTCTTCAGCAACCAAAATACCATCTTCCGCGAAATAGTAGGGATCTGTGAAATCAACTGCCTGGTCACGCTCTTCAGAATAGTTGAACGCGGCAACAGAAGCGTCAATTTTTCCTTCCTGAACTGCAGCAATCAGACTGTCAAATGGCATATCGACAATTTCGACTTCTAAACCCATTCGCTTCCCAAGCTCGTTCATGAGATCAACATCAAATCCCACAAAGTTGCCATTTTCATCAACGGATTCAAATGGGGGAAAATCGGCTGATGTGCCAAACACAATTTTACCCGCCTCTTTCACGGCTTCCAATTCGTTGGCTGGTTCTTTTGGTCCACAGGCCGTTAAAACCAGGACAACCATCATAGCAATTATTACAACTTTTGAAACCTTTTTCATTTTTCTTCCTCCTAATTGGTTTGTAATAGGAAAATGTGTTCCTTTCCCATAAAACACATATCAACCTTCATTAGCTGCTTTTCGGTGATCTTGAAATGCGGTTCTATAATTATAATTGTTTTATAAGTAAACAATGCTTGCAGATCTCTCGCAGAGGTTTTGTTGACTTCACAGGTTGCATTCTTCTAAAAATTTTGAGGGGTCTATACAGTGCACATGATACCCATCGCCTTACTTGTTTTGTTGTGCAAATTTTATGGTGATGATTAAATTAAGCGCCTTCCATTAATGTCGCAAAAGCTTATTTGATCTGCAACACACCCCTTCTCTTTTCATAAGACAATTAAGAAGGTCAGAATGTTGCGAAATGTTCAGGGACAAAGATCATGAACAAGAATACAACATAAACTAAATCATTTTATCGAATAATAGAGCATAGTTATCACCAAATTCAGGTTGATAACCAAAACTACTTTACAGGGTTTTAGATAAATTGTCAACAAAATCGTTGCTTTTTAGTTAATGGATCATATATCAACAAGATACAGAGAGTAAAGCGTATAAGTGTCACGCATAAACCCAACCCCTCAATGATACAATAACAAATGCACCATCTGTAAACAAATATTTCGCCGGAGGAATAAAAAACATGATATTTAGCCCTAACTCACAAAAGTTGGCGAATTGGGTCAGTAAACTGGTTCAAATACCAAGTGTAACACCATCGCAGGCAGGGCAAAGAAAGGATTTTTCTGGAGAAGGCGTAATTGCCAATAAGGTTGTTGAGTGGTTTAGAAATTTTGGCGGAGAAGTATGTTTGGAGCAAGTGGCGGAGAACCGGCCAAATGTTTATGGGATTTGGCGGGGAAAAACAAACAAATGGGTTGCCGTTGATATTCATTTAGACACAGTTGGTGTTGAGCAAATGAAATCAGAGCCATTTGACGGAAAAATTACAAATAGTTGTGTTTATGGGCGCGGTGCCGCGGATACTAAAGCGACTCTGGGGGTGGTTTTAGCTATTTTAGAAGAGCTGCACATTAGAAAACTAAAACCAACCCCTAACCTGATTGTTGTCGGAACAGTCGATGAGGAAGTTGATGGAATCGGTGCCCCAGCATTTGCAAAATGGATCCGTCAGAAACAAATTTGCCTCAATGAATTACTGGTTGCCGAACCCACTTTGTGCCGGCCGGTCTATGGACACAAGGGTGAAATCCGAATGGCGTTTACGGTTCACGGAAAATCCGCGCATTCTTCTAAACCGCATTTGGGAGAAAATGCGGTTACAGCGGCAGCCAATTTAATCTTAGGACTAGAAGCGGAAAACTTAAAATTGCAGGAAAACACAAAACAATCCCTGCTTGGGCCGGCGACACTGGCTGTTACTCTGGTAAATGGTGGTACGGGGTTGAATGTAATCCCTGCTTCTTGTTGCGTTTCCATTGACCGTCGTACTTTGCCGGGTGAAAATTCGGATGAGCTCATCCGGAAACTAACGGATACAGCTCAAAAGAGTTGTCCACTGAGTGTTTCAGCAAAAATCCTGTCCTCTTTAGATGCTTTTTACCAACACCAAACCAGCCCACTTATAGGAAAGCTTGCTGAATGGTCAGAACTTAAACCCGGAATAGTGTCTTTTGGTACGAATGCCTGGGCTTACAAGGATCTGGCCGAAGAATGTGCTGTAATAGGTCCCGGATCTATAGCCCAGGCTCATGGGCAGGAGGAATGGGTTTCTATTTTGGAATTAGAAAAAATGTGTTTTATTCTAAAACAATGGTTGGAATTGCCATTTTAAGCGGCTCTGAGCACATTTTGTTCTTGAAAAGAAGACCACTGAGCCAATAACATGGCGCTGAGCAATAGCAAGCATCCAAAAATTTGTTGAACCGATAGCAATTCTTTGAGAAAGATCCAGCCAAATAGCGCCGCAAAAACCGACTCCATACTTAAAATGATCGCTGAATCGGTTTCTGGTGCGTATTGTTGGCCAATAACTTGAAGCGTATAACCCAAACCGACAGAGACTACCCCGGTGTATATTACAGCCCACCATATAGTTGGTAAGCCTCTCAGGGTATTGAATTCCAGAAGCAGTCCTGTAACTGTACCCAACAATCCACACACAACATATTGCACAAAAGCCAATCTCAAACCGTTTGTCTTTTTAGCTAGAAACCCAATAATAATAACGTGAAATGCCCACATCACAGCACCAGCCATTTCAAGCCCATCCCCCAATCCTATCCGGGAAGAACCATCCATGCTCAACAAAAACATACCAGCCACAGCAAGGAGTGACGCAAACCAGGCTTTTGAGGTGGGTATTTTGCGCCAAAACACTGTTAAGAATAAAGGCACTAGAACAACGTATAATCCAGTAATGAACCCGGCTTTTCCAGCTGTAGTGAAACGCAAACCTGCATGCTGCAAAGTGGCAGCCGAAATCAACACTATTCCCGCTAAACTTCCGCCTTTTAGCTCCTCAGAAGTAAATTTTAAATTGCGACCTCGCAGAAAAATAAGAACCGTTAAAGCTCCCAATAAAAATCTTAATCCATTAAAGAGAAAAAAACCAAGATTTCCCGCGGCAACCCGTTGTGCGGAAAAAGCGCTACCCCATATGACAGCAACCAATAATAAAAGCATATCTGCACGTAAGCGATAATTTTTACCTTGCATTATTCTCCACAATATATTATGACATTTAGGATTTTCTGAGCAATGGCATTCGTTGCACAAAGAGCAATTATAAACTTAAAATCTGCTATCTTTTTATTCCACATTTGATAACGAAAAACCATAAGACGGAAACTGGTAGGTTATTGCACTACATTCTTGGCAAACATTGTCTGACTGGAAATTATTCGAAAAAACCAGAAAATTGGTTTTATACAACAAAAGTTGAATAATTGATACTGGATAGGATTGTAGCATTAAAAATTGCCCTGATGCCCTGATGATGCGTTTACGCATACTTTTATGCGCAGCAGAATGATCGCTAAACCAGTTTCGTTGGCGTGATGATATCGTGACTTGGATTTTAACAAGACGCTTAATTATTTAGATTCGTGCCTTTTAGGATACATACCACAGTGGGTAACCCACAAAATGTTACAATCTCTTCAAGGATGAGGAATTTACTATTTTCCACTTCTATTTCACTGGATTATTTCTATAATCTTATTAACCCTCTGTTCAGGAAAATCTGTGCGTTCCTGGTTGGTGTCTGTGTCTACACTTTGATTTCATCCTTTTCTATTTCAGCAACGCCAATTTTATAATGGTAAACTATTAACAATCATCTTCAAGGCATCATACATAGAGGACGTAAGCATGAGTGACAAAGCTTTACAAGCTCAAGACAATACCAATCGCACTGGAGTAATAGCGCGCTCTACGTTAATCATTATGGCGGGATGGGCCGCCTCAATCTTGATTGGGCTTTTTCGCCAGCGAATCATTGCGGGGCAGTTTGGCACCGGGTTTGAAATTGATGCTTTCACGGCGGCAAATGTTATTCCCGAATTAATTTTTACAATGCTGTCAGGAGGGGCGCTTAGTTTTGCTTTTATGCCGGTTTATACCCAGCTGATGGATGACAACAATTACGCCAATCGGCTTTTCAGCCAGGTGGTAAATTTGATTTTTGGTGTAACTTTAACGGCCGCGATCGTTGTTGTGATTTTTGCTCCCCTTCTGGTGAGGTCATCCTGGGGGGTAGGCGCAGAGTACAGCCCTGAAATCCAGAATCTTACAATCCAATTAATGCGTGTTTTATTGTTATCTACGATTCTCTTTGCTGTCAGTGGAATTCTAACAGCTGTACTTTATGCGCACCAACATTTTATTATCCCGGCATTGTTACCATCTTTGTATAGCGCTGGTATTATTCTCGGAGCGCTTATTTTGACACCCCGTTTCGGAATTTTTGGAATTGCTTGGGGCGCCGTATTGGGATCCTGTCTTCACCTTGCGATTCAAATACCAGGAATTCTTCATTATAAAGTGCGCTGGATTCCTACACTTGCTTTGGATGCGCCTGTTCGTCGCGTAGCGTATTTGATGGCGCCCAGAGTAATTGATTTGCTGATGGCAAGAGCAAGTATAAACTGGCTCAACGCCACGCTTAGCAGCCGTCTTGGTGAAGGGCGTTTGGCCGCATTAGATTTTGCGTATCGTCTGATGAATATGCCCTGGACATTGATAGGCACCGCTATCGGTATTGTTGTTTTTCCTATGATGGCTGCACTGGCGGCAAAGAAAGATGTTGAAGAACAACGCAAAGCCCTCAGTGGTGCGCTGCGCGCTATCCTGACACTGGCTATTCCGGCAGCGGTTGGATTGGTTTTCTTGGGAAAACCAATTATTCGCCTTTTGTTTGAAGGAGGAGAGTTTACTCCGGAAAGTACTGAATTGGTTTTCTATGCATTGCGGTTTTATAGCGTTGCATTAATCAGCCAATCAATACTTGAAGTAGTGATCAGAGCCTTTGCGGCACAACAAGATACTTATACGCCCTTATATATCTCCTTTTTTACAACACTGCTCAATGTTGGTCTGGCAATCTGGTTATCCAGACCGATGGCTTCCGGTGGTATCGAACATGGCGGACCGGCTTTGGCTAATGGCATTGCTGTGCTGATAGAAGGCTTTTTGGGATTGACAATATTAAGTATTCGTTGGAAAGGGATCAACGCACAGAGAATTTTTCTGGATCTGGCTAAATCAATTGTTGCTGCTGCTGCTATGGTAGTCATAATTTTACTGGCGCAGCAATTCTTTTCGGGATCCGATCTTTATCTGCTTGTCCTGGGTGGTGGCCTGGGGGCTGCCGTATATTTTGTTGTTGCATTGATATTGGGGATTCGTGAGATAAAAGAAGTTCCAATAGCATTGCTTCGACAATTCCAAATAAAAAGTGATGAACAAGCACAATAGAAATGGAGGAAGAAATGGACAAGATTTTCATTAGGAATTTGGTGGCTCGAGGTATTATCGGGGTAACTGAGTGGGAGCGGAAAGAGCCGCAAGATATCCTGATAAACATTGAGCTGTTTGTCAACCTGAAAAAATGTGGCAAATCTGACAGGATTGCAGATACTGTCAATTATGAATCCATCGCAGAAGGAGCGTTGAAGATAGGTGGCACTGGACACCGCCAGACAGTGGAAGCTCTCGCTGAAGATATTGCTGAAATGTGTCTGACAAAGAAGATGGTTCATAAGGTCATTGTTCGCGTTGAAAAATCAACATTGCTTCGATTTGCGCAAGCTGTTGGTGTGGAAATTGAACGGGAACAAAGCGATAGCTGATTGACACTGTCTTTGTACATTGCATGCAGAACAGCTTATCAGAGGCAGTCCCCAGGAAAAATCAGTCTGTTCCGTAAGGATGTTTTATACTTTTTAGCGCATGAAACTTTTTAATCCATAGTTTGTGAGGTGGTAATGAAAATCAGTTCAGTTGAAGAAATGCGAACAATGGATGAAGCTGCCATGTCAGTGTATGGTATTCCATCGGAGATTCTGATGGAAAATGCGGGGCAGGCTGTTGCAAATATTATAGAAAACAGTGTGGGGATTTATGGCGTAAAATTTCTTGTTTTCTGTGGGGCAGGAAATAATGGCGGAGATGGGTTTGTGGTAGCTCGAAAATTACACTCGATAGGCGGATTGGTCAGAGTGTATCTTTTTGTTTCTCCCGAGAATTATACTGGAGCGGCAAAATTGAATTATGAAATCATTTCCAGATTGCCAGTTCCGATAAGTCAAATACATACAATTGAGGAAGTGTTAATTAATTTGCAAAATAGTGACGTAGTAATAGATGCGATTTTCGGAACTGGATTATCACGAGATGTTTCAGGTGTTTATCAAGAAACAATTGAAGTTATAAACAAGTCCGAGAAAACAATTATTAGCGTTGATATTCCCTCGGGTATAAATGGCGATAATGGACAAATAATGGGGACAGCTATTTTGGCAGATCGTACAATAACTTTCGGCTTGCCCAAAATTGGGAATCTTCTCTACCCCGGATATGCTCATTGCGGTAAATTGCATTGTTCTCACATTTCTTTTCCACCAGAACTTTATACTTCTAAAATGTTGTTGGTCGAAACCAACCCAAACCCAGATTTGCCAACCAGAGATCCTTCAGGGCATAAAGGAGATTTCGGCGATTTGTTGTGTGTGGCCGGGTCAGCCAATTATTATGGTGCGCCCTACTTTGCCGCTTATTCATTTTTAAAAGCGGGAGGTGGGTATTCCAGATTGGCTGCGCCTAAATCAATTGTGCCGTTTGTGGCATGTAATAGTAATGAGATTGTATATTATCCCCTGGAAGAGACTGATACTGGATGTATAAGTGGAGAAAATTTAGACAAGCTCGACAGTTTGGTTGATTTGGTGGACATGGTTGTGTTGGGATCGGGTGTTTCAGTGGATGATGAAATTATAAGTGCTGTAAATAAAATGGCTACGCGCATTAACAAGCCTTTGTTGATCGACGGCGACGGGATAACCGCGATCTCTTATAATCGCGATGCGGTCCGGGGTCGCTCTGAACCAACCATCCTGACGCCACATCTCGGGGAAATGGCTCGTTTGACAGACCTGTCTATTTCCGAGATAAAAGCAGACCCAATTGCTGTGTTAAAAAACGCTTCGCGTGACCTAAATGCAATTATTGTCCTTAAAGGCGCACACACGCTGATTGGTTTACCTGACGGGCGGATTTACATCAACCTTTCTGGCAACTCCGGTATGGCGACAGCTGGTTCTGGCGATGTTTTAACCGGGACAATCGCAGCCATGTACGGCCTTGGCCTGAGCATTGAAGATGCTGTTTGCAAAGGTGTTTTTATTCACGGACTCGCAGGTGATCTGGCGGCAGCGGCAAAGGGGGAAGATGGCATCACCGCACAGGACATCTTGGATTATTTGCCTTACGCCTTGAAATACGATCGTTCAGCGCTCCCGGAAAATTTAGCCGAGAGGTACATAATACCAGAAGCAATTTAATACGCTTCAGAGAGGCTTTCGTTATCAGCCAACTTTTTGTCAACCCGGCTCTCAATATAATGAAGATCGGATATGACATTAATCATACTATTTGATTACATAGTATGATTATATCTGTCAGTAATTTCGGTTATATTAATAAAGTATTAATACTTCTCATCGTTGCTCCATTGGCATTTTTCATCGCGCGCATCACATCAAAGATTTGTGTATGGAGAAGAACAGTACACCCCTCTCCCAATATTGGTTTTACGGCTTCTTATTTTATTTGTCGCTATTTTAATCCAGGACAATCTTAATGCTGTTTAAAAACCATATTCCAATCAACATTATCGCACCTATTCAACTGCGGTTAGGTAATACCGCTTCGGGTAAGTGCGATTTCTTTTTATAAAACGCGTTAGAACAGAAAGGAGGCCACGCAATTTGCTAGGAATTTAATTCAACCATTAAGGCAAGTGACTTTTTTCAACCTATTTTAAGGAGAATAAAATGAGTGCCCATAAGAAGAGAATAACACTTGTGCTGACCATCATTCTGCTGGTTTCTGTTCTTTTAACTTCCTGTGCACCAGCCGCACCTGCTGCTCCCGAAGCGGAACAACCCGCTGCGGAAGTACCGGCGGTGGAAGAAGTTGCCGAACCTGAAGCAGAAATCCCGGACGTAATTAAGATTGGCGTAAATGAAACCATGACAGGATGGGGCGCTCCTTATGGAGACATGACCTGGAAGGGGATTCAGCTCGCCCACGAGCACAAACCCGAGGTGCTAGGCAAACCGATTGAACTGGTTTTGGTTGACAACAAAAGCGAGAAAAGTGAATCCGCAATTGCCGCTCAACGTCTGGTTGAAGTCGAAAATGTTGTCGCGGTAATAGGTGTCAACTCCAGTTCAATGGCTATGGCGCAAAACGAAGTGCTTGACAAGGCAAAAATCCCTGCTATCGGTCCCGCCTGCACAAATCCACTTGTCACACTGGATAAACCTTACGCCTATCGGGCAGCATTCATCGATCCATTCCAGGGTTGGGCTGCTGCCAAATTCGCCACCGAAGAGTTAGGCGCTAAAACAGCCGTGATGTTGATCGATATTACCCTGGATTATTGTGTAGGGCTTGGTAATTATTTTCGAGAGAATTTTATTGCCATGACCGGTGACGATCACAGCGTTTTAGGGTATTTCTCTTTCCAAACCGGTGACCGTGATTTTACTGCCCAGCTTACACAAATCAAAGAGCTCGATCCTGACATTGTATTTGCGCCCAACGAATATGCAGAGGAAGCTGCTATTCTTCAACAAGCTAAACAGTTAGGCTTGACTCCAGATATCATCTTCATGGCCGGCGACTCTGCGGACGTACCGGAGCTCGTGGAAATCGCAGGTGAAAATGCTGAAGGCTTTGTTTACACCGCGCAATTCCACCCTGATGGATATACACATCCTGAGGCGGTAAAATTCGTTGAGGGTTTTCGCGAGAAATACGGTATTGAACCAGAAACATTCTCTGTGACTGGTTATGATGCCTACCTGATTATGATCGACGCCATAGAACGAGCGGGAAGCACAAACCCAGATGCGATTAAAGCCGCGCTGGATGAAACAGATTTCGTCGGTGCTCGTGGCGAAACAAGGTTTGATGAAGAAGGCAATGCTATTTTAGGGTGTCCGGTGATCGAGATCAAAGATGGAAAGAAAACTTTCCGATATATTGCGGAACCATAAAAGAGACAGCTGCTTATAAACAAAGTAATAGGGGGCCTTGGCGCCCCCTATTACATCAACATTTCACAACTCTAATATTTATAGGCGGATTCCGCAATGGATATTTCTCTGTTTTTACAGTTTCTTGTTAATGGCGTCGCCCTGGGAAGCCTATACGCATTGCTCGCGATTGGTTTCACCATCATCTTCGGCGTGGTTGGCCTGATCAATATTGCTCATGGTGATTTTTTTATGATGGCTGCATTTTTAGCAATGTGGGGGGTGATGCAATACAACATTCCCTGGTACATTTCGTTTGCGCTTGCGGCAGTCATCACAGTACTTGCTGGACTTCTGGTTGAAAAGATTGCTTATCGTCCCCTCCGAAAAATGAAAACCTCATCTTTTATTGGAGCAATCAGCATATCTTTCCTGCTTCAAAATCTTTTTGTGGTGCTATTTACTGCCCGCTCAAAACCATTCCCTCATCCCGCTCTTCTCGATGAGGTTTTATACATCGGAGAAATTGTGCTGCCTGTAGTAAATATTGTGATCGTGATTTTTTCAGCAATTTTGTTTTTGGCGCTGACATTGATTGTCACGAAAACAAACACCGGCAGAGCAATGCGTGCTGTCTCCAAAGACATTGAAGCTTCCCAACTGATGGGAGTTAATCCCAACAAAATTATATCCTTTGCATTCATTCTCAGCACTTCTTTTGCGGCTGCGGGTGCTTTTTTATATTGCTCCAAATTTCCATATGTTGACCCATTCACTGGTATGATGCCTGGCATAAAAGCATTTATTGGCGCCGTGGTTGGCGGTATTGGCAGTATTCCGGGCGCAATGGTTGGAGGGTTTACTCTTGGCCTGGCAGAAATCATGTTGGTTGCCTTTCTCCCTACCCTCACATCATATCGTGATATATTCGCATACCTGGTACTGATCCTTTTCTTGCTCTTCCGGCCAGGCGGAATTTTTAATGTAAAAGTTCGGGAAGAGAAGGTGTAAGGATGAAAATAAAACTCAAACGGAACACCACCCTGACAATCCTTGCCAGTATTGGAATCCTACTGTTTTCAATATGGGCTGATCAAAATCTGGACGCTTATATTGTTCGCCTAATACATATGTGGGGAATTTATGCCATTATGGTCGTCAGCTTCAACCTCATATACGGTTTCACCGGCCAATTTTCCATGGCACACGCCGGATTAGCGGCAATTGGCGCCTATGTCGTAGCGTTGTTCACCCTTAGCCCCGAAATCAAAGCAACCACCTTCTTTATCACTGCGCCAGTTTGGCCAATTAATGTAGTTGAATGGCCATTGCTGCCATCTTTGATACTGGGCGGATTATTGACAGCGGTAATCGGTTTCTGCATCGGCGCTCCTGCTCTTCGCTTGCACGGAGACTATCTACTTATCGTCACGTTTGGCTTTTCTGAGATCATTCGGTTGTTGCTTGTCAACTTACCCATGATCTGCAATGGTGCAATGGGTCTTAAGGGTATTCCACAATATTCAAACCTTACCTGGACCTTAAGCGCAGTGATTGTTACAGTATTTGTTGTTAAAAGACTCGTCGACAGCAGCTATGGTCGAGCGCTTAAGTGCATTCGAGAAGATGATATTGCCGCTGAAGCAGTGGGGGTTAATCTTTTCAGACACAAGATTCTTGCTTTTACCATCTCTGCTTTTTTTGTTGGTATCGCTGGAGGATTGCTGGCGGAGATACTCGGAACGATTGATCCCAGCACGTTTAAACCTTATCTAACCTATGCTGTTGTAACAATGGCAGTTTTAGGCGGCGTCAGGAGCCTGACCGGGGGTGTAATTGCCGCCGGAGTATATACCGTTATGTCTGAATGGCTCCGGGGCGTTGAAGCTCCTCGAACGATCTTCAATATAGATTTCCCTGGAATTCCTGGCCTACGTATGCTGGCATTTGCCATCATGTTGTTGCTCTTAATCCTGTTTGCGCGCAATGGAATTATGGGAAATCGCGAATTTAGCTGGAGTTGGATCTTTGGAAAACAAAACGCACGTGAGGATAAAGAGGAGGGCAACAATGAGCTTGCTTAGCATAAAAAACCTTACCATGCGTTTTGGCGGCTTGACCGCAGTCTCTAACTTCAATATGGAACTGGAGAAAGGCCAAATCCTTGGCTTGATTGGCCCCAACGGCTCAGGAAAAACCACTGTTTTTAATGTCATCACTGGATTCTATAAACCCACCGAGGGACACCTTTACCTTGATGGTAAAGAAATCACGGGGTTGAGCCCTGACCGTATCACCGCTCTAGGTTTAACACGCATATTCCAAAACAGTCGTGTTTTCAGGAATCTGACTGTATATGATAATGTATTGATCGGTGACCATATCAGGATGACTGCTTCACCAGCCGAAGCAGTTCTTCGAACGCCAAATTATGTTCGTCAAGAAAAGCATGCCTACAAGCTATCCATGGAGCTATTGGAGGGTTTGGGGTTGGCTCATCTGGTGCATGAACAGGCTGGAGAATTGCCCTATGGCCTTCAAAGAAAGCTGGAGGTTGCTCGGGCATTATCCACCCACCCTAAAGTACTTTTGCTGGACGAACCAGCCACGGGAATGACCGCAGAAGAAACCACTGAGATGATCCAGTTTATTCTGGGAGTCAGAAAAGATTTCGATCTGACAATTTTATTAATTGAACACCATATGCAAGTTGTCATGGGAATCTGTGAACAAATCCTTGTTTTAAATTATGGGGAAACAATTGCCAAAGGCAATCCAAAGGAAATACAAAACAATCAAAAAGTTATTGATGCTTATCTGGGGACGGGTTAATATGCTAAAAATCGAGAATCTTAACGTTTTTTATGGAGGCGTCCATGCGCTCAAAGGCATTTCCATAAATGTCCCTGAAGGCCAGGTGATTACTTTAATTGGGGCTAACGGTGCCGGTAAAAGCTCAACACTCCGAACCATTTGTGGGCTGGTACCCCCAAAGGACGGAAAAATAATTTATGATGGCAATGATATCTCTTCGGTTCCCGCATACGATAGAGTAGGCTTAGGAATAGCGATGGTGCCAGAAGGGAGACGTGTTTTCACCAACCTTTCCGTGTTTGAAAATCTTCAGATGGGTGCCTATACCCGAAGAAACAAAGTTGAAACCGAAGAAGATTTTGAAAGGGTTTACCAGCTTTTTCCGCGTATGAAAGAAAGGCGTAACCAAAAAGCTCTCACCTTATCAGGTGGGGAACAGCAAATGCTTGCGGTGGGCAGAGCCTTAATGTCCCACCCCCGCCTGCTATTGATGGACGAACCATCCCTGGGTCTGGCTCCAAACCTGGTTGCCGAAATGTATAAAACAATTACTCAGATCCATGAACAAGGTGTAACAATCATGTTGATCGAACAAAACGCCAGTTTTGCTCTTCAGCTGGCCAATTATGGATATGTCATGGAGGTGGGTAACATTGTATTAGAAGGACCCGCCGAAAAGCTTAAAACAGATGATAATGTAAGGCGCGCATATATTGGAGCATGATTGTAAAGAAGATATTCGTATCATCCACAAAGCAGCCGGGAAACACGGCTGCTTTGTGTTGTTTTTTGAAATTTTATTCTGTGTTTAATTCTAGCTACTTGCCACCTTTGCCGCCATTTCCCGGCTTATTATCACCATTATTCGGTTCTAACGGAGCCTGCGAGGGTTGACCGTTATTCCCGGGTTCAACTGGAGTGTGCTGCGCTCCTGGTCCAAATTGCCCTCCAGGTGTAGGCGTTTCTTCAACATCAGGCCCTGGGCCGTAACCACTGCCCGGCGTTCCCTGTGCGGTTTCAGCTGGTCCTTTTGGACCTTCTCCCGCAGTCGCAGGGTTGCCATTTGGCGTTTTGGTTTCTGTGTGAATCTGATTTTGCTCTTGCACCTGATTCTGCTGACGTATATACAGCGGATCGAGCTGTTCATCAATCAAACGTAAACGTTCCTGAAGCATCATTTGCGTTTGGAGCATCAATTTTTCAAATTCTGGATCAGCCGATTCTGTTTGTTGCGCTAAAAGTCTGGTCTGTGTTTGCAAGTGAGTCTGCAATTTTATCATTGCCTTCTCGGGATCACCAACTTCTCCCGCCAACCGAAGCGCTTCTTGAATGTGAAGCTGCAATCGCTCCATAATCCGGATAGAGGTCTCAGCTGGATCATCAATTTCACTCAAGCCTTCTTCATCCATGTTTATCAATTCCTCAACTCGCCGGTTCGCATACTCCAGATTCAAGTCGAATTGATTACTTGTGTTTTGCGCAAACGCAAGTCGAGTATCTTCACTCCAGATTTTAACCGGATAAAGTGTATTTCCCGGCATCGCGTTTTGAGAAGCGTAAACAGTCGCTCCCCCACCTCCCGCAATCAAAGTCGCCGCAATTAATATAGCTGAAATAATCTGTGTCAACATAGGGACAAACTCCTTTCGAGTTTTGAAAAGATAACAAATTTTCTGTATCCAATTAGTATGACGTAGATTATCGCCGTTAGATACGGCCCCAAATTCAACCGATTTGAGCTCATTGAAATAGCGAGCCCTGCTATTTTCAGCCATATCAGGATCCCGTAAGGGAACTTCTTTTATTGTATCCAGTATTTTCTCTAACTCGGAGTCCATCATTTTCATTTACACATCCTCATTTGATAACAACAATTTGCGAAGCCTTGTCAACCCGCGATGATGGAGCGCTTTAACGGCGCCAATTGGTTTTTCAATCGCTTTTGCGACTTGTGTGTTACTCCAATCTTCGTAATACTTTAGCAAAATAACTTGTCTCTGATCTGGTGTAAGCTGCCAAAGCGCTTCACGGATCTGCTCTTGTTGAGCACGCAGTTCCACATCAATTCTTGGCAAAGGCTTTTTGTCCTCTATCTCAACCAGGTCCTCATCAATCAAACTCGTTGCCTCTGTACCCTTTTTACGGTAATAATCCGCGATCCAATTATGAGCAATTCGGTATAAATATGCTTTTAGATAATTTCGTGGCCCTTTACCCTGCTTGACAGCTCCCAAAAATCTGCTGAATGTTTCAGAAACGCATTCCTCGGCAAGAAATGGATTTCCCAACAAACGGGCGGCATAAACATAAAGCCCTGTATTGTATTGATCATAAATAAGTGACAGAGCTTCCTTATCATATTTTTTTGCTCGGCATAACAATTGTTCTTCAGAGTCATGCATAGGGTTCTATATCATATGACGATAATAATTGGAAATCGATACGGGGTAAAATAAGATATTATGCGCAATATATGCAAACCGCTTTTTATTATGGCCACTTAACCACAAATTATGGCACGACTTATCTGATTCATTTAACAAACCGCTCTTCTTCACGATACTCATCATTCTTCTGAATCCTCAGGCTCATCCACAATTTTCAAAAACGCCTTTACTACATCAGGATCAAAATGTTTCCCGGACTGCGAGCGAATATAATCCAGGACAGAGTCTTTCGTCCAGGCTTCTCGGTATGACCGGTCAGAGTTTAATGCATCCCACACATCCACCACTGCAAAAATGCGTGCCGCCAAAGGAATATTTTTACCTTTCAATCCTTGCGGATATCCTTTCCCGTTCCACTTTTCATGATGTGAATAGGGGATATCTAACGCAGGTCGCAAAAATTCAATCGCGGAAAGCATTTTATGCGCATAAACCGGGTGTTTTTTCATTGTATCAATTTCTTCCGTTGTCAAAGGTCCCTGCTTGAGAAGGATTTGATCCGGAACGCCCATTTTTCCAATATCATGTAAAATTGCACCTCTACGGATATTTACCAAATCCGCACCATCAATCCCCATTGCTTGAGCAAGGCGCTCTGTTAATTTAACCACCCTTCTGCTGTGCCCAACCGTCTCCTTATCACGATACTCCAGAGCCATTGCCCAACCCTCAATTGTTGCATCGTACGCCATTTTGAGATCCACATTTGCTTTGCGCATTCCCTCAAACAGCATGGCATTATCAATGGCAATTGCTGCTTGTCCCGCCAGGGCTTGTAAGAAATCTAACCAGTCAGTACTAACCAAAAATGGCGAACGATGATAAATCTGGAGAACACCCTGAACCTGCCCACGCGCTTTAAGTGGAACACCATAATAAGCTTTAAAGCCCTCAAGCTGAAAAATAGGGTCCGGGTGCAAACCCTTAATTTCTTTAGAGATGTCAGGTACATCAATGATTTGTCCCTCTTTAACTACACGACCTGCGAATCCTTCTCCCAAACGTAAAACGGTCCGTTGGGTTGACTGACTGCGAAAACCATATCTTGCAGCAAATCGCAGCATACTTGTTCCAGCATCGTACAAAAGCACATCAGCAGCATCAACGTGAAGTTGAGTTGTAACTTTTTCAAGCAACACATCAAGTATCAATCGTAAATCCAGTGTGCTTGTAATCGCCTGGTCCACCGCCTGCAATGCCTGAAGTTGTTCGAGCCGGTTTTGTGTTTGTTCGTACAGAGTCGTTCTATGGATCGCATTTGCCGCCATGTCTGCTATCGCAGAGAGTATACTCCCATCCTCATCACGCCATGGACGTTTTCTGGCCACCCAGATTACTCCTATTTGTTGTCCTGCAGCAATCAAAGGTGCGCCAACAATAGAGGATAAATCGCCCACCAACTCAGTCCTAATTCGCCCCGGAGCATTGACTAAATCGTTGTTGATATACAATGCGCCATCCTTGAGCACTTGCCCGGTTGCGCTTTCTTCCAACGGAAAGCGAACTCCTTGCAAAGCCTTCCAACCACCTTCCGCGAATTCAAAAACCACCTCATTGGTTCCTGCATCTACCATCGCCGCCAACGAAGCTTTTCCATCCATTAATTCAAGGGCTTTATCCAGAATAATTGGTAACATCTCGGACCGATTCAAGGTTTTTCGAAGAGCAGAAGCCACAGAAATGATTGCCTCACGATCACGTTCCTGTTGAACACGGTCGGTTATATTTCGCACTACCGTTACAAATCGTGAGGTTTTTTTATCACCGTTTTGATCCACCAGGCTTTTCCTGGTTTCTGTGTAAAAAGTCCGGTCTCCAAATTGGTATTTATCATTTGTTATTGAGGTTTGCCCACTATTTAATACATTTCGATATTCTTCTCCGGCAACTTTTGGTAAAAATGGAAAAGCGTCAAACAAATTCATGCCAAGAATATGTTTTGTCTCATACCCAAATTGTTCACTCCACTTGCGTAATGTTTTATTAAACAAGGTCAACCGGAGATTTGTATCAACCACGTGAATCGCGTCTTCCATCGCATCTATTGTTGTTCTATACAATGTTTCAGAGGCTTTTAAAGCCTCTTCTGATTCAATTCGATCAGTAACATCATATTTAATTGCAACGAAATTTAAAATCCTCCCATGATGGTCACGAATGGGAGTGATTGTCATATCTTCAATATATGTTGTGCCATCTTTACGACGATTTGTAATCTGCCCTCTCCACACGTTCCCTGAAAGTACTGTGTGCCACAAGTCCGTATAAAACAATTTGTCATGAACACCCGAATTCAGAAAGCGAGGATTCCTGCCGATTATCTCTGAGCGTTGATAACCTGTCAGATGAGTGAATGCAGGGTTTGCCCATAGAATATTGCCCTCTCGGTCTGTGATCATGATGCTGTTTGCAGCCGCCTCAAGTGCCGCTATCTGTAATCGTATTTGTGCCTCAGCTCGCTTACGTGCTGTAACATCCCGGTGAATAGCCTGAATGTAAACATCTCCCTGGATTGTGATTGGCATAGCAGTTACTTCAACGTCAATAGACACACCATCCATCCGAAGCATTTTCTCTTCAGCGCCATCCGTTATTTTCCCCTCCCGATATATGAGATCAGTGCGCTTCTTCACATCAGATCGATACTCCGGATGAACAAAATCAAGAATGTCTTTGCCAATAAGTTCTCCCGGTGTTTCTGCGCCGACTAGATGACCGTACGCCAGATTGGCAAATACGATTTTTCCATCCTTATGCATCGCAACCCCATCGGGCAGAAAATCCACAACACCGCGGTAACGTTCTTCGCTTTCCCTCAATGTCGACTCAGCCAATTTCCTTTTTGTAATATCTTCCAGAATCAACAATCGGCCAATAAAAACTTGTCTCCAATCATATATTGGGGAAAGGCTAACTTCATAATCTTTGTCTTGTAAATAAACCTCTTTGCTAAAAGACTCTTCAGTGGAATGGCCTGATTTCCATTGTTTCCAATCAAATAAGAAAAGGTCTATAGGTTTCCCGATTGCTTTTTCACCGTATTCACCAAATAAAACCTGCGCGGCTGGATTGAGATGAATAACCCGGTCCTTCTGATCCAATATTACTATGCCGCTTCGCATATTTTTATGGATGGTTGATTGTGCAATCGGCATTACATCAAGAAAATTAAATCTAAGCACTCCCCAGATCAACACAGTCACACTAACCAAAAACGATAAGGGAATCAGATCCAGATTGGGCAAGGTATTGTGGCTGAAGAAATCGAATACTCCAATCACCCAAGGGATAAAAATGGCAATCAAAGCAGTCATGATCTGCCCACGATAAAGTCCTGGAGTATAAATAAGCACTTTAAGGAGAACGAACAAACTCACTAAAATCAATATGTTTGAATAGACCAGGTTGAAGTATGTCCAGGGACCCAAATAATATGATAAGAGAGTAATTGTTCCCTTTTCGACTAAATAAGTCCCTACTCTGACATATTGATGGAAATTGTTTGTCCATACAAGATACGTGGTGATAACAGGCTCAACCAGAAGTGCCGCAGAAAACCACTTACAATATTTAATCTTGTGGCCAGCATACTGTAGAGCAAAAAATAAACTTGCGCCCGGTACTATTGCCCGACCCAAATATTTAATATTGGCCCAAAGAATTTTCGAAGCTAAATCCATCGCCATAAGTTCGAAGGCATAACTAGCAGTCCAAATTAATACTCCTATCGCAATAAATGCAAAGGGTATGGCTCCCGGTACTGCTCGATTTTTTAATGCGTGCACAACAAACAGCGCGCTAATTGTTGCGGTAATAAATAAATATATCGAAATGGGGTTGATTTGTGTCATGGCTTTCAGAATTTAGTTTATTTTGTTTATAATAGACTCTTTTTATAATGCGGCACCCAGAATATCATCACGCCTGTGCAGTTATTAGGCTCACCCAAAATAAATTTCTAGAAGGAACGATTTTAACACTTTCAGATTTTATGATTATATATCCAAACCCAGATAACCTTGACGTGGTTACGTTCAAGATTTAATTTTCCCCCTGCCTTTTCTCCGTTTTCACTCATAACAAAAAAAGCCGATTATACTCGGCTCTCCAGGCTTACAAGAAAACGATCTATCTGATAGTTGCCTCAACCTGTAAATATTTCTCCTTGGTGGCAGAACGTGCCTTTTTCCCGCTGCTGGTTTTGACAATCCAATGACGCCCCACCAGACAAACATGGCGAGGTATTACATCCGAGCCGCGCGCTATGATCTGCCTTACCTGATCTGAAATATTTCGCCTCTCTTCCGGGTCTTCTGTATCTACTTCCGCCACTACAACAACATCTTCTGTACCCGCCTGTTCATTAAGTACACCAAATGCAATCACACGACCAGGGTGTACTCCAGGCGCCTCCATCGCTAAATGCTCAATGTCCTGCGGATAAACATTTTTTCCGCCAACGATTATTAAATCCTTCTTCCTTCCAGTAATGTATACCTCCCCTTCCGCTATATACCCATAATCACCGGTCAAATACCACCCATCTAAAATGGCCTTTTGCGTGATGTCTGGTCGGTGGTAATATTCTGTCAACATACAATTGCTATGAACAATCAACTCGCCAATATGTCTTTCGGGTAATTCCCCACCATTTTCATCAATTACCTTAACCTGTGTTCCATCGATCGGTTTGCCGGCTGATAACATTTTCAAAACTGGTTGATCGTCATTTGTTAACAGGGCAATTTTTTTTGTTTGTAACACCTCGCGATTGACTTGATCAACATTTACTGGCGAGTCCACACCACCCTGTGTCACCGCAAAAACATTTTCCGCCATAGCATAGCAAGTTTGCAACGCCTCAGCGCGAAGTCCATACGGGGCAAATCGTTTTAGAAACGCCTGCTGACTATCCCATCGCATTGGCTCAGAGCAGTTAATCACTGCTCTCCACGATGACAAATCAACTCCCTCCAGATGTCTGTCACGGACCTTTTGAGCACAAAAATTGTAAGCGAAGTTCGGCAACCAGGTTAGCGTTCCACGATATGCGGAAATGCTCTGCATTAGCCGGTATGGTGCACGCACCCACTCAAATGGTGACATAATTACCAGATGTGTATTGGTCAAAATTGGCATTAGAAAACCAGCAATAAGCCCCATGTCATGATAAAGAGGCAGCCAGCTAACAATCACATCAGAATTCGTCAGCTGGATGGCACGACTGTAGCTTTCAAGCTGATTAAATACAGCATCGTGTGATAATGCCACCCCCTTTTGCAACCCCGTGGTACCTGAAGAATGTTGCAAAAGAACGATATCCTTAGAATCACGAAACATACCCGGAAGATTTGTGAAATCCGGCGATATCTCATCGGTGACCTGATTGGTTACAATCACAGAACGCACCGTCCCGCCTATTTCTAAAGCCATTCTTACTTCATTTTCGAAATCAGGATAAGTGACAATAGCAGTAGGTTTTGTGATAGTAATTAATGATGACAACCCTTCCCGGTATCGCTCCGGAAGCAGTTTCTCGGTTAGAAATGGCATAATAGAAGGTATCGCACCATAAAGGATTGCGCCCCAAAAAGCATAAACTAAATCACGGCCATGTTGCAAAATCAAGATAATCACCTCGCCCGGAGCAATTCCTGATTTTTTATATAATTGACTATACGCATTCGCGTTATCAATTAATTCGCGGTAAGTGATTGGTTTGTCATCATGACCCTGTTCCAGCATTGTCATAATTACCCGGTCAGGGTTCTCTTGATAATATTTGCGCAACTCTTCCGAAAATGTTTTTTTCATAAAACCGCCCTATTTTTGACGCGAGTGGATTAACTTCACTAACTCATCCAGATTGTCAAATGTATTCGCGTTCAATTCGGAATCTTCTATGATTACCCCGTAATTGTCTTCTACATACAGCGCCAGATCTACTAAATGAAACGAGTCAATCAATCCACTGGATATCAATGCTTCATCTGATTTTATTTCTCGATCGGGCTGGTTTAGTACATTTACAGCAATTTCTCTCGCAAGTGTCTCAACAATACTTTTGTTCATCTTTTACCTCTCCCAACTTGAAAAATAAATACAAAAACACCCTAACGGCCCAGCTTAAACTTTCCAACCAGACCCTCCTAACGCTATTAGATTCCATCTACCGCTATACGCAGCGCATCTAAAACCTGGAGTGCCGTAAGATTACGAACGGGCCAAGCGCGCCTTAACACCAGCGCTTCACCAAATTGGTTGGGGCCAAAAGTTAAGTGCGCGCCATCTTCTTGAAGTCCTTGATCCGGTAATGGCTGCACAGCCGCCCAAAAATTCCACAACGGAAGGTCATATTCTACGGCCAATTTGGCGATAGTGGCATTAATACTGTGATCTCCCTCAAGATTGTCCGCTTTTGTGGATAAAACCGGTACAACACCCTGTTCCACCGAATAATCGATCAGGCGCCTTAAATTATCCTCAAATGATTCCGGATTGACCACGTCATTTGTTCCCAAGGTAATCAGAATGAAACTCGGCCTGTGTTGGCGGAATTCACAAACGATTGGAGATTCATCCTTTTCGCACTGTTCCCGGTTTGCCCATAAAGGCGTCATTAAAGAAGCTGCCGTAAAGCCCGGTTTTGCTGCCTGCCCAAGCCTCCTGTAAGATCCTTCGAAATATTCAATCACATCTTCCAGCTCGGAATACTCACCCAAAGAATAATACGCCTCACCCTTATCAAAGTCCGCGAGAAACCATTCGGTTACACTTTCACAATCCCCAATTTTTGAAAAAGCGCGTGGATCGTTACCAAGTTCCTGCCCGTGCTGGTATATCTCGATAACTGTTTGACTAATTGTCGGCACAACAGGCAATTGCTTCCAATCGTCTGGTTTCAAAGTTGGCCGCGGGACAGTTATCGGTTGATCAATACTGTCAGGCTCAATAATATTCTCCTCCAACGGAAAGGTTGTTGCCTTGGCAGCAGTTATTTCTTCAGGAGCAATATTTGTTACTCTCGGTGTAGGCGTGTACTTTATTACTAATTCTTCCTGAGAGACAGGGGCTTGCCCGCATCCAGTAATAATAAAGTATAGCGCCAGTACCAGATACAAAGTTGCTTTTTTAACCATAAAATGATTTATCCACTCCGATAATTCATCATCTGTATCGCAATAAGGTTTTTGCAATTTCTTCTGCCAGCGTATGGGAACCAGTTGGGGTAAGATGAATAGCGCTATTGGTAAACTCGTCTTCTGGAACCAGATTCCAGGTGTCCAGATAGCTCCAAGAAGAGTTCTTACTTCTCTCACCTAACCACTCTCGATACTGGTCATAAGCCCATTTGGGATAGAAGAAATTATAACGAATCTCACTGTTTTCGCCAGTACTTATCAACATAGGTTCATTAACTACAAGTATCGGGGTTGCTCCCGCGACTTTGCTTCCCCAATCTAAAACCTGAAATGCCAGATCATCCCGGGTCATCTGACCGGCCGTAAAATCATGAAAACTTAGATCTTCAATTTCAAAATCGCGCTGCGCTGGAGGATAATTTTCAAAATATTCCTGGTCTATTTCAGTCGCCGCCCACAATACTCCATAAAATTGTAATCGGATCAAATCAGCTAATTCGCGGCGGCGATAGACGATTGTGTTATCCCAAACAACAGGCGCAACATCTTTTTGTTTTGAAAGAAGAGGCAAATTGACTCCGTGTAATTCCGCCGAATTCTGTACAGTTTGAATATTATTCTCCACAAGCGGAGATGTATATTGTTTATCCCAGGGAAAAGCTTCCAGCGTCACCAACCAGATAATCAGGTCTGGTTGATATTGCATAGCTTTTTCTAAAAGCATTACATCTTTTGTCAAGGAAACTGTAGGATAACCAAAATTGAAAAACCGCATTTTTCTTCCATCCGAAGTAGTTAATGCGAGCGTATCTAATCGAGCAGATAAAGTTTCTTCGGGTTTAAGCAAAGTTCCCCAAACGGAAGAATCTCCAATGACAAAAACGCGAAATTCATCCCCCATCTTTGGTGTCCCCGTAATCCGATGTGACGCAAACATAGCGTCAAGATTATATAAACTCAAATTGTAAGCTTTATCTGGGTTTTCCCCAAAAGGAAACCTTTCTCGTCCAGGGAACAGATGATTATAAAGGGAAATCCTCCCAGCCCCTTCCAAAGGGAAAAAGAGCGCGAAAATAAAATTCACTAACAAAAACAGAATTACAGATTTAATAATTACATTTCGCAAAAATGCCCAGTTCATATCAAGTCATTCCGTACAATAAACCAACAACTCATTATTCCGCATCAAGAACACGCCAAACAGTGTCCAGCGCCATCAAAGCGGTGTAATTACGTCTGTCCCAACCTAAAGGTGTCAAGTAGATATTCTCGCGGTTGGCATCCAGACCGTGATTAGGCAGGTTGTCGGCCGCAAGCCAAAAATTCCACAGCGGAATATCATATTCATAAGCAACTTCAGCAGTAACACGATTAATACTGTGATCGCCCTCTACATTATCTGCCTTTGTTGACAATATTGGAACCGCGCCATATTCAATAATTTCACTGACAATCTGCCTTAAATATTCACCATATCGTTCAGCAGAAGCGCCTGGCTTCCAGTTTGTGCCCAAATTAACGAATACGATTGAAGGTCGATTGACACGGAGCTCACAAGTTAATGGCGATTCATAGGATTCACAAAACTCCTTATCGGCCCAGAGGGTGGATAACGCCGTTGGCGCACTCATGCCATCTCGAACCCCCAAACTCTTTCGCGAAAATGAACCGGAAAATCTGTTTACGGTCTCAAGTAATTGTGCCTCTTCAGCCCTTAAGGGATTGCGTTCGGTTTCATAGATCCCCATAAACACATCAGGTTCACTCTGGCAATCGCCAATCACCGATACCGCATAAGGATTATTCCCCTTTTTAATTCCTGAACGATAGATTTCCTTTGCTGTTTCGCTCACCAATGGAACTATTGGCCAGCCAGACCACGCTCGTGGCAATGGCCTGTTATCTGGTGTGGGTGTTGATAAGACGCTTTCTGTAACGGGAAAAGGTGTTGGCGATAAAGCAACCACTTCTGACTCTTGGGGAATTGTATGTGTAGGTGTCTCGATATATTCAGGTGTCACAAAAGTAGTTTCCGTTAAATCTGGTGTGACAACCAATATTGATGGCAGAGATGGGCTGACTGTGGGAACAAAAGCTTCCACCGTGGAACACGAAGCCAACATTAGGAAAAGCACAACAATTGCTGGAGAAAGGGCTTTTTTTGTTATATTTCGTTCCATAAAAATCCATCCAACCTATAACAATCCAAATAATTGCTTGAAAACATGTGCTGAAAGTTCTGGGGTTGGTAATACAAACCACACCCATCCCAGCGCAACATAATTAAAGGTCAAAACCGGGTTCATTATTCCAAGCGCTTTGCCAAATTCCGGACCCCTTAACCAGGCAAAGGATTTATTTTTGATCCACTCAGAATAACGGTTTTGAACGAAAAGTCCAAATCCATGCCATAATCCCCAGAAAACAAAATTCCAGGAAACACCATGCCACAGAGCAATCATAACCATCGTACTGATTTGAGTAATCAGTATTATAGCCCAGGGCTTTAATTCTTTATGATTCCTGCGAAGACTGCGGGTCATCGGATTAAAAAAATATGCCCGGAACCACATCGTTAACGTAATGTGCCAGTTGTTCCAAAACTGAGTTAAATTCGGTTTTAGATAGGGACTATTAAAATTTTCGGGCAGATTGATTCCCATCAATTTACCCAACCCAATAGCAATGTCAGTATATCCGCTGAAATCAAAGTAAATCAAAACAGCATAGGCATACACCAAAAACCACATCCAACCAGTTGATTTCACTTGCAAAGCATTTTGCCCGCTCAAGGCGATCAGGGCGAGCGAATCTGCCACAACAAATTTCTTAAACAAGCCAATAAACAAGCGTTTTCCGGCAAAGCCAAAATCTTCCGCTTCTATTTTCGCGGGTTGTCTTAAGTCCTGGGTAAACCTTTCCAACCGGTCTATAGGACCAGCCGTGAAAGCTGGAAAAAAGATCACATAGACTACATATTCTAGTAACGTCACTTCAGGCAAGCGCCCGATCTGGCGATCTCGCAATGTGTGAAGGATGCGGAAAGATACATAAGAAAAACCCAACCATCTTATGTCAAAAGCAGAAGCGCGTTCTACCGCCTGACCCGATAAGCTGCGCAAACCTGAACTAATAACCCGCGCCAGACCCGGCGTTTTTAATATCAGAAACAACGCGACAAAAAACAAGATTGCACCAGCAAATAAAAGCCTGTTTTCTCTACCGTTTTCTCTGATGGACAAATTTAATAACAGAATAGCTAGAGCGCCCCAGAAGATCAGCCCAATCCCCACAATCCAGATTTGCGGGGGGTGCGAAGGAGTGAGTACACCAGTTAAACCTATGTAACGAGTTGCAGCTATCAAAAGCACAAAAAAAACAACAATTAATCCCGCTAGCCAGCTTTCTTTTCGAACACCTTTTCCTTGAGGATTGGTAACTGCCCAACTCAAAACTGCGAGCGCCAGAGTTGCAGTAGGTAACCAGAAGTCCAGATATCGAATTGGCGTTGATGGCTGCATCCAATAGATTGCAAGAATACTGGAAACGAATAATGCCCACTTTCTTCCGGAAGTGGGTACAGCCAGCCGAATCAGGGTCGCCGCAGCAATGAAAACAAGAATGTTATACAGCGACATTTAAAAGCCTTGATAAATCCAAAGTGGGGTCGAATCCGCTGTGAAAATCAACAATAATACGACAATCAGGCACGCCAAAATTGCCCAAACATTCTCACGAGACAATATTTTTTGAAGCCATTTTACTGGTAACCACATACCAACCACTCTCCACTTTCCTGCACCACCCGGTATACCAGCCCTTCTAACGGAAGGCTCTGCTGCTCATTGTTGTAAGTTGCCAAAATCTCACCCTGACAAGATACTAAAGTATCGCCATTTTCTGTCCCGGTTTGTTTACACAACACATTATCTAAGGATGCGCTTACCCCCACAAAAGCATCCACCTCCATAACCGCCTGCTCTTCCCACGAAGCACATGAAAGTGTTGCCAAATTGTCTACGTTTTCAGAAACCAAAGCCTGTAAATAAGCCTCAACTGCTTTTCCAGCTAAATCCTCATCCGCACCAGAGCAGGAAACCAATAAAAACAATATCAATAATGCGAGCGCATACTTAATTCCTGAATGAACCCAGTTGCTCCGTTTCATATCGCAACCCCTCCTCTATTATGTGTATTCTTCTTATCTGGACATCTATCCACAATCTTCTGAACATCAATCAGTTTCGCTCAGAAGATTCTTTTATCGTGTAAAATCAACCCGCTAACCATTTCGCCAATTCAGTCAATGCAATCGCTTGGATCAAGCCATACTTGTCTGCCACCAACAGCATAAAAGTTTGGTTTAATTTTCCGCGTTAGATAATTGTATTTAATTTTCATCTTCGCGATTTACTAAATTTCCACTTTTATTTATTTTCGTTGCAGGGTTATCTTCTTGGAACGCAACAGATTGAGGATTGTCTAGATCGACAACAGTTTTTTTTAGATCGTTGATTTCACTTATGCTGTTTTCTAAACCCGTTTTCCGGATAATATCATCTGAGAAATTACTTAGATCTCGGTAACTCCCGGATATTTCTTTCCAGATAGATGAGTTTGAAAATTTTCTTATTGCCTTGCCAAGCTTGCCGGCAGTGCTTATCATCCCTTCCGGTCCCAAAACAATAAACGCCAGAACCAGAATGAAGAGCAATTCCAAGGGGCCTACATTAAGAATTTCCATAAACCCAAAACTGTTTTCTCGTGAAAGCATAAGCAATAATCTGTACCGATTGGGTGTTGTGCATCAAAAACCACATCACCCCTTGTCGTCTACATCAACTTCTTCATCATTTTCATCCAAATCGCCCTTAAGCCCCTTCTTAAACGCATTAATCCCGCTGCCCAATTCACCGGCAATTTTACTGATTCTGCCAACACCAAATACAACAACAATAATCAACAGCACCACTAACAGTTCAGGCAACCGCATCCCTTGTAACATGTTTTCTCCTTCTATCATTTTGATCAAAAAATTCATATTCAATTATAGCGCAGCTACCATTGTCTTCTCGCTATCAAAGCTAACAATATACTAAGAAAGTAGAGCAATAGCAACGGCAGCATAAGCAAACCCATATTAATCGGATCGCCTGTTGGAGTAACAAATGCCGCCACAATCGCAATAATCACGAGCGCGATTCGCCATTGTTTCAATAGCATTCTTCCACTAATCAACTTAAGCTTTGCCAGTAAATAAGCCACCATTGGCGCTTCAAAACAGACACCCACCCAAAACAGCAGCCCAGTCACAAACTCAATATAGTTGGAAACACGGGGTACGGTTTGAATTCCAAGAAAACCAATCAGAAAAGGTATTGCCGTAGGAAGCATCACCAGATATGTAAAAACTACTCCCGAAACGAATAAAATAGTTGCAGCTGGAATAGAGAGCATTACCCAACGCTTTTCATTTTTTGTCAAACCCGGAAATGTGAATGAGAGTATCTGGTAAAGTATGACCGGTAAAGCAACAATAAAACCACTGAGTAGCGACACGCGCATAAAAACACTAATGTTTTCTGTAACTTCAATTGATTGCAGCTTGTCAAGGCCACCAATTGGTGCTGTAAGAATCTGTAGCAGCGTCGGAGCTAACACAAAACTTCCCGCCACCGCAACAATAAGAGAAAAAAGTGCTATAACCAACCGCGATCTTAGCTCTTCAAGATGGGGCTTGTAGTCGCCGAACAAATCATTGGTTATCGTAGAAACCTCTTTCATTTTCCAAACACTCTCTTTTTTCTATCTTTTCTATTGAAGATTAATTCTACCATTTGTGCAGTCTTAGGGAGTTTTTGTAATAAGTTTATGGATCGTATATACCGCAAAAGTGCAAACACCAGAACTCTTATTCGATTTGTCTACTCAACCTGGAATAGTATTCTGTCGTAAAGCTCGCATCCATGGTCACTCTTTAAAACCTTTCATCCAAATAGAAATTGTATGAATTAAAGTGCGAATATACTGTCCAACATCAAATAAGCCAAAAAAGCTGGCACGATATATGCACTTATGGGTTGACATAAATCGCATTCAATCGCTACGAAGGTCGCATTTCTTTATGGCAAAATTCAAATTATTACTGATCTGGTTCACTTTGAATACTCTGGTATCCATATCTCTTTCTGGTTGTCAAATTTCACAATTGAATACAACCTTGCAAGCCAAAGATCGTGGAGATTACAATCCCAAAAACGAAAATCAACCATTTTACACAAATACAACCGAAGAGGAAGACATAGCCCTCGCCCTTCAACAAGCGATTTCCAAACATGAAGAAGTACTGCCTTTCTTGATTAATAAGGTCTCAATAGATCACATTAAATTTTCTGAAGACCGTGCATTAGCGTTGGTATGGCTCTCATTATCGGATTTAGAAAGTGGAGAAATTATCCCGGGCGAGCCTGGACTTGCGATCGCATCACGCCAGAGCAATGAGACCGGTAAAGAGCATTGGGAGATCACCCTTCAGGTTGATCCCAACTGGGCTAATGTACTTTCACAAATTCCAGAGTCTCTATTAAACACGGAAACAAAAGCCAGGTATATGCCCAAGATTCAAGCAACGCCAAAAGACCACCAAATATATACTGGATATCGACTGCCCTGGGAAAACGACCGGGCCGTGCGTGTTTCCGGGAGCATTGGGCATGTCTTTACATACAAATCGTGTCCTTCAACATGCCTATACGCATTCGACTTCGCTGATGGAACCATGTTCCCTGTCGTCGCTGCCAAAGGCGGCATTGTAAAATACGCTGTCTGGAATTGGCCGAACGGGAACACCGAACATGCGAATTATCTGGTTCTCGAGGACAATTCAACCAGTCCAACCACTTATCAGGTTTATTTTCATCTGGCTCAGGGCAGTATCCCCGAAAAATTCCGTGTCAAAGGAGCTGAAGTGCTTCAGGGTGAGTTTATCGGTCTCGCGGATGATACCGGATACAGCACCAGTCACCATTTACACTTTCATGTGCACACCAACACCAATTCTTATTGGGGCACTTCGGTCGATATCGTGTTTGATGAAGTAAAAATCAATGGCGGGCGTCCTCGCACCTGCACAGAAGCCGCCAACTATCCAGAATATGGCGCTCAATGCCAATCCGGGAATTGGTTTGTCTCTGAAAACGGAGATCGTGAACGGCCAACCGGAAGCATAACCCAACCACTACCACTTGAGGAGTTTTCGGTACCAAACATCACGGTGCGAGGAACCGGTAGTGATGATTCTGGAATTAGCTATATTCAACTCATGGCCACTTCAAATGGTGAGTGGAAACCCATAGGACCGCTGCTGAACAAGTCCCCATTTACTACGCAAATAAACCTTTGTGACGCTGGCATTCCCAACGGCACTTTTTTTCTCTCGCTGCAATTGATGGACACTACTGGAAAGTTGTCTGAGGGTTTTCCCAGCCTTTTACAGCTTGAAAAGAATTATTCTTGTCCAAATGATCCACCTGTTTGTGTTCCAAACGAAAACCAGGTTGCGTTATATACCGAACCTGATTTTCATGGTTCGTGCGCGTTGTTTGAAGTTGGAGAATACAAAAAGCTGAATGATTTTAACAATATTGGCAATAATAACGCCGATTCAATTCAAGTAGGCGCAAATGTCTTGGCTTTACTTTATTCAGATGGTACATACAGCGGCAACAAAGAAACTTTTCTTAATTCAGACCCGGATTTATCGGATAATAAAATCAGTATAAATCAGGTCTCTTCTTTGGTTGTTTCACTGCGTCCTGAAATCCCCACGCCGCCAACATTACTTCCTCCCGGATCATCAAACGCCAGTCAACTGGTAGAGAACACGCCGGTTAAACTTTCTTGGATCACAGAAGACAAAAATACAACGATGCGTAGCGAATTGCTCGGCCCCGATGGTTGGCACAAAGCCCTGGATTGGCAAACGAATAATTTGTGGGATGTTGGTGAGCTGCCTGCTGGTGAATTTGTTTGGACAGTTTGGTCGCGCAACATATCTGGGGAAAGTCAAAGCACGCATAATTTTATTGTTCACAAAAAGGACTTGCCATCAGTTACTGAGATGCTTCCAAACAACCAGATAATCCAATCCACAGCCATAAAGCTTCAGTGGGAAGTTTTGGAAGGCGAAGAAGACCTTGCTTACTTTGATATCCAAATGCGAAAAGATGGATCTCCCTGGATGGACTGGAAAACCGCGGTAGATGCAGGCGCCCGGGAAGCCTGGTTTGTCGGCGCACCCGGATCAACATACGCGTTCCGGATGCGAAGCGTGGATTATGCCGGCAATCTGGAGTCTTTCCCAGAGAAAGCAGAAAATAAAGTAAGTATGCCTCTTAAATGCTCTGCGGATGAATTTGAAAAGCAGGAGCTATCCGATAATAACTGGATTGGAGCTACTCAGATGGAGCTCAATCAGCCCCAAATTCATAATCTTTGCGACCAGCAAGATGTGGACTGGATTAATTTTTCCGCTCAAAACAGTTCAACTTATCAGGTAGTTTTAAAACCAATTTCAGACGGCACTTCCCTGAAAGTTAAATTATTCAATGCGAATCACGATATAGTCCTTGCTGAAGCAGAAACAACCGATTTCAACGGCTCGGCAGAGATTGAATGGACCGCTCCAGGCACTGGTCTTTTCTATTTACAAATAACTGGTGCGGATCCCAATCTTTTTGGCACAGACACTCAATATCAAATCGAAATTAACAGATTGGCTCAAATGCAACCAAATGTGTATTTTTGTAGCACTATCCTTCTGCCGATAATTTGGGGGATAAGCAAATCATTTTCCCGGCATAAAACGCGGTCAGATCTCATAGACTAGCTTTCAGAGTAGTTTTGCAACCGGCTTATTTCTCTATGCTTAGAGATTTGAAGAAATTGGCTTTTTTGCGGCACAAGGATTCTCACAGATTTTTTCTCAAAAAATCCAATCTTTCAATATTCTGGTGCGCTCCACCTCCATCGTGTTCGTTAAATTCATACACGCGAATTTCTTTCTCCCCGGCATAATGATTATAAGCAGCAAACACAGTGGATGGCGGGCAGACGTCATCCCGCAAACCCGCAGAGAACAGTGCTTTTGCTTTTGCCCTGACAGCAAAATTCACCCCATCAAAATAGGACAGGGTCCGAAAAACCTGATCAACTTTATCCCGGTGCGAGCGGCAAAAACGAACAATCTCATAATAGGGAGCGGTATCGATGATACGAGTGGCACGTCTGAAATGGCATAAAAATGGCACATCTGGCAAGCATAACTTTACAGCAGGTTCTAAACCTGCCACTGCCAAACTCAAACCACCACCCTGACTTTTCCCTGTAACCGCAATGCGAGCCGGGGCAATCTCAGAGAATTGTCTCACTACTTCTACTGCGCGTACCGCATCGGTTATCAGTCGTCTGTAATAATATGTAAACGGATTTAGAATGCCTCGGGTCATAAACCCTGGATATTGTGGAGAACCTGCGATTAATTCCAGGTCTGGCGTATCGCCGCTCAAGGAACCGCTTCCCTGCCCGCGTGTATCCATCACAAAATGAGCATAGCCCGCAGTCGCGTAAAGCAGCCATTCTGTCGGGTAGCTGCGCCCGCCACCGTAGCCAACATATTCCACAACACAGGGTATTTTTTCATCTCGTTCAACAGGCAACATCAACCAACCTTTAATTGACTGCCCGGCATATCCTTTATAGGTTACGTCATACGATTCTATCAATCTCAACCCATAATCCATCTTTTTGAAAATTGGATTTAGCGGTTGCTCCCTGGTTTCCAAAAGCGTATTTTCCCAAAAAGAGTTAAAATCATTGGGTTCTTCCCGGGAGGGCCGGTAAGTCTTAAGTTCATCCAGCGGCAGATCATAATATGACATGTCTTCACCTTTTTCTTTCAAGTTTTTAATTGTAGTTTTATTGAATGAATACCAGTGTATTTTCGACAAACCACTTTGATTTTAGTATATTCCAATCATTGATTTTCCGCTTTTTCACTTACCGCATCTTTCGGTTGAATTGATGATAAAATCTAACTTGGTTATTTGTCGCAAACCAGGAATATCAAACTTTTTTAGACATGAAACCAATTCAATCTATGACTTCATATTCATTACCCTACGGCAGCGACTCATCAATCTTTGTGTTTGAGCCGCAAGAAAATCCAGAAATCATTACACCTTCAACAACTTTTCCGGCCAGCGACCCACTGAAAGTGGTGCGGTCAGCTTTGGAAAACCCAATAGGGCTGAAGAGTTTACCAGTGTTAAAAAACAAAACTGTTGCCATTGCAGTTAATGATAAAACACGTCCGGTTCCCCACAATCATCTCCTGCCACCGCTGCTAGACAAACTGGACAGTATGGGGGCTTCTAGAAACAATATTCAAATCATCATCGCCAGTGGCACACACACACCAATGCAGCCATCAGAAATTGAAAGCCTCTTACCATCAGGCATCATTGCGAATTACGCCATCACAGTTCATAATTGCGATGATAAAAACAACCTGGTCTATTTAGGTAATACAAGTAAAAATACTCCGATATGGTTAAATCGCGTCTATGCCAACGCGGATTTCAAAGTTGTTACAGGCAACATCGAACCTCATCATTTCATGGGTTTCTCTGGAGGCGTAAAAAGTGCCGCGATCGGTTTAACAGGCAGAGAAACTATTAACACCAATCACACTTTCTTGCTAGATGAAAAATCGGCTTTGGGACTTTATGATGAAAACCCAATGCGGCAAGATGTGGAAGAAATTGGACAGAAGATTGGCGTTGATTTTGCTCTGAACACAATACTGGATGAAGAAAAAAGAATAATTTACGCCCTCAGTGGCAATCCCCTGGCTGTTATGAATCAGGGTGTTAAGCTTTCTCGGCAAGCATGCCAAGTGCCGGTCAAAGAGTTGTACGACCTGGTCATTGCATCTGTGGGTGGTAGTCCAAAAGATATCAACCTGTACCAATCTCAAAAAGCGCTTTCCAGAGCTTCTCTTCTTACAAGAAATGGTGGCGTTGTCATTCTGGTCGCAGAGTGTCCGGAAGGCAGCGGTAGCGCCGGCTACGAAGCATTTATGCGGGGTATTGACACACCTGAAGCAGTTTTTAAAAAATTTGAATCGGTCGGCTTTGAAGTTGGGCCTCACAAAGCCCTTCAGTTCGCCAGAGAATTGCAACGTCTGAAAGTTATTCTACTTTCAAAAATGGCTCCTGAAGTGGTCAAAAACTTTTTACTTCTCCCTGCCTCTACACCAGAGGAGGCCCTCGCAATAGCCAGAAGCCTTTTGCCCCAAAATCCAGCAATCGCAATACTGCCTTATGCGAAAAATATCCTGCCTACAATCCAAACCATTCATCGCTAAACAGGAGATAAATTGAATCGATCGCTCCAGTGGTATGACTATCTGACCATTAATATCAACTTCCTTGGTATATCTGCCCTCTCTCAAACCATGACGCCGCTGGTTCTTCCGCTGCTGGTTCAAAGTTTTGTCGGCGAAGCTCAAAAAGGAACATATTATGGACAATTACGTTTATGGTCCTTGATGGCGGCTTTGCTGGTTCAATCTCTGATGGGGATGTTATCTGACCGCAGCACATTCCGGTTTGGCCGCCGGCGCCCCTATATCCTCATGGGTACTCTTGGGGTGATCATTGTGGTTATCCTGATTGGTTTTGCTGCCTCATTTGAAGATATGCGTGGCTATTGGATATTATTCGCGTTAACAATTCTTATGATGTTGGCAGTTAACACAGCACATGGCGCTCAACAAGGCTTAATCCCTGATCTGGTTCCAGATAACAAAAGAGGCGTTTTTTCAGGTGTTAAAGCTGTCCTGGAAGTGCCAATTCCCGTTATTTTGGTTTCTTTGACCATCGCCAAACTGGTATCTTATGGAAAGTTATGGGAAGGCCTATTTTTACTCTGTGGCATTATGCTGATTACCATGTTGTTAACTATGCTTGTGCCTGAGCAGCGTTTTGAAAAAACCAACAAAAACCCCGATTTAAAACCATTTATTCAACTACTGATGATGACCGGTATTTTTACAGCAATCATTCTCAGTATGGGACTTCTCATCAAGCTGATCCAAAACATTGCCGAACAGCTTGATGGAAAATATTTGCTTTTTGTGTCAGGTTTTGGAGGTCTGGCAGCAATGTCTCTATCGATTTTCCTGGGTGTTTGGTTTAGCATTCAGGTGGGAATCGGCAAGAAAGCCCACTACAATAAAACTTTTACATGGTGGGTAATAAACCGCTTATCGTTTCTCGTGGGTTCCACAGGCATGGTTAGCTTTATGGTCTATTTTCTTCAAGGCAGATTTGGCTTTCAGGGTGCAGAAGCAGCAAAGCCAGCCGCGAATCTTACCATGGTTGTCGGAGTGTTTATTCTTCTTTCGGCGGTTCCCAGTGGATATCTTTCTGATCGTTTTGGTCGCAAACCATTAATCGCCTTTAGTGGTGCTTTAGCTGCCACAGGCACCTTGATACTGATCCTTTCACCAGACATGAAACTAATTTTCATTGGGGGAAGTCTGATAGGGATCAGCACTGGATTCTTTTATTCTGTAAATTGGGCGCTTGGAACTCAGATTGTTCCCAAATCAGAAGCGGGGCGTTTTTTAGGCATTTCTAATTTGGCCGGGGCAGGTGCCGGGGCAATTGGCGCTTATATTGGGGGCCCAATTGCAGATTCCATTACTACCCTCTCCCCACAAACCCCTGGCCTGGGATATCTGGTTTTATTTATCATTTACGGAGTGCTTTTTATCCTCTCAATTTTTGCTTTACAGGGTGTTTCACTAGACAAAACCCTAAAACCTGAATAGCGTTATAATAAGAAATAATTGTAAAAGTTAGAAAACTATCAAGTGGAGATTAGTATGACTGAACGCGAAAGCCCGCTAGGAAAAACCACAATAGCCCCAGAAGTTTTAGTTAATATTGCGCGTCTTACAGCGCTCAACACTCAAGGCGTCAGTAAGTTGGCTGATTCACCCGATGTGGTGAACCGTCTGTTCAAACAAGGTGTTGATGAAGGCGTTTCAATTTCAGTTCAAGACAATATTGTGTATGTTGATTTATACCTCATCCTGCACCGGGACATCAATGTCCGAAATGTAAGCCGGGCAGTACAGAAGAGTGTTTCTCGTGCAATTTCCGAGATGGTGGGGATGGAAGTTGGAAGTGTGAACATCCACATTGAAGATATTGATTACGGCATTGAAATGAAGCCCGCAAAATCATGAAGTCTCGCACAAAAGCGCGAAGTATAGCTTTACAGGTCCTTTATGAAGTGGACTTAACCGGTCATCCAGCAGGATGGGTATTAAATGAACGTCTGGAACTGGACGACCTGGAACAATCGCTGCAGGATTTTTCTCGCCAAATCATTGAAGGCGTTCTGCCCATCGCCTCAAAGCTGGACGATTTCATTGCTCAGCACGCTCCTGAATGGCCCATGGATCAAGTTGCTGTAATCGACCGTAATATTATTCGCATTGCCCTTTGGGAATTTGCTGTCGCCGGCTGCACGCCAATTAAGGTGGCGATTAATGAGGCCATCGAGCTGGCAAAAATTTATGGATCTGACAGCGCGCCTCGGTTTGTAAACGGGGTCTTAGGAGGTTTGGCTGCGAGACAAAATGAAATCACTCAATCCCTGAAGAATATACAGCGATAAAATTTTTTCATCAATTATCGGTTTTCTCTATTGAATAAAGATGTTTGCTAAAAATTCACATAAAAGGGAATAAATGCCAGAAAACCGAAGTCACATCACCAACGCTAATCACATTGCCATCTATCTGCTTCTAGTAGCAGTCCTTGTCTCCTCTTGTTCGCCAATCAAAGAACTCTTTAATTTATCTCCAACACCCACTGCGAAATCCAAATCCGAAGATTCTTTAATTGAGATAAACCGTGCAGAAATTATTTTCGAAGTGACTGTTCCTGAAACAACATCCTCACAGGTTTATCTGGATATTGTTGATGAAGTCGCGGGTATCCCATGGAATCCACTTCGTTTGTTGATGGAGAAAAAGAACAATAACACTTACTCCCTTTCAATACCTATAACTGTAGGATCAAACATTAAATATCGTTATATTTTGAGCGGTAATCCAGCAGTTATAGAACACAATAGCCGTGGTGTACCAGTTCGATACAGAATGATATACGTTTCAGATCCAACTGTCATAATGGATACTGTAATTAGCTGGGATGCGCTTCCAGACGATTTGGAAATGGGGAGGGTTTATGGTAAAGTTATTGACCATGAGAGTGGAGAACCCATACCTGATGTTTTGGTCACCCTCGCGGGATTACAAACCTTTTCTGCTGCTGACGGCTCATTTATCCTTGAATATGTACCTGTTGGCACGCACCAATTGGTGGCTTATTCAACGTCTGGGCAGCACAAAACTTTCCAGCAAGGCGCTCTTATTTCACACAATGCTACAACACAAACCGATTTTTCTCTATCATCCACAAAATTTGTGGATATAACCTTCATCGTTAGCCCGCCAACCGGTCACCCAGCAGAAGCGCCTATCAGAATGATTGGAAATACATACACCTTTGGGAACACCTTTGCAAATCTTAATGGTGGTCTCAGCACGATTGCTTCACGCGCTCCCGTAATGCAACCCCGTGAAGATGGTAAATATATCCTTACTGCAAGCCTCCCGACCGGAATGGATCTGCGATATACCTACTCCTTAGGGGATGGCTTTTGGAATTCTGAAATCACCCCTGAAGGACGTTTTCGAGTCCGCCAATTGATTATCCCTGAAGAAGATGCTACTTTTGAAGATCAAATTATTAATTGGGGAACGGATCAAACTAAAATTTTTTCTTTTTTCCTGAAAACACCAGAAAATACTCCCGCGGAAGACATCATCTCTATTCAATTTTCTCCATTTGGTTGGACAGAACCAATTCCACTATGGCCTCTTGAAGACAACACCTGGACATATCAACTCTATAGTCCTCTTCAAATCGGCGACAAGCTGGAATATAGATACTGTCGAAATGAACAATGCGATACTGCCCACGAGAACATCGTTTCCGACCAACAAAGCTTCCATTCTTTACGGGGAATCGCCGCGTCAGAGATCAATGATCAGGTTGAATCATGGGTGAACTGGTCTACATCCGATCAACCCACTTCAATCGCAGCTGTAGAAATAAAACCTCGTGATGCAGTTTTTATCACAGGCGTTGAGTTTGTTTCAGGCTATTCTCCCACATGGCAAACTTATTACAGGAATAGCTTCAAACATATTAAAGACATTGGTGGCAACCAAGTCGTTCTGAATCCTACCTGGACATATACATCCAATATGCCGCCAGTTTTAGAACCAATACCCGGAAGCGACATGCTAACTGCGGATCTTGAGCAAGCCATTTTCCAGGCAAAAGAAAAAGATCTGGAAACCATCCTTTTTCCCCAGGTTCATTTTCCTGTTTCGGAAATGGATTGGTGGAAAACCGCCCCAAAAAATGATGAATGGTGGAAAAACTGGTTTGACAGCTACAGCAGATATTTGATTCATTTTGCGGAAATAGCTGAAAAAAATGGTGTCACAAGCCTGATTATTGGTGAGCCGGGCAGTCAGCCCTCATGGCCGGGTGGCATGAGCCCTGATGAATCAGAAATCTCAGCTCCACCAGACGCGCAAGAACGATGGTTGCTTTTGATAAACAATGTAAGAGATAAATTCAGTGGACAATTATTATGGGCTGTGCCTTACCCCGATGGATTGAAAACCGATCCGACTTTATTATCGCAAATAGACGCTATCTATCTGATTTGGGAAGCTTCCGTATCCGATTCAAACGCTCCAACACAGGCTGAACTGGCAAATTCATTCACTAAACTACTGAACAAGAAGGTTCGCCCGTTTCAAGAAAGAATAAACAAGCCCATCTGGATAGGCCTTACCTACGCTTCTGTCGATGGAGCGGCACGGGGTTGCGTCGAGGATTCAAAAAGCTGCATCCCTATAAAAGAATTCTTCAATAGTGCGTCATATGACGCTAATGAATTTTTGGATTTGCAGGAGCAGGCAGATATCTACAACGCGGCTTTTATTGCGATTAATGAACAGGATTGGGTCGCGGGGGTCACCTCAAGAGGTTTTTATCCACCAGCGAGCTTAAAAGATAATTCATACTCTATTCATGGAAAACCAGCTTCTGATGTGATATGGTACTGGTTTCCACGTTTTTCGGGAACAATACAGTAAAAAGCACTTTAAGAACTGCTTATAACAGGAGGACATCGTTTGCAAAACTTGGGATTTCCAATTCAATTTGAGTCTCTTGGCCACGATTTACCAAAACTCCGAAACGCATTCTGGAATCTCACAACTCCCGAATTAATTGACCAAATCGAAATGCGTAAGGAAGGAAAAGTGAGCGGTTCCGGCTGCGCTTTTGTTGAGAGCGGCAAACATACTGGACGCTCACCACTAGACAAGTATATTGTCCACTATCCCGAACAGAAGGATCAAAACATTTGCTGGGGTAAAATCAACCAACCTTTATCACCCGCGCAATTTGAAAAGCTGCATCAAAAAGCAAATCTTTATTTTCAGGAAAGAGATGCTTTCATACAAGATCTATTTGTTGGGGCTCACCCGGAACACCAAATACCATTGCGGATAATCACTGACACTGCCTGGCAGAGTCTGGTGTCGCGCCACCTGTTCGTTAAGCCACAAGGTAACTCTCAAGTAAATCAACAACCGACCTTCACGGTGCTCTGTGGCATCAATCTTTACGCCGAACCCAATAAAGACGGTACACATTCAGAAACCTTTATCGCTATCGACCTTGTTCAACGCCTTGTTTTAATTGGTGGTACAGGTTATGCGGGCGAAATTAAAAAAGCAATCTTTACGATCATGCACTATCTCATGCCCAGACAGAATATATTGTCGATGCATTGCTCGGCAAATATTGGAAGCAGAAATGATGTCGCTCTGTTCTTTGGATTATCCGGGACCGGGAAAACAACCCTGTCTTCAGATACGCAACGCAAACTGATCGGTGATGACGAACATGGTTGGACGGACACAGGGATTTTCAATTTTGAAGGAGGGTGTTACGCCAAAACTATCAATCTTTCAGAAACCCTAGAGCCATTGATTTGGCACGCTGTCAATCATTACGGAACTGTTCTCGAAAACGTGATCTACAATTCGTCCACAGACAAACCAGATTTCACTGACAATCGTATCACTGACAACACGCGTGCTTCTTACCCCCTTGAATATATTTCTAATTGCATAAAATGTGACACAGCCGGGCATCCAAAAAATATCTTCTTCCTGGCCGCAGATGCTTTTGGAGTCCTTCCTCCTATCTCGCGGTTGACCCCTGAGCAAGCCATGTATTATTTTCTTTCAGGATACACTTCCAAACTGGCTGGAACGGAAGATGGCCTGGGCAAAGAACCTCAGGCAACTTTTTCAACTTGCTTTGCCGCGCCGTTCTTACCACTTCACCCAGAAATATACGCCAGGCTGCTGGGTGAGAAAGTCAGAAAACACAAAGCCCTTGTTTGGTTGGTCAACACTGGGTGGACAGGAGGACAGTATGGTACTGGCCAGCGAATTCCACTACCTTTTACCCGGGCTATGATACAGGCTGTTCTCAAACATTCACTTCAAAATACTCCTTTTCACCGCGACAACCCCTTCGGACTTTGGGTGCCCGATTCCTGTCCGGGCGTTCCTGACAAATTGTTGATTGCGCAATCCACGTGGGAAGATCCGGTTGCGTACAATCAAAAAGCCTTACACCTGATCAACCTTTTTAAAGAAAATTTTAAATCTTTTGAATTTTCATTTCCCTGCAAAGCTGGTTGGCAATACCAAAATTAGACAGGAATAGATCAAAAACCGCCAGACAACAAAATCAATTCTTAGAATGGGAATGCTACAGAGATACCTATGGCCTGAAAAGTAATATAATCGCCCCCAACAACAAGAATGGCGCATAGGGAATAGCAATAAAGGGTTTATACTGCTTAGATAGACTGGAAAAAAGGATAAATAGTGCGCTGAACCCACCTCCCAAGAGTATAGCCAACAAAAGCCCCGCAGTGATCCCAGGCCACCCAAGAATCAAACCCAACACACAACTTAAATTAACATCACCAAAACCCAAAGGGACTTCTTCAATTTCCTCATGCCGGATCCTGTTCAATAATCGCGCGAATCCTTGTCCCAGTAAATATAAAAACAGCATAATCATAAAGCCAGCAATTCCACCAATCAGGGTAGGAAGAAGCCCGTGCATTAAATATCCAATCCCCGCGCCAATAACGGCCCCGGCTATGCTCACCGGATGGAGAATCACGCGGTATTCCAGATCGGTTATTGCCACAATGCTGAAATAAAACAGAATTATAACCTGCGTCCAGAAGTGCATTCTTTGGTTTGGATACAACCACAACAACAAATACAAAAAAGGTGTAAACAGAACCACAAACCAACTCCGCCATGAGCGTGATTTTCCACAGTACTCGCAATCTCTTAATAAAAAATATCGCTTCCATGGTATTTTACGCTCACAATTAGAACAGGTTGCGGAAGATAATCGACGAGTCACTGGCAGTACATCCGCAATATAGTTAATTGCTATCCCGCATATCAAACCCAACACAAGAACCCCAAAAATAGAAAATAAAGAATTCATGGAAGCGGTATCTATCTCCGTTTTGATTTTGAATTAGAAAAAGTATAACCTTGATAATTAAAATTGGCAAACAGCGGACTTTTGTTCTATAATTGATTTGTGGAATCTAATCATTAAACTATTCTTATGCGCTCTTCACACACATCTCTTTTAGATCATTTGATTAATTTCTGGCGAAGCGAGGATGAGTCGGCATCAAATTTTGCGCTTAAATACACCGCGCCGGTCACTCCGCCTGCTTACATGCCATTCCCTGATTCGCTGAACCCAATTTTACAAAAAGCATTGCAACTATCTGGTATTGATTTGCTATACACCCATCAGCTTAAAAGTTGGAATATTGTAAACACTGGCGGGAATCTCGGTGTGGTAACCGGAACGGCCAGTGGAAAAACCCTTTGTTACAATCTACCCATTCTGGATGCGCTTCTGCGAGATGATCAAAGTTGCGCACTTTTCATTTTCCCTACAAAAGCGCTGGCGCAGGATCAGTTCGACAATCTGATATCATTGATTCAAAACATAAACCTGTTTACCCCCGGAGCCAATCTCCCTTTGGCGATTTATGATGGTGACACTCCATCCCATTCCCGGCCTAAAGTTCGCTCCTCATCTCGCTTAATCCTCACGAACCCCGACATGCTTCACATGGGTATTTTGCCCCATCACACGATATGGTCTCGCTTTTTAGAGAACCTACGTTTTATTGTTTTGGATGAAATGCATGTTTATCGAGGAGTTTTTGGTTCGAATATAGCCAACGTAATCCGCAGGCTAAAACGCATTTTACATTTTTATGGTGCTGATCCCCAGTTTATCCTTACCTCTGCTACAATTGCTAATCCCAAACAACTTGCCGAAAGATTGATTGAAGCACCGGTTTCTTTGGTTGATGAGGATGGCTCCCCACACGGAGAACGCCATTTTTGGATTTACAATCCTCCCATTGTGAACAATGCCCTTGGAATCCGTCAAGGTGCTTCAATAAGCGCGGAGCTTCTTGCCAGCGATCTATTACACTATCAGATTCAGACTCTGATTTTTGCCAGAACCCGTCGATCGGTAGAACTTTTACTGCGGAGTATTAAGGAGAACAATCCAGCACAGGCGGATAAAATTTATGGCTATCGCAGCGGTTACCTTCCTGGCGAACGTCGTTCAATTGAGCATGGGTTGCGAAATGGTTTGGTTCAATTGGCAATATCAACAAACGCGCTGGAATTAGGAGTGGATATCGGAAAAATGGAAGCGGTGTTAATGATCGGATATCCAGGTACCATTGCCGCCACGCGACAGCAGTCTGGCCGGGCTGGGCGAGGCACCGATCCGTCAATCTCCATTCTGATCGCATCAGCAAGCCCCTTGGACCAATTTCTGGTCAAACACCCTGAATTTATTCTGGAAAAAACACCTGAACTGGCCCTTATTAATCCAGACAATTTATTGATTTTGCTAAAACACCTTGAATGTGCGGCTTTTGAACTTCCATTTTCCATCAATGAAGGTTTTGGCAATGTCAACACCGACGACATCCAGGCTTTATTAGATATCTTATCCGAGACCGGCAAGTTGCACCGCTCTGGACAAAAACACTACTGGACATCCAGTCAATATCCCGCTGACAGTATTTCTCTACGCCAGACAACATCAAATTCCATCATACTCCGATCGCAGAAAACTGCCGCATCAAAAATCATTGGGGAGGTGGATGAAGCCAGTTCGTTCTGGATGGTCCATCAGGATGCAATATACCTTCACGAAGGTGAGACTTATCTCGTAGACACACTTGATTTAGAAAAACATGAAGCATTGATGCACCCTGTTTCAGTTGACTATTTTACCGAACCGATAAACGAAATTAGTGTAGACCCAATCAACACTATTGAACATCGTGATGTTTCTGGTGGAACTATCTATTTCGGCGACATTATGATCACCAACCAGGTCATTGGATTTAAGAAGGTCCTGTGGTCAACCCGAGAGGTAATCGGACGTGAAGAACTGACTTTGCCCCCTACCCAGCTAAGAACAACGGGGTATTGGCTGGCTTTGTCTCAAGATACTGTTGAAAACCTTCAAGGCATCGGAATGTGGACGAATTCCCCAAACAACTACGGCCCAAGTTGGCCGCAGCAGCGAAATCTGGCTCGCAAGCGAGATCAGTATCGCTGCCAACATTGTGGTATCGCTGAACACGAAAAGACCCATCATGTCCATCATAAAATCCCTTTTCGCAACTTTGAATCTCATGAGGATGCAAACCAATTAAACAACCTTGTGACCTTATGCCCGGCATGTCACAAAATTGCGGAAACTGCTGTCAAAATGAAAAGCGGTCTTTCGGGAGTCCGCCATGTTCTTCGCTATATCGCGCCCCTTTTTGTAATGAGTGACATAAACGATCTTGGAGCTCTTTCCGACCCGGCATCGCCTCTTTCAAACGGAAAGCCAATCATTTTGTTGTATGACCAAATCCCGGCAGGTATCGGTTTGAGCAGATCCCTGTTTGACTTGCATGATGATTTAATCCTGGACGCGTATGACCTGGTTTTTAATTGTTCCTGCCATGATGGCTGTCCTGGTTGCGTAGGTCCAGCCGGCGAAAATGGAATCGGGGGCAAACAGGAATCTCTCGCCTTATTACAGCTTCTCTGTGCTGAGAAAAATATTGGGATCTAATATGGAATCATTACGCGACAAACTAAAATCTCTTGGCGTTCAAATTGGTACAAACAATATTGAGAAACCTGAACGCGGACCCAAAGCTTTCCCTATTGAATCGGTGATCAATGGTAGTTTATGTGAAACTCATTTAGGCAGCACATTTGTTGTAGAAAAAGATTTCCCCATTGGTTTTCATCATGGCATCGTTGATCTGTGCAAAATCCAGGACTTCGACATTCTTGCGCAATGGGCGAAATCAAATTTACTGAGTGCCCAAGATTATCAGAATATTCTCTTTCTGGATGCCGAAACCTCAGGTTTGGCTGGCGGTACAGGGACATTCGCTTTTATGATTGGCCTGGGGCACTTTACCTCCAAAGGATTTAAATTGATCCAACTTTTTCTGCGAGATCCTGCAGAAGAGAATGCCTTTTTGGTGTTTCTAGACCAAATCCTTTCCTCTTTCAAGGTTATTGTGACTTTTAATGGGAAATCTTTTGATGTACCCTTGATGACTTCTCGTTATGTTTTGCAAAAATTCCCTGTTCCCTTTAAAGACAAAGAACATATTGATTTATTGCATCTTGCCCGGAGAATATGGAAAAATCGTCTGGCGAGTCGCACTCTGGGGAACCTGGAAACAGAGATCCTCAACCTCAAACGTACCAGCGAAGAAGTGCCCGGTTGGATGGTGCCAGAACTTTATATTGACTACTTAAGAACCAAAGACGCGCGCCCTCTTGCTGGTGTTTTCTACCACAATGAGATCGACATTCTTTCGTTAGCTGCACTGCTTAATTTTCAGTCACAGATATTGAATAATCCATTAGAGTCAGAATCAACGGCGAGCCTTGATTGCATAGCCATTGCACGGATTTATGAAGAACTGGGATATCTTGAAAAGGCTATAAATTTATACGAACACAGCATTGATCTTGGCTTGCCCGTCGAATTTCTAATTGATACCCTGAACCGGTACGCCAAAATATATAAACGTTCTGGAAATTGGGATGCTGCAAAAGCACTATGGGAATCCGCAGTCGTTTATAAAGATATTGAGTCCTGCATAGAACTGGCTAAATATCATGAACATCTGCGTCATGACCCATCTACCGCGCTTCTTTGGACCAATCTCGCTAATGAATTCCTGTCCAGTGATATAAACCGGCAGAAAAATGAATTTTACCAGTATGCTTTGGAGAAGCGGCAGCAGCGTCTCGAGAACAAAATAGAGAATTCCAAACCAACGCAAGGAAAGTAATAATGCCACTCGAAGACCGCGCTCGCTGGGATGAGCGTTACAGAGATCCCAAAAGAGAACTTTTTGACAGGCCTCGCCAGCTATTGATCGATCACCTTTACCTGCTTCCCCAGAAGGGTATTGCTTTAGAATTGGCAATGGGGTTGGGGCAAAATACCCAAACACTTCTGAAACATGGCCTTAAAGTGATTGGAATTGATATTTCCCCGGTGGCTGTTCGCCTGGCAAAGCGCTCAAACCCCGACTTGATGGCAATCATTGCCGACCTGAATCATTTCTATATCCCATCAAACCATTTTGATCTCATACTGAATTTCTATTATCTTCAGCGTGATCTTTGGGGCGAATATTTTCGCGCGCTTAAACCCGGAGGGCTTTTATTTTTTGAAACATTGACACAAGATATTCGCAAAGTGCGCGAAGATATATCTCCACACTACTTACTCTATCCAAATGAGTTGCGTTCTGCATTATCAAACTGGCAGATTTTATTTTACAGAGAAGGCTGGATAAATTCTTCCCACGAAAGGAAAAAAGCCGTTGCGAGTATAGTGGCACGAAAGCCAACCTAAAAGATATATTTACCCTTTAGATTGGCTTGATCTCTTTTTCAATCCGTCTTTGATAATATTCTGCCAGCCGCCCTGTTATTTGCCCAGGTACTTTTAAGATAACTTCATCTATTTTTTGGACTGGCAGCACTCCCCTGCTGGCGCTGGTAATAAAAGCTTCCTCCAGAGATTTTATCTCCGAGTACTGTATCCCCTTCAAATGTACAACAAAACCAGCTTTACGTGCCTCATCCAGAACCGAAGCCCGGGTAATCCCCGATAACACGTCTTCGTCGGCCGTCCATATTTCACCATTCCTGATCGCAAAAAAATTACTGGTCATTCCCTCTAAAATCTGGCCATTATTTCCATACAGCAATCCATCATTGACATCGCCTGGAAGGTTCACCCGAATTTTTGCGGCGATAGATATAAAATCAGTTAGTTTGGCCTTAGGGTTAAACCGCTGTGTATTTACGGTAACAAGTTTGACGCCATGCTGATAATCCGTTGGGGATGGTGTCTTTAGCGGCTCCAAAGAAATATAAAAAGCGCCAGGAGATACTTCCAAATCCAACGTGACCCTGATTCGCGATTCCGCAAAACCTGATTGGCGAATAGCCTCCCTGATGGCTCTTCGCAGTTGATCGTGATCAAACCATATAGGTGAATCAGCAAGACGCGCGGTTTCTTCTAGTCTCGCAAAATGATCTGCCAGATATAATGATTTATCTTGTTGATATGTACGGAAAGTAGTATAAGCCCCGCCAGGCAGATATTCTCTTGAAACCGCATCCAATGAATTTGCATTCAATGTAATTTCTAAAGGCTTCAATTTTGCGCTGAGATGATTAAAAACAACTTTCCAGGCTAATACAGATGACATAAAAATATCCTTACTTTCTTCTCAGTATAATAAATCAAATTATAAACCCATGTTGCCTATCTGGTATTGTTCAGATTATGCCTTTTTATGAGTTGTGGGCGGCTGCAAAGGTCTGATAACGCAGGCAAAATATATCAAAGTCTGTTAAAATAGCTTCATTACTTTTAATGAAAGTTTTGACAAATATGCTTGAGTATGATATCCATATTCCCCCTGAACTTATTCAAAAGTTACGCCTGGCCAGTTCTGTAACCATGCTAACAGGAGCTGGAATGTCCGTTGAAAGCGGCATTCCTACATTTCGCGATTCTAAACGTGGCTTATGGGCAAAATATAACGCGCAGGAGTTAGCCACTCCCCAGGCATTTCAAAACGACCCGGAATTAGTCTGGAATTGGTATCGCTGGCGAAAAAATCTGATAAGTCAGTCGCAACCCAACAGTGGCCATTTCGCGATTTTTGAGATGGAAAAACGGTTTGCAAATTTTGCTTTAATCACTCAAAACATTGATGGGTTGCACCAAGCCGCTGGAAGTAGTAATGTTATTGAGCTTCATGGAAATTTACATCGGGCATATTGCTCACACGAATCGCTTACATTTGGTGCCTGGCCAAACAGCAATAACCCTGTTCCTACCTGTCCTAACTGTGGAGAACCATTACGTCCAGAAGTAGTTTGGTTTGGAGAATCGTTAAATCCTGATGCAATCAATGCTGCGGTGACCGCTAGCCGCAATTGTGATTTGTTTTTTTCTGTTGGCACTTCTGGAATTGTTGAACCCGCCGCCTCATTAGCCTATGAAGCTCTTCGAAATAAAATCCCGGTTGTTGAAGTAAACCCGGAATCAACTCCATTGACCATCTATGCCGCATATAGTTTTCCATATCCCGCTGGGGTTTTTCTCCCGGAATTGATACACTCTGTTTGGAACGATTAACCATCAGGATTATCAACTCTTAAATTTAGTAAACGTTGATAATCATCTGGGGTATCAATATCAAACAAATCGTCTGGATTATTCCAGGGCAAATTCAAAACCGTGTGTTTATTAAAAATTGATCTTCCGCCCGTGTCTCCACTGAGCATCTTTAATTCATCGAACATTTTCCGATCCATTAGCACAGGGCTGGAACGGCGACCCTGTGTCATGGGAGTTGTGATTGGGGCCAAAGTGGTGGAGTGTATTTCCCTCAAAGAATGAATCAGCTCGCGAGGGATTTGAGGCTGGTCTGCCATCAGGACGACAGCTCCACCGACATAGTCCTTCAATGAATCAATACCCTTGGCAACAGATGTGCTTTGTCCTTTTGCCCAATTCTCGTTTATAACAAAATGAACAGGGAGATCAAACAGAACATCCCGAATTGGATCAATAACTGCCCCTAAAACAACACTTACCGGGCTTAATCCTGAACACAGAGCTGTTTCTGCAACATGGCGCACAAATGGCTTTCCTCTCCAATCCAACAATGCCTTTGGCACACCATACCGGGTAGAGTCCCCAGCAGCCAGAATTATTCCCGCTACCCTTTCATAAACACCTTGCACAGATCCTGTTTCAGGTGTCGCCATTTTGTAGGAATTAACCAGCACCATATCAAACACCTCCAACAATTCATCCGCCATCGCGACTGCTGTTTCATGTTGCGCTGGCGTGTCCACCTGGTTCAGAATTGCCACCCGCTTCGCAGTGGATGGAATATTTTTCAGTCCTCCATTTTCATGAGATAAGACTTTTACTACAGCTTCTGAATTTAATATTTGCCCCTGCGTTAATCCAGACAACTTCAAAAAGTTATCCGTCCGAAAAACATGCTCATCATCTACCGGTTTTCCAAGACAAGATAGTCCAACCGACACGGCCACCATATCCACCCATTGCGGTATTGGCGGCTCATGATCAGCGGGAGCTTTAACAGGTAGTCTCCGCGATCCGTCAGCCTCTACCAGAAGGTGACATTCCTTCTCCTCGGCCAAATGCCACAATTTTTGAAGGTCTTCAAACCCAAGTCCGGCTACACGAAAATCCCTTTCAGTCGCCTTTCCAGTAAAAAGCGTAATTCCCATCCCCAACAAAGATTTTACTTTATCATACGAAAAACCTTGTTCTATGACTACATGTTGATCAGCAAGCTTAGTTTCTTCAATTGCCAGATGTGTGCTTGCTGTCAGGATGACGGATTGGCCCAATTCCTTTCCTAAAGTAAATAAAGTGGTTGATTTGCCACCTGCGCCAACCAAAGCCAGACGAATCGGCTGTTCAATACGAAGTGCTTCTTTCAGACGCATCCAAACTCCTGAACGCAAATAACTAAAAAGTGGGGGTTCCCCCCCACTTTTTAGGATCTATTCCTCGTCTTCCAATTGTCCCATCCCCTCCAGCACCCTCTCTGGGGTTACCGGGAAGCGATCAAACCATACTCCGGTGGCATCATGCACCGCAGAGGTAACCGCAGGGGCCATTGGAATAAAAGGCATTTCTGCCATTCCTCTCGCGCCCCATGGTCCTATTGGATCTGGATATTCAAGAATTAATGATTCGACCTTTTCAGGGATATCCAGAATTGTTGGGATCAGATAAGTCGATAGCGTACGTGTAAGAGGTTTCCCATTTTTTTGAATGAAATCTTCCATGACAGCATACCCCCCTGCCTGAACTACACAACCTTCAATTTGTGTTTTTACCTGATCCGGATTGATCGCTTTTCCAACATCATTAGCGCAAATCACATTAATCAATTGCACATAACCTGTTTCAACATCTACTTCAACCTCAACCGCTTCTGCCACATATCCATAGGTGAAATTTGGAAACGATTCGCCAGTTTCTGACTTGAAGGGAGTGGTGGCAGGCGCGCGATAGCGATAAGTTGCAATCGCAGGGCGTTCTTCGTCCAGCCATTTTTGCATCGCCAGCTCTGCCGCCCCTATGATGGAATTTCCTGCCATCAAGGTCAGACGGGATGCCGAAGCGCTTCCAGAATTACCCGCCGTGCCTGTGTCAGAATAGTCAACTTCCACCTTTTCCAGGGGTAAATCAAGAGCTTGTGCTGTCATTTGACGTAATACAGTGTGCGCGCCCTGCCCCACGTCTGCCCCGGCATGCCTTAGCACGGCTTTTTCAATCTCACTTTTGCCATGCAATTCAATCGTGGCGTAACATTCCTCCACAAAACCAAAAGAAAAACCTACATTTTTAAGCCCGCAAGCAATCCCCAAACCTCTTCGCAAATGGGGTTTTCCCGGGAGCTCATGAGTGAAGGAACGCGTGAATTTCCATCCAGTAGATGTTTCTTCCCACCCAGCTTTTCTTGCGCAAGCCGCCAACACCTCTGGCATACTGACCCCAGGAGGTAGTTTAGTTCCAGTATTGATAACCGATCCTTCTTTCATGATGTTTCGCATACGAAGCTCAACCGGATCGATCCCCAACGCAGCAGCGAGTTTATCTATCTGTGCCTCGGCAACGAATGCGCCTTGCGGACCACCAAATCCTCTAAACGCCGCGTTTGGTATGTTGTTGGTATAAACTGCATATCCGTCCACATTAACATTAGGAATATCGTAGGGAGTGGTGCACATTACAACAGCATTCCCAAGCACCGTAGGGGTTGTGTATGCATAAGCGCCAGCATCAGCCACCAATTCCATCTCAGCAGCGATAATTTTTCCATCCTTTGTTGCGCCCCATTTCGCTTGAATATCGAAAGGATGTCTTTTCCCGTGTCCAATCAACGATTCCTCTCTAGTCCAAATTACTTTAACCGGACGATCTACTCCTTTTTGATGCAAACGCCAAACCGCTAACCCAAGAACAATCTGAATGGACATGTCTTCACGCCCACCGAATGCACCACCAATCGCAGGGTAGATCACCCGCACCTTATCTTCCGGCAAACCCAAGGCATGTGCAATCTCTTTTTGTTCTTCATGCACCCATTGTCCGGCAACAACAACAGTCACCCGCTTTTCTTCATCAATATAGGCTATTCCGGCTTCAGGCTGTAAGAAAACGTGTTCCTGAACTGGTGTGTGATAATGTCCTTCAATAACAACATCTGCCCTTTTAAAAGCCTCTTCGACATCCCCGTGGCGCACTTTTATATGCTGAAATACATTTGAATTGTTTTCAGGGTGGAGATACGTTGTACTTTTTAATACCTCATTTCGTGCATCGGTTACCACTGGAAGATCTTCATATTCCACAACAATCAAATCGCGCGCTCGATTTGCTATTTCTTCAGTGTCCGCAACAACCACAGCAACCTGATCGCCTACAAAACGCACCCTATCAGCATGAAGCTTATCAGAACCAGGCCCACAAAGCACAGGTTGGTCAAGAATAATCTGTCCATACTCGTTCACTGGCACATCTTTCGCCGTAAAAACTGCGATCACACCTTCAGTCGCCTCAGCGGCTGATGTGTCAATGGATTTGACAATAGCGTGTGCCCGATCAGCAAATAGTATCTTCATATATGCCTGGTTTGGCATATTGATATCACCGGGATATAAAGCCTTACCTTTTACTTTGTCCACTGTGTCAATACGCCGCACAGACTTACCTACATAAGACATATCTCACTCCTGTTGTGGTGAAGTTAATGGTTAGTTATCGCTTGTAGCGCCCACCTCTATAAACAGTAGGTGGAACATCCATTGGCCCATATCGTTTAGGTCCAAAAGCCCCATATAAAACAAAGGTTATCAGAGAGAAAATTGAACCGATCAAAAATATCAAAAAAATTGTCAATATGATTTTCACAAACAGCAGAGGGTCTGATCCCTGATAAAGCAGTTCTTTTGGAATCTGAACCCAACCACCCGCTTTATTTGCATCAAGGATTACCAAGGTGGCCGCGTAAGCCAAAATTGGTGTTAATACGATCAGCGCAAATCCAATTCCCCTCCAAACCGGGTGGAGCCGCACCTCACGATCTCGAAGGTCCTCTTTTTTGGTGTACGTTTGATATTTACTGCTCATTTTTTCCCATTTTATGTGCTGCCGTCTCGATTGCTGTAATGATCGAATAGTAGCCTGTACAGCGACACAGGTTACCGGTTATGGCTTGTTTAATCTCCATTTGCGAGGGGGTAGGCCTCTCTTCTAACAATTTAGCCGCGGACATAATGAAACCCGGTGTGCAATAACCACACTGAACCGCATTGGCTTCCACAAACGCCTCCTGCACAGGATGTAAATTTCCATTCTGAGCCAATCCCTCAACAGTCACTATACTGGCCTTATGCGCTCTAGGGGCAGGTACCATACAGCTCATTACCGCCACCCCATCCAGGAAAACAGTACATGCGCCGCACTCTCCCTCTGCACATCCTTCTTTCGTCCCAATCAAACCAGCATTTTCGCGGAGCAACCGCAAAAGCGTTTTATCAAACCCGTTGTTAAAGTGATATGGTTTCCCATTGATTGTTGTTTCGATTTGGTTCGTTCTATCAAGAAGCGATTTTTGATCCAGTTCACCATGATGTTCTCCCTCACCACCCCACAATAGCACAGGATTTTCAGGCAAATCTTTTCCTGCCGATCCGTCTGCAATGGAACGAAGCGCGCGTTTGGCAATTACCTTTGCCATTGTCTTCCGGTAAGCCGCAGAAGCACGGACATCCGAAATTGGCTTTGCGGCAGCCATTACCAACTCAGCGGCTTGATTAATGTTTTCATCTGTAAGAGGTTTCCCGGCAAGAAAAGTTTCAGCTTCCGAAGCATGAATTATGGTGGGAGCAACTGCGCCCAGCGTGATTGAAGCTTGCTGGATTAACTTTCCCTCCATCCTTAAAACCACAGCAACATTTAACAACGATATAGCCTGAGCGCGACGCAAAGCCAATTTTATATAATTCCCTCTTTGAATCGCCCTCAGCGCCGGAAAAGAAATATCTACTATCATTTCATCGGGTTGCATCACTGTCTTTCGCACACCCAGATAAAAATCCTCAAGCGCAATTTTTCGTTCACCAGACAATGACTTTAATGTCACCTCTGCCCCCATAGCCATTAAGGGTGTAATCGTATCATTGGCTGGTGAAGCAGTCACTAGATTTCCCGCGATAGTCCCGCGATTCCGGATTTGAGGTGAACCAACTTCCCATGCAGCAATCGCGAGGGGTAAGGCGTTTTCCCGGATTAATTTAGACGCAACGCAGTGATTGTGTGTAACCATAGGGCCCAGATGAATTATGCCGTTCTCATCTAACGTGATTTCATCCAGTCCAACAACACGGGTTATGTCCACCAATGAATAAATATCTTTTCGAACTCCATTTTCTATTTCGAGTACGAGATCTGTGCCCCCAGCAACCACACGAGCGTTTTCTCTGTGTTTAGCTAATGTCTGCAACGCATCATCAATACTTACCGCACAGATATATTCTTGCCACATAGTACCTCCAAAGATAAAGATATTTCTTCCGAAATCGTTGCCTGCCGCACGCCATCAATAGTACAAATTACATACTATTTTATATTAATATATGGATTTCGATAATCGGTTATTACGTTCAAAATTTCTATTACAGATAAGATTTTACAATATCAAAAGAAGCATCAAAAATAATTGTTATATGAGATTATCTTCCTCAATTTTTAGAAAAATTGAGGAAGATATTTGCTGTTGTCTGATCAAAACAGGATCATACTTGGGCAAATGTATCGATCAACAATTTAATGTCGCCACCCGCTGAATATAAAATCGGACAGGTGCAGCCATATTTTCGATACTCAGCTACTTTAGCGCGCGCTTCATCAGGTGTGCCAGAAGCAGTAATTCGTTCAATCAACTCATCAGGCACCAGATGCTTGGCTTTTTGGATCTGCTCATGCGTAGCTGGCCAGCCCAAGATGGATTGAATCTGTCTGACAATATCCATTGAAACATTTGAGGCCTTTGCAATGTGTGGTTGTTGAGCGAGATATTGAGTGAGCAACTCACGGGTAGCGTCGTATGCCTTATCATGATCCTCGTCCACTGAACAAACTACCAGTTGTGGACGGTCAATATCATCAACGGTTCTGCCCGTTTTACGCGCCCCAGCATCAAGAAGTTCCAAAGCCTCTTCATTGTACTTTGGCTCAACACAATAATTCATTACCACACCATCGCATAATTCACCTGTCAATTCCATCATTTTTGGACCGGTGGCGCCGATAAAGACCGGGACATTCCTGGGCTCTCGTCTTCCATGAACCACGTCTAATTCAATTTCATGGACGTGGACAAATTCACCATCAAACGAAACCCGTTCCAGATTCAGAAGCTTCTTTAAGACAATAACGGTTTCCCGCATGGCCAGCAGTGGTTTACTGCGATCAATGCCCACATTCTTAGCAAGCGGATCCCACCATGCTCCAATGCCACAAATCACGCGATTCGGTGCCAGGTCATCAAGGGTCAAAAAAGTGGAAGCCAGCAAACCAATATTTCTTGTCCAGTTATTGATCACCCCAGAACCTACTTTTATTCGTTCTGTTACGGCAGCATAAGCAGCCATTGGAACAATAGCATCCCGCACCAGCCGGCTCTCTGCTTGCCAAACCGCTTCAAACCCTTTTTCTTCCGCATATCGCGAATACTCAAGCCCATCGCGAAGATCATGGGCATCCTGCAAATACAGTGCTACTCGTTCAGCCATTTTTCCTCCAATTCAGGTTGTTTTGAATTAATAACAATTTGTTCTGGATTGATTTCACCATTCTGAATCTTGTAAAAGATATCCAAATCCTCTGGAAGATCCAGATCAAAGCCAAGAAGACAGGAAATCCTCTTTTTTACCGAATAACCATGCGTTTCAGCTTCGTTCACATGAAGTTGGTACGAATTTGGTCCGTAATGATATTCAATTTCAGCAATGGGATTAATGTATAACGCATTGGTTCCACTCAAATGCCGGTCAGGAGCAATGATCACTTCAGGAGGATTTCCGGACAGATTTAAAAATTGATTAATTTCATCTGTGGTGACCAAAGGAAGATCAGCAGGTATTACCAGCATTTCACGGGTTTCATAAACCTGTGCCATTCTTGCCGCAAGTTTTAAAGCCAGGTTTAAATTAGAGCTGCTATCTTCCTGAAGCGTGCGGGTTTTATATCGGCGCGCCAGTGAAAGCACAGACGGATCTCGACTGATTACCAGAATTTGATCGATCCGGTCTATATTAACAAGCGTCTGCATAGTATGTTCAAACAAAAATGTGTTCAGGTTGGTTCGTTCTTCTTCAGATAGCACTCCTGCCAGCCTGGATTTCCCTCTACGAATAGGTTTAACCGGGACAATCGCCCAAAGACTCATGTGTTTTCACCTTCCATACGACTTTTATAAAACCGTATCACCTCGCTTGCTAAGCGTGCACGATCCTCTGCATCTTTCATAAACACATTCGTTACTACTGGAATTATACCCTGATGGTTAATCCACTCTACCTCATTTTCATCTTTATAATCTATCATAATCGCAGTGATCAGTCCCTGATAATGGCGGCTAACTTCCGTGGATGAAGGCAGTATCCCCAGTTCCGAATACATTTTTGCTGCTGGGCCCTTTACCGCTTTTCCCTCAATCAACGGCGAAATGGCGACAATCAGTTTTCCAGTCAACGAGGCACGTATTCCCGGCACCGCAAGTATTGGGTCTATACTAACCCACGGATTAGAAGGGCATATAACAACACAGTCCGCCTCTAATATTGCAGTAATCGCCCCTGGCGCTGGTTCAGATACCTCAACGCCAGCAAATTCAAATCTGCTTACTTCCGGTTCACATCGCTTATGCACAAAATACTCTTGAAAAGGGTATACATTACCATCCTTTGAATGAACATAAGTTGACACTTTGTCGTCAGACATCGGCAGCACATGTACCTCGACATCATGTGTCCGGCAAAAGTGGTGCACAATCGCGCTCAGCAGTTCCCCTGAACGCAATCGACTTGTGCGCTGAACATGATAACCAAGATCTTTGTCACCAACCCTGAACCAGGCAGGCGCTCCTAAACGCTCTAAAGTCTGCAACGCATTCCAGGTTTCTTCCCCACGGCCCCATCCAGTCTTTGGATTAGCGATACCTGCCAGTGTATAACAGACGGTGTCAAGATCAGGGCAAATCCTGAGACCCAAAAAATCAAAATCATCTCCTGTGTTGACAATCACTGTCAAATTTGAAGGATTCAAACAACGCGCAAGCCCATCGACTAATTTTGCGCCGCCAACTCCACCCGCTAACGCCACAACCTTCATAAAAATATGCTCATTCCGAATTGACAAATGCTATTCTGTGCTTCATACCAAAATCAGTGCCTTCAATATAAATCACAGCAAAATGATTTATCCAAATATCTAATGTGATTGGCCGAAAAGCAAGCTCCATGACACCGCAAGCCAATTTCTCCGGGGTAACATCTTTGTACGCTAAAGTGACATGTGGAATCCATGAATCAGGAGAATAAACACCAAAAAGCCCTCCCGCAAAATTTGTGGCAAGATTCCACAATTTTTTATGTATCCGAATCAAAGCGCTCGTTTTCGCCAAAGAATAATACAGCACTGGACTATTTCGGGTAAAAATACCCAACCCAACACTATTCACCGCAAAAGGCCGGAGTGTCTTTGCGAAGCGTTCAAGATCGGGAAGAATTCTTTCAAGATCGTATTCTTCAGCAACTTGCCAGGAAAGATGGGGCATGGGAGCAATTTTAATGCCGCTCAAACCACATTCACTCTCCAGCCACTGCCAGGTTTGTGAAGTTCTTGTATTAGCGGATAATTCAAGCAAGGTAGCGATTGCAATCATTTTATCGAAACATATCCTGTTCCACGGGGCGAATAAGCTCATCAAGACAAGACTCTCGCATTTTGTAAGGAAATCCTCTAACGTGAACCACCGGAGAGGCCTCTTTGGCCTGTCCCATGATCAATGACGCGCCAGCCGCCAGCTCATCAGCCGCCGCCACCTGAGTCACCTTAAGTTTATAACCAAATAAATCTTCCTCCCCTCTAAGATCCACAAGAGCAGGAAAACCCGAAAGCCCGATCGTCATTCCTATCGTTCCCGTTCGCCAAGCCCTGCCATGCGAATCGATAATTAATACTCCTATTCGCACGCCAAATCGATTTTCCATATCTATGCGCAATTTCTTCGCGGATTCATCTGCGTTTTGTGGTAATAGAAGGACCCAGTCCTCAGGATTTCCCCACTCCCCTTTTACATTGGAGTGATCAATACCCGCATTTGCACAAATAAAACCATTGCGATGTTCAGAAATAATGAGACCCGGCCTGATCCTTATTAACGATTTACTTTCCTGAAGCACCAGCTCAACAAATCGTGGATCCTTAAGCACAATTGCGGCTATCTCTTTTGCCTGCTCTGAGGGCTTTACTTGTGTTAAATTTACAAGCCGATTTTCTGCCTTTGAGATTATTTTCTGGGCAATTACAAGAATATCACCATCCAGTAATAACAAATCAGATTCATTTAACGCCGCATAAATAA